>Ga0335085_10010102_pt1 | contig 14147 bp, 14 predicted proteins | sample Lox_Sample_45_FD_206712 | JGI IMG/M metagenome (GOLD analysis project Ga0335085, IMG submission 206712) | Soil microbial communities from Loxahatchee National Wildlife Refuge, Florida, United States - Lox_Sample_4.5 | ecosystem: Environmental > Terrestrial > Soil > Wetlands | place: USA...
AAGGGCATCGTCTACGCGACGTTCATCGGCAAGCCGCCCTGCAACCACCTGAACCAGGCCGACGGCGGGCTCCTCGTCGCGCTGAACGCGCGCACGGGCAAGGTCCTGTGGAGGCTGCCCGAGGGGCCCGACGAGACCTCGCCGATGCTCGCGAACGGACTCGTGTACGTCGGCAGCTGGGACGGCGACGTCTCCGCCGTCGCCGAGAAGACGGGCAAGGTGCGCTGGCGCTTCCACACCGGGGGCCCGGTCAAGGGCTCCGTTGCGCTCTCCGGGCCGAACGTCGTGTTCGGCTCCTACGACGGCCACGTCTACGCCGTCAACGCGCACACCGGCAAGGAGGTCTGGCGCGGATCGGCGCAGCAGGGGCTCTCGCTCTCGCTCGGCACGTTCTACTCGACACCCGCGATCGCCTACGGCCGCGTCTACATCGGCAACACCGACGGCCGCATCTATTCCTACGGCGCCCGCACCGGCGACCTCCGCTGGTCGCACGCCACCGGCGGTTACGTCTACTCCTCGCCCGCGGTGTGGGACGAGCGCGTCTATGCCGGCTCCTACGACGGCAACTTCTACGCCCTCGACGCGGCGACGGGCGACGTCATCTGGACGTTCAAGGCCGCCGGCCCGATCTCGGGCGCGCCCACCGTGATCGACGGCGTCGTCTACTTCGCCTGCTTCAAGAGCCGCACCTACGCGCTCGACGCGCGCACCGGAAAGCTCCTCTGGACGTACGGCGCCGGCCACTACTCGCCGGTCGTCGCCGACACGAAGCGCGTGTACCTCGTCGGCTACGGCCGCCTCTACGGCATGGTCGAGAAGCACCCGCTGCGCTCGCGGGTGAAGCCTCGTCAGCGGCGACCGGCGGTGACGCGGAGCCGGCGGAGCACCTCGGGGTAGCCGTCCGCGGCCTGCGGCTCGGGCGCGGCGGCGAGCTTCGGCCGCTGCGCCTGCGCCTGCTGCTCGAGCGCCTTGCGGTAGAGGTAGAGACGGGGCGGCACGTCGACCCCGAAGAGCTCCACCTCCGCCAGCGGCTCGCGGAGGATCGGCCGCGAGGTCTGCACCGCCAGCGCGACGAGGTCGTCGAAGGCCGGCACCTCGGTGACGATCGAGCCCGGCGGCACCGCCTCACACAGGCCACGCACGTCGACCAGCGTCCGCCCGGCGCGGAACGCGACGCGCTTCTCGTGCGACCACACGTCGTCGCGGCGCCGGCGCTGGCTGCGCAGCGCGACGACGAGCGCGACGATCGTCAGCAGGCACCCGACGATCCGGAAGAGCATCGCGGGCGCGTGCAGCCCGAAGAACGAGATCACGTTCGCCACCGACTGCGTCAGATCACCGGTCTGGGCCGGATGGAGCTCCTTCCCGAGCTCGCTCACCTGCGAGGAGGGATCCCGCAGGTTGAGCGCCTGCGGCGCGAACACCGCCGCATCGAGTGTGAACGGCAGCGTCGGGGTGAACGTGCCGTGGACCTTGTGGCCGCCGACCACGCCCTCGTACTCGACGACCGGCTGCAGGTACACGGTGTACGCGCGCGCCGCCGACTTCGAGCCCGCCTGCAGCTTCGCCAGCAGCTGCCCGAGAGTGCTCAGGCTCAGCTGCCCGCTCGTCGAGGCCACGTCGCCCGAGAACGGAGCCGGGCTCACCAGGTGATAGGCGTTCCGCCAGCCCGAGTCGCCGAGGAAGACCACCTGCAGAGCGATCGTGCCGTTGATCTCGTGCCTGAGCCGCGACGTGAACTGGTACGCGAAGCTGACCGTCGCCGCGTCGACGTCGCCGATCACGAGCGGCTGCCCGGTCTGCGCCACGCCGGACGGGTACACGACGGGGTCGGGGCGGATCGTCTGCGCGGTGTACGAGAAGGCGCCGGTGTTCGTGTACGCGGAGGCCACCTGCGGCCGCGTGGCCGGCTGGGCGAAGCTGTCGACCGCCATCGCGAGGCCGGTCGCGAGCACCGCGAGCGCCGCGAAAAAGAGGCGCGACTTCCGCGGCCGGTGAAACCGGATCCGCGGGCGCCGCCTCGTCTGCCCGTGCGGGGCGCGGAACGTGAGATTGACCATTTCACGCCTTTTGTCGGCAGGTTCCCTGTGCGGCTTGAGAAATCCGTTGCGGGTTTTCCGCAAGAAACCTGCGGAATAATCCGTTTGCATCACGCTGACGCCGGCGTAACGCTGCATCGATGGCTTTCGCCGCCGCTTCGAGCTGCCCCGGCAGCCTCTCGCTCCCGGAGCTCGACGTCCCGCTCGACCACCTGGAGCGCTGGGTCGGCCGCTGTCGCGAGTGCGGACGCGAGCTCGAGCTCGGCTACGCGGGCCTCGTGCCCGTGCACTCGCCGCCCGAGCCGCCGCCTCCCGGCTACCCGGCGTAGGTCTCGGCGGGGTCGCGCTTGCGCGGCGCTGAGCGGGTGCGACAATCGACGCGTGGAGCCGCTCACGATGTGGCGCCGGCTGGACGAGCCGATCCCCGACCTGCACCTCCCCGCGGGCATCGCTGTCCGCACCTTCCGTCCCGAGGACGCCGCGGCGGTGCACGCGCTCCTCGACGAGGCGTATCTCGGCTGGGACGAGGAGTACGAGCCGGTCAAGCACGAGGAGTGGGTGCGATCGATGCTCGACGACGAGGAGTTCGACGCGTCGGTCTGGTGGCTCGCCGAGCGCGACGGCACCCTCGCCGGCTGCGCACTCCACTGGAGCTCCGGCTGGCTGAAGGACGTCGCGGTCCAGGAGCCCGAGCGCGGGCAGGGCCTCGGCGCGGCGCTCGTCGTGACCGGCCTCGCCGAGTTTCGCCGGCGCGGGAAGAGCCGGGTGGGGCTGAAGGTCCACCCCGAGAACCCGACCGGCGCGCGAGAGCTCTACGAGCGGCTCGGGTTCGAGGCCGAGCCCACGTCCGTGTGACGTTCACCGTCGAGCAGCGGGACGCGCTCCGCGAGCGCGTGCTCCTGCTCGCGGGGCAGGATGCGCGGATCGTCGCCGGGGCCGCCGTCGCGCTCGTGGCAGACGTGCTCGCCGACTGGACCCGTACGCTCAGCGAGGAGCGCCTGCATCACGGCCCGCCGAAGACGCCCCGGAGCACGGCGATCGCGTCCGGCACGAGCCGGTAGTACATCCATGTCGCGCGCCGCTCGGCCTCGACGAGCCCCGCCTCCCGCAGGATGCGCAGGTGATGGGACACGGTCGGCTGCGAGAGGTCGAACGCCGCGGTCAGGTCGCACACGCACACCTCGTCGACGGTCGTCAGCCGGTTGACGATCGCGACGCGCGTCGGGTCGGCGAGGGCCTTGGGTGCTTCATCGACAACCGTCGATGAAAGGAGGCACCGTGAGCGCCTGTCGCGACTGCGACAACTGCTGCTGCTGCGGCGGCGGCGGCTGCTGCTGAGCAGGCCGGAACGACGCGCGGGCGTGACCGACCAGGTCCGCCCGCGCGTCCTCACCCGGACTACGCGACCGCGGGCTCCGGTACGGCTCCGATCTGCTGCAGCAGCGTCAGCGTGTCCCAGAGGCAGATGTGCTGCGCGATCTTCCCGTTCTCGATTCGGAAGACGCTGATCGCGTCGACGCGCACCGGCCGGCCGGTCGCCGGCACGCCCATCAGGTCGGACTTGTGGACGCCGCTGCCCACCCAGCGGACCGTCACGCGGTCGCCGGCGGAAATCGTCTCCTCGACCTGCCAGTGCCCGTCGAGCTCGTCCTGATAGATGCTCACGATCGCCTTCATCCCGTCCGGGCCGCGGTCGGCAGGCGGGGAGTGCGGGTCGACGTACTCGTGATCGGCCGAAAGGATCTCGTCGGCGACGTCGAGCCGCCGCGCGTTGCACATCTCCTCGAAGAAACGGCGGACGAGCGCCTCGTTCTCTGTGGCCATGGCTGCTCCTTTCTGAAAGGTGACTGCCTGATTCGCCGGTCGCCCCGGCACGGTTCGCCGCAATCCGCGGGGCGGCAACGGCTGTCGCCGTCACCGCCCCACGCATGCGGGTCAGGCCTCGCAGCGCGCGACGAGCGCCGCGGCCTGGGCCTTCGTCTTGTGGCCGGCCTTCTGCATGATCGGCGGCACCTCGGGATCCGAGACGAAGCTCTGCCACCCCTGCTCGTCCCAGTCGAAGATCACCCAGACCCGATCCTCCTCGGAGGGATCGCGAAAGATGGTGGCGCCCTTCGAGCCGTGCTGCTTGCGCTTCTCCGCGCTCTCGGTCGAGAAGATCTCGAGCCAGCGGTCGATGTCCTCGACCTGTGTCGTTGCCAGAAGCATCTGTGTTCCCCTTTCGATGTTGGTGTGGTCAGCCGGCGAGAACCGGCATGTCGACGGGACGCTCCTGCGGGTCGATCGGCCCCAGGTTCTCGACGATCTCGAAGCGGCCGCTGCGCGCCTGCGCGATGTACATGTTCAGCCGCAGGTGGTGTTGCCCCGGCACCATCGCCGCGGGGCCGCCCGGGCCCTCGCGGACCTCGGCGTGGTCGAGGGCGGCGACGACGTCGTCCTGATCGAGCGAGCCGGCCTCGGTGACCGCAGCGGCCCAGAGCCGCAGCGCGCGGTAGAGGCCCGAGCAGGCGCTGCCGCCGGTGAACTTCGCGTTGCCGGGGTAGAGCGTGTCGTACTGCTCGAGCAGCTTGCGGCTGAACGGGTCGCCGACGGCCTGGTAGTAGTCGAGGCAGCTGTACAGCCCCTCGACGTGCCGGGCCGGGACCATGTTGAGGAAGTTCTCGTCGAAGTACGTGCAGACGAGCTGCCCGCCGCGCTGCATGAACCCGGAGTCGTACAGCTCGGCGAAGAAGGGCGTGACGCCCGGAGGCACGATCGTGTTGAAGACGGCGTCGGCGCCGCTCGCGTTGATCCGCGCCACGGTCTCGCGGTAGTCCATGTGGTCGAGCGGGTGGTACTCCTCGCCGACGATCGAGCCGCCGTTCGCCTCGACGACCTCCGTGACACGCGCGTTCAGGACGTGCGGCCAGATGTAGTCGGCGGACGGCAGGTAGAACCTCGTCGCCCCCGTCTCGCGCATCAGCCATGGGATGAGCGGGTCGACCTGCTGGGCCGGCACGGGGCCGGTGCAGAAGATCAGCGGGTCGGCCTCCTGCCCCTCGTACTGCTCCGGGTAGAGGTACAGCGTCTCCCCCTCGACGACGACCGCCTGCTTGATCGCCTGCCTCGTCGAGCTGTAGATGCCGCCGAAGACGGCCGCGACGCGATCGGTCTGCACGAGCTTCCTGCCCTTCGCAGCCGCGACGGCGTCGTCGGTGGCGCCGTCCTCGAGCACGAGCTGGAGCTGCCGCCCGAGCACACCGCCCCGGGCGTTGATGTCGCCGACGACCATGCGGGCGACGTTGGCGTTGGCGAGCCCCACGAACGAAAGCGGGCCCGTCTGGTCGGCGATGAGGCCGACCTTGATCGGTGGTTCGGACATGCGCTTCTCCCTTCGGTGGCGCGTCGCTCGATGGGGCAACGCAGCGTGTGTGAGAGGATGCTGTCCGACACGCGCGTCCAATACATCGGGAGCACTCCCTATCTTGGAAGATCAGCTACGTCTCGCCGAGTTCGTCGCCACGCTGGCACTGGCGCAGGACAACGCGTTCGGTCAGCCGCTCGAGTCGCAGCTGCGGTCGTGCCTGCTCGCTTCGTGGCTCTGCGAGGAGGCCGGCTTCGAGCAGGAGGTACGGGAGACGGCGTACTGGGTGGCGCTGCTCCGCTACGTCGGCTGCACCGGCCACGCGCACGAGGTCGCCACGCTGTTCGGGGACGACATCGCGATCCGCGCGCAGACGCTCGTCCACGACGCCGGCAACCCGACCGAGGTGATGGGCGACGTCGTCGAGTACGCCACGGCCGGCCGCTCCGGCGAGGAGCGCGACCAGATCATGAAGATGCTCCAGGAGACGGCCCACGAGTGGGCGGTGCACAACTTCCGCTCGGGGTGCGAGGTCGCCGACATGCTCGTGGAGCGCCTCGACTTCGGCCCGGACGTCCGCGAGGCGCTGGCGTTCACGTTCGAGCGCTGGAACGGCAAGGGCTTCCCCACCCACACGGGCGGCGAGGCGATCCCGCTCGCGATGCGCGTCGTGCACGTGAGCCACGACATGGAGGCGATCGGCCGCATCTTCTCGCCCGAGCGGGCAGTCGAGGTCGCCCGCGAGCGGAGCGGCAGCACCTACGACCCGGCCGTCGCTGAGGTGTTCGTCGAGCACGGGCTCGACTGGTTCGACCGGCTGCAGGAGGGCGACCCGTGGGACGCAGTGCTCGCGCTCGAACCCGAGCCGCGGCGCGTGCTGGAGGGGGAGGCACTCGACCGAGCCCTGCTCGTCGCGGCCGACTTCATCGACCTGAAGTCGCCGTACATGGGCGGCCACAGCCGCCGGTCGGCGCGGCTCGTCACCGACGCCGCACAGGTGCTCGGGCTCGCGGACGAGGCCACGGAGAAGTTGCGGCGGGCGGCGCTCGTGCACGACTTCGGCACGACGGCGGTGTCGAACTCGATCCTCGACAAGCCCGGCACACTCACGAGAACGGAGTTCGATCGCGTCGAGCTCCACCCGATGCTCACCGAGCAGATGCTGCGCCGTTCACCGGCCCTCGACGTGCTGAACCCGGTCGCCTCGGCGCATCACGAGAAGTGCGACGGGTCCGGATACCACCGGCGCGTACGGGCCGACACGAGCGATCCGGCCACGTGCGTGCTCGCGGCGACGGAGGTCTACGTGGGGCTGACGACCGAGCGAGCCGACCGTCCGCGGTTCGCAGACGACGACGCGGCAGCCGAGCTGCGGCGACTCGAGACGGAGGGCATCCTCGAGCCGCGTGCGACGCGTGCCGTCCTCGTGGCGGCCGGCCACGGAGAGCCGGTCGCTCGAGGTAAGAAGCGTCCCGAGAACCCGGGCGGGCTCTCCCGGCGCGAGGTCGACGTCCTCCAGCTCGCGGCGCGCGGCCTGACGACGCGGCAGATCGCCGACCGGCTCGTGATCTCGCCCAAGACGGCGGATCACCACATCCAGCACATCTACAACAAGATCCACGTTTCGACTCGGGCAGGCGCGGCGCTCTGGGCCATCCAGCACGACGTGGTCCAATAAGGCATCGCCTGTAATCCGAGGTCGGCAGCCGGGACGCTGGTCCCTCTGATCCTCACGGCCGCGCTCGTCGCCGGCTGCGGTTCGGCCTCACATGCTCCGCCGCCTCCACGCCCGGTGCTCCAGCGCTACTGGCTCGCGAACACGCGGCAGCTGATCGCGACGCTCGAGGCGTATGTCCTGCTGGCTGCGAACGGAGGGGCCAACGTCGCCACCGCGCGCCGGGCGATCTCGAACAGCTCGGACCTCTACGGCATGGTCATCGCCTACACGTACTTCGAGGGCTGCCACAAGCTCCTCACGAGCTTCGGCCCACCCGCACGCGCGGACGAGGCCGCAGCGGCGCCGCTCGGTTCCGCGTGCACCAAGGTCGAGGAGGCTGCGGCGATCTTCCGCCGGGCGATGACCCGTAACGACCCCCGGATCCTGCTCTCGGCGACCCGCGCCGCGCTCGCGGCCGAGCCGTTGCTCGTGCGCGCGAGGAGCGCGCTGGCCGGTCCAAGAGACCGGCGTCGGTGAGCTGATACGGGACTGTTGGGTGAGGCGACCGCCTCGTATACGCTTCGTATACGATAGGAGTCATGGCGGCAACCGCAACGATCCGAGTGACCCCGGAGACCCGTGATCGCCTCAATCGCATCGGGGCCGCGCGGGGCATGAGTGCCGGAGAGCTCGTCGAGGAGCTCGCGAGTCAGGCCGAGGACCGGGCGCTTCTCGAGGCGATGGAGAGCCACTACGACCAGCTCAAGCTCGACCCGGAGGCCTGGGAGCTCTACCGCGCGGAGGTCACCGCATGGGACACGACGGCCGGCGACGGCCTGTCCGTGTCCGGATGAGCGTGCCGGACGCGCACCAGGGCGAGGTCTGGTTCTGCGATCTCGACCCGGCACGCGGGCATGAGCAGGCGGGGTCGCGTCCCGCCGTCGTGATCTCGGTGGAGCAGCTGAGCGCCGGCGCGAGCGAGCTTGCGATCGTGGTTCCGCTGACCCGAACGAACCGCCCGAGCCCGCTCTACGTCCCGCTGGATCCGCCCGAGGGCGGAGTGCGCGAGCGGAGCTATGCCATGCCCGAGATGGTCAGGTCGATCTCGCGCGAGCGCCTCTCGAGACGCTGGGGAACCGTCTCGGCCGCGAAGCTCGACGAGATCACGCACCGCGTGCACCTCCTCACCCGCACGACCTGACGCGCCGGCAAGGCGGCATGCACGCGTGCGACGCCGGTGTCGTACGCCTCGACGGGCACTGTCGCGAGCAGGCCGGGAACGTAGCGGTCGTGTGCAGCTCGACGACGGCGGTCAGCGAGCTGGACGCCCACGAGCAGCTCCGCTCCGATTGTCGCGGTTCCGCGGAACCGCGCGGAAAACGCCGCACGCGTTCCCTGACGTGTCCCGAAGGGACGGTTGTCCTTCTTGCCAACACACGCCTCAAGATAGCTCGCGTCTCGGACGGACACCTCACATGCTCTAACGTCCGATCGCGATGATCTGCGCGACCTGCGGTCATCAAGCACCTGCCGCGTTCAGGTTCTGCCCCGAGTGCGGTTCACCCCCCGCCGCGCTCGTGCAGTCCCGCGAAGTGCGCAAGACGGTGACCGTGCTCTTCTGCGATCTCACGGGCTCGACGGCGCTCGGCGAGCGCACGGACCCCGAGGCGCTGCGGGCGCTGCTCGGACGCTACTTCGAGCTGATGAAGGGGATCGTGGAACGCCATGGGGGGTCGGTGGAGAAGTTCATCGGCGATGCGGTGATGGCGGTGTTCGGGGTGCCGGCGGTGCATGAGGACGACGCGCTGCGGGCGTGCCGGGCGGCGGTGGAGATGCGCGACGCGCTTCCGGGGCTCGGCCTCGCCGGGCGGATCGGGGTGCACACGGGCGAGGTGGTGACGGGGACGGAGGAGCGGCTGGCAACCGGCGACGCGGTCAACGTGGCGGCCCGGCTGGAGCAGACGGCGGGTCCGGGCGAGGTGCTGATCGGGGAGACGACGCATGCGCTCGTCCGCGGTGCGGTCGTCGCCGAGCGGCTCGAGCCGCTGACGTTGAAGGGCAAGTCGGAGCCGGTGCCGGCGCTCCGGCTCGTCTTGGTGCTCGAGGCTCCGGAGCGGAGCCACGCTTCGCGGTTCGTCGGTCGCGAGCGGGAGCTTGCCGAGATCGTCGCGGCATGGGAGCGGGCGCGGACGCAGGCGCACTGCGAGCTGCTGACGGTAGTCGGCGACGCGGGCGTCGGCAAGTCGCGGCTCGTGGCGGAGGCGCTCACTCGGATCGAGGCTCGCGTCGTGCGCGGCCGGTGTCCGCCCTACGGGGAGGGGATCACCTACTGGCCGGTGGTGGAGATCGTGAAGCAGCTCGGTGCGGTTCCCTCGGATCCCCAGGCTGCCGCCGCGATCCGTTCGGTGTTGGGCGAGAGCGAACGCGGGGCAGGCCTCGACGAGATCGCGTGGGCGTTCCGGAAGCTACTCGAGGAGCAGGCGCCGCTCGTGTGCGTGTTCGACGACCTGCAGTGGGGCGAGGAGACGTTCCTCAGCCTCGTGGAGACGACCTCGCTCCTGTCGGCTCCTGTCCCGCTCCTGATTCTGTGCATGGCCCGCCCCGAGCTCGTGGAGCGCCGCCCTTCCTGGCCGGCGCCGTTGCGCCTCGAGCCGCTGGCGTCGGGCGAAACCGACGCGCTGATCGGCGACGCGGTCGGAGACGCGCTGCGAGAGCGGATCGCGCACTCGGCAGGAGGGAATCCACTCTTCATCACCGAGATGCTGGCGATGGCGGCCGGCGACAGCGCGGTGGACGTGCCGCCGACCCTGAAGGCGCTGCTCGCGATGCGCCTCGACCAGCTCGAGCCGGCCGAGCGGCGCCTGCTCGAGTGCGGTTCGGTCGAGGGCGAGATCTTCCACCGCGGCGCCGTGCAGGCGCTCGCGCCGGAGCGGTCACAGGTCACGACGGGGCTTGCCTCGCTCGTGCGACGGCGGCTCATCCGCCCCGACCGCGGACAGCTTCCCGGCGAGGACGGATTCCGTTTCCACCACCTGCTGATCCGTGACGCCGCCTACGACGCTCTCCCCAAGACCGTCCGCGCCGACCTGCACCAGCGCTTCGCCGGCTGGCTGGAAGCACACGGGCAGCAGCTGGTCGAGCTCGACGAGATCCTCGGCCACCACCTCGAACAGGCTGCCCGCCACCTCGCCGAGCTCGGAGAAGCGAACGATGGGCCTGCCCTCGCTGCCGGAGCCCACCTCGGCGCAGCGGGCGATCGCGCTTTCTGGCGCGGAGACTGGCCTGCGGCGGCCGGGCTACTCGAGCGGTCGCTCTCGCTGACGCGTCCCTTTAGGCTCGACCTCCACCTGGAAGTCGAGCTGGCGGACGCGCTCTACTCGATCGACGTCGCGCGAGCGGTCGTGGTGGCCGACGCTGCCGCCGAGCGGGCTGAAGCCTCCGAAAGTGATGCCGACGTGGCGCTCGCCCGCACGGTTGCCTTGCTCGCCCGGATGAACGCCAATCAGGGATCGTCCGAGGACGTGGAACGCCGCGCGCACGAGGCGCTGCCGCTCCTCGAAGCCGCCGACGACCACGACGGCCTCGTCCACGTCTGGTACGCGCTTGCCTGGGTCGCCAACATGCGCCAGCGCTACGAAGACTGGGCGCGAGCGATGGAGGCCGCGTTTCGACACGCCCACTCGACCGGGCGACCGGTTCTCGGCTGGGGCACGATGATGCTGGCCGTACCCCTGGCCCACGGGCCCCGACCGGCGAGCGAGGCGCTGGCCTCGCTCGACGAGGTCATCGCCGAGTATCCGCACGCGGGAGCTCTCCTGCTACGAGCGTTGCTGCTCGCGATGCTCGACCGGATCGACGAGGCCTGGGCTGTCGCCCTTCCCGCGGACGAGCGCCTTCGCGCGCTCGGGTCGAGAACAGGCGGCGAGTGGCTCGGGGAGATCGCCGAGATCGCGGGCGACTACGCGGCGGCAGCGGCCCATCTGCGCGACGCCTGCGAGGCGCTCGAGGCGATCGGCAACTTCTCGGAGCTCTCGACTTACGCCCCGATGCTCGGGCGCGTCCTCTGCGAGCTCGGCCGCTACGACGAAGCCGAGCTGCTGGCCCGGCGCGGGCGCGAGCTCGGCGACCCTGAGGACGTCATGACCCAGCAGCTCTGGCGGGAGACGCAGGCGCTCGTCCATTCGGCGCGCGGAGAGGACGGCGAGGCGGAGCGCTTGGCTCGAGAAGCCGTGGCCTTCTCGCACCGAAGCGACTCACTGCTGCAGCACGGGCGCGCGCTCTGCGACCTCGCGGGGGTGCTCGAAGCCGCCGGCCGGCGCGACGAGGCCGCCGTGGCACTCCGCGAAGCCCTCGACTGCTACGAACGCAAGGAGGTCATCCCGCTCGCTCGCCGCACCCGCGAACGACTCGCTGCGCTTCATAGCACCTTGTAGGAACTGCAACAGGAATACACCTCATGCGGTGGCTTTCAAACCCGCCCGACGAGCTGGTGCACCTCCTCGAGCCGTGCCGGTCAGGATTTGAGCGCTAGCGCGAGCGCGGCGTCGAGGCCGAGCTCCGCGCCAGCGCTGAACGCCTTCTGCCAAACCTGTTCGCCGAGCGCTGCACGGGCATCGTCAACGTGGTGAACGAATGAGGCCGATGCCGCAGGATCGAATCGGACCGCGGTGCCGAGTGCGGTCGCCGCGCCAGCGAGACGCGCGGCGCGGTCGGCGTCGCCGTCGGCTGCGGCCGCCTGGGCGAACCCCCAGATCACTTCGGCGCCAAGCCGCGTCCTTCCCAGCCGTCGTGCGTTCGCGGCTCCCTCCTCGAAGCACACGCGGGCACGGTCGAGCTCCCCCTCCAGCAGCTCGACCCAGCCGAGGTTGACGATGGCAGTGCCGTTGTCGCGCGGGTCGTCGAGCGCCCGGGCGAGCTCGAGCGACTCGTTCAGCCTGGTACGCGCCTCGACGGTGTTTCCGGCATGGAGGGCATTCCAGGCGAGGTTGTTGGTCGAGATGCCTGTCAGGTAGCTGTCACCGACGTCACGGGCGAGCCGCCGTTCCTCTTCCCAGAGCTCGGTTGCTCTCGCAGTCTCTCCGAGCTGGTTCATCCCGTTGGCGTGGTTCCCCATGGCGAGGGCGAGGAGCCAGCGATGCCCGTGGGCCCGGGCGAGGGCGATCGCCTCCTCGCCGAAGCGGATCTGCTGCTCGCGGCCGAGCTCTTCGGTGAATCCCTCCGAAAGCATGGTCAGCGCAAGGATCTCGACCCGGGTCGAGCGGGCGGTTCGCGCGCAGGCCAGGCCCTCCTGGAACTGAACAAACGACCCGCCGTGATCGCCTCGCTCCCACGCGAACAGTCCCGCTCCGACCAGCGCAGAGGCCCTGGCCTCGCTCGGCTCGGGGCCCGCGCGCTCGAGCGCAGCTGCCAGCATCTCACGGGCCTCGTGGAAGTGGCCTCGCATGAACCAGAACGGGTGAAGGGCGGCGACCATCCTGAGCGCCGACCGCGGATCGCGTTCAAGCAGCCGCTCGAGCGCTGCCCGAAGATTGTCACGCTCGACCGCGAGCGCCTGCAGCGCCGCGACCTGGCCGGGGCCCATCAGCTTCCGGTCCTGGTCTTCCGCGAACACGAGGTAGAAAAGGGCGTGTCCGTCTTTCAGCTTTTCGGCTTCCGAGCCGACGGCGAGCTGCTCGGCAGCGAACTCGCGAATCGTCTCGAGCATCCATACGCGGTCGCCTGTTCGCCGAACGAGACTCTTGTCGAGCAGTGAGCCGAGCACGTCGAGATCGGCGCCGCAGACCGCGTCGACTGTGTCGAGCGTGGCGCCGCCCGCGAAGACTGCGAGCCGCGCAAAGAGCTCCCGTTCCGCTGAGTCGAGCAGCTCGTGCGACCACGCGATCGTCGCGCGAAGCGTCTGCTGGCGCGGGTCCGAGTCGCGGCCGCCGCGGAGCCGGTCGAGTCGGCCGCCTAGTCGGGAAAGGATCTCGCCCGGCGCGAGGAGACCGGCGCGGGCGGCCGCGAGCTCGACCGCGAGTGGGAGGTTATCGAGCCGGGCGCACAGCTCGACCACCGCGCCTACCTCGCCCCCTTCCACGTCGAGCGCGTCTGTACGAGCGAGGAACAGCTCGACCGCATCGGACGTCGCGAGCGGGGCGACCGAGTAGACCCGCTCACCCGCCAGCTGGAGCCGCTCCCTGCTCGTGACGACAACCGGACCTCGGGCTGCATCGCGGAGCCTCGCAACCGCATCCGCCGCAGCCGGGAGCAGGTGCTCGAGGTTGTCGAGCAGGAGGATCGCGGTCCCGCCCGAGAGCACGTCGACCAGCGTCTCCTCGAGATCTCGGCCGGGCTGCTCAGGCACCGCGAGCGCAAGCGCGACCGAGGAGAGCACGAGTCCGGGGTCTCGTAGGGGTGCGAGCGGCACCCACCAAACTCCGGCGGGAAAGGACTCGGCAGCTGCCGCGATCGCCTGCAACGCGAGCCGTGTCTTCCCCGTCCCGCCCGGCCCCGTCAGCGTGAGCAGCCTCGTCTCACCGGCAAGCAGCACGGCGAGCTCTCCCAGCTCCCGCTCGCGCCCGATGAACGCGGTGGCCGGCACCGGCAGGTTCGTCCGGTGGAGCGTCTTCAGCGCCGGAAACCTGCCCGGCCCAAGCTGGTACAGCCGCCGCGGGCCGGAGAGATCCTTGAGGCGGTGCTCGCCGAGGTCGAGCAGCGCGGCGGAGCTGTCGAGGAGATCGCGTGTGCTCTGGCTCAGAACGACCTGACGGCCGTGCCCGGCCGCCATGATCCGCGCCGCGGTGTGGACGTCGACCCCGACGTACTTGGGCGGATCGAGGCCCGGCTCACCGGTGTGGATCCCGACGCGGAGCGCGATCGGGCCGTCCTCGAGCGCCGCCATCGCCTCTTCGACCGCACGCACCGCGCCCGCCGCCGACGGGAATGCGAAGAAGAACGAGTCCCCCTGGTTGTCGACCTCGTAGCCGCCGTGCCGGCCGAACGGTTCTCGCACGGCCTCACGATGCTGAGCGAGCGCGTCCCGGTACTCGGCCTCGCCGAGCTCCTCGAGCAGGCGAGTCGACCCCTCGACGTCCGTGAACACCAACGTCACGGTGCCGGCCGGCTG
>Ga0335085_10010103_pt1 | contig 14146 bp, 7 predicted proteins | sample Lox_Sample_45_FD_206712 | JGI IMG/M metagenome (GOLD analysis project Ga0335085, IMG submission 206712) | Soil microbial communities from Loxahatchee National Wildlife Refuge, Florida, United States - Lox_Sample_4.5 | ecosystem: Environmental > Terrestrial > Soil > Wetlands | place: USA: Florida...
TTCAGCCAGGCCGTCGTGTTTCGAATCGGCCAAGGCGTTGCGGCAACACCTGACGATGCAACCGCCTTCTCCCATAGGGACGCAAACTACCTCTTCCACCCGATTTCGATCTGGCAGGGGCCCGATCACGACAAGCGTCTGGTCTCGACCAGTCGCGCGTGCTGCAACGTTATGCGGCCGTTCTCGACCGGCGGCGCATACCTGAACTTCACTGCGGAGGATCGCGTTCGCGATGCTTATGGTGAGGCAAAGTACAAGCGGCTGGCGGCGCTGAAGGGCCGCTACGATCCCGGGAATCTCTTTCGGCTGAACCAGAACATCACGCCAAGTCGCGGCCTTACAGAGTCGGCACTCGCCTGACGGGCGCTGCCGCGGCAAATCCTGACCAACAAAACCAAATCCTTGAACCGCGTTGGGAGGCCCACATACTCAGCGATCAAATTGCGGCGGCGTCAGCCGCCGCTTTGATCGCACTCGGAGCCTCAATTGATTGCTTGCCCACGCGGCGATTGGCCTCGCACCGCGACCACCTGAAGATACTCCGCATCGACCTTGGTGGTTCCGTCGGTGGCCCGATTGTGACGGGACCAAAGATCGGTCAACTCGTCCCGAAGCTCCTGTTGCGCCTGTGCTCCGATGGACGCAAACGCGCGCGTCATCGGCCCATAGTGCACACGGAAAAACTCGACGACATCCGCCGGCGAAAACGGATAACTCAATTCGTACAGGTGGCGCGAACATTCGAGACTCGCAACGCCGCTCCGCAGACGTTCGCGAACGGTCGGCTCATCGCCCCACAACAGGGGCGACGGCATACCCGAAGGGGCGATGTGTTTGGCGATGGTCTTAAACATCTGTCCAACGAATCCGGGGCCGGTCCAGTTGGCCATGGCGATGATCCCGCCGGGCCGGCAGACGCGGATAAGCTCGGCTGCGACCAGTTCCGGACGCGGCGCGAACATCGCGGCGATCAGGCTGACTACCGCGTCGAACGTGGCCTTGTCGTAAGGCAGCTCTTCCGCATCGCTCTCTTCGAACGCGACTGTCAGCCCCTCCGCGGCCGCGCTTCGACGCGCTTGGGCCAGCCAGTTGGGTGCGATGTCGCACCCGGTCACACGCGCTCCTGCTCTCGCCGCAATCAGCGACAGTTGCCCGGCGCCGCAGCCCACATCCAGCAACTGCGCGCCCGCCTGGATGGGCAGGCGCCGGTAGAATGCCTCGGCATCGCGTTCCATATACCGGCAGAACCGGCCATAGTCTCCCGTCATCCAGGTGTTGCGTAAGCGCGTCTTTAATTCGTCCAGTCCGGTCTGTTTCTCTAGAACACTCATGGGTTTTCCCTCCTGGCTCTACTATGCGGCGGACTGGATTTTAAAACTTGCTCGATCGTTCCGCGTTCTTGCCGAAAACGTCCAATTCGAGCGAACCTGGAACCATGGACGCCCTCTCCGAGGTGCTAAAAGTCGTCAAACTCAGAGGAGCTTTGTTTTTCAACGGAGAGTTTTCCGCTCCATGGTGCGTGGCGACCTCGCAATCGAGCCGGCTCGCTCCCCTGCTGTGCCCCGGAGCGGGTCACGTGATCATCTACCATTACCTGGCCGATGGCCGCGCATATGCGCGATTGTCCGACGGGAGCCGCCGCGATCTGGGGCCCGGCGATGTGGTGATCTTCCCCCACGGTGATGCGCACCTCCTGGGCAATGGCGCCGGCAAGCCGGTCGAGTCGCTGAAGATTTTCGCTAAAAATTTGAGCAATGGACTCAAGGTCGCCCGCTACGGCGGCGGAGGGGAACTTACCAGGTTCGTGTGCGGCTATATGGCCTGCGACCCGAGCTTGAGCGAATTCGTACTGGCGGGATTGCCCTCGATGTTCGTAGTCAATTTCGCCAATGATCCCGCGGGCCAATGGCTGGCAAATTCGATACAGTTCTCGGTGCATGAAGCCGGAGGGCCAGGAACGGGGAGCGATGTGGTGGTTGCCAAGTTATCGGAAGTTCTGTTCATCGAGACGCTGCGCCGTTTCATCCAGGACCTGCCCGATCAACAGAAGGGATGGCTCGCCGGAGCGCGCGATCCTGTAATCGGCGAAGCGCTCGCGCTGGTGCATAAGAACCCGGCGCACCCTTGGACGGTCGCCGGCCTCTCTCACCAGGTCGGGGTTTCGCGCACGCGATTCGCTGAGCGCTTTCGGCACTTCCTGGGCGAGCCTCCCATGGCGTACCTCGCACGGTGGCGACTCAAGCTCGCCGCGGAAATACTGATGTCTTCCGATGCGAACGTCGGCGAGATCGCGGCCGAAGTCGGCTACGCGTCGGAAGCCGCCTTCAACCGCGTGTTCAAGCGGGAATTTGGATGTCCACCCGCGCAGTTCCGCCGCTCCCGTGTGCGAGACAAATGACGTGACGGAAACTTTCTGGCCACGTCCGTTTCCCCGGACGGGCGCCCAGGCCCGCTCACCGATTGCAGTTGTGATTCCGAACTAGGGGCGGCGAAACTCCGGGAATCACGGAGTCGCTGCGGGCATTCCTGCGGGCGGCGCCGTTCGACGATACCGTTGCTGGGGGCTTCGGACGGTAGCTCGGCTCCACTTCAACTGCGATAGCAACTGCTACAGTTCGATCGGCGTATGGGGGTCGCTTGATGACATCTGCTGTCGCCCCGAGTCGTGGCCAGATCAACGAGGGCCGGCCGCAGATTCACGGACTGATTGGGAAAAGAACTACATTAGTGCGCACCTGTTGCACAAGATGTTTGATACCCGAATATCTCAATGTGGTCATCTTTGGAAGCCCCTACTCCTACATGAACTCTCGCCCGATTGCTGCTCTTGACGACATGCTTCAGGCTTATAAAGGCGAAAGAGGAGGTGGAGCTATAGCCTTGGACGCCGAGGTTTTCTCTCTTGGAATGACAGCACCCCGGCCGTAGAACACCGCAGTCACGCCCGTTCCGCCTATTCCCGTCCGAATGAACTACCTCGGCCGGCCTAACAGGACCGTAACTATCGGCGTGCGCCAATCAAGACAAGGCTTGTGAGTGATATGTGTCGGTGCATCGCCGTCATGGCTTAGATGCCTGAATGCTCACGGCGAGGCGCGAGAATGACTGGCAACCACCATTATCGAGATGGCGAATCTCTCGCAGCTACGGAGCGGCTGGTAGAGGATAGCGTTCAATGACCCTCTCCATCGCGCATTAACTCTTTAGGCTTATATGGAGCGTTCCCTTACGTTCCAACACACCTAATTTATTGATCTGACGTCCCGGACGGAAGGTTTGGAGTCATCTGGCCAGGTTCGGTCGGGCAGGCGCAAACTCTGCCAGCGATCACTATCGCGAACGTTGCCGCTCCCGGATTGGGTTCCACCGGGCAGTTTCATTACGGTAACAACTTCTTGTTCCAGGAGACTCAGACCAAGCTAACGGGCCGGCACGCGTTCCGCTATGGTGTCGAGTTGCTCAGGCAAACCTTTACACAAGCGCCGGCAGCCAATACAATGGGGACCATATCCTTCACCAACGCCTTGGGCTATTCCGCATTCGCGAATTTCCTGGATGACTTTAGCGGCCCCTCTGCATCGGTAACCAGAGTCTTTGGTGCTACGCCCTTCCACCCGCATCAACTCCGGCAATCCTATTTTCTTCAGGACAGCTGGAAGGCAACGCCAGTGCTCACGCTAACGTCTGGGCTGCGGTACGAAAACTTCAGCCAGCCGGCGAATTCATTGGCATATCCGGCCTTCTCCGGATTCGAACCATCCCAGTTCCTGGTAGCACACAAGGTACACCCTGACAATCTCAATTTCGGACCTGCTTTCGGATTCGCATGGTCTCCCTCGGCGCGCCCCGGCTGGCTTGGAAGACTCTTCGGGGAGGGAAAGACCGTCTGGCGGGGAGGATATCAGATCAGCTACGACGATGCCTTATTCACACAATTGCTCTCGTCCGGCCCCGCGGTATCAACGCCAAACGCAATCATGACAACCACTACCGCAGCGAACACAGGCCGAGGATCGGCCAACTGGTTCGAGCAACTTCCAACTGCCGCATCGACACCCCACCTCGCCGACGCGCAAAATGCTCTCGACGGCAGTCTTCGCAATCCATACACGGAACGCTGGTCCGTGGGATTCCAGCGGCAATTGCCGGATAGCATGCTTTTGGACATCTCCTACATCGGCGCTGAAAGCCATAGGCTGACGACGAGGTCTGATTGGAATCCTCGCCTCCTCACCGGCACTCGGCCATACCCGAGCTTCGGACAGGTCACTGTCCGCACGAGTGAGGGAAAATCTGCTTATCACGCGTTCCAAACCAGGATGGAGCGCCAATTCAGCGGTGGATTCCAGCTGGACGCGTCCTATACGTGGTCCAGGTTGATCGATAGCACCAGCGAGGCGGTGGGCGGCAATGAAGCGCAGGCTCCGGGCGCAGGAAACCTGACATCGGTGCCGGTATTGCAGGGTGGCCTAAAGCTCGACCGCGGATTGAGCGACTTTGACCGAAGCCACCGGCTGACGATTGTTTACATGTGGTCAGTCCCCGGACCACAATCCGGTCGGTGGAGATATGCTCTAGCGGGTTGGTCGGTTGCCGGCATAACGACCTTTCAATCCGGGACCCCATTCACAGTCGCGAACGGCTCCGATCGAAACAACGATGGATTTCCAGAGGACCGGCCGGATATCGGGAATTCGAATGCGCCGCTTACTACTCGCGCGATCGTTTTTCCGGGTTGTGCCACTGGTTATCGGAGCCCGGACACGCTCTCTTGCGTGAATCCGAGCGACGTGCATTGGGTAGAAGGGACGGGCTTTCCCAAGGCTGCGACCGTCGGGCGTAACACTCTACACACCGGAGGAACAAACAATTTCGATCTCAACCTCACGAAGTCGATTCCAGTCGGGGAAACCAAGCACTTAGATCTCCGCTGGGAAGCGCTGAACGCATTCAATCATCCGCAGTTCATCCAAGTGCCGCAAAAGATCGTCAATGGCACACCGCCGGGACGCTTTCTGAATCGCGATTTCACTGATAGTGGCATTCGCAGTATGTGGGTTCAGGTGAAGGTGGTGTTTTGATGACGCGACGCGAGCTCACCGCGGGGATAGCTGGCGCAGCATGTGCTGTATTTCCTCCGGCCGTCGCGCAGACACTTCCGGTTATCGATCAGAATCCGATCCGCAGGCGGGGCGTCGGGCTTCGCGGTTTGGATGCCGCGCGCGCATCGGTCGGTCTCACACTGTTCGCGCCAATGCTGGGAGATGGAATGGTATATCTGATCGATCTTAAAGGCACCGTCGTCCACCAATGGAAGATGCCGTATCCTCCCGGACTATATGGTTATCTCACCGAAAAGGGCACTCTTTTCTACAACGGAAAGATTCCGAATGACAGCTTCTTGGGGCGAAGTCCCTTCAAGGGCGGTGTTGCACTGGAGGCAGACTGGAACGGGCGCATTCTGTGGGAAGTGCGCGAAGCAAATCACCATCACGATGGACGGCTGTTGCGCAACGGAAATTTGCTCCTGCTTTGCGGCACTGAACTGCCGGACAGCGTGGCACGTAAGATCCAGGGCGGGCGCTTGGGCACTGAGGTCGATGGCAAGATCTGGGCCGACTATCTCGTCGAGTTCACAACGGAGGGGCGCAAAATTTGGGAGTGGCGAGCCTGGGAACATCTCGATCCGGCCGAATGCCGCATCACAGCGGCACAAGACACTCGCGCCGAATGGACACACGGAAATGCGATTGTCGAACTTTCGGATGGAGACCTGCTGATCAGCTTTCGCAACATCTCTACGATCGTCAAGATCGCACGTAGTTCCGGCCGTGTTGTGTGGAGACTGGGGCCGCCGCCACTGGCCGGGCAGCACGCGCCGGAACCGCTGCCAAACGGCAACATTCTAATTTTCGACAATGGCCCGGACCGCCTCGACCAAGCTTTCCCCTTCTCACGAGTCATCGAAGTGAATCCGTCAACCAACGAGATCGTGTGGAAATACCAGGAGCCATCCGCGGATAACTTCTATAGCTCACGGATCTCCCACGCGCAACGGTTGCCGAATGGAAACACACTGATTAATGAGGGATTGTTCGGACGATTTTTTGAAGTGACTCCCGCTGGCGAAGTCGTCTGGGAATACGTGAATCCCTACTTTGGCCCGGCAACCAGGCCTGCGCAAGCGCAAACGAATAGCGTATTCCGCGCATACCGCCACTCCGAGGAAGAAATCGCACGCGCTCGAAATACCGTCTGAGGACACGTTTATGAGAAATGTCGCACTGCGCCGAATTCTGATTGCGATCGCAGTCGCAGGCGGTCTGCCCGCGCAGCCGAACATTACCGCCGTACTGAACGGCGCCTCGTTCAGCGCCGCGGTATCGCCCGGATCATGGATAACGATTTTCGGAAACAGTCTCGCGCCCACACAGGCGACTTCCTCGTCGTTGCCGGCCACCTTGGCTGGAGTCTCGGTGACGATAGGCGGATTGTCGGCGCCTATGAGCTACGTCTCCCCCAACCAGGTAAACGCGCTCATTCCGTTTGAAACGGCAATTCCGGCAAACACAGTCGTGCCGCTCGTGCTGACGAACGCGAGCACCAGTACCACCTACAACATCCGCCTGACACGTACTTCACCGGCCATCTTTACTGTGAACGGGACCGGGACTGGCCTGGCAATCATCTCCAACCCCGAAGGGCTTGCCCATATCGTTGGAGGGTATGATTACCTCTTCTACGCAACGGGTCTTGGCCCATTAGACTCCTCAGGGCGGTTGACCGACGGCTTCGATGTTTACCTTGGGGAGCGCAAGGCTCAGGTGTTACTCGCCACGGCGATTTCCGGGCTCCCGGGCGTTTATCAGGTCCGAGTGACAGCTCCGGATTTTATTGCGACTGATCGCCTCTATCTCATTTCCGGAGGCTGGCAAAGCAACATTGTTGATGTCCCGATCCTCACCGGCTCCAACACCACAAACGTGAGCGGCACGATTGACGGCCTCTACCCGTCCAGTGACCCGTATTTCACGTTGCCTCCGTGTACCACCGACGACCCGAGCGGGCCACCATGCGCGCCGGGCCAGGATTTGTCCGTTATGCTGTACGAAGGCAGCTTCAGCGTTGCTTATGATTTGGCGCCGAGCAATCCAACACTCGGCCCCTTCTTCACTATTGCCGCTGTCGGAGAGGCGGGCGCAGTCGTTATCGACGTCACACGGAACGGTGCGTATTCCGCATCAATTATCGTGCCTGCGACGGCTACGCGATTTGGCGACTTTTCGAATTCCGGAGTTTCTCTATGGGATTACCTCTCTTGCAGCCCGTCCGCAGTCTGCATGCCCTTTGCGGCGAATCGCGTCCCGCCGAACCGGCTTACGCCCTGGTGGCTGCAAGCGACGCAAGCGCTTCCCGGTCCGAACGTTTCCAGCAGCGGCCTGAACGGAACTTTTCTGGCTTCCGGATCACTCACCGGATCGAATGGCAGTTCAGACTTCGTGATTGACGGTCAGAACAACGCCAGCCTTTCGAAATTCGGCGGCTTCGTCCAGGTTCCGTACGGGCCGTTCGACAGGGCGCGTCTCCACCTTCAAACTTTACGTCGACGGCAAGCTGGTCGCAACGAAAGATGTGCCTTATACGGTGGTGCATCGATGAAATCTCCTCTCGCAGGCATCGCCTTATCAATAGCCGGCATCATCACTCCGGTTGGACGAGCCCAGACATACGTTATATCGACTTTTGCGGGCGGCGGGGCGTTGCCGATGAAAGCTGCTGCCACGAGTCTATCCCTCGATTGGAATAGCAAGGGATTAACGACCGACGCGGCGGGCAACGTGTACTTCACTAGCCTGAATTGCGTCTTCAACTTGGGTCCAGATGGAAATGTCACTCGCATTGCGGGAGACGGCCGAAGCGGGTACTCCGGAGATGGCGGGCTCGCAACCAATGCCGAATTCTCAATGGGGCAGCTCGTCGAATCGCCACCATATCTCGGCTCGCTTCCTCCGGGCTTGGCGACGGACAGCGCGGGGAATGTTTATGTCGCGGATAACGGCAACGCTCGCATCCGCAAAACCTCAGCTTATGGCATCGTCACTACAGTGGCGGGCAACGGCAGTTTCGGTTTTTCCGGCGACGGGGGACTGGCTGTCGATGCGCAACTATCGAGCGTCCTGGGCCTGGCAGTGGATCATGTCGGCAATCTGCTAATAGCGGATTCTGACAATCACCGTCTGCGGATCCTCGCTTCCGACGGCACGATCACGACTGTGGCGGGTAACGGCGTTTGTGGCTGGTCCGGCGATGGCGGCCCAGCTGCCAACGCGCAATTGTGCAATCCGACGGGAATCGCTTTAGATAATCTCGGCAATCTCTTCATAGCAGAAGCTGGCAACGGCAGAATTCGACGCATCTCGTCGGAGGGAATCATCAGCACTGCGACGATAGGCGTACCTTCGCCAACGACCGTATCAATCGATGCCTCGGGCAATCTATACATCGTCGGCGGTGATGGCAATTTCTGGGAGGAGTGGCAGGCAGTCCGGAAGGTTTCCCCGGATAGGACGATCACATTCGTTGCTGGCCATGCGTGCGAACCGCAAACCGCCTACTGCCCGCCGTCTCCGAGTGACGGCACAACCGCGGCCACGACATTTCTTAGTGATCGGCTGAGCACAACCATAGACTACACTGGCAACCTCCTCCTTGCGGCCCCATACAGCCGCCGAATTTATCGCGTGTCCCCGGATGGCGGCATAGCCGCCGCAGCGGGAAACGGCGATTACGATTTTTCCGGTGATGGCGGACCAGCCAGCAGCGCGCGGTTAAGTGTCGGTGCCATCGCAGCGGACAGTCTCGGCGACCTTTTTGTTGCGGATCCTAATAATGCGCGAATCCGTAAGATCTCCCCGGACGGCATTATCAGAACGATTGCGGGAAACGGCGCCTGGGGCTTTTCCGGTGATGGCGGACCAGCGACGAGCGCTTCCCTGTCACCGACGGGCATAGCCGTCGATTCGGCGGGCGATCTCTTCATCGGTGAAAATCTCGCCGGCGTCCGCAAGATCTCGCCCGATGGAATCATTACTACGATCGCTCCCGGCCAGGGCTTCGAAGCCGTTGCGGTGGACCGTCTGGGCAATCTCTTTATCGCCGATTACACCGTCCGACGGATTTCGCTTGATGGGACCACGACTGCTATCAGCAGCCCCGCTCATGCGCTCGCTGTTGATGACGCCGGCAATCTCTTCCTTGCGGAGCCCTTGAGGGTGCGTCGCCTCTCTCCCGATGGCACTATCATCACGGTTGCGGGTAACGGTACGCAGGGCTTTTCGGGTGATGGTGGACCGGCCACCGATGCACAGCTCGATTATCCGTCAGGTATCGCCGTGGACAGCGCAGGCAATCTCTTCATCGCCAACCGCGGCAATCACCGAATCCGCAAAGTCTCGCGAGCTGGGGTCATTACGACCGTCGCTGGAAATGGCGTGACCGGTTATTCGGGCGATGGCGGCCCCGCCACAGAAGCGGGTATCTCTTGGCCATCAGGTATCGCCGTTGACCGCACAGGTATGGTCTCCTTCGGCGATACGGCGAACAATGTAATCCGTGTCCTTCGGCCCGTGTATTGACAGCCTGGTCGTCGGTTCGTGCGGACTTACTACGAGTTCGGAGGCTTTCGTGGCCAAGCAATTGCTTGCCCGCGAGCTGCCTGACGGACGCCCCTTCAGGCGCGGCGTGTTCAACGCTCGCCCCAGTCGGGGCAGCACGTCAGACAGACCTGTCGCCAATTCGCGAGGATTGCAATACTCACTGGTCCGGCTCGCCTTTTAGGCTAGTGCGTTCGGCAGCAACCAGCGTTAACTGCCGTGTTCTCTTGGCCGGCAGGCGGGCAGGGAGCCACATAAACACTCGATCCGGCACCAATAATGGTTACAGTGCTGGATTCTGGGCTCGATGAGGAGACCCTCAAAAATCAGCTAAACCCTTTAAAATCTATGGTGCGGAGAGGGGGACTTGAACCCCCACGAGATTGCTCCCGCTAGCACCTCAAGCTAGTGCGTCTGCCAATTCCGCCACCTCCGCATTGGTGGACTTGCTACCGCTTCGCCGGGGCCGGAGCCTGCTTCCCTGGAGCCGGCGCCTGATTGGGCTGCGCCGGAATGGTCACCTGGATCGGCTTGCCGCCGTTGACCTGACCGCCCTGCGCGGGGATATTTACCTGGATCGGCTGCTGGCCGGCGCCTGGATTCACGGTGATGGGAACCTGGCCCTGACTCTGCGGCACCCCCGGGGTGGCCGGAGCCGTCGCAGGCGCCTTTTTCGGCGTCGCGTCCTCTAGCACCGTCGTGCCCAAGCCGGCACTGCGCGTCGCCAGAATGGAGAGCGTCATCGACGTAATCATGAACAGCACCGCCGAAATCGTGGTGGCCTTCGAAAGCAGCGTCGCCGAGCCACGCGGCCCGAACGCCGTCTGCGACCCCATGCCGCCAAACGCACCCGCCAGATCGGCCGCCTTCCCGCTCTGCAGCAGGACCACGATAATCAGGAAGATGCACACTACGATATGAACTAATAAAGTCAGAAGATACATCGCCGTTCCTTTAGTATACGGGAGCGCCGCGGCACGGGTCAAACCGACTGGCTGCGGTTACGCCTCTCGCGCGGCGCTGCGCGGCAGCCGCGCCCACTCAAGAAACCGCTCCATGCCGGCGTATTCCTGCTCGCCTAATTCATAGACGATGTGGCGGGTGAGATATTCACGCACCAGTTCCGGAGAAAATTCGCGCCGCGCCGCTTCCAGCGTCACAATTTCGTCGATGTGCTCGCGTCCGTATGCCAGAGATGCCCGGAATGCCTCGGCGATTTCCGGCGTCACCACCTCCGGCCTGCCGGCCCACACCGCGAACACCATCGGCAGCCCCGTCATCTCCAGCCACTCCGCGCCCAGGTCGTAAACGTGATACGGCAGCCGCGCCGGGTCGATGCGCAGGGCCGGGTCGCCGATGATCAGCGCCGCATCGGCCGAGCGCAGCATCTTCTCAAGATCCGGCGCCTGCGCGTTCATCTCCGGCGAAACGCCGTAGCGCCGCTCCAACAACAGCCGCGCCAGTTGCACCGAGGTGCGCGAGCTCGAATCCGTTGCCAGCGTGCGGATGCGGTCCGCCGGGCGCGCGCTGACCAGCAGGATGCTGCGTACCGCTCCGTGGCAGGCGATCCCGGCGCCCGGTATCACTTCCAGTTCCTGCCGGGTGAGTTCGAACGACGGCACGATGCCGATGTCCGCCTCTCCGGCCCCCAACCGGTCGGCGCACGCCGAGGGAATCTGAAACTCCAGGTCGAACCGATCTTTCTGGGGACCGTGGAGCATGCCCCAAACCAGTGGAGTGGTGTTCAGGAAACTGACCGCGGAAACTCGCGGGCGGTGGGAAGCGTTCGGTTGGCGCAAGTCTCAGTGTATCGCGCGGCGCACACCCGGACTGCCACCAGTGACGGGTCGGTCCGGCACACTTCGCAGTACTGTAACCATGCCTGCAAGAATCGCTGTCTGGTATTCTCTTTAGGAGCGCTCTTCCGCGTAGCGTGTTCGTGGCAACTCCATGAGACAACGACCCTTCCTTATCTTGGCTATTCTTTGTTCGGGCGCCGGTGCGGTCTGGCCGCAAAGCCTGGTTCCGCTGAATAACATCCCATCCCGTGTGGTCGGTCACGTTACCAATGAAGGCAACACGCTCGCCTCGCAGAATCCCAACCTGGTGGTTGGGCGGGAATTCTGGTCGCCGTACGGGGTCGTGGAAGACACTTCGGTTACGCCGCCGATCCTGTATGTCAGCGACACGAATAACTCGCGCGTCCTGGCGTGGAAAAACGCCAGCAGTTTCACCAACGGCCAGCCCGCCGATCTGGTCATCGGCCAGAAAGATTTCGTCAGCACCTACAGCCAGGGTCCCGGACAAACGTTTCCGGGCGGACTGAGTCTCCCCAGCGCCCTGGCGGTGGACTCCAAGGGCAACCTATATGTCATGGATGCGGGAAACAACCGCATTCTGCGCTATCCCAAGCCGTTTTCGCAGCCCGCCGGTTCGTTCTTTTCTCCCGATCTCTACATCGGCCAGCCGAATCTCAACTCTTCCACGGCCAATTACACTGGCTTGGTCGCCGCGCAGGGGCTGGCCCTGAATGCCGGCCTGGGCGGCATGGCCTTCGATAATTCGGGCAACCTCTGGGTTACCGATGTGGGCAACTCGCGCGTCCTCGAGTTCAAAGCTTCGGACCTGGCGGGCGGTGGCGGACCGCTCACCGCGGCGATCGAAATCGGCCAGTTGGATTTCGTCTCCAACACGCGCCTGACGAATGCCAGCCCCTCCTCCGCTATTACCAAAAACCAGCTTTCGGTTCCCATCAACCTGGCCTTCGATTCGAATGGCTGGCTGTATATCACCGATTTCGATAGCAGCGGCTCGATCGCCGGCATTAATCGAGTGCTGGCATTTCAGCCGCCGTTCAGCAGTGGCCAGACCGCTTACCGCATTTTAGGCGTCTACTATCCGGGATCCACGCCGAACGTTACTCAACGCGCGCAGACGCAGTTCATTGCACCGAACGGTCTGTTCTTCCTGCCCGGCAACACGGGTGTGGGCGTGTGCGACTCGTTCTTGAACCGCGTCCTGATCTTTCCGCCCGCCGCCAATTGGGCGGACGTGACTCTGGGCGTGGGCGTCTCCCCGACTGCGGCGACTTCCGTGATCGGCCAGACGGCCCTTACAATCAACAACATTTATCCGAACGGTGCCGGCGTCAACGGGGTGCTGCCGGGCGCCAGCCCCACTTCACTCTACGGTCCCTCCCAGGCGTATTTTTCGGGCACCGAGTTGTTCGTCACGGATACCGGCAATAATCGCCTCGTGGTGCTGCCTTATACGAATAACTCGTTCGGCGGCGCTACTCGCGTGCTGGGTCAAGACAACATGACTGCCAATGCCCCCAACCTGATCGAGGGCAAAGAATTCCGCTTCACCGCCATCACCACCAGCAACCAGATCGCGGCCGATGGCGGAATGGTCATCGAAGCTTCCAGCGGCACGCCGCACCTGTATGTCGCCGACACTTACAATAACCGCATCCTGGGCTTCAAGGATGCCCGCAAGGTGACCGCCGGCGCGGCTGCGGACATCGTGCTCGGCCAGCCCGATTTCTCTACGTCCCTTTGCAATTACCCGACCGGCAATCCCAACGCGCCGAACCAATCCAGTGTGTGCTTCCCCAGCGGCCTCGCGGTGGATATCAGCGGCAACCTCTACGTCGCCGACCGCGGCAATGGACGCGTGTTGCGCTTTCCGGCGCCGTTTGCCTTCCAAGGCCAGTTGGAACAAGCCGATTTAGTCCTGGGCCAGACGAACTTCACCAACTCCGGAAGTCCGGGTCCGTCGGCTGCGAGCATGAGCGCGCCAACCGGACTGGCGTTTTCGCCGGCGTGCAGCCCGGCCGCGACTTCCTGCGTCATCAACGGACTGATGGTTTCGGATGTTTCCTATAACCGGGTGCTCTACATTCCCACCAGCAACAGCACCTTTACGGCGGGACAGGATAACGGCAAGGCTGCCACGAAAGTCTACGGACAGCCCGACTTCAGCACCGTCACCACCGGGAATAGCAATGCCAGCCTCTCGAGCCCGCGAGGTATCGCCTCCGATGCCGTGGGGCGCCTGTACGTCGCCGATACCGCCAACAACCGCGTGCTCATCTTCAGCGACCCCAATAATCCGCAGACGCCCAATGCCGGCGCACTTGCCACCCTGCCCATTGCGGGACTGAACGGCCCGCGCAGCGTATATGTGAACCCGGTCACCGGCGATATTTGGGTCGCCAACACCAACGGCGGCCAAGCCGTCGATTATCCGCAGTACGATCTACTGCAGTTCAACCTCGGCACGACCAAAACCATCGCCGCGCCCAGCCCCATTGCGCTCACGCAGGATCAGTACGGCAACCTGCTCATGGCCGATGCCAGCAATCGCGTCAGCCTGTATTTCCCGACGCTGCAGGCGCTCAACGGCGCCAGCCTGATTCCATCGCTGGCGCTCGCGCCGGGCATGTTCGGGTCGATTTGCTCACCCGGCACGAATTGCCTGAACAGCCTGGC
>Ga0335085_10010104_pt1 | contig 14145 bp, 10 predicted proteins | sample Lox_Sample_45_FD_206712 | JGI IMG/M metagenome (GOLD analysis project Ga0335085, IMG submission 206712) | Soil microbial communities from Loxahatchee National Wildlife Refuge, Florida, United States - Lox_Sample_4.5 | ecosystem: Environmental > Terrestrial > Soil > Wetlands | place: USA...
CTACCATCATTCCTGTAGAATCCTTTTTAGGTCAACATTCAGCACCCGGGCGCCGTAATGGCTGATGGCCACCACCAGAGCCCGCTCAAGCGCAATCAGGTTGGGTTCGCTTTTAGATGGGAGCATTTCGATCGAAACGATTTGACCGGGCAGACCAGCATTCAGTGCGGCTGCTACTCTGACATGATCAGTTTTACCGTCGCCCAGTGTGATCAGATCCGGTTCACTGGCATGAACATGCCCTATTAGTGGGCCGTACTCATTGATGACCTGGAAAGGGTCTTCACCGTTGATGGTGATGGCCCCGGTATCCAACTGCATACGGATAGCTGGATGGGCAACATCCATAACGATCTGTGCCGTATCTGCACTGTCAATCATGAAATTGGAACCGTAGCAAGGCGGGTTCGGCTCTAGGCAGAATATGATGCCATGCTGACCAGCTATATCTCCCAAACGGCGAAAGAACGCTTCCGCAATGTTCTGTGTCTGCTCATCGGTGCGCGAAGAACGGTCTCGGTTTTTGGGTGAGCCGAATACCAGCCTGTTTGCGCCAAGGCAGGCCCCGATCCGGCAGACCTCACCAAGATGTGCCAGCATAGAGTCTTGTGTTTCGCAATCTCCGAACATGTTAAGACCGGTCGTTCCAAACATCAATGACTGCATCCCGGTCACGGTAATCCCTCTGGCAGCCCACCACTCCCGTACGCAGGCTATATCTGCTAAACTGGTGGTCTTGAAGTCGGAGAAGTATTTGCCCGGAGCGACATCGATGGCATCTATCCCATACCTGCCCAGCAGGGCTGCAACCTGTTCGTCGTCTGCTACATCCCAGGCCAGATTGGAAATGGCAATTCTCATCAGGCGGTACCGCTTTCGGCTTTGAGCGTAACCGGTTCAGATTGCGCATAGGTCCGAATCGCCTGGATGGTCTCACGTCTGCTGTACTGATAACGCCCCTGTCCGCCAAACAGTGCAGCATGGTCGGATTGGAAATCATAGGCAACTGGAGTATTCCCCAATACATGGCTGAAGGGTTTGCCAAACCCGGCTTCCGAGACTTCTGAGACACTGATCGGTTCTGCAGTGAGATGGACGAGTTTCAGGCCTGCCTGGAGAGCAATTTGGATGTCATACCAAAGATTGACCATCGGGTAGAATTGAAAGATTCCGCGGCTGTCTATGGCATGCAGATTGTTGTTGTTTAGGAAGTCAAAAATGACATTTTTTCGCAAACCGGGTCCAACGAGGCCAGGTAGCCTGACAATGAGATGATCAGGGAAATGGTTCTCAACAAAGCTTTCAAGCATACGCCGGTTCAGGCCGTAGGGGGACACTCCATCCTCGTCAACAGGCATAGACTCGTTTACCCCAAGAGGCTGCCTGAACACATCGACGGTGCTGATCAGCACGAAGATCCTGCTCTTCACCGTTTTTAGCCGCCCGATCAGGCGTTCTATGTTTTGACGGTCGGCCTCGGGAGCGCGGTTGGCGATCCACTTCTTGCCTGGAGCCGCAGCGCACACGACGAGATCGAATCGTTGCCCCACAATATCACCAATATTTGCCGATCTATATCTATTGTCAAAAATCTGCTGTTTTTGGAGGGTACTTCCGACAAACCCGCTATGACCGATAATGGCCCGCTTCATCTTTTTCTCCGTTAGATGGATCAAAAATTCGTGCAACGGAAATGGCATCTGCCGGCAGAACAAAAAGGACACGCATGATTACCGGTTCCGTCCCGTCTGTACAAAGTTCTTTTCCACAAGAACGGCGCTGTCAATAACATTTACCCGATCTTGATTCACCATGACCGCGCTGTTCTTCTCGAACACGACCGAATAATCAGCTTGATCGCTACTCGCATCCAGCAACCGGCCAAGATATTCGCCAAAGAACGCCAGTATCACGAATTGCATCATAAACAACACTGACATGAACAGAATCGTCGTAGTCCACCCTTCGACCACATGACCTTTCACCAGATGAACCAACAAGCTATACACTGCGAAAAGAAACGCCGCAAAACTACCAAATAGTCCAAGCCCCGACATCCATCGTAAGGGACGCGATGAATTGAAGACGAGTAGACGCAAAAGCTCCCTGACTCCAGCCAGAAGGGAACGCGGCGGCGTCACTCGTTCTGCGGACAAGAGTGTGTAGGGGTAGCCGGTCTGTGGGTAGCCCGTTTTCTGTATTCTCATGGACAACTGATGGTGGAATCGTCCGGTGCTGATGACGGAATTTACCGCTCGACGGCTCAAACACCTCAGGCCGGTCGCGTCGCGAGGCAACTCATAGTCAACCAGTTTCAATACGCTGTCTGCCATTGAGCGGAATATCCTGTACGTAAGTGTCGGCGCTCGACCAGCAACTCCTACTACGACATCGAATCCTGACTTACAAATGGCAACCGTTTCAGGGATGGCTTGAAGAGGATCTGTCGCAGGATCGAACATTACGACAAAGTCGCCAATTGCGTTCTCCAATGCAGCGGCCCACGCGACATCCGGATGGACATGCGAAGCGAGCTGAATATAGCGCAAGCTTGGGATGCTCCGCAAAACCGCTTCATCCTGCGGAGTGAATGCTGTTGCCGCACCCTGGCCGATAACCACGACCTCAAAATCGGAATAATTCAGGTCGAGCTCACGCTGTATGCTTCCCACGATGCTTTCGAGTGCGGCGAGAGGCAAGCTCTGTACAAGAACAACGGAAACAAACGATTCGCTTTTCACGCTATTGCTCCTCAGCATTAGTCAATAAGCTTCTGAGATGCCATGGCTTCGATGACGTCATACACATTGTCTATTTTGCCCCCCATAACGCAGTGAAAACCTTTTAACCCGTAATTAGGCAGAAACAGAATCGGACGTGAATCATCAGACTCGCTGCGCGGAAGAATGGTTTTTACCTCCCATAGTGAGCTGTCGTAGACAAGCTCCGAAAGAGCAGGAATGTAGCGAGCAGCGTCCTTTTGCATATAGCGCCACGCGCTATTTCGTTGTGCTTGGCTATGCCTGGCATGTGCATCCACATATTCACGACAGTCACCGTCTTCCCATTCAAAATGAGGCGTATATCGAACGTGACTGAACGAATGCAAACCGGCAGGCGGAAACGGCATGACTGAGAAAAACGGACCGCACATAACAGTGATGCCCACATCGTGCAATTGCTCAGGTACCGAGACGAGGCATATCTCAGTCATCTCATGCCTGAGCGGCACGAGACTGATGCCAGAGTTGGCAGTCACATAGTTTATGCGGGAGTAGGTACAGTTAACGACGTGATCGACATAGACCGTTTCGGTTTCTTTCGTTTCTGCATTCAGGAGCTCAGCCCTTAAGCCATCACCGTTTTGCTTGACGGTTTCTACTGATGTGTTGAGGCTACAGTTCACGGTAGACGCGGCAAGTCGTCCTATCATCACATCACGAAGTTTGACGGCATCAAATGCGTACTCAACTACCGAAAAGCATGACTCGATCAAAGCCGGGTTAACCAACGACGTTATTTTTCCGGGTGCCAGTTCACACCGGGCGCCGATTCGCTCGCAAAATTTCAAAAACTGCTTGGCTGAGACTTTTCCTAAAGGGCTGCCGATCATGTAGATATTTTCGAACCCAGAGTCAATGCATTCCCTGAACTCGTTGACAAAGCGCGGAAATGATATTCGCGAACGCAAAGCAGTCAAGATACTACGCGGGTAGTGGTAGCCATTGTGAACCCGCGCCTGATTGACATAGGAGGCCCGTGACATGAATTGCTGTTCTTTCTCGACAAGCCGTACGGCACAGCCGCTTTGAGCGAAATGATCCGCGAGATACATGCCAAAGAAACCGCCACCTATGACAAGAATTTGTTTCATTTGATGCACCGCGTTGTTGTGATAAAAAACCCCTGGCACTCTCTTTCCGCACTTTCTCAGTCACCTTAGGGTAATTGTCACAGTAACTGATTGAATATACTTTTGCAAGAGGCTCATGCAACGGCATTGGAGTAAACCGAAAACCCCGTAGTGCACCTCGCAGGCCACTCACCTTACGTGAGGGCAGTGGCGTTTGGTTCTATAGTCTATCGCTTGCAGCAAGGCTGAAAATGCCACACGAGGGGAAGCAACTGAACAAGTGCAATCAAATTTGGCTGTTCTTATTACTTGGCAAATATGGTATAAAGGAAACCGTTTAATTCCCGTGGCTACGTGCCCCGAAGCGTGCTGCGGATGAGCACGCCAGTCTGGTTCAACGCTCTGCTGACGGCAAGGCGATTCTTTTTATGGGAACTGAGTTCATGATACGGGAAGAACCGCACGTAGATATGAAGTACACGAACGCAGCACCTCTAATGTTTCTTGTACTGGTTACCGTAGCGCTCTTTGTGCCTTTTGTACATAAGCCGTTTAATATCGACGATCCCCTTTTCATATGGACTGCCAAACATATACAGCACAATCCGCTTGATTTTTACGGTTTCGATGTGAACTGGGGTAAAAAAATCACATCGATGGCTTCCGTGAATAAAAACCCTCCTCTTTTTTCATATTTTCTGGCAGGTGTCGGCATCGTGTGCGGCTGGAGTGAAGCCGCCATGCATCTGGCCGTCATGGTGTCGCTAATTGCCCTCGCCCTTGGAACGTTCCGGCTTGCCGGTCAGCTAGGCGGGAACCCGCTTCAGGCGGCACTCATCTCTATGTGTACTCCTGTTGTGATGGTTTCGGGTACATCGGTCATGTGCGATGTGCCCATGGTTGCCCTTTGGGTATGGGCGGTCTCCTACTGGATTGATGGCAATGAAGCGCCGTATCACATGTGGCCTATGCTTGGCGCAGGACTCATGATAGCAGCTGCTGGCCTGACAAAGTATTTTGGCGCGAGCCTTATCCCCCTTCTGGCGTCGTATTCTCTTATGCGGCGAACGCCTTTCAGGCAATGGTTCCCTTATCTGCTTGTTCCCATGGCACTATTTATCCTGTACAATGTGGGGACATGTCATACGTACGGCATCGGCTTGATGACAGATGCCTTCGTGTTTTCCGCCGATGTTCATCAGAATTCCTCTCCCTATACCGTCCAGAGAATTATTGACAGCCTCAGTTTCACCGGCGGTGGATTGATTACCGCCTTATTTTTTGCTCCCTTGCTGTTTCGCTTACAAGGCCGGTTGATCTGTGCAAGCACGATGGCAGGCCTATGCATAATCCTCCATTTTTGGGGCATCGAGAGAAGCTCGAATTTCGGCATATCCATCCAGCAGGCCGTGTTCATCACGGCCGCATCTGTTTTGTTGACAGTTGCCGCTGCCGACTTTATTGGGAACAGGGATGCCAAATCTCTTCTCCTGATGCTCTGGGTGATGGGAACGTTTATGTTTGCCTGTGTGGTAAACTGGACGGTTAGTGAACGAATCATTTTGCCAATGGCTCCGGCAGCCGGCATTCTCATTTCCAGGCGGCTTGCACTGCGGACTCAACAGAGGAACAATCTCGAATGGGCCGGCTTTGCTCTTGCGCTCATACCGGCATTATCGCTATCCCTCCTCGTTACGTTGGCCGACTACCGTTGGTCCAGTGAAATTCATAAGGTTGTTCAACGCATACGTTTACACAGTCCCCCCCCCGGACAAAGCCTCTGGTTTCAGGGACATTGGGGATTCCAGTATTACATGGAGCAGATTGGGGGAAAAACCCTGGATTTCGCGGCATCGGAAGCACACACGGGAGACCTGCTGGTCAGGCCTTCGTTTACTACAAACTTTGAGAACCTGCCAGACGACGTCTTTGATATTGTCGATACTTTGCAAACGGCCCCCCTTTCATGGCTTGCAGTGATGGCCCCCTCCACTGGCGCAGGGTTTTATTCAAATGAGATTGGCCCCCTTCCGTATGCATTTGATCGCGTGACCCCCGAAACATATTGGATTCACGAGTTCAAGCAGAACATGCGTTTTATGGAACGCAAGTAATTATGATGCACCGAGAAAATGTTCTCTGCCAATGACAATTTCTGGTAGTCCCGAAACGTCGCGCATCAATCCAGGAAACGCCACCTCTGATATACTGCGAGGCACAAAATGAGTTTCTCCGCAATGGCTTTCAGTAAAACAAGTACTTTTATTGTTCTGGGCATATTAGTTCTACTTTTCCTATTCAGCGTGTTTAAGAATATCTCCTATCCGTTATTTTGGGAAGATGAGAGTTTGACGGTTGTCGGGGGTGAAAGAACTCTAACGTACGGGTATCCAAAAGTTCATGACGGGAAAAACGTTCTATACGACATTAGACATCCGAACAGAAGGTTGGGCATAGATGAAAAGACCGACGCCTTTATTGGAAACGCTAATTGGGCAATGTACTACCTTGCTGCGGTAGGCGTAAAACTAGCGGAATACACTGACGATATCTACTTAAAGACAGCCATCATAAGATCGTTATTCGCCGTTTTAGGCATAGTAGGAATCTTTCTTTTCGGTATCAATTCTATGCTTTTCCTGAAAGATTTTAACCAACGCATGTTGTTCCTGCTAGCTTATTTGATCTTTACATTGCTATCTGTTTCGCTCACCCTGCATATACGTGAGGCCAGGTATTACTCTATTGTATTAACATGCAGCGCAGTTATTATATTCCTGTTTACCGCACACCATATTCTCAACAAGATCCCTTACTGGGTATACAGCGTATTTATCACCATCAATTTGGTGTTGCTGTTTCTTTCTTTCTCTCTGGCATACTTCATATTCTACGTTGACATAGCGTTGTACCTGGGAATAGGCTATGCTTATAAGTTTTTTACGAACCTAAATTCGGGAATGAAACTCTCAAAAAACATCAAAACATTAAGCCCGGAAATTCTAAAGTACGCATGCCCCTATATTGTCGGTTTTTTAGCAATATTGCCATTATTGCATTTTTTTAAAAGTTTCCAGATAGCTGGAGAACTGAAAAAATTTAATGGCTACGGGTTCGATATGTACCTTTCCAATCTCGGTACTATATGGGATTATTTGTCTCGATACGATCATTTATATTTAACTGTCATACTCAAAATCATCATCCTCATTTTCGCGCGAAGGATGTCAAATGACCCCGAAAATATGCCGAAGTTTAAAATGTCATTTTTTCTCGGCATATTCACGTTTGTTTACATATTGTTTGTTGCCACCATCCCCAATTACATATTCAGCAGATATTTCACAAATTTACAGCCAGTTATGTTGTGCAGTGCATTGCTTGACATGTTTATCCTCTATTCTGTCCTGCAGAAGAAGCTCTCCGAATCCACTGTAATGAAAACCGCTGCATTAGTAGCAATCGGGCTATTGATGGGGAGATCAGTGCTCAACAATAAAGAATTTATAAGCGGACTTTGTTATGAAATCACCCACAGATATAAAGGTTGCGTTGATTATGTTGTGGAATATATCAGAAAGAATGTGAGGCATCCGGAAGACCTCATAATTTCAACTAATTATGAAGAGACCTCCTTCATGTACTATCTGAAGTCAAAAGTGATAATAGGTTTTGTACGGAATAACCTTAAAGATGACTTGCAATATCAACCTGACATTGTCATCTACAGAAAAGGATGGAAATGGCAGCGCGATCAAAAAATATTTCTGTCACAACTACAGAAGACGGAATACATACCCATATATCTACCGATAACTGATTATTATGTAAACAATATCCCCGAATTGAGTGAAGATAAACTTGCAAACAGGCATCAATTCAAAACATTGATTCCGGATAGCTCAGATGACCAATTGGTTATGTTTGTGCGTAAAGATAAAGCCTATATGTTTCCTGTTCCAACGTACGATGGAAATGGAGACTTTTTGTAAACAGGTTCCGGCGGGTTAAGTTCGCCGGATAACAGAGATCATGAAATTGTGCCGCGGTTTCCTATGAAAGAACACGAAAATCCCCCCGGACCTCGTTCGGCATTTGCGCCGTTTCTCCTGCTTGCCCTGGTTCTAGCAGTTGTTGCCTTTGTTCGCATCCGACTCCTGTCCGTCCCCCTGGAACGCGATGAGGGCGAGTTTGCCTACATGGGCCAACTTCTGCTAAAAGGCATTCCCCCGTTTACCCATGCCTACACCATGAAACTTCCCGGAGTCAGCATCGTATATGCCTTTTTCATGTCCCTGTGCGGCCAGACCGCTGCCGGCATCCATCTGGGATTACTAGTCGTCAACGCGACGTGCATCCTCCTGGTCTACCTGCTCACGAAGCGACTGTTTGACCGTAACGCCGCCATGTTCTCGTGTAGCTGTTACGCGGTTTTATCCCTCAGCAATTCGGTATATGGCGTTTTTGCACATGCCACCCATTTTGTTGTGATGTTTGCTCTGGCCGGGTTCATTTTGCTGCTTCGCTCCCTTGAAAAACGGCAAATTTTGCCTTTGATTATCAGCGGGCTCTGTTTCGGCTTGGCAATCACCATGAAGCAACATGCGGTCATGCTGGTGATCTTCGCTGTGCTGTATTTTATACGGCGTGTTTGGAGAAATCCCCTTTTCGACAAAAAGCTCTGCGTGGCGGGGAGTCTCCTCTTCCTTATCGGCACGATCATTCCCTATGCCTTGATCCTCCTCTGGATGGTCAGAAATGGGAGTTTTGACACTTTCTGGTTCTGGACGGTGCTGTATGCGAATGAGTACACGTCAAATTGGTCACTTGCTGCGGGTTGGACCAGTTTCACATACTCTTTTGGCAAAATTGCACGATTGCTTTTGCCGATGTGGCTTCTTGCCGGTTTTGGTCTGGTGTTGCTCTTCACAAAAAAGAGATGGTGCCATGACAGGTTATTCGTTATCGGTTTCTTCTTCTTTTCGTTCCTATCAGTCTGTCCGGGGCTGATTTTCCGCGAACATTACTTTGTCCTGCTTCTGCCGGCGGTGGCAATAATGTCGGGCGCCGGCGTGAACTCAGCCGGTCATTTTTTTATGTCATCCGCTTCGACAAGATTTACACCATTCATCCCGGTTTTCCTGCTCGTTGCGGCTATCGCGTATAACTTCTATCTTGAACAGGATAATTATTTTTTCCTCACCCCACAAGAGGTGAGCCGTGCCATATATACAGCAAACCCTTTTCCAGAAGCTCTCCAGATTGCCAGTTATATTAAAAACGACACCTCACCGGATGAACGCATTGCTGTGCTTGGCTCTGAACCGGAAATTTATTTCTACGCCGACAGGCTCTCGGCGACCGGTCATATATACATGTTCGGGCTGATGGAGAAGCAGCCGTACGCAGAACTCATGCAATCGCAGATGATTCGTGAAATAGAAGCGGCACGCCCCAAATATGTTGTCGTTGTCAATGTCAACTTCTCATGGTTCGTGCAGAAATCCTCGATACGGTCCGTTTTTTACTGGGAAGAAAGTTACGTCAGAAAATGGTATGATCTGGTGGGAGTAATAGATATTATCGATCCCAAAACAACTCTGTACCTGTGGGGCAACGAAGCGACAAACTATGTGCCGGTTTCCAAATGTTTTGTTACAGTATTCAAGAGGAAGAAAGATGTATAGAGCGGCACGAGGAGTGCTACGCTCTCACCTCGCCACGAGTATGCCAGCCGTCTATGCGAACCTGTCTGGGCCTGCCTTGACATTACTGTTCCGAAGTAAGCTTCCCCCGGCAAAGCCGGGGGTTTCCCCAGAAGAAACTACATGCGAAACTCTTAATTCGTACCTTCAGAACATCCTACAATTTGGCCTGTGTGAAGCCTCCACTGGCCCTGATGACAACGCTACCTTCCGCGCTAAGGAATCTCCGTAGATGCGTTCAAAATATCTTGCCAGCTTCATACTCGTTGCCGTGACGATCATGGTGTATTGGCAGACTGGCAATCACGGATTCATCAACTTTGACGATCCCGAGTATGTATATGAGAACCCATACGTAAAAATGGGGCTTACGCCCGCCACGATCAAATGGGCATTTACAACGTTTTACGCCTCGAATTGGCACCCCCTTACCTGGCTGTCGCACATGACAGATGTCCAGCTCTATGACATGCATCCGTTCGGGCACCATATCACAAATGTGGTCCTCCACAGTGCGAACGTGCTATTGTTGTTTCTCCTGCTCCTGAGACTGACGGGATTCCCATGGCGGAGCATGACAGTGGCCGCACTTTTCGCCCTTCACCCTCTGCATGTAGAATCCGTCGCCTGGATTTCGGAACGGAAGGATGTGCTCAGCGCCTTCTTCTGGCTGATGACCCTCCATCTCTATGCCGGATATGCAAAAAAACCCGGCTGGAGACGGTATCTGTTGATGGTTGTGACATTCGCCTTCGGACTCATGGCCAAGCCGATGCTGGTAACTCTCCCCATAGTGCTGATGCTTCTTGATTATTGGCCACTTGGTCGCTGGAGGATAGCGACCGGTAACACGTGTGCTGCAAGATTGCCTTTCAGGAAGTTGGTTTTGGAAAAGCTGCCGTTTTTTGTGTTGGCGGGCATTTCCTCATTGCTGACTCTCTGGGCTCAGCACGAAGGGGGCGCGGTCAATTCGTTGGACAACTATTCCATTACTATGCGGATTGCCAATGCCATAACATCGTACTCCGGTTACCTGTGTAAAATGGTGTGGCCGTGGAACCTTGCAATCTTCTACCCGCTACCGAAGGCAATTCCGATCATGCACGTTCTTGGAGCCGGATGTTTCTTCGCCGTTATGACGTTCATATCGATACGTGTTCGCCGGAAACAACCTTTCATGGTAACGGGCTGGCTTTGGTATGTCGTTACGCTCGTGCCGGTCATCGGACTGATCCAGGTTGGCGCCCAATCCTCGGCAGATAGATATACCTACCTTCCGCTCATCGGTATCTTTATTCTAGTGGTTTGGTGGGCATGTGAATTTTCTCTCAACCTACCTTATCGGAGTCGGGGTCTCATTTTAACCTTAATCGGTGGGATTATGCTAACGGCCTGTGCCTTTGTTACCCTGCGGCAGATATCCTTCTGGCAAAACGATGTCACACTCTTCTCCCATGCACTGGCTGTCACGAATGATAATTTTATCGCACACAACAATCTGGGATTCGCTCTGGCGAGAGAGGACAAGCTCTTCGAGGCAGCGGCACATTTCAATGAGGCGATACGGATATCGCCTCGTTTCGCCGATGCATATACAAATCTCGGAGAAATCTTTCTCAAAACAGGCGACATTGACGATTCCATTTCTTATCTTTCCAAGGCCATCGATCTCAGGCCTCATCATGCGGCCACCTTCCTTGACATGGGAGTCGCCATGTTTCGAAAAGGGAACATTGCAGAAGCTCTCAACAGCTTTGACAGAGCGCTTGCCATAGATTCATTTCTGGGGGATGGGTACTACAACAAAGGGATAGTTTTAAGTACGTCAGGAAAAACCGATGAAGCGATCGAGTGCTTCACTGCTGCCCTGAAAATCAATCCGGATAATCCTGATTATCACACACACGCAGGGATGGAACTCGCTCGCAGGGGCAGGACCCAGGAGGCGATCAACCATTTTTCTGAGGCATTGCGCTTAAACCCGAATGAAGCAGGTGCGCTACGCTATCTGAACAATTTGCACACAAATGATATAATCCCCAACGTTACTCATTAATGAAGTTATTTCCGTGCAGGAGTGCTTCCTTTCTGATTCGAAGCCGCATCGAGTTCCCTGAATTTTGTCATCTCTGCCTCGGCTTCGGCTTTCCTCCCCATCATCTGATAGACGACTGAAAGGTTGTAGTGCACCGGGGGATGACGCGGATCGAGCGTCAACGCTTTTGTCAGATGTTGCAACGATTTTTGAAAATCCCCTTTCTCGGCAGCCAGGATGCCCAGATCGACAAGAACGGGCACAGCGTTCGGATCGATCCGCTGGGCTTCCTTCAGGAGCCGTTCCGCACCCGTCAGATTATGCTTTTCAAGCAGCTCATCCGTCTCAAGGCACAAGGTTTCAATGCGCTGGCGCATCATTTCGTCCACATGCGGGGAAATCTGTTCCGCTTTGTCATGGAAGAACTTTTCCTTCTCAGTATTCCCCATCTCGCCATAGATCCTGCTCATCATGATATAGGTGATAGGATCACCCGGCTCATACTGCAGTTTTTTGTTGAGCACGAAAATCGCCTTGTCATACTCTTTCGCTTCCCAGAATATCGAAGCTGACCCGATCATCATCCTGGCGTTAAGCGAATTCTTGGAATAGGCGATAGAGAGATTTTTCACTGCATTGTCCATATCTCCCTTGTCATAGTAGCGATAGCCGAGATTCTGGTAGCCGACGGCCAGTTGCGGCACATCCCTGACCATCTGAGTGAACAGTGAAAATTCGTCCTTCCAGAAGGAATTCCGATGGAAATCGATGGCTGCATACGAGGCGCAGAGCAGAGTCATGATCGCTATGACCGCTTTTTTGTTTGCCAGGTTGATGAGATACGCAAGCGTCATGGCAAAACCCATGGACGAGAAATAGACATACCTGTCGGCCATGGATGTGAGGCCGGTTGGAAGTATTCCCGACACCGGCACAAGAAAGAGCAGAAACCAGCCCGCCGCAAAAAGAATTTCCCTTGTTCTCCTGAAACGGATGGCGGCAATGAGGATACCCGCGATGACAAGGAGATATGGCAGGACCTGCCGGATACGCTCTGCGGCCGTTATGTCGTACATGGTCTGGAGTTGAAGCGGATAGATCATGTTCGACAGATAGGTGACGACAAGTTTTGGCGTCAACAGGACCAGATTTGTAAAATCGAGTTGTTTAATGAAGTTGGGGCTTGATACCGCGAACGACCGTATCGCCAGAAACCCGATGATTACGCAGACGTAGATTGCGTAAGTTTTCAGCGGCGGCTTCCTTTCGGAGAGACACAGATCGTGGTACAGGAACACCACCGGTATCAGCAGGGCAAATTCCTTGGACAAAATGGCAAGGGAAAAACAGGCGACGGCCGCAGGAAATCTCCCTTTTGCGTGAAAATACACCGAGAGGAGCGCCCATAGCGCACACAACAGGGTGTTCCTCCCCCCCGCATGAAAATTTATCGTTTCATTGACAATCGGATGGAGCGAGAATACCAGAGTCGCAATAAAAGCGTAGCGCTCCTTCTTGAAAAGTTCGATCAGGAGCAGGTAAAAGGTCAACGACACCGCAATGTGGAGGATGAGGTTGGTTATGTTGAATCCCACGGGATTCAACCCCCAGATAGAACGATCGACCAGGAAAGAAATGTAGGTCAGAGGGCGATAATATCCCGTCATCGTATCGATTCTGTCTTCATGTAAAAAAAACCTGGGAAGGTTCTTGAGACTTTCGAGCAGGGGATTATCCACGATGACGTCGATATCGTCCCAGACAAAGCCGTGACCGAGCGTGTTGCCATAGACCGCCAGGATAAGAACAGTGATGAAGGCCAAGCGGTACATGTGAAATTTTTGCGACTCGGTCATGGGAATGTCCTGGTAATCCGTACTGGAAGGGTCGGCATGCATAACGTGTCTGTCCCGGACGTGAGAGAAGAGGTGCTACTTTCTGGGCTCATCATGCTCGTGCAGGCCCGCCAGCACCATTTTGCCGTCCGCTGACCGGACAAAGGTCAGATGCACATCGGCAACGACATGTTCATTCTCCATTCGATAGGTTATCACGTACATATTGTCGGGCCGGGGTTCGAAGCTGGTTTCTTTCGGATTTTTGAGCTCCCCCGTCTTTTTGCGCACTTGCTGGAACTGCGCTACAAAATCGGCCTCGCTGCCGGCCTCCTTGAATCCGGGTGCGGACTCCTTGTAAATCTGCGAGAATTCCCCCGCCGCGAATTGCGAGAGAACGTGCTGTGCGGCAGCGCTGGTGTCGGTCTTATTTGCGCCCGACTGCTTGTCCTGATTGGCCCGGCAGCCGATGAACGCTACTGACAGAAGGAAAAGGAAAAATACCGCTCTGAGTCGTACGTAGTTCATTGTCATCTCCTTGAAAAAAATATCATTGGCTGTGCAGCATTATCGTATCATTTGTCTTCTTCTTTCGTCGGAGCCTCATACGGTTTATTGGACTCCTCGCAACTGTGCTGGCAATCGCCATGTGTCTGCTGACACGTATCAAGCGTCTGCTGTTCTTCCGCGGTCCTCGGCTCGGGCAGATTGATGACA
>Ga0335085_10010105_pt1 | contig 14144 bp, 8 predicted proteins | sample Lox_Sample_45_FD_206712 | JGI IMG/M metagenome (GOLD analysis project Ga0335085, IMG submission 206712) | Soil microbial communities from Loxahatchee National Wildlife Refuge, Florida, United States - Lox_Sample_4.5 | ecosystem: Environmental > Terrestrial > Soil > Wetlands | place: USA: Florida...
GTCCACGATGTGAATAAACGCCTCGTAGCAGGAGAAGAAGCCGTGCCGCCCGGTCAGCAGGTAGCCCTCGAGCCAACCCTGGCAAAGATGCTCGCTCAGCACTTCCATCACGCGGCCGGTCTGCGACAACTGCTCGTCCACGGGCAGCGTCTCCGCCATCCATGCCTTGCCGGTTCCCGTGATCACGTCGCCGATGCGGTTTGAAGCCGTCTCGTCGGGCCCGAAGACGCGGAAATTCTTCTCCTTCTTGTTGGCCTCCATCACCGCATGCAGCAGCCGCCCCAGGACGCGCGTCGACTCCACGTCCGCCTGCCCGCGCCCCTCGATCTTCACCGCGAAGTCGCGGAAGTTCGGCACCTTCAGAGGCTGCAACAGCAGGCCGCCGTTGGCGTGGGCGTTCATGCCCATGCGCAGTTGGCCCTTGGGCGCAATCTCCGCCAGATCGCCGCGCAGCTTGCCCTTGGCGTCGAACAGCTCCTCCGGCTTGTAGCTGCGCATCCAGTCTTCCAGCAATTTCAGGTGATCGGGTTTTTCCCTCAGTTCGCTCAACGGCACCTGGTGCGCGCGCCAGGTGTTCTCCACCGGCTTGCCATCGACGAACTTCGGTCCTGTCCAACCCTTGGGCGTGCGCAGAATCATCATGGGCCACGCCGGCCGCGCAATCGTTTCGCCTTTGGCGAGCGCCGCCCGCGCGCTTCGCTGGATTTCGGCAATGCGGTCGAGGATTTTATCGAACAGCGCCGCCGCCTGCTGGTGCATCGTGGCCGGATCGTCGCCGGCGAGCGTGTAAGGCTCATATCCGTAGCCGCGCATCAGTTCTTCCAGCTCGGCATGTGGAATCCGCGCCAGCACGGTGGGGTTCGCGATCTTGTATCCGTTCAAATGGAGAATGGGCAGCACCGCGCCATCCGTAGCCGGATCGAGAAACTTATTCGAGTGCCAGCTCGTTGCCAGAGGTCCCGTTTCGGCCTCGCCGTCGCCCACCACGCACGCCACAATCAGGTCCGGATTGTCGAAGGCCGCGCCGTACGCGTGCACCAGCGAGTAGCCCAGTTCGCCGCCCTCGTGGATGGAGCCCGGCGTCTCCGGCGCTACATGGCTCGGGACGCCATAAGGCCAACTGAACTGCCGGAACAGTCGCTTGATGCCATCGCTGTTTTGCTCAATGTGCGGATAGATCTCGCTGTACGAGCCTTCGAGATATGTGTTCGCCACCAGCCCCGGCCCGCCATGCCCCGGTCCGATCACATACATCATGTTCAGGCCGCGCTCGCGGATCAGCCGGTTCCAGTGCACATACAAAAAGTTGAGGCCCGGCGTCGTGCCCCAGTGACCCAGCAGGCGGGGCTTTACGTCCTCGAGCGTCAGTTGCCGCTCCAGCAGGGGATTGTCTTTCAGATAAATTTGTCCAACGGAAAGATAATTTGCCGCTCGCCAATAGGCATCCATCTTGGCAAGCATTTCTGTGCTCAGGGGACTCTTGCTCGCAGTTTCAGCGCTCATGTTATCGATCATGACGCACCTCGCAATGGGGATTTTGCGTGCTGGTTCAAGCCTAGCAGCCGCTCTATGAGGTATAGGTGATTCGTGTCACATTCAGGTAAACCGACGAGGAATTGCTGCAAAATTCAACACGCAATCGTTACCGAAGTCGGAAAATTTGGCGCGAAAGAATTCTCCTGCTGTTGCGCTCAGCGATTCAGAAATATCGCTTCAGCTTGAGGAATTGCGATTCGAATCCCTTCCACAGCACCGTAGCCACCAGAGTGGCCGCGATCAGGCGGAACATCACGATCGCCAGATTGCCGGCCATGCCAAAGCGGTTCATTGCGAGGTCGAACCAGCCGAAAAAGACGAAGACCGTAATGTGCGTCATGTAGAGGCCGTAGCTGATGCGGCCATAGTAGGCCAGCGGTCCCGAGCGCAGCGCCCGGCTCACCGGGTTGCGCGCGCCTGCGGAGACGATCAAGGCCAGCGCCGCGCCTGCAAATCCCACTGCCAGCGCGGAATCGAGAAGCGACGTGCCGCCGGCTACGGTAGCAGCGGCGGCGATTCCGACGACAAGACCGCCCAATCCCATCCGCAGCCACGCGCGGCGGCTGAGTGGCAGCGTGTGCAGCGCGATCGCCAGCAAACTGCCCCACGCGATCCCGTCCAGGTGAATCAAGGTATTTGTTGCCGTCAACCAATGCGGGTGCAAGTGGCGCAGCAGCGGCGAGACGGCAAGCGCGCAGGCCAGCACCGCTGCCAGCATCCACGGCCGCCGCAAAAAGCGCACCAGCGGCGCCCACACAAAGTAGTACTGCTCCTCGATGGCCAGCGCCCACGTAGGACTGATGGCAGGCGGCAAAGCGATGTGAAACAGGTTTTGCAGGCAAAAAAGATAGACCAGCCACGGCGCTGTCTTGATTGCCTGCCATACGCTGGGGCCGATAAACCAGGGCGCGTTCAGGTAGACGACTGCCAGCACCAGCACATACACCGGCCAGATGCGCAGCGCCCTGCGCCCATGAAAGTTGTGGAAGTAGCGCGGCTTGTCGCGCGTTGCGAGCAGGTTCGATGTGATCAGGAATCCGCTGAGAACAAAAAAAACAATGACCCCCGCCCATCCCCACAGCGCGCCCTGGTAGACACCGAAGTTGAACCGCTCGTGAACAATCTCCACCTGCCAGTTGGGCAGGCCTTTCAAACGCGGATTGCAATGGTAGAGCACCACCCCCAGAATCGCCAGGCCGCGCAGCCCGTCGAGTTCGGGGAGATAGTTTGGAAGCCAGGTTGGGCGTTGGACCGGCAAGAAACCAGATTAAGGCATTTGCCCCGGTTCGATGCTGCGTACCGCGTTGGAGCCGTGCCCAACTATTAACGGACGAGTCACTTCACCCTTGCCGGTGGGTGGTGCTTTGCTTGACGGCAGAGTAGCTCGATCGGAGTCGCCCGGGTGATCCCTAAAGACAATCGTTTTCTCATCCGATATTCCTCATAGAGGCTTCGATGGCACTGTTCGATTTCAATGCAGAAGATACAAAGCCCGCGCGCTTTGCCGCCCGCTTGCCCGTTCTTTCCCGCGACGAGAAGGCCTTCGGCTACAAGCTGCTGTTTCGCAATGACATCAATAACTATTTCCCTTCAGTGGAAGGCGACACAGCCAGCCGGGGCGTCATCGATATGGCGAGCCTGATTGGCCTCAAGACGCTTGCCAACGACCTTCCCGCCTTCATCGTGACCACGCGCGACGTCCTGGTCCGGGAGTATTTAGCTCTGCTTCCATCGGACAAAGTGATCGCGGAGATTCCCGATTCCGTTCCCACTGACGCCGAGGTGGTGCGCGCCTGCCAGCAGTTGAAAGAGGCCGGGTGCAAAATCGCGCTGGGCAACTTTCGCGCTCATGATTCCCGCGGCCAGCTTGAGAAGACGGCGGATTTCGTCAAAATCGACATCAAAGAGTTACCCCTCACTGAAGTCTCAAAGCTGGCGCAGCGTTACAGCGGCCGCGGACCCAAGCTCATCGCCGAGAAAGTGGAGACGAGGGAAGATTTCGAGTTCTGCAAGGGCGAGGGATTCGCTTTCTTTGAGGGGTATTTCTTTCGCAAACCGGAGATGATGCGCGCCCGCGGCGCGCAATCGAATCGCACCGTGTATCTGCGCCTGCTGAGTGCCATCTCCCGGCCGGTTCTCGACTGGCAGGAACTGGAAGAGATCGTCAAATCGGATCCCATGCTCTACTATCGACTGCTGCGCTACCTGAACTCAGCGATCTTCGGATTGCAGGGCGAGGTCAAGAGCGTAGTCCAGGCGCTCACCATTCTGGGCGAGAACGAAATCCGCCGCTGGTGCCAGCTCTCCGGCATGCTGGAGTTGTCCAGGAACAAGCCCCCCGATCTGGCGCTGGCAGCTCTGGTGCGCGGGCGCTTCTCCGAATTGATTGCCGCCAGGGTCGACTGCGGAGGGTCGGACCTCTTCCAGGTGGGGCTGCTGTCGCTGATGGATGCGATTCTTGAAATCCCCATGCGCGAGGTGCTGGAGGGGCTGCCGCTCGATAAGGCTTCGAAGAAGGTTCTCCAGGAAGACCAAGGACCGCTTGCTCCGATGTACGACCTCATGCTGGCCGTAGAGACCGGCGCCTGGCCCAAGGTCATGGCCCTGGCCTCTGATCTCAACATTGACCATGAGTTCATCGCGCAATCGCAGTGGACGGCAATGGAATGGGCGCAATCGATTGTGATGAGAACCTGACAGCAGCACGCCTCAGTCGGTTCGCGCACTACTCCTTACTGTCTTGGTCCCTGTTCCCTTGGTCCCTGCTCTTCTCACCCCGCCGCCAACTGCCGCGCCCGCTCCGTTGCGCGCATCACCGCCTTGATCAGTGTCACGCGCAATCCGCCCTCCTCCAGTTCCAGGATGCCGTCGATCGTGCATCCAGCAGGAGTGGTCACGGCGTCTTTGAGCAGAGCGGGATGATAGCCGGTTTCGAGCACCATCTTCGAGGCGCCGAAGGCCGTTTGTGCGGCCAGCAGGGTTGCAGTGTCGCGCGGCAGGCCCACCTTTACGCCTGCCTCGGCCAGCGCCTCGATAATGATGTAGAGATACGCCGGTCCTGAGCCGGAAAGCCCGGTCACCGCGTCCATGTGCTTCTCTTCTACCAGCACCGTGCGGCCCACGGTCTCAAAGATGCGTTGTGCCAGCTCCATCTGCTGCTCGCTCACAAAGCGCCCGCGGCAGAGCGCGGCCACGCCGGCGCCAAGGGCCGAAGGCGTGTTGGGCATGGCGCGCACTACGGCAATCTCCACGCCCGCCGCATCTTCAATGGCGCGTGTCTTCACCGACGCCGCAAACGAAACCAGCAGCTTCTCCGGTGTGAGTGCGGGCTTGATCTCCGCTATCATGTCGGGAACCTGGAAGGGCTTCACGCCCACCAGAATTAGGTCCGCCTGCCGGACCGCCTCCAGGTTATTGGTGCTCACGTCCACGCCCCACTGCGTGCTCAGCGCCAGCGCACGCTCGGCGTGGCTTACGGTCGCGTGGATCCGGTCCGCCGCAAACAGGTTCTCTTTCAGAAACGCCTGCAGTAAAATTCCGCCCATCTTGCCTGCGCCCAAAACCGCTATGCGTATCAACGGCAACTGAGCCGGTGCTTTGGTGGCCTCAACGGCTATCTCCGCCATGTCTCTCTGTTCCTCGTTTTCATCGATTTTGACGCCCTGCCCGGGCACTGGTTCTGCTCTAACTCCCCACGGTGTTCGCAACGGCGCTTTCCTCAAGAATACTCGCCGTGTGTCTTCTCGAGCGCTAGCTGCCCCACGTTTCATTTTCGGAACCTGGCACGCACAGGTGTTTCCAGAGTGTATTCACTCCGTCAGAAACGCGTGTCTTAAGCTCACCGGCTCAACATCGTTTCGTTGCTGAGGTAATCCTTCAGCGCCGCTTGCATCTTGTCGTTGCGCTGATCTGCCGGCCAGTTGACGTTCCACACCTGGTAAGCGCCGGGCAATGTCAGGTATTTCTCGTTGCTGTAGATGCCTGTCACCACCGCAACCACCATGGCGTTATTCTCCAGAAAATATGCCGGCGCATCTTCGTTTCCAGCCTTCGGGTGACGCAATTCAGAGACTTGCGAACCGATGAGGAACACGGCCCTCGCCAGCGCATCTGCCGGCAATCGCTCTGAGTTGAAAATGCAGTTAAACAGCACGCCGTCGGGCGAGTCCTTCGTTCCCAGCGCCTCATCCGGCGTTTCGTTGGTCGATCCCGTGCTCAAATTCACGCCATTGTGCTCGCTCGGTTTGCCATAGGCTGAAGCGGCCTTCACCAAAGCTTCCTGGGGTGGGCCGGCCGGGAACGTGGAGGCCAATTTTTGTGAGGCATCGATGGCGCCTCTGAGGTCGTTTGAGCCGCCGGAAGCCTGCATCGCGTCGCTCTTGATCGCCGCGTCAGTCTTCGAGAAATCGATCTCCTTCGGCGTCACGTCTGAAACCGATTGCAGCACCAGCCGGGCGGGATAGGCGTTCATGTTGCCGAATCCGCCAAAGCCGATAATCTTGCCCGCGGCGTCGCGCTTCAGCGTGGCGTCGGCCACGGCGTCCAACCGCCCCACCAGCGTGGCCGTCACCTCGTAGCGCGTGCACCCCAGGCAGATGTCCGCGCCCTTCTGGTGCGTCTGCGCCAGCAGCGAATCGAACTGCTTGAACTCCTTGCTTTTCTCTAGCGTCACCGCCGTGCGTGCCGGGGGCGTGTACTGGCCCGTAAAGTTGTGCGCCGGCTGCACCGTCACAATCGCCGCCGCTCCCGCTTTGCCCTTCGTTCCCTGCGGATAAGCGAGCCAGATCGCATTGACCTGGTATCCGCAGTTGGGATCGGTCGAGTCCTTGATCATGAACTGATCGAGGCCCGCCACCACCGTCCCCTTGATGCGAACCATCTTTCCGTTAAACGGCGCCGGTTTCTTCATCACGTCGCATACTGTTGTGTCCACAACCTGCGCATATACTGCGCAGCCGAAGCCCAAAAGCAGGCAGGCCGCAACAAAATAACGCTTCATAGATTCCTCTCCGCACGCTGCTTTGACCGCGATAGCAGCAATAGAATGGCAACATCATCAGCATTGAACGGGAACCGGCAAGAATATCACGCCTGGCACCGCTCTTCTTCATCGCAGTTCAGCGCCCTGCGCCCCTTTGTGCCGCAATCCACGCATCGATGCGGGCTTCCAGCACGTCCAGCGGCAAGGCGCCCGCGTCCAGTACTTCGTCGTGAAATGCCTTCAAATCGAACTTATCGCCCAGCGCCTTCCGCGCGTGCTCCCTCAGCTCCAGAATCTTCAACTCGCCGACCTTGTAGGCCAGCGCCTGCCCCGGCCACGCAATATAGCGGTCGACTTCCGATTGAATGCTCGGCTCGTCGATATTCGAGTGCTCGTGGAAATAATCGACCATCTGCTGCCGGGTCCAGTGCTCGGAGTGCACTCCTGTATCCACCACCAGCCGGATCGCGCGCCACTCGTCGGCCTCCAGCCGGCCGTAGTCCGAGTAGGGATCCTGGTAGAACCCTGCATCTTTTCCCAGGTGCTCGGCGTAGAGCCCCCAGCCCTCTACGTACGCCGTATAGCCGCCATATTTACGAAACTCCGGCAGGCCCGTGAGCTCACGCGCAATCGACATCTGCAGGTGATGGCCGGGAATGCCCTCGTGATACGCGATCGCCTCCACCGCGTACAGGTTCCGCTCCGTGGCGTTGTAGGTATTGATGAACAAACGTCCCGGCCGGCTGCCGTCGGGCGTGCCTGCCTGGTAGTAGGCCGGCGCCGCAGTCTTCTCAGCGTAATCGGGAACCGCAACCACCTCGAACGGCGCCTTGGGCAAGCGTCCGAACAGCTCCGGCAGCTTAGCCTGCATCGGCTTCAGGTACCCGCGATACGCATCCAGCAGCGCCTCTGCCGAGGCCGGGTGCAGCTTGGGATTCGTCTTCAGGCTCGCCCGGAAGCTGGCCAGATCCTTGAACCCCAGCTTCTCCGCGATGGCCAGCATCTCGGCCTCGTCGCTCTTCACCTCTTCAAGCCCCATCTGGTGAATCTGCTCGGGCGTCAGGTCGGTCGTGGTCGTGCGCCGGATCAAAAACCGGTAATACTTCGCCCCGTCAGGCAGCGCGTCGATGCCCGGCTTCTCGCGCCCCGCCGGCACGTAGCTCACCTCAAGAAAGCGCGCGAAGCGCAGGTACGCCGGCAGTGCCTCTTTTGCAATCGCATCCAGCATCTCCGTCCGGATGCGCTCCTGCTCGGGAGCCGCAATCGTAGCGGGAAACTTCTTGAGCGGCAGCGCCAGTGGCGAGTCCTCGGGCTTTTCGTTCGCCAGTTGCTTCACCTGCACGAGCGCTTTTTCCAGCAGAAACCGGGGCGTAACGCGGCCGTCGTCCATGCCGATTTCCATGTTCTGGGTCACCTGCTCAAAGGCCTTGGGCAGCGCGTGGAGTCGCGCAATCCAGTCGTCGTAGTCCTTTACTGTGTCGAAGCTCAGCATGGCCGCCAGCCGCGGATATTCCGTATAGATGCCTCCCGACTGGTCGATGGGCATCTCCCACTCCTTAAACTCCGCGCCCTCCTCGTCCATTTCAAAGCGGCGGATCTGCAGCTCCTGGCTCGTCTTCTCCTCGCCGGTGAATCCTGTGGGATCGATCGCCGCCAGCCGCAAAAGATACTTCTGCTCCTGCGCCAGTTCCTCGTTCACCGCGCGTACGCTCAAGTCGCTGATCTGGTCGTTGTACCGTTTGTCGCCGATCTCCGAAGCAAACTCGGGCTCGTGCTTCAGCCGGTCCTCCCAGTACTCGTGGAAGAGATCGTTCAATGCCTTGCGCCGGTCCTCCAGCGAAACGGGCGCCGGCGAAAGCTCGAGCTTTTGCGCACGCAGCGCGGGGAACAGCACAAACAGTGCAAACAGAGATGCGGCCGGAAGCAAATGACGAAAGTTGTGCACGGGATCTCAATCCTCGATGTGAAATAGCCTTCTCAAAAGTTTACGGTAAGGCGAAGCGGGATTTCGATTGGGAAGTGTTGGACCAAATCCCAATATCGATAAGGCTGGCAATCACTTCTCGTAGCCGGTGGCCAGCTCCAGGTCCACGGCGTCGGCCGCCGATCGGGAAACTTTTCGCATATCCGGCAGAAAGATCGTCAGCAGCCCGAACAGCGGCAGGAACGCGCAAACCTGGTACACAAAGTTGATGCTCGTCAGGTCGGCCAGCTTGCCCAGCGTCGCTGCGCCTACGCCTCCCATGCCAAATGCAAATCCAAAGAACAGTCCGGAGACCATTCCGACCCGGTGAGGCAACAATTCCTGCGCAAAAACGACGATGGCCGAAAATGCCGACGCCAAAACAAATCCGATAATCGCGGTGAGGATACCGGTCCAAAAGAGATTGGCGTGAGGCAAAATCAGTGTGAATGGGAGGATGCCAAGAATAGAAAACCAGATCACGACCTTACGGCCGAAGCGGTCGCCAATCGGGCCGCCGGCGAATGTTCCGAGCGCTGCTGCTCCCAGGAAAACGAACAAATGAACCTGCGCATTCTGCACTGAGACATGAAACTTACTGATCAGATAGAAAATGTAGTAGCTCGCTATGCTCGATAGATAAAGATATTTCGAGAAGATCAGGCACAGCAGAACCACAATTGCAAGGTGGGTCTTTCGCGGCGGCAAAGGCGGCTTGATGGCCGGCTTCTTGATTGTGGATCTTGCCTGGGATCTATGTTGCGACCTGCACCACGTGCCGACGTAGATAAGAATGGCGATGGCGATCACAACAGCGGGCGAAAACCACGCAATGCTGCGCTGCCCTTTCGGCATGACGAGAAAGGCTGCGAACAGAGGGCCGAGAGCGGCTCCGGCGTTGCCGCCGATCTGGAAGACCGATTGGGCCAGACCATGCTGTCCGCCCGAGGCCATACGCGCCACTCGCGACGACTCAGGGTGAAAGACCGACGATCCGATGCCCACCAGCCCGCACGAGAGCAAAATCGCATGGTAGCTGGAGGATCTTGAGAGCAGGATCAGTCCAACCAGGGTGAACCCCAGGCCTACCGGCAGCGAGAAAGGCTTGGGGCGAAAGTCGTTGAAATGGCCTATAAACGGTTGCAGGATCGACGCGGTCAACTGGTAGGTGAGCGTGATCAATCCGATCTGTAGATAATTGAGCTGATAGATGATCTTGAAGAGGGGATAGGTCGCGGTAATCATCGATTGTGTTATGTCATTCAGAAAATGACATAAACAGATTGCCGCCAAAATCGTGTAGACAGTTTGATTGGCCCGGTTGGTCTGCATGGCTCGGCGAGTTTCCCTCTCTGCATTCCCATCAGTAGAGATGAAAGTGTGATTCTTCTCTGCTTCATTCAGAGGTTACAACAGCAATGTTGCCAGATAATATCTCTTATAGCATTAAACCAAACAAGCCCCACTTAAGGTCAGAGGAGGCGCCTGAGTTGCAGGTGAAAGTTGAATTGGGCGTGCACACTTAAGCGGGGAACGCGTATCCATCTTCACGGAAGATGCTAATGCAGGCGTCGGTCACTTGCGCGTCATAAAGCTTGCCGCGCTGGGCGAGGATTTCGTCAAGGGCGGCGTCAATTCCCTTCGCGGCACGATAAGGGCGGTGGGAGCTTATGGCCTCAACAACATCGGCGACGATGAGGATACGCGCATCGAGAGAGATGGCGTCTCCCTTGAGGCCGCGCGGATAGCCGGTACCGTCGAGCCGCTCGTGATGTTGCAGGATTATGTCGGCAATCGGCCACGGGAAGGCGACATCTTTCAGAATGTCGCAGCCGAGTTGCGCGTGCTCGCGGAGCAGATTCTGTTGCGTGGGCGTGAGGGGGCCGGGCTTGGAGAGGATTTCAGCGGGGATGCCGATTTTGCCGAGGTCGTGAATGCTGGCGGCAAGATAAAGGCCGTAAGCGCGGCCCTCGGGCAGAGAAAGCTTTTCCGCAATGCGCTTACAGAGATCAGCGACCCTCCGCTCGTGGCCGGCGGTATAAGGATCGCGCCGGTCAACGGTTTCCGCAATCACATGGATGGTCTGCTCCAGAGCGGTGCGCAGATTCTCCTGATGGCGGGTCTTTGCAAGCTCAGTGCGCAGGGCTTCGATGCCATAGGCGAGTTGTGACGCGATCTGCTCCATCAGGCTGCGCTCTGAGCCGGAGCGGATTTGGCGCGTTTCTCCAAAAATCGCGAGGCTGGCTGTGGCTCCATCGGTGAGGCGGAACGGAAGAGCAATCACGATCCGGCAGCCTTGCTTGACGACTTCGGTGCGCCAGGACGGCACGAGAGGATCGGCGCGGATATCTTCGGCGACCTGTACCTTACCGGTGCGCAAAGCCCTGCCCACCGGTCCGTTCTCGGGTTTGGTTTCAGCCCATGTCCATTTGATACTTTGGAGAAAACTCTCTTCACAGCCATGGTGAGCCATGGTTACCAGGGGCTTGCCGGGGCCGTTGTCCGCGAAGCCAACCCATGCCATACGGTAGCCGCCAATTTCGACCATGATGCGACAGCAGTCTTTGAGCAGTTCCTTCTCGCTTTTCGCATGCACCAAAGCGGTGTTGATTTCACTAAGCAGTTCCAGTTCGCGATTGTTGGCCTGCAGCGCAGCTTCAAGGCGCTTCTTCTCGGTGATGTCCAGGTTGAAGCCCAGGTAGCTGATGGTTTTTCCATCCGGCCCACTGATTTTTCTTGCGGTGGAGGAGACCCATATTATGCTGCCATCCTTGCGCTTAAACTGGCACTGGTAGTCGCGGACAGTTCCCTGCTGCTCGACGCGAGCTACAAAGCGGGCGCGGTCCGAAGGGTCGACGAACAGGTCGTGGGCTGAGTTCTGAATTGTCGCGATATATTCTGCAGGAGATTCATAGCCCATCATGTCAGCCGATGCTGGATTAACAGTCAGGGTTCTGCCTTCCGGGGTTGCATGGAAGATTCCTACGGGCGTGTTCTCGAAGATCACGCGGAACATTTCTTCGGCTTTCTTAATCGCCTCCTCCGCGGCCTTACGCTCGGTTATGTCGCGGGCCACCACTACCGAGCCCGTAATGGAGCCATCCATGCCGCGGATAGGGCTGAAGCCGTAGCTTCCGTACCGGGTTTCTCCCGTATCTTTGCGGTGAAATTTGTATTCGACGTTGGTGGCCGTCTCGCCTCGCAGTGCTCTGAACGTTGGCCGCGCTTCCATAGGCGCCACTTTGCCATCGGCCGTGAGTATCTCACCAACCTTGTAAAACTCGGAGATATACCTGGGGCATTCGTCCTTATTTCTATACCCGTGGACGGTGGCAAAGGCCTTGTTGAAATTGATGATTTCACCAGAGGTATCGGTGATGACAACCGAGTCCGTCATGGCTTCCATCGCTGCTGTCAGTTTCTCCTGGTATTCAGCCAGTTCATTCTCAGTGCGTTTGCGGTCGGTGACGTCGCGAATAGCGGTGTGCACATAAGGAACGCCATCGATCTCGAAGACCGCGCCCGAAGTCAGACCCCAGATCGTCTGTCCGTTCTTCCCTCGATATTGAATCTCGAGATTGCGAAACTTGGAGTTCTGTCGCAGCAGATCGGTGATGGTTTCCTCATCGTTGGGATGAGCCCAGATGCCGATTTGCTGCGGCGTGCGGCCAATGACCTCTGTGCGCCGGAACCCGGTGGCGTCGAGAAATGCCTGATTGACATCGACATATGTTCGATCACTCAGACGGTTGATGCAGATGGCATCGGTGGCGGCCAGGAAAGCGACGTGGTAGCGAGCCACGCTCGTTCTGAGGGCTTCGGCGGTAACGGCCAGGCTTTGCTCGGTTGCCTTGAACTCGGTAATGTCCTTGCAAAAGACCCAGACTCCGGTTTTCTTGCCGTCCTCAACGATTGGATTGAGGGTCAGCCCCAGAAACCGGCCGTCGGCCGTGAGTTGCTCGACATGGAACGTGCCCTTCTTCAGAGCGCGTTCGTACAATGGGGGCCAGAGTGCCGCCTTGTCTGGCGTGAGCAGATCGTCAGGCCCCATTCCTGCCTTTGCCTCGATGCCGTGGCAGTGCTTGAACTCGTCTGAAAATGCCTTATTGAAGGTGACCAGCCGGAAATTGGCGTCCACCGACCAGATTATGTCCTGAGTGCTCTCGATTAAAGCGTGCAGACGCGCCGCGGTGTGACCCGACGGTTTTTGGTTCTGCACTCCCATCCAACGTGCAGGCGTCACCTGTGTGGCGAGTCCCATGGCCCCATTACGTACTCAATTTTAAGCGATCTCCATCTATGTGGCGCGACACCTATTAGTAGCATTTACGTACCACTTTCGCACTACGATACATGAGAGAAGCAGCCTGCGCCGCACGGATGAACGCTCAACGCGCCAGCGGGTTTTCGTTGGCGAGGATGCGATAGAGAGTAGACCGGCTGATGGCGAGCTGGCGCGCTGCGCGGAGCTTGTTGCCGCGGTTGAGGTCGAGCACAAACTGCACATGCTGGCGAATGACGGCGTCGAGCGAGAGGTCGGCGGAGCGGGCGGCAGATTGCAGGTCGAGCATTGTGCCGTTGCCGGCCGTGGGATTTACCCAGGGATTTACCGCAGCGCTTGCGCCGATCCGCGCACCGAAGACCGCGTCGAAATGAGGCGGGACGCCCTCCGGCAGCGCAAGGTCGATGGGACGAATGATGCCGTTATCGGCCTCAAGCAGCGCCGTTTCCAGAACGCTGGCGAGCTCGCGCACGTTGCCCGGCCAGTTGTGCTGCAGGAGACGAACCAGCGAGCCCGGCCCCAACACGACGGGGCGCTGCTGGTAGCGGCTGCAGATGCGGTCGAGCAGGAACTGGGCAAGTGGGGCGATGTCTTCGCGGCGCTGGCGCAGCGGTGGCACGGCAAAGCGGATGGCGGTGAGGCGGAAGGCGAGGTCGGGAAGCAGAAGACCCTGCCCGGCCATCTGTCGCAACGAGGTTTGCGAGGAGGCCAATAAGACGGCGCGCCCCGGCGGCCTGTCCTGAAGGGTCTTCAGCACGCCAAGAAGTAAACCCTGCCCGGGAGGGGCGAGGAGGTCGACTCGGTCGAGATAGGTGAAGCCGGAGAGAGTGACGGGATCGGCGTCAGTGGCCAGCCACTCGCGGGCATCGCGGCGCTGAAAGCTGGAGCCGGAAAGCGGAGACCGGCTGAAGAGATAGCGGGCCAGCGTCTGTTTGCCGCTTCCCGACTCGCCCTCGATGGCCGCCACTTGTAAATGCGGCGCGGCCATATCGGCTTGCGTGAGCAGTTTATGCCATGCGGCACTGACACCGACCACCTGGAATGCGGTGGCAGGGGCATCCAACTCCACCAGAGTGAGGCCTGAGGCAGAAGGGTGCGGATGGAATGGAGCGGAGTTCTGCATGGATCTCAACGTTCCTCGCCTCCGTGGCGGCGGTGTACCGAACCGACACAGAACTCATCGGCATCACAGGAAAAAACATGAATGGGACAATGCATGGAATCGGAGACCTCGACTGAGTGGGTTATGGGAGCGGTGAATGGGGATTGTATACTCAAAGGAAATTTCTGAAGAGACGAACTCCCACCTGGCTTCGCCCCGTCGCATGACGGGCGCGCCATCACTTCATCCGCCGGCAAACTGCTGGAGCACATTTTTGGGG
>Ga0335085_10010106_pt1 | contig 14144 bp, 12 predicted proteins | sample Lox_Sample_45_FD_206712 | JGI IMG/M metagenome (GOLD analysis project Ga0335085, IMG submission 206712) | Soil microbial communities from Loxahatchee National Wildlife Refuge, Florida, United States - Lox_Sample_4.5 | ecosystem: Environmental > Terrestrial > Soil > Wetlands | place: USA...
AGGCGATGGTTTATGAATTGAAATCGCCCGCGGTTGCGACGCAGGAAAATCGGAAGTAGACTTCGGCCACCGCAACGAAATCTTGATAATCGCGGCGGCGGGAGAGATGGTTGTCCGCATCCACTTTGCCAGCGCAAAATTTTTATGGAACTGCACGGAAAAAATCTAATCGGCGGAAAAGCCGCCGCTTCGGCGGGCACGAAAACTTTTTCGGGCGTCAACCCGGCCAATGGGGAACAACTCAAACCGCCTTTTCACGAGGCGACTGTGGCGGAGGCCGATGAAGCATTGGCGCTCGCGGCAAAAGCTTTTGAAGAATACCGCCGGCAGCCGGCTGAAAAAATCGCGGCTTTTCTTGATCGCGTCGCGGAAGAAATTCAGAAACTGGGCGATGCATTGATTCAACGCGCGAGCGCGGAAACGGGATTGCCCGAGCCGCGTTTGCAGGGCGAGCGCAATCGCACGGTGAATCAATTTAAGATGTTCGCGGAATTGATCCGTGAAGGTTCCTGGCTGGAGGCGACGATTGATCGCGCGCAACCGGACCGCAAACCGCTGCCGAAAGTGGACCTGCGCCGGATGCTGGTGCCGCTCGGGCCGGTGGTGGTTTTTGGCGCGAGCAATTTTCCGCTCGCCTACTCCGTCGGCGGCGGCGATACGGCCTCAGCGCTGGCCGCGGGTTGTCCGGTCGTGGTCAAAGCGCACCCGGCGCATCCGGGCGCCTCGGAACTCGTGGCGCGCGCGATACAATCCGCGGTCGAAGCGACCGGAATGCCCAACGGCGTTTTCTCAATGGTGCATGGCGTGAGCACGGAAATCGGCATGCGGCTCGTGCAGCATGCGGCGGCGAAGGCGGTGGGTTTCACGGGGTCGTTGCAGGGCGGTCGCGCGTTGTTCGATGCAGCGGCGAAGCGAGCGGAACCGATTCCAGTTTTTTCGGAGATGGGCAGCACCAATCCGGTTTTCATTTTGCCGGGCGCGTTGAAACAAAACGGGAAAGCCATCGCCGAGGGCCTGGCTCAATCCGTAACGCTGGGCGTGGGACAGTTTTGCACGAATCCCGGGCTGGCGTTTGGACCAGCGAGCGACGATTGGCGCACGTTCGTGGCGCGTGTGGGCGAGCTGGCGAGCGCGGTCGCGCCGGGCGTGATGCTGCACCAGGGCATCAGCGCACGGTTTCAGGAAGGGACGAAAAAATTTCAGGGCGTCGCCGGGGTGAGCGTTGCGGGAAAGTCTTCAGCAGAAGCGACCCAAGGCCGTGCTTCGGCAATGATTTTCAACACGGATTCCAAAACATTCCGGCAACAAAATATTCTCCGCGAGGAAGTGTTCGGGCCATCGACGCTGCTGGTGAATTGCGGCTCGACGCAGGAACTGGAGCAGATCGCGCGGGATTTACCGGGGCAATTGACGGCGACCATTCACGGCACGGAGGAAGACTTGCTGGAGCACGCGAACCTGGTCGCCATTCTGCGCGAGAAGGCGGGCCGGCTGATTTTCAATCAGTTTCCCACCGGCGTGGAAGTCTGTCCTTCCATGCAGCACGGCGGTCCCTATCCCGCCACCACGGATGCGCGGTTCACGTCGGTCGGCACGTTCGCCATCAAGCGATTCGTGCGGCCGGTTTCTTTTCAAAATTTTCCGGACGCGGCGTTGCCAGCGGAGCTGAAAAACAAAAACACGCGCAACATCTGGCGGCTAGTGGACGGCAAGCTGACGAAGGAAAATCTTTGATCAGCTTCGGAACAGCTCTCTCAATGAAAATCACCGAAGTTCAGGCTTTTCTCATGTCCTACGCCTTGCCGGAGCCAATGAGGCTTCCGTTTTGGAACGGCGAGCGGACCATTATCAAACGCGACGCGATGTTGATTCGCGTGAAGACGGACACGGGGTTGACCGGCTGTGCGCCGGGACCGGCGCACGAACGCGCGCAAAGGGAAATTCATGAAATCATTCGGCCATTTCTCCTCGGCAAAGATCCGCGGCGATGGGCCGAACTGAAGTTTTCCGGCGGGCTGGAAATTACAAAAACGTATCGCGCGGTGGAAATTGCGCTGATGGATTTGGCGGCGCGATATGAAGAGTGCCCGCTTTCGGAAGTCATCGGTGGACGCAAGCGCGATCGCATCAAGCTCTACGGCAGCGCGGGAATGTATATGTCGCCCGAAGGTTATGCGCGCGAGGCGGAGATTATCGCGGGAATGGGTTTCACTGCCTACAAAATGCGTCCCGCGCTCGGACCGGAACAGGATTTGAAAACGGTCGAACTGATGCGCCGCACGGTGGGACCGAATGTCGGGCTGATGATTGACGCACATTCGTGGTGGCGCATGGGTGACAAGAGTTACTCCGCGGAAACGGTGACGGAGCTTTCGCGCGAGATTGCAAAATTCAAACCGACGTGGCTGGAAGAACCGATGCCGCCCGAGGATCACGAGGCGTACCGGCGGTTGCGCGCGCAAAAAATTCTGCCGATTGCGACCGGCGAACATGAGCAGAAGGAGGAAGGTTTTTACGATCTGATTGATGCCGGCGCGGCGGATTACATCCAGATGGATGTTTGCTGCCAGGGCGGTTTCGCGATGGGCCAGCGGATTTTCGCGCGTGTGCAAGAGAAGAAGTTGCGATTCGCGTTTCACAGTTGGGGCACGGGCCTGGAAGTGCTCGCGGCGGCGCACCTCGGAATTTGCTGGCCGGCGGATGTGGTCGAGTGGCTGGAATATCCGATTTACACGAAGCCCGGGCGGCCGGTGATGTATCCGTGGCCGCTCGCCGAGGAAATTCTGCGCGAGCCATTCCAGATTGAATGCGGCGATTTGATCGTGCCCAAAGGTCCCGGCCTCGGAATTGAAATTGATGAGCGCGTCATCGAAAAATATCCGTTCATTCCCGGTCCGTGGTCGTTTTTCCGGATTGATTCGCCGCTCGAAACTGTGGCAGTGACCGGCGACCACAGCGTAAAATGGGTCGCGGCGGAAAACGCGAACTGAACTAACGTGCCGCTCCCATCCACACCCCTCCGATGAAGAACCGCGTGCGCTATTTCATTGTGTTCATGCTGTTCTTCGTCAGTTCGATCAACTACGCGGACCGCGCCACGCTTTCCATGGCCAAGACCGGCCTGTCCACGGACCTGCAGCTTGATTCCGTCTGGATGGGCTACTTGTTTTCCGCGTGGGGATGGTCGTATGTCCTCGCGCAACTTCCCGCCGGCTGGCTGCTGGACCGCTTCGGTTCCAAGCGGGTTTATGGCGTCGCGGTTTTTCTCTGGTCGCTGTTTATCTTCCTGATGGGATTCACCGGGTTCCTGCACGGGCACGCGGCATTCGTGGTTTTGTTTGTGCTCTTGTTTCTGGCGGGGTTCAGTTTTGCGCCGGCATTTCCGGGAAACGGACGTTTTGTCGCGGCATGGTTTCCGGCGCGGGAACGCGGAACGGCATCGTCCATTTTCAACGCCTCGCAATATTTTTCCCTCGTGCTGTTTGCGCCGTTGATGGGCTGGATCATGGAAAAACTCGGCTGGCATTATGTTTTTTGGGTGATGGGCGGGCTGGGACTGGCGCTGACGCCGGTTTGGTTCAAAATGGTTTACAGCCCCAAAGAGCATCCGAGCGTGACGCAAACGGAGCTGGAGCACATTGAACGCGGCGGCGGACTGGTGAACATGGACATGGGCGCGAAAGCCGGGGCGCGATTCAACGTGAAGTGGTCGCACGTACGGCAATTGCTCGCGAGCAAAATGATGATCGGAGTTTATCTCGGCCAATTTTGCATCACCACGCTGACTTATTTTTTCATCACATGGTTTCCGGATTATCTCAAGCATCGCGGCATGTCGATTGCCCAAGTGGGCGTCGTGGCGGCGCTGCCGGCTTTGTGCGGCTGCCTGGGCGGCGTGCTCGGCGGAGTTTCTTCCGATTTCCTTTTGTGCCGGGGTTTTTCACTGACCTTTGCCCGCAAACTGCCGATCGTTGTCGGCATGCTGCTGTCATGCGTCATGATTGCGTGCAACTACGTCCATGCGAACTGGCTGGTGGTGCTGATCATGTGCGCGGCGTTTTTTGGAAAGGGAATCGGCGCGCTCGGCTGGACCGTAGTATCAGATACTTCGCCAAAGGAAATCACCGGTTTGAGTGGCGGCATGTTCAACATGTTCGGCAACACCGCCGCCATTACGACCGGGATCATCATCGGCTACCTGATCAGGTGGACGGGAAGTTTCGCCGCGGCGCTGGTTTATGTTGGCGCCAATGCGTTGGGCGCAATATTCTGTTACTTGTTCATCGTGGGGGAAATAAAACGGCTCGAACTCGACAAACCGGACTCCGGTCCGACGCTGGTGACTTCGCCCGTTCCCCAACCGAACAGCTGATTTCATGGCTTATCTCACAAAAAATCACGGCTCGCCGGCTGTCACCGGCATGCTCGTCATCCCCGTCGCCGGGCATGACAGCATGCTGCTGAATCTCAGCGGCGCACACGGGCCGTTCTTCACGCGCAATGTGGTGGTCCTGAAAGACAGCGCGGGTCACACGGGCGTGGGAGAGGTGCCCGGCGGCGAAAAAATCCGGCAGACTCTGGAGGATTCAAAACCGTTCGTCATCGGCCAACCCATCAGCGCGTACAATTCCGTGCTCAATGCGGTGCGGGAGAAATTCTTGGACCGCGATGCCGGCGGGCGCGGGATTCAAACGTACGATTTGCGGACGACCATTCACGCGGTCACGGCAATTGAAAGCGCGCTGCTGGATTTGCTGGGGCAATTTCTGGAAGTGCCCGTGGCGGCGTTGCTCGGCGAAGGACAACAGCGGAGTTCGGTGGAAGTCCTCGGTTATTTATTTTACATCGGCGACCGCGGGAAGACCAACCTGCCTTATCTCAGCGAGCCCGATTCGAAAGAAGATTGGCTGCGGCTGCGGCATGAGGAGGCGCTGACGGTGGATGGCATCGTGCGGCTCGCGGAAGCGGCGCACGCACGATACGGTTTCAACGATTTTAAATTGAAAGGCGGCGTTCTGGCCGGCGCGGAGGAAATGGAGGCGGTGACGGCACTGGCAAAACGTTTTCCGAAGGCACGCATTACGCTGGATCCGAACGGCGCGTGGTCGCTGGCCGAGGCCATTTCACTTTGCCGCGGACAACAAAAAATCCTCGCCTACGCCGAAGACCCGTGCGGCGCGGAGAATGGGCGCACGGGCCGCGAGGTGATGGCCGATTTCCGGCGGGAAACCGGATTGCCGACCGCGACGAACATGGTGGCGACGGATTGGGCGCAATTGGCGGATGCGCTCAAGCTCGGGGCGGTGGATATCCCGCTGGCGGATCCGCATTTCTGGACGATGCAGGGATCCGTGCGCGTGGCGCAGCTTTGCCGCGATTGGGGCGGGCTGACGTGGGGTTCGCATTCGAACAATCACTTCGATATCTCACTCGCGATGTTCACGCACGTGGCCGCGGCGGCGCCGGGAAAAATGACGGCGATTGATACGCACTGGATTTGGCAGGACGGGCAGCGCTTGACGAAGGAGCCGTTGAAAATTGTGAACGGAATGATTTCCGTGCCGTCCGCGCCGGGACTGGGAATCGGAGTGGACACAGCGCAAATCGAGAAGGCGCATGAGGTTTACCGGAAAATGTCGCTGGGCGCACGCAATGACGCGGCAGCGATGCAGTTTTTGATTCCGGGATGGAAATTCGATCCGAAACGGCCGTGTCTCGTGCGTTGATTCAAACAGTCCCAGGCGGCCACAAACTTTCACCGACGTCCGTTCGAAAATAACTGCCGAGCACGCGCATCTTCCGGATGTTTGCGTAAGCCTTAACGATGGCAGCCTTCAATGTCGGCGCGAGCGCGATCACATCCACGATGCGATGGCCGGTGGAGACGAGTTTGCCATCACTGCCTTGCGCGGCTTCATTCCACCAGACGTCGCAGTCGAATTTTCCGGTGACGTCGATGGGAAACTGCGGGCCATGCACTTGATTGAAAGGATAGCCGTAGCCCGCGAGTGTCAACGAGCAGCCGAATTTGAGTTTTGCGTCGAATTGAGGAGCGAGCTTTTGGTTGCGTGTCGTGCGCAGGACGGTTTCAATCGGATTTTTCAACATGCGCAGAATCATCGGTCCGGAAGTCACGCCGATGCGGATGTTGTATTCGATGACATGCCATTTGCCGCCGCGCTTGATGGCCGTGACCTGGATGGGACCGTGATAATTGACTTCGCGGAACCAGGGGAGCAGCGGCTGGAGGAGCTGCCGCGCGAGTCCGTATTTGTCATTAGGATCCTTTTCTACGAGCCCGCCGAGCGGCGCACCGGCGACGATCCCCTGGTTTCCGTTGAAGGCGTATTTGTATTCCTGGTTCGTGACAAGGGAATGAATCTCGCCGGCGCTGATGAGCGCGATGTGCCCGGCTTCGGCGCGCCCGAGATATTCCTGGAGAAAAACACCCTCCGCGTAATTGACCTGCCGCAACCAAGCGCGCGTGTCCTCCACGGTCTCGCAAAGGATGGTGTGAATCGGGCTGGTGGGCGAGCAGAGCGGATTCTTGATGACGAAGGGTTGCGCGTGCTGCTGCAAAATTTTTTCAGCCTCGAGGCGGTTCGATGCCACGTAGGCCCGGGGAAACGGAATTTTGAAATCGGCGCACAATTTGCGCGCGAAATCGCGCTCGCGCTCGATGCGCATGGCTTCGCCGGTGGGACTGAAAATGGGGGTTTTGCTCTGCAACAATTCCGCAGCCCACGGCGCCTGGGCCCAATCAATCGATTGCGGAATGACGCATTCAATATTGTTCTTGCGAATGAGCGGCACCGGGCTCGGGAATGCCTCGCGCGAAAACGTGGGGCCGACGAGCGAGGGAGCGAAGTGGCCGTAATTGCGCGTGAGATAAGTCGAAATGTTGGCCCCGGCGTCAGCGAGGGTTTGCCCGATGCTGTGGGCGAAGGAGCCGATGCCAAGCATCATGATGGATGCTTTGCCTTTGTGAACGTGTGATGCGCGCGCCATGCGATTATCCGCGGAGTGTTTCCGATTCGCAGGGGCAAGGCAATGCCAAGTGAGTGAATCCAGACCCCGGAGCGCGCCTCCGGGTGCAACGCTTAACACAGGGGTCCACAGGCTTTGGGACCGAACAGGTTCTCGGTCACGGGAGGGGGAAATCTTTACGGGATGGAAAGGCGGTTGACCGCAACTTTCTGCCGGCGAACGTCGGAGTTCAGATTGGCCGCCCGGCAAAACTCCACGTGGCCGTCGCCGAAGGCAAGGAGGCCTGACGCCGGATGCAGCTCATCACTCCAACTCATGTCGAGATTGGTCGTGAGAGTGAACAACCCCGGGGATACGACGTGGCCGTTCGCTTTCAGGCTTCTGTCCCCAGCCAGGATGGAGGTGGAAGGACTGTTTGTTGAAACGTCCGCGTTCAAAAAATAGCTCAGGTTCGTGTCGGCCAAATGCCTGAAGTCGCTCGCGGCCTGCCTCTCCTTCTCAGCGGGGCAGAGCAACACGTTCATCGTGTAGAAGTAGGGCGCTAATTTTTGATAATGCGGAAATGTCTCATTGCAGGAGAGGTATTCCATTGTGCCGTTGTCATTGGTGGAAACCTGCATGGGCAAATCGCCTTTGTTCTCATCGGCATACATCAGAAAGGCAAAATCAATTTGGCGCAAATGGCTCATGCAAACAACCGAAACAGGTCTTGGAGGATGTTGCCGGGGAACGAGATAGGCGAACACGACAACAAGCGTGGCGATGACAACCAGCACTTCAAGCAACGTCATCGCTCCATTTGCCTTCCGGGTAGAAAGCACTTTCATGAGGGAAACACGTTAGCCGCCACCCGCTAAAAATAAAATGGTCCTTTCAACGCACACCCGGGCGGCCCGTAGCGCAGCCATCCCGGCTGCAAGTTCCGGCGGCGTCTCGCCGTCCGGATTTTCATTCCCCTGACAAAGAATGGAAGTTGAAAAAGTGTTGAAAAATTCCTGATTGACTCAGGATAAATGTTACCGGGGCGGGGAGCTGGACGAGGTGTTCAGCCCTGTTGAATCTCCATAAGGAGGGTGAATGAAAGGAAAGGCCAAAGGGAAATTGAATGGAAAAAGCAAAACCCGCCACATTTCCGCGTTCCCGGCCGTGCGGCTGGCACTTTCGAGCCCCGTTTTGGAACGTTTTCGCGCTCAAAAATCAAACCGAATCAAGGTGAATCCAGGCAAATCAAACCCAAATCGAGGCATGCCCCACCCCCAGGTTGGCGAATTTCGCGCTCCGCGTTCGCCCGCGCGGCCGCACTTTCCGCTTGAGGCGATGCGCTTTTTTCGATGAGCTACCGGGCAAGTCATGAATCCAGAGGCGTTTGCCGAGGCCAAATCCAACGCCGACATCGCTCCCTGCCTGTCGGTGGTGATGCCCGTTTACAACGAGGAAGCCACGGTGACCAAAGTGCTCGAAACCGTGTTGAAGCAGCGGCCGGTGCAGGAAGTGGTGGTGGTGGATGACGGCTCTGCCGACAAGACAGGGGAGAAACTGGAAGCCTTTGCGAAAACCGAACCCCGCGTGAAGCTCTTCCGACAAACTTCCAACCAGGGAAAAGGCGCGGCGTTGCGGAAGGGATTTCAACAAGCCACCGCCCCGGTGGTCATTGTTCAGGACGCCGATTTTGAGTATGACCCGGCCGAATATTATTTGCTGCTCGGCCCCATCGTCGGCGGCAAAGCCGACGTCGTGCTCGGCTCGCGATTGATCGGCGCAGGGGCGCATCGCGTGCTGTACTTCTGGCATTCCATGGGCAATAAATTCCTGACCCTGCTCTCCAATATCGGCACGGATCTGAATTGCACCGATATCGAAAGTGGTTACAAAGCCTTCCGCCGTGAAGTCATTCAGGGAATCACTCTCGAGGAAAATCGCTTTGGATTCGAGCCGGAGATCGTGGCGAAGGTGGCCAAACTCAAACTGCGGATTTTTGAAGTGCCCATTTCTTATTATGGCCGCACCTACGCCGAAGGAAAAAAGATCGGCTGGAAAGACGGCGTGAGCGCGCTCCGTTGCATTCTTAAATATAATTTCCTGCGATGAGTTGCGCACGCAGATGAATCGGAAGTGGACGGCTCATTTGAGCGAAATTGGAAAGGGGATGTCGAAACGAAATGCTTGAGTTATCACAAGGCTATGGTTCCATTCGCCACCGAATGAGTTTCCTGCCCGCAATGACCTCCTGGCTCAAGCGCAACCGCACTTCCGTGCGGATGGCTTTCATATTGCGGATGGTGTCGATGGGGCTCGGTTCGATTTTTGGACTTTTGTGGATGCGGCTGTTGCTGCGTGCGATGGGGGATCCATTGATGGGCTTGTTTTCGAATTTCCAGGCGTTGACGCGGTTGGGCAATCTGGGCGATTTCGGCGTTTCCGGCGCGCTTGCCCTGAAGGCGGGGACAATGCTCGGGCGGGGGGATGAAACGGGATTGCGCTCGCTGCTGGCCTCGGCGCGTTCACTGTTTGTGGTTTTGGCCCTCAGTTTGTGCGGTATATTTTTGGCCCTCTCTCCTTGGCTGCCGCACTGGCTGAACTTTGAAAGTGTCGGGGGAGTCGGTTCCATGACGTGTCTGTTCGCGTACGGCGGGATAAGCATGATGGTGTTTATTATTGGCGGTTATTTTGCGAGCCTGAATTACGCGCACGGAACGGTGACGTGGCCAATTTTGCCGACGATTTTCCTGGCGCAGATTTTGGCGCCATTTTGCCATTGGCGGCTGGCTTTGCTCCATGTGCCGCTCTGGCTGCAACTGGTTCCCTATCTCTTTGCCACGCTCCTGACGATTTTCCTGTCCTGGGGAATGTTGAAGTGGTCGCACCCCTGGCTGGGTAATTTGAAACCGCTGAGAGTTGATTTTAGTGAATGGAAAAGTTTGGGCAGTTCGAGCGGGTGGGTTTACCTGGTCACTGTGGGGGCAACGATCTATTTCACGTCCGACCGGTTGGTCATCGGCGCCGTGATTGGGAACGGCGTGATTCCAACTTACCAGGCCAATTACAAGGCGTGCGAATTGTGTGTGTCGCTGATTGTGACGGCCTCGTTTGTGGGGCTGCCGAAGATGGCTCAATGGATCGCGAGTCCGCATGAAGCGGACAGAAAGCGCCTGCTGGTGGAGTTAAACCGGTTGAGCGTCTTTGAGGTGGTGCTTTGCTGTGGTGGAGTGCTGGGCTACCTCGCTTTCAATAATTTATTTATCAGCATCTGGCTCGGCAAGGCCTACCAGGCGCCGTTGATCTGGCAGTTTGCGTTCGCGGCAAATCTTGCGGTTACAATCGGCGGCAACGCGGGCATCCAAATGTCGATGCGGACGGGGGACAAGGGGGTGAGGATGGCGGGAATAGTGGTTGCGGGCACCGGGTTATTGAATCTTGGCCTGTCGATCCTGTCGGTGAAGATGGGCTCGATTGCCGGCGTGGCGTGGGCAACGGTGCTGGCACAGTCCATATCGAGCATTTGCCTTGGAACTGTGACCTGCCGGTGTCTGAATCTTTCTCCCCTCCGATGGATTGCGCGCTGCTGGTTGCTGCCGGTTGGTTTTACGGCTTCGGCGGCGGCACTAAAGGAATTGTTTCCCGACGAATCGTTAATGCACCTCGGGTTGCTATGCTTGTGTTACGCCGGGTTGTTCCTGGTGCTATGTCGCCTTGCCGGAATGAACCGGGAGCTGGCTCAAACCGAACTGAAGCAATTGCGGGCTCTATTTTCCATGAATAAATGATCAGGAAGATCGCTTACCTTTGTACTGAATGAGCGGCGCGATTGCCATAATCCAAAATAGAGATTTTTACCGGCGGGTGCCGAACTGCACTTAAAAGATGGAATCCACTTCCCCCCAATCACACCATCGCATTGCCTTGATTTCCGGAGGGGTTTTGTTGGGAGGTTCCACCACGTTCCTTATCAATTTTGGGGGCGAACTGGTCCGGCGAGGCATTCCCGTCGAGGTGATGAGTTTCGAGAAGGATAATCCGATGTCGTCGGATTTCGAGAGGCAAAATGTTCCCCTGCTGTGCCTGGACCAGCGGCGGGTGATTTTTGAAGACCGGTTGAAAATTGTTCTGCAAAACCTCGTCCGTTTTCAGCCGACGGCGGTGGTTTCCACTCTGGGCGCGACTTCTTTTGAAGTCTTGCGTTACCTACCGAAGGGAATTTTCCGCATCGGCATGGCGCAATCGCATGACCCGAACGTATATGCGGTGATGGGACGCTACACGCCCTGGATGGATTCGATGGCGGTGGTGTCGCGGACGATGAAGCAGACAGTCGCAAGTATGCCGGAATTTGCCCGGGTGCCGGTGGCGAATCTGCCCTACGGCGTGCCCATGTGCCGGGACACGGAATTGCCGGCCAAAGACGTTACCCGGCCATTGCGCATCCTCTATTTGGGCCGATTGTCGCAGGAACAAAAACGGGTGCGACTGTTTCCGGAAATTTTGCGGCAAATCTGTGACACTGGAATGCCTTTTCATTGGACGGTTGCCGGTGCAGGTGATGAACTCAGCTTTTTGGAAACGAACTTGAAGACCCGCTCGCCGGATCAAACCATTTCATTTGCAGGGCCTGTTCGCTACGCCGATGTGCCCATGGTGTTGAAACAACATGACATTTATTTGCTTGCATCCGACTACGAAGGTTTGCCGTTGAGTTTGCTGGAAGCCATGGGGCATGGCCTGGTGCCGGTGGTGAGCGATCTGGAAAGCGGCATCCGCGAGGTGGTGGACGAGACCGTTGGCGTCCTGGTGCCGGTAAATGATGTATCCGGGTATGCGCGCGCCATCATTCGTTTGCACGAACATCGGGAGGAATTGGCCGCCAAATCCGCCACGGCCCGCGCACGGGTGCAGCGGGAATTCTCCGTGGCCGCCATGACGGACCGCTGGCTTGCTGCGCTGCCGCCAGCCAAGCCTCCCATTGAATTCTGGCCCGCACGCTGGCGCATACAGGCGATATTGGCCGCCGGAAATCCGCTGCACTTCTCCCGACCGGTGCGGATGCTGCGGAGAATCGCGGCGCGAATGAGAAATTAGAAAGTGAGATTTACGGCCGGCCCAGATAGCAAAAAATGCTGTGACCTTGCGATCTGAAAATATATTTCATTCCGGTTTTGCGGTAGATGAAACCGAGCGCCTTAATGAGGGCGGGCGGAAGGCCACGATAGGGTTTTCGAAGCGTTCGACAGTACCCGGAGTGTCCCAGGAGGATTTCCTGGAGTTCAGTTCCCAATAGCTGGTTCCCGCCGGTTTTTAAGACCTGCAAGTTTGTTTTTTCCGCAAGGGTATTGAAATCTTTGATCCTCCATCGTGAAACATGGTGCGGGGGCCAGTTTGCCGGCAGCCAGGGTGTGAAGCGCAAGACGCCGGTGGCGCCTGGCACGGCTACGGCGACAGTGCCGCGAGGGGAGAGAAACTGCACACATTGCCGGATGACGTCCACGGGGTCGGGAACGTGCTCGAGGACTTGATTGAGGGAGATCATGTCGAATTTCCCCTTCCACTCAGGGGCAAGGTTCTCGAGCAAAACCGGAAAAACGGTGTGTCCCCTTTCCGTGGCGGCGGCAAGCGCCGTGCGGCTCATTTCCATGCCATACGTTTCCAGTCCTACGCGCCTCGCTGCGTCCAGGGCGAATCCAACACCGCAACCCACATCCAGAATGGATTGGTAGCCGTGTTCAACGGCAAAAGACGCATTGCGTTCATTTTCGGGCCGGTTCGGCGCATAGTATCCCGTTCCGTGCGCGTGAATGTGCTCATAGAATTTCGCATCGCCGGCAAGTTTGGGATTAAAAAACTGAAAGCCGCATTTCCGGCATTCATACAAATGAATCATTCCTTCCTCCTCCAGGCTGCGAGCGGAAGAAGGTGGCAATTTAAGGCCGTCGTGCGACCAGGCTGCGAGGAGTTCTGCGGCACTCAACGAATGGTGGATGGAAACATCACACGAACCGCACAGCAGGCAGGCAGGATTGCTGGAATTTGTCATTGCTGGCTCCACAAATGGCGGCCTCATTTTGGCCGTTGCGCCACGAACGTCCAACCCAGCGTGTGGATGTCGTGCTTCAAGTGGCAGTCGCACCAAAGAAAAAACCTGTTGATAAGCCAGGTGATCGGTTTCCAACTGATGGGTTGTGTTCCCTGGACGACAACGCCGATGAAAGTGTAAGAGCGTCCGCGGTTAAACAGTTGGATCAGCTCGAAGCCGCTGGTTTTGATGAGGTGCAACAGTCCATCGTAGGGATAGCGGAAGTAATCATAAGGGACTTCGTGGCGCGGCCAATACATGGGCGTGGACAAGATGAGATATCCGCCAGGCTTGAGCACGCGATACATTTCCCGCATTGCCTTCAAAGGGTCGGGAATGTGTTCGAGAACCTCGGTGCAAACAACCGTATCGAAACTGGCGTCACTCATCGGAATATCCGTGGCGGAACCCACGACGTCGGGTTTGGAGCGGTCGGTGAGATAATCCATGCCAACGTATTTTTCAGCGCTGGAAAAAAAAGTTTTTTCATAGGGCTTATTTCCGCAACCCACGTCCAGCGTCACTCCTTTGACATAAGCCCCGCATTGCTGAAGAGAGGATTCCAGCATCAATGTGTGAAGAAATACCCGGTTGCTGGGCGGCACGGAACATCGGAAATCTTTTGGGATGTTGTCCAATGGGTGTTTGGCCAACGGATGAGCGGGAGTGCGCGGCATAGCGTTTCAAAAAATCAATCTTGAGCCGAGATGCTAAGAACAATGGCGGACCCGGGCAACGCGGATTTTTTTGGGACTCCCGAATCCTTTAATCCGGGCGCATTTTTCCAAGGCCAAGCTTTTCGAGGTGTTGCAGAAAACACGTTTCAAAGTGGGCGAAACTGAGAGTTTCGGTATCGATTGTCACTTGCGGGCGATAACCGGGCTGCATGATGACGTCCGCCCACTTTAGGATGGCGTCGGCGGTGGCTTGCGGATCGCGGATGGGGACGACTTCGCCATTGACGCCAGGCTGGATGAAATCATTCGCACCGGTATGCGGCGTCAAGATCGCGGGCAGTCCGCAGGCTATGGCTTCGCAGGCTGTTCGCACCAGCCCTTCTTCGAGGGACGGTAAAACAAAAATATCCGCGGAG
>Ga0335085_10010107_pt1 | contig 14143 bp, 12 predicted proteins | sample Lox_Sample_45_FD_206712 | JGI IMG/M metagenome (GOLD analysis project Ga0335085, IMG submission 206712) | Soil microbial communities from Loxahatchee National Wildlife Refuge, Florida, United States - Lox_Sample_4.5 | ecosystem: Environmental > Terrestrial > Soil > Wetlands | place: USA...
CGACGTGTCGGCACGGCGGAAGGCCGAGGCGGTGCGCGAGTCGCTCATCCGGGAGCTCGAGGCGAAGAACACCGAGCTCGAGCGCTTCGGCTACACGGTCACCCACGACCTCAAGGCCCCGCTCGTCACCATCCGGGGATTCGCGGACTACCTCGAGAAGGACGCGCGCGGGGGGCGCATGGACCGCCTGGCTCTCGACGCCGGGCGCATCATCGAGGCGGTCGGCAAGCTGCAGCGGCTCCTGGACGAGCTCCTCGAGCTGTCGCGAGCCGGGCGCCCGGTGGGTCCGCCCGCCGCCGTGCCCGCAGGGGACATCGTCCAGGACGCCCTGAGGCTCGTGCGAGGGCGGCGCTCCGCCGGCCGGGTCCGGGTGGAGGTGGCGGCCGCTCTCCCGATCGTGTTCGGGGACCGGGCCCGGCTGGTGCAGGCCTTCGACCGGCTGCTCGACAACGCGGTCAAGTTCGCGGACTCCGCCGGGGAGCCTCTCGTCACCGTGGAGGCGTGTTCCCCGAACGAGGGGATGGCGGTCCTCGTCGTGCGCGACAACGGGATCGGGATCGACCCCCGCCACGGCGAGCGCGTCTTCGACCTCTTCGAGAAGCTCGACCCGCGGGCCGAGGGCTCGGGAGTGGGCCTCGCGATGGTGAAGCGCATCGTCGAGTCCCACGGCGGCCGGGTGTGGCTCGAGTCGAAAGGCACGGGAGCGGGGACCGCGGCCTGGATGACGCTGCCCCTCGCCGGCCCGGGGGCCGGGCTGACGGAGGCTACGGCAGCGGCCGCGCGTCTGCGGGAATGAGGGAATCGGGAAGAGGGGCGTCGAGGAACTTCAGGCCGAGCCGCTGGATCCCGTCCATCCCCGAGCCTGCGCCGTTCGAGACGTAGGTGACCTCGGCGCGGGTCTCGTAGTCCGCGGCCAGGAAGCGGATCATCTCGCCCTTGTCCACGGCCATGCGGCTGCGCACGAGCGCGCCCCCCGCGGCGATGACCTCGGCCAGGGTGCTCTCCATCTGGACCGACGGGTCGCGCCAGGTGGCGATGCGCCCAATGCGCACCGGCAGGGCGACCTCGAAGCGCTGGAACTGCCGGCGCTCGCCTCTGTCCGCCCGGCCCTGGGCCTCCTTGAACACCTCGAGGCTGCCCGGCTTGCCGAGCTGCCGCCACTCCTCGAGCCCCAGCACCAGCCGCTCCGCGGACTCCACCACCTCGCCGGCGCAGGGCGACCTCGGCGTCGCCTCGAGCAGGACCCACGCCCCCCCGCGGCACGAGCACGTGGTCCCGTGGAGCTCGATCCGCGGCTCTCCGCTCAAGGACAGTCCATCCCGACGCACGCGGCCCGCGTCTCCTCGGCCAGGCACTCCGGGCAGATCCCGTGAGTGGCCTCCGACGGGTCGAGGTCGCTGAGGTCCTGCTCCTGCCATGAGCCGCCGCTCGAGCGGACCCGCTCGCACCAGGCGCAGAGGAGGAGGCGGGGAGCGGTGCTCACGAGACCGCTCCGACGAGGGAGTCCACGACGGCCTCGAGCTGGGGAAGGGGCAGCGGCTTGTGGAGGAAGGCGTCCGCTCCGCGCCGTCGGGCCTCGGCCTCGATCTCGGGGGTTCCGTTCCCCGTCAGGAGGACGACGCGGGTGTCCGGGCGCAGGTGCCGCGACCACTGGATGATGTCCAGCCCCTCGACGCCGTAGATGCCGGTGAGCCGCAGATCCGCGATGACCACCTGGTACTCGGTGCACGCCAGGAGGGCCTCGGCCTCCTCCTTCTCGGCGGCCGCGTCCACCATCCAGCCGCTCTCGCGGAAGTACTCCGACAGCGCGAAGCGGATGGCCGCCTCGTCATCGACGACGAGCAATCGGCCGGACCGGTGTTCCACGACACCGACCCTGAGCACGTCTCGTGCCAGCACCGCCTCCGGCGCCGTCCGACATAACGCACTGCAGGACAGAGGCTTGGGCGCCCCGGCCGATCCGGGGAGGGTCCCCGCTTCCAGGCTTGAGACAGCCTCCAGACTCCGGACGGATCAGGAGGTCTGGGGCCGGGGCATCGGGGAGTCCGCCAGAAGGGGATCCGAGAGCCTCCAAGCCACTGAAAGGACAGGCCGGAATTGGTTTCCCTGCCTCGATCACGGCCCCGACGTGCCGCACGTCGACCGGCGGCCGAGAGCTCCTCCGGTTTCCGTTCCGATCGGAGGGCAGCTAGGTGGAGTGCTTGTCCGGCGAGAGGCCGAATTTCTTGAGCTTCTGATAGAGCGTGCTCCGGGGGATTCCCAGACGCTGGGAGGCCTCGGCGACCCGACCCCCCATCTCCCGCAGGACGCGCTCGATGTGCCGCTTCTCGAGCTCCTCCAGGGTGAGGTGTGTTTCGCCGGGCGCGGGCTGCAGGAGCGTCGGAGGCTCTCCTCCGGGTCCCTCGAAGCGCAGGTCTTCCGGCTCGAGGACGTCTTTGCCCGAGAGCAGCAACGCCCGCTCGAGGACGTTGCGCAGCTCCCGCACGTTGCCGGGCCAGCGGTAGGCGCAGAGGGCTCGCTCGGCCTCCGGCGACAGCCGGAGGCCCCGGCGGCCGACGTCGCTCGCGAAGTTCTCGAGAAGCTGGCGGGCCAGGATCGGCACGTCCTCCGGCCTCTCGCGGAGGGGGGGCATGCGGAGCGGGATGGTGCAGATGCGGAAGTACAGATCCCCGCGGAACTTCCGCTCCTGCACGAGCTGGGGCAGGTTCTGGTGGGAGGCGGCCAGGAGCTGCACGTCCACCTGCCGGTCCCGCACCTCGCCCAGCCGCCGGAACCGTTTCTCCTCGAGGACCTTGAGGAGCTTCGGCTGCACCTGCGGGTCGAGGTCCCCGATCTCGTCCAGGAACATGACCCCGCGGTGCGCGACCTCCAGCAGTCCCTGCTTGGCGGTGACCGCCCCGGTGTAGGCCCCCTTCTCGTGGCCGAAGAGCTCGGTCTCCAGGAACTCGCGGGAGAGACCCGCGCAGTTCATGTCGACGAAGGGCTCGTCGGCGCGGGGGCCGTTGCGGTGGAGCCAGCGGGCGAGGACACCCTTGCCGGTGCCCGTCTCGCCCTCGATCAGGATCGGGCTCGACGACGCGAGGAGCTTCCGGGCGTGCTCGGCCACCTCGCGGATCGCGGCCGAAACGCCCACGAACGGGTCCACGGCCTCCCGGGCCTGGCGGGCCCGGCCCGCAATCTGGCGCCGCTTCTCGCGCTGCGCCTCGAGCAGCCGGCGGAGCATCACGAGGAGTGCCGGGAGCTCGACGGGCTTGGCCAGGAACTGGTCGGCCCCCTCCTTGACCGCGCGCACCGCGAGGTCGATCGTCGCGTGGCCGGTCAGAACCACGACCGGCGTCGAGGCGTCGAGCTCACGGAGTCGGGGGAGGAGATCGAGGGCCGTTCCGTCGGGGAGCATGTGGTCGAGGACGATCGCGTCGGGCCGACCCTCGCGCACCGCCCGCTCGGCCGCGGCGACGGAGTCCGCCTCATCGACCTCGAGCCCCTCGCTCTCCAGGAAGTCCCGCACGCCGAAGCGGATCCCGGGCTCGTCGTCGACGATGAGGATCTTGGGCAAGGCTCTGCGGCTCCTGTCGCCGGCCGGATTGTCGCACGAGGGGGTGCGGGATCCTATCGCGTGGCGATGCGCAGGACGAACGCGTGGTCGCCGGGAGGCGTGGCCGGCAGGTCCACGGCGAGGCCGTCCCCATCCCAGCGCCAGACCGGCTTCTCGGCGCTGCCCAGGAGGTCGACGGCGGTGATGGCGGGCGGACAGAGCTCGCCGCCGCGGGCCAACGACCGCACGAGCAGCCTCCGGCTCGGCGGCCAGGCGAGGCCGATCGCGTACAGGGTGTCGCCCTTCGCCGTGAAGCGGATGTCCTCGCCCGTGAAAGGGGCCCGCTTCGTGTCATTGAAGCTGCCCTCGACGATCGGGGTCGGCCCCTCCCCGTACACCCTCCACGGGCGGGTGCCGTAGATCGCCTCGCCGTTCGTCTCCAGCCACCGGCCGAGCTCGAGGAGGATCCTCTGCTCCTCCTCGGGGATCGTCCCGTCCGGGCGCGGTCCGATGTTGAGGAGCAGGGCGCCGTTCTTGGACACGATGTCCACGAGGTCCCCCACGATCGAGCCCGCGGTCTTGTAGTCCTGCTCCTTGACGTAGCCCCACGAGTTCTTCGAGATCGAGGTGTCGGTCTGCCAGAAGAAGGGCCGGATGGCGGCGAGCTGGCCGCGCTCGACGTCGAGGACCGCCGCCCCGTCCGGGAAGGCCTTGTTCTTGTAGTTGATCGCCACTGCCTGCCCCCGGCTCGCCCCGCGGTTGTAGTAGTAGGCGGCGAGCCTCCGCAGATAGGGCTCGAAGGCCGGCTGCTCGATCCACCAGTCGAACCAGACGAGCTGGGGGTGGTACTTCTCGACGAGCTCGACCGTGCGCGCCATCCAGTCGTCGAGGTGGTCGCGGTCGGGGGGGTTGGGCTTCCCGTCGGGCCCCGTCTCGGGCTGGGCCGGGCCATAGAAGTCGTGCCACTTCTTCGAGCGGACGTCGGAGGCGAACGTCATGCCCTGGTCGAAGAACCACCAGTGCTCGGCCCGGTGGGTCGAGAGGCCGAAGACGAGGCCCTTCTTGCGGACGGCCTCGCGCTTCGGTCCCATGCGGGCCGCGCTCCAGGCGCTGAGCGCGGTGTCGTACATCGCGAAGCCGTCGTGGTGCTCGGCCACGGGCACCACGTAGCGCGCCCCGGCCCGGCGAAAGAGCTCCGCCCACGCGGCGGGGTCGTACTTCTCGGCGGTGAAGCGGGGGATGAAGTCCTTGTAGCCGAACTCCGACTGCGGTCCGTACGTCGCCGCGTGGTACCGGAACTCCGGGGTGTCGGCCTTGTACATGTTGCGGGGGTACCACTCGTTGCCGAAGGCGGGCACCGAGTAGAGGCCCCAGTGAATGAAGATCCCGAGCTTCCCGTCGAGGTACCACTCGGGGACGGGGACGGTCCCGAGGGACTCCCAGTCGGGGCGGAAGGGGCCGGTTGCGGCGACGCGGTCGGCGTCGGCGAGGAGCCGCCGTCGGACCCCTCCCGTGTCGTCGGCCGGGAGGGCGGGCGCCAGGAGCACCCACGAGGCGGCGACGATCGGGAAGAGACGGGAGCAAGCGTGGAGGCTCATGGGCACCTCGTCGAGTCGCGAACCGGCGGGACGGCCTCGGCCCGGACCATCCGCGGGCCATGATATGCCGGCTTGTCGCTGTCGCGGCCGCCAATCGGACACGCGAGTCGGACAAGGAAGCCTCCCGTCCGTTCGGCCGAACGGCGCAACTGCCGTCGCTGCAACGCCGCGGGTCGGGCACCGACGTTGCATTGATCCCGAACGCCTGGCTCGAGCACGAGCGGGTGGCGGCCCGGGCGGGAGTTGGAGGGAGCTCCCGTCCGGGCCGTGGCTGACGCGGACTCTCGCAGGGCCGCGGGGAGGCGATCGTGGAACGCTATGCGGTCGAGGGCTCGACGGTCCTCGGCTGGACCATCACCGTGGACGCGCCGGGTCCGGGCGCGGCGATCGAGGAGGCGCAGCGGATCGCGAGTCGGATCGATCTCCCCGCCGGTCCCCTCAGCGTCAACGCCGTCGATCACCGCGTCGTCCGCTGCGAGGACGCACCGGGAGCCGAGGCCCGTCCGGCGCTGGTGGTCGAGATCTGGTGAGAGCCCGGGCGCGGCAGGGGTAGCCGGCCGCGTCGGTCGCCCCGTGGCGAGGTCGCGTGTTGTACCATTCCCTCGGCCGGTGTTCTCGCGGACGACGCCTCTGACGAGAGACCGGACGGGACGATATCGTGATCGAGGGAATCATCTCCCACCTCGGAGACGCCGCCGGTTTCGCGGCCTACGTCGGGATCTTCGTCGCGGCGGTGGTCGAGGGAGAGGTCGTCTTCGTGGCCGCCACCGTCCTCGTCCAGATGGGGAGGCTGAACGGGCTGGGGGTCTACGCGGCTGCCGGCCTCGGCGGCTCCGTCGGGGATCAGCTCTACTTCTACTTCCTCCGGGGACGGCTCGGCTGGCTCGATCGCTTCCCGACGTGGTCGCGGCGTCGCGACCTCGTGATCGGCCGGGTGAAGCAGAACGCCTCGGCGATGATCTTCGCCTGCCGCTTTCTGCCCGGCCTCCGCGTGGCCATCCCCGCGGCGTGCGCCTACGCCGACGTGCCGCCCCTGCAGTTCAGCGGCCTGAGCCTGCTCAGCAGCTTCACCTGGGCGGCCGCGATCATGGGGTTCATCGCCTGGCTCGGCCCGGCGTCCTTCGCCGAGCTCGGGATCCGCGCGTGGTGGACGCCCCTAGTCCCCGCCGCCCTCGTGCTGGGTTTCACCTACTGGCTGGGGCGACAGCCAGCGCTCGACCCGCGGGCCCTCTCCGCCGCGCCAGCCCCGCCAGATTCGCTCGCCCCCGCAGACGAGGAGTGAGGCGGCCTCCAGCGCCCTGAGCAGGGGTCCGGCGAGCCTCTCCTTGAGCCGGGGCGCGGTCCGGGCCGCCGCGAGCGACCCCTGGAGCCCGGAGGCGATCACCCGCTCCCGGAAGTCGGACAGGACGCCGGGGTCCGTGACCACGGCGAGGTACTCCTGCTGGAACCAGTGGCTCCACGGGTCGAAGTTCGCCGAGCCCATGACCAGCGAATGGTCGTCGACGAGCATGGCCTTGAGATGGGTGAGACGGTCCTGGTAGAGGCGGATGTCGAGCGGGGAAGTGGCGGCGAGCCAGTTCATGTAGTCCTCGATGACCCTCCAGTTGTTCCGGGCGGGCGACATCACGGTCACCGGCACTCCCCGCCGACGCGCCGCCAGCAGGCGGCCGACGAACGGCTGGGTGAGGGCCGGGCTCTCGACGTAGATCCGCTCCTTCGCCCTCTCGACCAGGTCGAAGACCGCCGCGAAGTGGTCCGGGTTGGACCGCCCGTCGAGGACGTGGAGCTCGAGGCCGTCGAAGGACCAGGCGGCGGAGAGGTGGCGCCCCCGCCAGGTGGAGAGGAAGTCCGCCTGCAGGGCGGCTACGATTCCGGGATCCTCGATCCGCAACATCATGTCGCGCCAGTGGAAGTTGAGGTCGGCGAAGTTGATCCCGCCGATGTAGGCGACTCGTCCGTCGACGAGGGCCAGCTTCTTGTGGTTGCGTTGCGGGAACCGCCGGAGCAGGAAGCCCACCGGGTTCGTGAAGCGGACTTCCACTCCCCCCGCTCGCATCCCGTCGAACATCCGCCGGGTGTCCCGCACCAGGCGCCACAGCGACGGATCGAAGAGGTGGGGCGGGTAGTAGAGGAACTTGTCCGCCTGGTCGTACTTCGTGTAGCTGTCCACGACCACCCGCCGGTCGGGGGCCGGGGCCTCGAGGAGGACCCGGGCCAGATCTCTGCCGGTGGTGTCACCTTCGAAGGACAGGGCCTGGACGTAGACGTGGCTGCGGGACGAGGCGATGTCGCCCTGCAGGCTCGTCCAGAACTCGGCGGAGTCGACCAGAAGCTTCAGCCGCACAGATGTTCGTCCTCTGCCGTCTCCGGCAAGACCGTGCCGCGGGCTCGTCGCCAGGTCGGCCAGGGCTCTTCCACGTCACCGTGGCGCGCCTGGTTGACCGCGCGGGGCTCGAACCCGCAACCTCTCGATAGCAAACGAGCCTGACCGCGGCTCTCAGCGAGTCCGAGACAGCCCAACGGGCCTGACCCGCCCGACCGGGCGCCATGCTAGCACAGGGGCAGCGGTCTGGCCTAGCCCAGGCCTCGCTCGCGACCAACCCGTCCCCCGACTGTGCGGTCGCCGGCGCGAGGGGCAAGGCTTCGCGCGTGAACTGATCAAGGACCGGCAGAGGCCTGAACTAGAATGAGTCGTGGCTGCCTGGGCGTGGCTCATACCCGCGTTGTCGCTCGCGCTCCTCGCCGGGGCGATCGTGGCCGGCGTGGGAGCGTTCCTTGCCGTGCTGAGCGGGGTCGGGCTCATCGGTGCGGTGATCACGGCGGTCCACCACGCCGAGGTCGTAGCGCACCGGGTGGGCGAGCCCTTCGGGACGCTGGTGCTCGCCGTGGCCGTGACCGTCATCGAGGCCTCGCTCATTCTGTCGATGATGTTCGCGGGCGGCGTCGATACCGCCAGCCTGCCGCGGGACACCATCTACGCAGCGGTGATGATCATCTGCAACGGCGTCGTGGGCCTCTGCGTGCTGGTGGGCGGTCTCAAGCATCGCGAGCAGACCTTCCGCGTGGAGGGAGCGGGCGCGGGGCTCGCCGCGCTGATCGTGATGTCGGCGCTCACTCTCGTGCTCCCGACCTTCACGACGAGCACGCCCGGCGGCACGCTCAGCGGCTCGCAGCTCGTCTTCGTCGCCGTGGCATCGTCCGTACTCTGGGCGATCTTCGTCTTCATTCAGACCGTACGTCATCGGGACTACTTCATCCCTGCCGCAGACCCGGCCAACCCGGAGGTGCACGCCCAGCCGCCGACACTCCTCGCGGCCTGGGGGAGCTTCGGCTTGCTCCTCGTCTCGCTGGTCGCGGTCGTGGGCCTCGCCAAGATGCTCTCGCCTACGATCGAGCGTGCGGTCGCCGCCGTCGGCGCGCCCCGGGCGGTGATCGGGATCGTGATCGCCATGCTGGTCCTGCTGCCGGAGACGTGGGCGGCCGCGCGAGCGGCGCGGGCGGATCGCCTTCAGACGAGCATGAATCTCGCCGTCGGCTCTGCGCTCGCGAGCATCGGCCTCACCGTCCCGGTCGTCGTCCTGGCATCGATCGGATTCGGCTTGCCGCTCACTCTCGGCCTGGAACCGAAGGCCCTGGTGATGCTCGGGGTGACCTTCCTCGTGAGCACGGTGACACTGGGCACCGGGCGCACCCACATGATGCAGGGGGCCGTGCATCTCGTGCTCTTTGCTGGATTCCTGTTCCTCGCGTTGGTGCCCTGACAGCCCTCGGCTGCCGACCAGGATCACGCTGAAGGAGGCCTTCATGGGTTCGGGCCACGACAACCGGGTCACGGGGATCTGCCTTCTTGCCGCCTGGTCCATCATCGTCGCCGACCGGGCGCTGGCGGAGAACATCGTCGTCGACGCCGCACCGTCCCACGTGGCGAACTCCTTCAGTCCGCCCCGGGCCCTTGGCGGGGCCATCGATCGCCTGAGACCGGGGACCGGCGCGCCATCGACCGCGGGCCGCCGGCCGACCAGGGAGGAGCTGGAAAGGAACACCGATACGCTGCTCCGCGACCCGGTGCTCAAGGAGATCCTGGGGGCGGGCTGGCAGACGGTGAGCTACCGTCAGAACACGGAGCTCATGGTCGAGGCCTGGCACTGGAACGCACGCGGCACGTGGAGCGACGCGCAGAGGCAGGAGGGCTACTTCACCGGGAGCGCGGAGCCGACGGATCCCATCCGGCACTCCTGGGCCTACCCGCTTCCGCATCGCGGCTTCAGCCGGGGAGACGGCAACGGTTGGTCCCGGCTCACGGACGGCGACCCGAAGTCGTACTGGAAGAGCAACCCGTACCTGTCCGAGCCCTTCACCGGCGAGGACGATGCGCTCCACCCCCAGTGGGTCATCGTCGACCTGGGCCAGAAGGTGGACGTTGACGCCCTTCGCATCGCGTGGGCCGAGCCCTACGCGCGACGCTATACGGTCCAGTTCTGGACGGGCGAGCGTGAACCTTTCTACGAGGGCACGACCAAGGGCACCTGGCAGACGTTTCCGCGAGGAGGCGTCACCGACGGCCGAGGCGGGACCGTCACGCTGAAACTCGTCTCCTGGAGGATCCCCGTCCAGTACCTCCGCGTCTGGATGACCGAGTCCTCGAACACCTGCGACACGCATGGTTCGGCCGACCCGCGCAACTGCCTGGGCTACGCCGTTGGCGAACTCTATGCGGGGACGCTCTCGGCCGACGGGGAACTCCGCGACGTCGTCAAGCATCTGCCGAGCCGCGAGCAGACGGTCACGTGGCCCTCGTCGGTCGACCCGTGGCACGCGGCATCCGACCTCGACCATTCGAGAGGCGACCAGATCGGCTTCGACTTGTTCTTCACCAGCGGCATCACCCGCGGCCTTCCCACGATGGTGCCGATCGCGATGCTGTACGCGACGCCCGAGGATGCCGCGGCCGAGATCGCCTATCTCTACCAGCGCCACTATCCGATCTCCTGGATCGAGATGGGCGAGGAGGCCGACGGGCAGCACATGCTTCCCGAGGACTACGGCGCCCTGTACCTCCAGTTCGCCACGGCCATCCACCGGCTCGTCCCCGAAGCGAAGCTCGGTGGGCCGGCCTTCGAGGGGACGTTCGAGGACGTCGAGGTCTGGCCGGACGCCGCGGGAAAGGTCTCCTGGATCGGCCGGTTCTTCGACTACTTGAAGGCCCACGGCCGCATGAGTGACTTCACGTTCTTCTCCTTCGAGCACTATCCCTTCCAGGACCGTAAGACTCCCCCCGCCTGGAGCGACCTCTATCTGGAGCCGGGGTTCGTCAGCCACATCATCCAGGTCTGGAAGGACAACGGTCTGCCGCCGAACGTGCCCTTCTTCATGACCGAGGGGAACATGGGGGGAAGATCCGGCCCCACGGACGTGGCGAGCGCCTTGTGGCTGGCGGACTACGTCGGCTCCATGATGACCGGAGGCGCCAGCGGCACCTACTACTTCCACTACCTGCCCTCGCCCGGCGGGCGCGGCGGCTTCCTTCGGCTCGACCGCGACTACCACGTCATCGGGTATCCGCCACAGTACCTCGCCGCGCAGGTCATCACCCGGGAGTGGGTTCAGCCGGTCGACGCCGCCCACCGGCTCTTCAAGGTCTCGAGCGACGTGAAGGACGCGGCGGGGAACCTGCTGGTCACCGCCTACGCCGTCGAGCGGCCGGACGGGCAATGGGCCCTGATGCTCGTCAACCGGGATCACGACCGCGACCACGCGGTGAAGGTGGTCTTCGCGGACTCGGAAGCCAAGCGGGACCGCGGCTTCTCCGGCCCGGTGGACCGAATCGTCTTCGGAGCCGCCGAATACCAGTGGCACTCCGAAGGGACCGGCGGCCACGCGGACCCGGACGGTCCCCCCTCGAGGTCCGTGGTCGCTGGTGGCGCGGACGCGCGGTACCGGCTTCCCAGGGCGTCGATCGTCGTGCTCCGCGGCCGGATTGGCGGCGAATAGCGCTCGAGTTCCGGCTCACCACGCGCTGCTACAATCGCCGCACCATGAAGAGCAGCCGAAGGCGCTTCATCACATCGACCGGCCTGACGGGTGTCGGCCTCACCAGCAGCCGCCTGCTCCGAGGCGCAACTCCAGGGAGCCTCCCGTTCAGGGAGGACACCGCCCAGGTGAGCAAGCAGTTGGAGAAGGCCCACGTTCAGCGCTTCAACATGTCGGGCTACGCCGCCCCTCCACTGGAGAACGTGAGGATCGCCGTCATCGGCTTGGGCCAGCGGGGGCCGGCCCACATGATGGTCATGAGTCGGATCGCCGGAGCGGAGATAAGGGCCCTCTGCGATCTCCAGCCGGAAAAGGCGAGTGCCGCGAAGGGCCGGCTGACCGGAACCGGGCACCGGCCGGATCTCCTCACCGGGCCGGAGGGCTGGAAGAGGGCCTGTGAGCGCGACGACATCGACCTGGTGATGATCGCGACGCCCTGGTATCTGCACGCCACGATGGCCGTCCATGCCATGAGCCACGGCAAACACGTGGCCACCGAGGTGCCGGCGGCCGGGACCATCGAGGAGTGCTGGCTCCTGGTGGAAACCGCCGAACGGACCCGGAAGCACCTCATGATGATGGAGAACTACAGCTACCTGCCCTTCCAGGTCCTGACCCTCAACATGGCCAGGCAGGGGTTCTTCGGCGAGGTGGTGCACGGCGACTGTGCCTACAACACCAGCAAGATGCGGAACAACTTCTCCCGGAACATGTATTGGGACATGTGGTGGCTCAGGCAATACGCATCGAGGCGCGGGAACATCTACCCCACCCATGGCCTGGGCCCGGTCAGCCAGGTGATGAACATCAACCGGGGCGATCGATTCGAGTTCCTGGTCTCCGTCGAGAGCAACGACTTCATGATGAAGGCCAGGGCGCGCGAGCTGGCGGTGACCGACGAGTTCTTCAAGCCCTTTGCCGAGGAGAGCTATCGCGGCAACATGAGTGTCACCACGATCCGGACGACCATGGGGCGCACCATCATGGTTCAGCACGATGCCACCTCGCCGTCGCCGCACAACCTCATCCACGGCATCTACGGGACCAGGGGGGCCGCCCTCTATGATCCGCAGCCCCCGCGGCTTTCCGCGGGGAATCATGAGTGGGTGTCGTCGGAGGAGTTCAAGGCGCTGGAGGACAGGTACACCCCGAGAATCACCCGTCAGGTCAGCGAGCTTGCCCGGCAGATCGGCGCCGGGCATGGCGGCACCGACCTGCTGGAGGACTGGCGGCTCATCGACTGCCTACGCAACGGGCTCCCGCTCGACCAGGACGTCTACGACGCGGCCGCCTGGAGCGCGATCGTCCCCTTGAGTGAGTGGTCGGTCCTGAACCGCTCGAATTCGATCGAGATACCGGACTTCACTGCCGGGGCCTGGAAGACCAATACCCTCAACATGGACATCAACCTCGAGAAAGGCGGGAACACGAAGGTCCTGGCCTAGGGGCGGCATGGGCATCGAGCCGGAATCGAGGAGCACGCTCCTCGGCAACGACATCCTTCCGGTGGAGATCGTGCTGCATCCGTCGTGGTGGCACGCGCACGCGGGCATGACGTTTGACGAGGACTTCTTCTACCACCCGGCAAAGCGCGTCGAGAGCGAACGACGCATGGAAGCCGTGCTGTACGAGCGCTTCGGCGAGTACGGCCTGGGCGCCGAGCGTGACCGCGACCTGCCGATCGTCGGGGCGGTCCACAACGCCGCCGGCTACTTGCTCTCGGGGATGCTCGGCTGCGAGGTCCGCTATCGGGCCGACGCCCCGCCGGACGTCGTGCCCGCGAACCGCGAGCGGATCGGGATGGACACCGAAGCGCCGTTTCGCAGCCCGGCATTTGAACGATTCGTACACCTCCTCGACGCTTTGAAGACGCGCCACGGGTATCTTCTGGGTGACGTCAACTGGGCCGGGGTGCTCAACCTCGCGCTCGACGTGCGCGGGCAGGAGTTGTTCCTCGACATGGCCGACGCGCCGGAACGGGTGGCTTCGTCGTTCCGCGACATCGCCGGGATCATCGAACGCTTCGTCGCTGGCGTCGAGCCGCAGACCGGCACCAGCTCCGTCTCCGTCAACCGCACCGTGCGGCACTTCCGCCGGCCGGTCTATCTGCATTCGGAGTGCTCGAACACCATGATCTCGGCGGCACACTACGAGCGGTTCCTCCTGCCGGTGGACGCCGCGTGGAGCGAGCGCCACCGGCCGTTCGGCATCCACCATTGCGGTCGCGACCCGCACCGCTTTGCGGCGTCCTACGCCAAGGTGCCGCACCTCGATTTCCTCGACGTGGGCTGGGGCGGCGACGTGGCCCGACTCCGCGAGCGGCTGCCGGGCACGTTCTTGAACCTCCGTCTCGATCCTGTCGGCATCCGGCACCAGACGCCGGACGAGATCACCGCGACGATCTTCCGGTTGGTCAGGGAATCGGCCAACCCCTGGCTGACCGGCGTGTGCTGCATCAACATGGACGACACCGTCACCGACGCGCAGATCGGGGCAATCTTCGATGCCGTCGTGGAGCTGCGTCGCCAGTTCGCGAGTTGAGACGGATTTCGTCGACGCCCAGCCCCCGGATCACCTGACCGCCAGCGTCCCGAGGCCGTACCAGCCGTCGGGCTCTCGCCCTTCGATGGCGAGGCGAATGGCCGGTCTGAGGGTGCGGGGATCGAGCAGCGCGATGCGCAGGCGGTACTCGCCCGGGGCGAGGTCGTCGGGAACGTAGAGGCTTCCGTCCCACACGGCGTCGCCGGGCAGCCACGTCCGGATGTCGGCGGGAAGCCGGATGACCACGGCGGTCGAGGCCGAGCGCAGCTCGAGCGCCAGCTCGTAGGGCCGGTAGACGGGGGCGACGCCGGCGTTCAACCACCACATCGCGACCGGGATCATGCTGCCGGCTCGCGCCTGCTTCGGGTACTCGAAGCGGCGCAGGAGGAGCCGGTAGCCCATGCGCTTCTGGAAGGCGTCGAAGCTCGCCTTCCAATCC
>Ga0335085_10010108_pt1 | contig 14142 bp, 10 predicted proteins | sample Lox_Sample_45_FD_206712 | JGI IMG/M metagenome (GOLD analysis project Ga0335085, IMG submission 206712) | Soil microbial communities from Loxahatchee National Wildlife Refuge, Florida, United States - Lox_Sample_4.5 | ecosystem: Environmental > Terrestrial > Soil > Wetlands | place: USA...
CTTCCTCCGCGACGAAGAAGAAGTAATTCACCACGTACTCGGGTTTGCCGGAGAATTTCCTGCGCAGCACCGGGTCCTGGGTAGCGACACCGACCGGGCAGGTGTTAAGGTGGCACTTCCTCATCATGATGCACCCGCTCACGACGAGCGGCGCGGTTGCGAAACCGAACTCGTCCGCCCCGAGAATCGCGCCGATCACGACGTCGCGGCCCGTCTTGATCTGGCCATCGACCTGCACGGCGATGCGACCGCGCAGGCGGTTGAGCACCAGGGTCTGCTGCGTTTCCGCGAGGCCGAGTTCCCAGGGCGTGCCGGCGTGTTTGATCGACGACCAGGGCGAGGCGCCCGTTCCGCCGTCGTGGCCGGATATGGTGACGTGATCCGCCTTGGCCTTGGATACTCCGGCTGCGACCGTCCCGACGCCGACCTCCGAGACGAGCTTAACCGAAATCGACGCGGAGGGATTCGCGTTCTTGAGGTCATGGATGAGTTGCGCGAGATCCTCGATCGAATAGATGTCGTGGTGCGGCGGGGGCGAGATAAGCTCCACGCCGGGAGTCGAATAGCGGATCTCGGCGATGTAATCGGAGACCTTGCGCCCGGGCAACTGGCCGCCCTCGCCGGGCTTCGCGCCCTGCGCGATCTTGATCTGGATCTGCTCGGCGCTCGCCAGGTACTCCGCCGTCACGCCGAAGCGGCCGGATGCGACCTGCTTGATCTTGGATTTCAGGACGTCGCCTTCCTTCAGCTCGATGTCGTGCGCGACGCGGTCTGCACCGAGCCGGGACTGCAGCGTCTCGCCGGCTTTCACCGGAGCGTAGCGGCGGCGGTCCTCGCCTCCCTCGCCCGTGTTCGATTTCCCGCCGATGCGGTTCATCGCCACGGCAAGCGTGGCGTGCGCCTCGACGGAAATCGAGCCGTGCGACATCGCGCCCGTGGAGAAGCGCTTGACGATCTCGGCGGCGGGCTCGACCTCCTCGATGGGAACGGGCTTCACGCGGTCGAGCCGGAAATCGAACAGGCCGCGGAAAGTCATGTGGCGCGTCGACTGATCGTTGATGATCGCCGCATATTCCCTGTAGGCCTGGGCCGCTTTCTCGGCCGAATCCTCGCGCGCCGCGTGCTGGAGCTTGGCGATCGCGTCGGGTGTCCACATGTGTTCTTCGCCGCGCACTCGCCAGGCGTACTCGCCGCCCGCGTCGAGCATCGACTTCAGCACCGGGTCGTCCTCGTCGAACGCCGCCCGGTGAATGCGAAGCGCTTCCTCGGCGACTTCGAAGAGCCCGATACCCTCGATCGATGAGGTGGTGCCCGTGAAATATTTGTCGACGAGGGATCTCGAGAGCCCCACGGCTTCGAAGATCTGCGCCCCGGTGTAGGACATGTAGGTGGACGTGCCCATCTTGGACATGACCTTCTTCAGGCCCTTGCCGATCGCCTTGACGAAATTCTTGATCGCCTTGGTGCCGTCGATCTCCGCACCGAACTGCCGTTTTGCCGCAAGTTCGAGCAGCGTCTCGAGAGCGAGGTAGGGATGCACCGCCTCGGCGCCGTAGCCGCCGAGCAAGGCGAAATGATGCACCTCGCGCGCGGAACCCGTCTCGACGACCAGCCCGGCGCTGGTGCGCAGGCCCTTGCCCACGAGGTGCTGGTGGATTGCTGAAAGCGCAAGCAGCGCCGGGATCGCCACGCAGTCGCGATCGACGAGCCTGTCGGAGATGACGACGATCGAGTAACCAGCGCGCACGGCGTCCTCGGCCTGGGCGCAGAGCGATGCAAGCCGTGCCTCGATCGCTTCCTTGCCCCAGGCGACGGGATAGGTAATATTCAGCTCGAGCGAGCGGAACTTGCCCCCGGTGTAGCGCTCGATGTGCCGGATCTTCTCCATCTCGTAGAAATCCAGCACCGGCTGCGCCACTTCGAGCCGCAGAGGCGGATTCATCTCGTCGATGCCGAGCAGGTTCGGCTTCGGACCGATGAAGGACACGAGCGAGGTCACCAGCTCCTCGCGGATCGGATCGATGGGCGGGTTCGTCACCTGCGCGAAGAGCTGCTTGAAGTAGTGGTAGAGCGTCTTGTCCTTGTCGGACAGGACCGCAAGCGGCGAATCGTTGCCCATCGAGCCGACCGGCTCTTCACCGTTCACCGCCATCGGCGCGATGATGAACTTGATGTCTTCCTGCGTGTAGGCGAAAGCCTGCTGGCGGTCGAGCATGCGTACACCGCTTTTCAGAGGCGGCGTCTTCTCGGTTTCGACTTCGTCGAGCTTCACACGAATGCGCTCGATCCATTCGGCATAGGGTCTTGCACCGGCGAGCGTGTCCTTCAGCTCCTTGTCGTCGATGATGCGACCCTTCTCCAGATCGACGAGGAACATCTTGCCGGGCTGGAGACGCCACTTCTTGACGACGTTCTCCTCGGGCACCGGCAGGCAGCCGCATTCCGAGCCCATGATGACTAGGTCATCGGTGGTGACGGTGTAGCGGGAGGGCCGCAGGCCGTTCCGATCGAGCGTTGCGCCGATCTGGCGCCCGTCGGTGAAGGCAATGGAGGCCGGCCCGTCCCAAGGCTCCATCATCGCGGCGTGGTACTCGTAAAAGGCGCGCCGCGCCGGATCCATAAGCGTGTGATTCTCCCAGGCCTCCGGGATCATCATCATCATCGCGTGGGCGACCGAGTAGCCGCCCATGACCAACAGCTCGAGCGCATTGTCGAACGAAGCCGAGTCGGACTGGCCTTCGTAGATGAGCGGCCAGATCTTGTCGAGGTCCTTGCCCAGCACCGGGCTCGAGATCGCCCCCTGGCGCGCGCGGATCCAGTTGACGTTGCCGCGCAGCGTGTTGATCTCGCCGTTGTGGCAGATCATGCGGAACGGGTGCGCGAGGTCCCACGAGGGGAAGGTGTTGGTCGAGAATCGCTGGTGTACCAGCGCAAGGGCGGACTCGACGCGCGGGTCCTGGAGGTCCTTGTAGTACATGCCGACCTGATGCGCGAGCAGCATGCCCTTGTAGCACACGGTGCGCGCCGACATCGAAGGCACGTAGAACTCCTTGCCGTGGGCGAGCTTGAGCGCCTGGATCGCGTGGCCCGAGCTCTTTCGGATGATATAGAGCTTGCGCTCCAGCGCATCGGTAACGGTCACGCCCCGGCCCCGCCCGATGAACACCTGCCGGACGACCGGCTCGATCCGCTTGGCCGGTTCGGCAAGGTCGCTGTTGTCCACCGGCACGTCGCGCCAGCCGAGCAGCACCTGGCCTTCGTCCTTCACCGCGCGCTCGATCTCGTATTCGCAGGCAAGACGCGAGGCAGGATCGCGCGGTAGGAAGACCATGCCGACACCGTACTGGCCTACTGGAGGTAGTTTTACGCCCTGCTTCGCCAGCGACTCCCGGTAGAACCGGTCGGGGATCTGGATCAGGCAGCCCGCTCCGTCGGAGAGCTTCGGATCCCATCCGACCGCACCGCGGTGCGTGAGGTTGCGCAGCACAGTGAGTCCCTGCTCCACAATCGAATGCGACTTCTTGCCCTTGATGTGGGCGACGAAGCCCACGCCGCAGGCGTCGTGCTCGTTGGCGGGGTGGTACAGGCCTTGGGGGTGAAGGGGCTGGCTCACGCTGGCTATGGAATCGGGGGCCGCGACGCCTATCGACGCAGGGTTTTTGACTATACCTGCGTTCCCTTGCTACCTCAAGTGCTTAGCGCAACGCTGCAGAGCAGCAACGCAAGCGGGTCAGCACGCACTCAGGCGGCCAACCCGGAGAGCGTGCGGCCGAGCGCGACAGCGGGAACGTCTGACCGAAGCATGGCCTTACCCAGGCGTTCCAGCAGCACAAAATGAACGCGACCCTCGCGCACCTTCTTGTCGGCGTTCATCAATTCCTGCATACGCGACGCCGTGATGCCTCCGGCAGCAGTCGGGAGTCCGGCGCGCCGAAGCAGCGCCTGGATGCGCGCGACATCGGCGTCGGCAAGACAGCCGAGCTGGCGCGAGAGATCCGCCGCCATGAGCATGCCTGCGGCAACCGCTTCCCCATGCAGCCAAACCCCGTAGCCAAGTCCGGTCTCGATCGCATGACCGAAGGTGTGGCCGAAGTTCAACAGCTGGCGCAGGCCGCTCTCGCGCTCATCTTGGCCGACGATCTCGGCCTTGATCTGGACCGAGCGCAGCACCGCGTGTTCCAACGCCTCGGGATCGCGCGCGAGCAACCGCTCGATATTGGCCTCAAGCCAGTCGAAGAACGCCGCGTCGCAGATCAGGCCATGCTTGATCACTTCCGCGAGGCCCGCGCGCAGCTCGCGGTCGGGCAGGGTGTTCAGGGTATCCATGTCGGCGAGGACGAGCCGGGGCTGATGAAAGGCGCCGATCATGTTCTTCCCGAGGGGATGATTGATCGCGGTCTTGCCGCCAACCGAAGAATCGACCTGGGCGAGGAGCGTGGTGGGAACCTGGATGTACTGCACGCCGCGCTGATAGGTGGCGGCTGCAAATCCAACCAGATCCCCGATCACCCCGCCGCCGAGAGCAAAGAGAGTGCAGTCACGCCCGCAGCGATGTTCGAGCAATGCGTCGAAGATCGCGCTGAGCGAATGCCAGTCCTTGTGCTCCTCGCCGTCGGGCAAGAGGATGCGAAGGACTTCAACCCCTTGGCGCACGAGCGCTCCGGCAAAACGCTCGAGAAACAGAGGGGCAACAGTCGTATTGGTCACGACGGCCACTTTTTTTCGTGCGAGGAAAGGCAAGATCAGCTCGGACCGGTCGAGGAGGCCGGTGCCCACGTGGACCGGGTACGAGCGCTCGCCGAGCGCTACGCTGAGAGTCTGCATGCCTCGCCGAATTTCTCGAGCACTTGCGTGAGCAAAGCGTTGACACTCTGGCGTCCGGTATCGATTACCAGATCGGCAATTCCGCGGTAGAGCGGGTCGCGAGCCTTGTAGAGGTCCTCGAGGCGCTGGAGGGGATCCCCGCCCTGCAGCAGCGGTCGTGACTTGTCGTTGCGCGTGCGCTGCCACAGCGCCCGGGGCTGTGCGTGCAAGTAGATAACGAAGCCGCGCGTTCGCAGGTTTTCCCGGTTTCGGGGATCCAGCACGGCCCCTCCGCCGGTTGCGAGAACGATGTTGTCAAGGCCCGTAATCTGGTCGACGACCTCCGCCTCGCGCCGGCGGAAGCCCGCTTCGCCCTCCACGTCGAATATCACCGCAATGCGTACGCCGGTACGCGTTTCGATTTCCCGGTCCGTGTCGTAAAACACCTTTCCGAGACGATTTGCCAACTGGCGGCCGATGGTGGATTTTCCGGCACCCATCATCCCAACCAAGAACAGACTGCGGGTCGTTATCACGGCCGTATTGTAGCGGGGCGAGGCACCCCCACAAAACAAGAGGGCCGGCGGCGCCGGCCCTCGATTGCCCGCAACCGCTGTGCTCAGCGCAGCCCGAGCCGCTCCTCGACAATGCGCGGAGTGATGAAGACGAGCAGCTCGGTCTTGTTGTCGAAACGCGTAGTGTTGCGGAAAAAGAATCCGATAAGCGGAATATCCCCGAAAAACGGTATCTTCGTGACCGTGGATTGCTGGGCTTGGGTGTAGATGCCGCCGATCACCACCGTGCCGCCATTCTCGATCAGCACTTGGGTCTGCACGTGCTTGGTGTCGATGGCAAGACCGGCCGCCGTGACCTGCCCAACGGAGTCCTTGTTCACGTCCAGAGTCATGATGATGTTGCCGTCCGGGGTGATCTGCGGCTTGACCTTGAGTGCAAGATTCGCCTTGCGGAACGACACGGAGGTGGCACCGCTGGAGGTTGCCTGCTGATAGGGCAATTCGGTCCCCTGTTCGATGAGCGCTTCCACGTTGTTGGCCGTCATCACCCTCGGACTGGAGATGATCTTGCCCTTACCATCGGCCTCCAGGGCCGACAGTTCCATGTTGAGGAAACGGGTGAAACCCTGGTTGAACAGGATGACGGACAATTGGAAGGGATTGAACCCTCCGATGCCGGCAGCGGGCAGGTTCACTTGCTGACCGTCGGGAATCAGGTTCGGGGTTCCCGCGAGAAGCTGCTGGCCGGTAGAGCTGATCGTCTGCTGGGCTGTATTGTTCAGGGCGGCGCCCTCCGTTACGCGCACCCTTCCGCCGCCGTCGCCTCCTGGAACCTGCTGGTTGTAGCCCAGCCGGACGCCGAGGTTCCTGCTGAAGGTGTCGTTCGCTTCGACGATCCGCGCCTCGATCAGGACCTGGCGCACTGGGACGTCAACCTTCCCGAGAATTCTGCGGACTTCCTCCAGCCGGCTCGCGACGTCCTGCACGAATACCTGGTTGGTGCGCTGGTCGGCCACTGCGCTGCCCCGCTTGGACAGGATGCGCTGCTGCGGGTTGGTCAGCAGCTTCTGGAAATCGTCGCCCTTCGAGTAGTTGAGCTGGAACGTCTCGGTGCGCAAAGGCTCCAGCTCGGTGATCTGCGCAACCGACTCGAGCGCGAGCTTCTCCTTGGTCGCGAGCTCGTCGCGCGGCGCGATCCAGATCACGTTCCCGTTCTTGCGCATGTCAAGCCCACGGGTCTGCAGGATGATGTCAAGCGCCTGGTCCCAGGGAACGTCCTTCAGCCTCAGCGTCAGGTTGCCCCCCACCGTGTCGCTCGTAATGATGTTCAGGTCGGTGAAATCGGCGATCACGTTCAGCACGCTCCTCACCTCGACGTTCTGGAAGTTGAGCGAGAGCTTCTCTCCCGTGTAGCCGGTGCGCGTGCCCTGCACCAGCTTGTTCGGGTCGTACTGAATAGGCTTTACCTCGAGGACGAACTGAGTGTCGGTCTGATAGGCATTGTGCTCCCACAAACCACGCGGCTCGACCACCATGCGCACGTTTTCTCCTTGCGGGAACACGCTGACGGTCTGCACCGGCGTGGCGAAATCCACCACGTCGTAACGCTTGCGCAGAGCCTCCGGTAAGCTCGTCTTCAGAAAATCCACGATCACCGATTGCCCCTGCTGCCGGATGTCTACGCCCGTGGAGGTGTCCGACAAGTCGACAACCACGCGGCCTTCGCCCGCTCGCCCGCGTCGGAAATTGATGTCTTTGACGGAGTGTTGGAGATCCGCCCTGCCCTCCGCAAATCGCGCCGCAGTGCCGCCGGCCTGCGCCGCCGCCGCCCCGCTCGCCGCAAGCGTGATCAGCAATCCGGTGCCATCGACCTTGGCTTCGTACGGAACCAGAGCGCGCAGGTTGAGGACCAGACGAGTTCTGTCACCGGCCTGCACCAGGTTCATCGAGCGCAGCACGCCTTCGCTGATCTCCTGGCTGTTTCTCCCCAAACCATTGCTCGTGCCCGGAAAGTCGAATGCGATTCGCGGCGGATTGGCGATCGTGAAGCTGCCCGGTGCCGCACCGAGGGCGCTTTTCAGCGCCAGGCGCACGAGTACCTGACCGCCCGACTGCGTAACGTCGAAGGACTCGATGCTGTTTTGCGCTCTGACGATCGGGGCAAGCGCGAGCACTCCCAATGCACAAATCGTTGTTTGAAGGAACCTTCGCATGAGGACGTTGTACATTACTTACCTCCTCCGACTTCTTGCAGTTGCAGGGTGCTCTGGCGTTCGGTCCAGTCCCCGGTCGCGTCCTGAATCAGCTCGCGAATCTGGATCTGGCTTTCGGAAATGGTCGTGATCAAGCCAAAGTTCTGGCCCATGTAGTTCCCGACCTTAACCCGGTACAGGCCGGTATCTGCCTTCACCAGTGCGAAGTTGGCCTTCTTCTGCTGCAGCACACCGACCATTTTCAGCGACTCCAGCGGGTAAGCCTCGAGCGGCTCCTTGGGTCTATTGAAATCCGGTTTGAGGCCGCCGCCCCCGGAGCCCGCCGATTTCGTGAGTAATTCGATCTTGGCCGCGCTGAAGGGGTCGGGCTGCTCGAACACCGTATACGGGACCGGCTCGTATGGCTTGACGACCGGCAGCGGAGCGATCTTGCCGCGCATATCCTTGGTTTTTTCCTTCAACTCCGCTTTAAGGTCGCCGAATTCTTCGCCGCCGCAGCCTGACAGCAGAAGTCCCAGCGCGACCATAGCCAGGAGCGCTTTCACCTCTTCCCCGCCTTGGCGCCCTTCGCGGCACGACCCTGGGCCGCCACTTCCTCTTCGTCGAGGTATCGGAACGTCTTCGCCGTCACGTCCATGGTCAAGCTGCCGTCTTTCGCAGCAGTCAGCCCGATATCGTTGAGCGTGACGATGCGTGAGAGCTGGCCAATGTCGCTCGCAAACTGTCCCATGTCGTGATAGCTGCCGGTAAGCTTCAGGGTGACGGGCAATTCCGCGTAGAACTCGCGCTTAGTTTCGGCCGGTGCGGGCTTGAAGAGCTCGAATTGCAGGCCGCGCCCGAGCCCCGCCTGGTTGATGTCAACCAGGAGGGCGTCCATCTGCGATTTGTTGGGAAGTTGCTTCAGCAGAGCGCCGAAGGAGCTGTCGATCTCCCGCAGCTGCTGGCGGTACAAGTCCAGATTGACCGCCTGCTGCTGCTTGGCGATGTACTCGTCCTTAAGCTTCGCCTCCTGGGCGCGCCCGGCATCGAGCGTTTCCATCTGCTCCTGCCAGTCGACGACGTAGCCGAGCCCCACGATGCCTACCAGCAAGGCCACAAGCAGCACCCCCTTCGGCAGGGGAGGCCACGCGCCCGGATCGCGCGGATTGAGGTTCTTGAACTGTTCGAGAAGCTGCTTCATATCCACTCACCCCTTGGCTCCCGCCGCCTTGGGCGCGGCCTTGCCTGCCTTGGCAGAGTCTTCGGTCTGAAGCGGTTTAACACTTACATTCATATTGAATTCCGATACGCGCTTGTTGCTGACCGTCGACGCTTTGATCTCCACCAGATCAGGGTTCTCGAGATGCGGCGAAGCAGCGAAGTTACGCATCAGGGTTGACACCCGCGCATTGGACTGGGCATAACCCAACAAATTGACTTTCAAGCCGGTCTGTTTGATCGACTTGAGGTAGACGCCGTCGGGCACCTGCTGCACCAGTTCTTGGAGCAGATACACTGCTTGGGCCCGATCAGCCTGCAATCGCTCGATAATCTGTTTTCGGGCGAGCAACGCGGCAATCTCGGTCCTGAGCTTCCTGATTTCCTCGATTTCCTTGTCGAGCCGAACGTTTTCCCTCTTAAGGAACTCATTGCGGTCGTTCTGTACGGATATGTACCCGGCGATCGTGAGGTGTACAGCGCCCACTATCAGCAGGCCGAGCACGCCAACCATTCCCGCCAGCACCCCCAGATGCTGACGCTGCGCCTTGCGCCGGGCTTCACGCCACGGCAGCAGATTGATGCGGATCACGGGTCGAATCTCCGCATCGCCAATCCGCAGGCGACCATCAGCGAAGGGGCATCGGAGACGAGCTTCTTCAGCGGCACGCGGGGCGAAATCGCCATGTTCGCGAAGGGATTGGCGACCAGCGTGTTGATCTGCGTGCGGCTTTGGACCGTTTCGTCGAGTCCCGGGATCACCGCCGAGCCGCCGGTGAGCAGAATGTGCTCGACGGAGGTGTACTGCGTGGAAGTGAAGAAGAACTGCATCGCGCGCTGGACTTCGAGGGCAGCGTTCTCCATGAATGGGCGCAACACTTCCGCTTCGTAGTTCTCCGGGAGTCCGCCGGAACGCTTGGCGGCCTCCGCTTCCTCCTGGCTCATTCCGTAGTGACGCATGATGTCCTGAGTGAGCTGGCTGCCGCCAAATGCCTGCTCACGCGTATAGACGGTTTGGTCGTTGCGCAGCACCGTGATATTCGTGACATTTGCGCCAAGATCTACCAGAGCGATGTTCTGGTCTTTTCCATGATCGGGAAGTTGCTGCTGGATAAGCTCGAATGAGGCTTGCACCGCGTACGACTCGACATCCATGACAACCGCCTTCAAACCCGAGGCTTCAGCCACGGCGATACGGTCCTCGACCTTCTCTTTGCGCGATGCTGCAATCAGGACTTCCATTTCCTCCGGCCCCGATGGCGAGGGTCCTATGACCTGAAAATCCAGGTTGACCTCCTCGAGCGCAAACGGGATGTATTGATTGGCCTCGGTCTCGACCTGGACCTCGAGTTCCTCGTCGCGAAGCCCAGCCTGCACAATGATCTTCTTGGTGATCACAGCCGCCGTCGGCAACGCCAAGGCCACATTCTTCGTGCGCGTGGACATCCTCTTCCAGCCGCGCTGGACGGCATCAACGACCGCGTCGAGATTGGCGATGTTGCCGTCGAGCACTGCATCTTTGGGGAGGGCCTCGATGGAGTATCGCTCGACGCGGGGGTTTCCCCTGCCGGCGTCGGAAAGCTCCACCATCTTCACCGAAGACGAAGAAATGTCCATGCCGAACAACGGCGGAGACTTTGCCTGCAGTATGTCCCAGTTCAACCGCAAATCGGATTTCCCCTTCAGGTATGGCCGGTTAGGCGCGATTGGTATAATTTACGTTAAATGCTAGCAACAACTACTCACCCTGTAAAGTAAATTTTTCATGCGTGATATTAAGCGCTTATCCCGAACTTTCGGCTCCCGAAGCCTATCTATAATGAGCGACTTTTTTCCGGAAATCCCCTGAATGTGGCTCCGACGGTTCGCCTTCCCGGTGTTGGTACTTGCCGGGCTGGGGGTGGCATGCCTTGCGCTGGCGGGATTCGCGGTCCTGCTCGCCTACCCCAATCTGCCCTCGATCGAAGCCCTTACTGAATACCAACCGAAAATCCCGCTGCGCGTCTATACAGCCGACGGAGTGCTGATCGGGGAATTCGGCGAAGAACGCCGATCGCTCGTCCGCATGGACGAAGTGCCGGACCTCATGAAACAGGCCATCCTTGCGGCGGAGGACGAGCGCTTCTACCAGCACACCGGGGTCGACTATCAGGGAGTGCTGCGGGCAGCCTACTCCAACTTGCTTGCCCGAGGCACAACCCAGGGTGCTTCAACGATCACCATGCAGGTCGCGAGGAATTTCTTCCTGTCTCGCGAGAAGACGCTGACACGCAAGCTGTACGAGGCGCTGCTCGCCTTCAAGATCGAGAATAGCCTCACCAAGGACCAGATCCTGGAAATCTACATCAACCAGATCTACCTGGGCCAGAGGGCGTACGGCTTCGGAACCGCCGCCAACGTCTACTTCGGCAAGAATCTGGCGCAGCTGAATACGGCGGAGATCGCCATGCTCGCAGGGTTGCCCAAGGCACCCTCCCTGTTCAATCCGGTGATCAACCCGAAACGCGCCAGACAGCGTCAACTCTACGTGCTGAAGCGAATGCACGACCTCGGCGCAATCAATGAGGAGGAGTACGAGCAGGCCCAGGCGGCACAGATCAGCGTCAAGCGCGAATCAGCGCCCGAGTACGCGATTCATGCCGAGTTCGTCGCCGAAATGGTGCGCCAGACTCTCTATGAACGCTACCCGGACGAGGTGTACTCGCGCGGGTTCCGGGTTTACACGACGATACAGCGCTCGGATCAGGAGGCAGCCTACGCGGCGCTGCGCCAGGGGTTGCTCGACTACGACCGGCGCCATGGTTACCGCGGCCCGGAGGGATTTGTCGACCTAAAGGATACCAAGGAGGAAGATTACGAGGAAGCCCTGCAGGACTATCCTGACAGCGATGACCTCCTTGCCGCTCTGGTGTTGGAGGCGACCCCGAAGCGTGTGAGCGCCTATCGTCGGGGAGGGGAGACCGTGACCCTGTCCGGAGAGGGACTCAGATTCGCCGAGCGCATGCTCGATCCCCGTACACCACAGAACCGGCGTATCCGGCGCGGAGCGGTGATCCGGATACAGAAGGACGGCAGCACCTGGCAGATCGTTCAAATCCCGGAGACCGAGGGAGCTTTTATCTCTCTCAATCCGCAGGACGGAGCCGTGCGGTCGCTCGTCGGAGGCTTCGATTTCAGCCGCAGCCAGTACAACCACGTAACACAGGCCTGGCGGCAGCCGGGATCGGGCTTCAAACCCTTCATCTACTCGTCGGCGCTCGAGAAGGGATTCACGCCGGCTACGGTCATCAACGATGCGCCCGTTGTCATTGACGCGGCTCTCACTGGCGGGCAGGTGTGGGAGCCGAAAAACTATGACGGCAGGTATGAAGGACCGATGAGCATGCGCATGGCCTTGGCCAAATCGAAAAACATGGTGTCGATCAGGATTCTTCAGGCGATCGGGCCGCAGTACGCTCAGGACTACATAACGCGCTTCGGATTCGATGCCGACCGGCACCCGCCTTATCTGACCATGGCCCTCGGGGCCGGCTCGGCCACACCCCTGCAGATGGCGCGTGCTTTTTCCGTATTCGCTACTGGAGGCTATCGCACCGAGCCCTATGTGATCCAGAAAGTGGTCGATGATCGAGGCACCGTGCTTTCACAGGCGCAGCCAGCCGTAGCCGGAGACGAGTCATTGCGGGTGCTCGACTCCCGCAACGCCTTCATCATGGACAGCATGATGCACGATGTCATGCGCTACGGAACCGGGGCGCGCGCAATGGCTCTCGGACGCCAGGATCTTGCCGGCAAGTCGGGGACGACCAACGACTATATCGATGCGTGGTTCAGTGGCTATCAACCCACTCTGGTCAGCATCGCCTGGGTGGGTTTCGATCAGCCGAAGAAGCTCGGTCCCGGCGAGACTGGCTCGGTTGCGGCCCTTCCGATCTGGATGAGCTACATGTCCAAAGCGCTGAAGGGGGTCCCGGAAATGTTCCAACGCACCCCGGAGGGCGTCGTGTCCGTCAAGGTGAACGAGAATGGCTTTCAGGCGCCCGATGGCAGACCCGAATTCTTTTTTCGTGAGAACGTTCCGCCCCAGCAACCGGCCGGGGAGTCGACAACGCGAACTCCAGAGGAGGTCAAGAACCAGCTGTTCTAGCCGGGGTGGGGCAAGGCTTAGATTTCAATCCGATCCCCGGCGCGTATCACTTTCCGCCAAGTATGACTTGGCTGCCTGATTGCCGGCTCACCAGAGCCGAAAGCGCAGCGAACAGTTCGCTGCCATCGCGAGTGTCGGTCCAGCTCGAGCCGTTCCAGCGAAAGTGGTGGCCCCCGGATTTCGACGCCACCCAGATTTCCTGCGCAGCGGCGTGGCGGTTGACGACGATCCGGCTGCCGTCGCCAAATTCGAGTTCAAGCACGCCTTCGGATTTCGGCTCCCAGTCGCAGTCGGCGGAGCTTTCCTCCAGCGCGCGGACAAGCCGCTCAAACGCCGCCTCCGCCAGCGTGTCGAATTCGCTCGGTGTCATCGGCATGATAGACTTGTCATCGTTCACGTCCGTTCCATCTATGCACCGCACCGCGAGTCTTATCGTATTGCTCTTTGTTCTTTCGGCTTGCGGTACCAAGGGTGCGCTCTACCTTCCCCCGCCGGAGCAGAAGCCGCAGCAGGATAACAAACCCGCGCCGCGCCAGTGAAATTTTTTTCCTATCGGGACGGCACGCTTTGCGCGGAGAAAGTGCCGCTTGTCTCGGTTGCGGCGCGATTCGGCACGCCTTGTTACGTCTATTCCCGCGCCGCGCTCGAATCAGCCTACCGCGAGTTTGAGGAGGCGTGCTCCGGGCGCGACGTCCTGATCTGTTATGCGGTCAAGGCAAATTCCAATCTTGCCGTACTCAACCTGCTTGCTCGCCTCGGATCGGGGTTTGACATCGTTTCCGGGGGCGAGCTCACGCGAGTCCTTGCAGCGGGCGGAGTCGCAGAAAAGATCGTCTTCTCCGGAGTCGGCAAGAGCGAAGCCGAGCTGCGGGCGGCCCTTGAAGCTGGCATTCTATGTTTCAACGTAGAGTCCGAAGGGGAGCTCGAGCGGCTCGCACGCCTCGCCTCCGAGCTCGGCAAGGTCGCCCCCGTTTCGCTGCGCGTCAACCCCGACGTCGACCCGCGCACCCACCCTTACATCGCCACAGGGCTCCGCGAGAGCAAGTTCGGCGTCCCTTTCGAGGAGGCGCCCCGGCTGTATCGCCGCGCGGCCTCGCTCCCCTGGATGCGCGTGACCGGGATCGATTTTCACATCGGTTCACAGCTCACCGAGATAGGGCCGTTCGCCGCCGCTCTGGACAAGGTCCTGGAATTTGCCGACATGCTCGGTGCCATGGGAGTGTCCCTTGAGCACATCGACCTGGGTGGCGGCCTGGGCATCCGGTAC
>Ga0335085_10010109_pt1 | contig 14142 bp, 14 predicted proteins | sample Lox_Sample_45_FD_206712 | JGI IMG/M metagenome (GOLD analysis project Ga0335085, IMG submission 206712) | Soil microbial communities from Loxahatchee National Wildlife Refuge, Florida, United States - Lox_Sample_4.5 | ecosystem: Environmental > Terrestrial > Soil > Wetlands | place: USA...
GTGGCTTGCCGCCGCCGCACACAAGCTGCGCGACCCGGCTGCCTTCCGTGGGGCGCTCGAGGCCTATCGGCTGGCGCCCGAGCTGCTGGCGCCGGTGCTCGCATGGACCGTGCCCTGCATCGAGCTGTGCGTCGGCGTGGCGCTGCTCGCGGCTCGCACGCGCGCGCTCGCCGGTACGCTCGGAGCCCTGATCCTTGTCGCGTACGGTCTTGCAATCGCGATCAACCTGCGGCGCGGACGCCGCGAAATCGACTGCGGCTGCCTCGGCTTCGGACGCGCGAGCCGGATCTCCTGGTCACTCGTGGTCCGCAACGCTCTGCTCGCGCTCGCGTGTCTGGCCGCGGGACTGCTCGCCCCTTCGACACGCGCACTCGCGCCACTGGATCTGTTCACGGTGGCGCTCGGGGTGTGCGGGGCGGCCTTCACCTACCTCGCAGCGGAAGGTCTGATCGCCACGGCCCAGGCTCTGCCGCGGCGAGTGCAAAGGACATCGCATGCTTGAGGCTCTCGTCGTCTCGAACGTGGTGCTGTGGGTGCTGGTGGTCGCCCTCGCGGGGGTGGTGGTTGCGCTGGTACGCCAGATCGGTGTGCTGCACGAACGGATCAGTCCGGTGGGCGCGCTGATGCTCAAGCGCGGGCTCAAAGTCGGCGAGCCTGCCCCGGTGCTCTCGGCGGTCGATATCGCCGGCCGCCCCGTCACGATCGGGGGCGCCTCGGGCAGCGGCCGCAGCCTGCTGCTGGTGTTCGTCTCGCCCACCTGCCCGGTGTGCAAGGCGCTGCTGCCGGTCCTCAAGGCGAGTCGCCTGAGCGAGGCGGGCTGGCTCGAGATCGTGCTCGCGAGCGATGGTGCCGAGGAGGAGCAGCGCCGCTTCGTCGCCCAGCAGGGGCTGAAGGACTTTCCGTACGTGCTCTCGACGCCGCTCGGCATGGCCTTTCAGGTGGACCGGCTGCCGTTCGCGGCGGTGGTGGACGAGCAGGGCGTGCTGCGCGCCCGCGGACTGATCAATTCCCGCGAGCACCTCGAGAGCCTGTTCGAGGCGAAGCGTCGCGGCGTCGCCTCGCTGCAGGAGTTCCTCGAGTCCCATGCCGATGCGCGCGTCGCCTGATCAACTGGAGCCGATCGAGCGCGCGAGCCGCGATGAGCTCGCTGCGCTGCAGCTCGGGCGTCTGCGGCACACACTGCATCATGCCTACGCGCACGTCGAGCACTACCGGCGCAGCTTCGCTGCCCACGGCGTGCACCCCGATGACCTGCGCTCGCTCGCGGACCTGGCCCGCTTCCCCTTCCTCACCAAGCAGGCGTTCGCCGAGCAGTACCCGTGGGGACTGCTCGCGGTCCCGCGCAGCCAGGTGGTGCGCATCCACGCCTCGAGCGGCACCACCGGCAAGCCCAAGATCGTCGCCTACACTGCGCGCGACATCGAGATGTGGGCGGGGCTCGTGGCCCGCTCGATCCGGGCCGCCGGCGGGCGCCCCGGCGACATCGTGCACGTCGCCTACGGCTATGGGCTCTTCACCGGGGGCCTCGGGGCGCACTACGGAGCCGAGCGCCTCGGCTGCACCGTGATCCCGATGTCCGGCGGACAGACCGCCCGGCAGGTGCAGCTGATCTGCGACCTGCGGCCCGACATCATCATGGTGACACCCTCCTACGTGCTCAACATCGCCGAGGAGTTCGAGCGTCAGGGACTGGACCCGCGCTCCAGCTCGCTGCGCATCGGGATCTTCGGCGCTGAGCCCTGGACCGAGGCGATGCGCGCTCAGATCGAGGAGCGACTCGGGCTCGATGCGCTCGACATCTATGGGCTCTCCGAGGTGATGGGCCCGGGGGTCGCCAGTGAGTGCCTGGAGTCCAAGGACGGGGCAGTCCTGTGGGAGGATCATTTCTATCCCGAGATCGTCGACCCCTCGAGCGGGCGCGTGCTCGCCGATGGCGAGCCCGGCGAGCTGGTGCTCACCTCGCTCACCAAAGAGGCACTGCCGGTGATCCGCTACCGCACGCACGACCTCACGCGATTGCTGCCGCCGACCGCGCGCGCCATGCGCCGCATGGCGCGGATCACGGGCCGCAGCGACGACATGCTCATCATCCGCGGCGTCAATCTCTTTCCCTCGCAGATCGAGGAGCTGGTGCTGCGCACGACCGGGCTTGCGCCGCACTATCAGCTCGAGGTGCGGCGCGAGGGTCACCTCGATTCACTGACCGTGCACGTCGAGTGCATCGAGGATGTCGCAGGTCGCGACGATCTGCGCCACCAGGCGCAGCGTGAGCTTGCGCACCAGGTGAAGACCTTCGTAGGAATCACGATCGACGTGGAAGTGCACCCGCCGGGCGCGATCGAGCGCTCCGGCGGGAAGGCCCGGCGGCTGCGGCCGCGCAGTTGATCCCTCTCCTTGCGCGAGCGGGGGCCGCCCGCCAGGTGTCGAACACCAGCTGCACACGTCGTGAGAGTGCGCGGAACATGGCCTCAAAGGTGAGCGCAGGCGAGGTCAGGTAAGCGGCGAAGTGCTGGTTGAGGAGTGCAAAGATTACCGCAGTCGCATCGGCGAGGGGCAGGTGGGGCACGAGTTGTCCGCTGGCCTGCATCTTTTGCAGCAGGAAACGAATCTGGCTCTGCGTCCTGCGTTCGGCGTCCTGCACGAGCTCGGTGAGCTGTCCGGTGTTGCCGATGGTGGGGACGATGGTCAGTCGCAGCAGCTCGCGGCTCTTCCAGTTGCGGCCCCCCAGATTCCGGTAAGCGGAGAGCATGCGAACCATGGCGACAGCCGGATCCGGCGGTGGATGCTCGATGACACGCTCCGCGCGTGCCAGGATCTGCTCCACGTCCGGCCGCAGCAGTGCAGCGACGATGCCGTCCTTGTTCTCGAAATGGTTGTAGACGGTGGCGACGGACACTCCTGCGGCGGCGGCGATCTCATCGAAGGTCGTGAGCGCATAACCCTTCCGAGCGAACAGGTTCGATGCGGCTTGCAGCATGAGCTCCCGGCGGATGTTCTTTTGAACTTCGCGGAGCACGTGGGGACCGACAGATAGGATGCGGGTCAGATCGCTGCGATGAATCCCATCGCACCGCGCTCGGCCATGTGGCTCTGGTGAGGATGGAACATGTAGCGGCCGCGGCGATTGAGGCGAAACTCCAGGACGGCCCGCTCGGCCGGTCCCAGGGTCAGCAGGTCGGTGTGCTCGTGCGGCTCGAGGGAGGTGCCCGAGCGAAACACATCGAAGGTCTGTGCGTGCAGATGAAATGAGGCGACAGAGTCGTTCTCGACCATGTTGACCACGTACAGCCGTACGAGCTCACCCACCGGTACTTTCAACGGAAAGTGCTCGTAGTAGCCGGCGATTCCATTCCACGCGTAGGTATCATTGCGTCCCTTCCCCTCGAGATCGAAGCCGCAAAGGCACAGAACGAACTCGTGCGCCACGGGACGCGCCGAGGGAGGATCAACGATCAAAGCCCCGTACATGCCACGGCCGATGTGACAGGCGTAGGGGGGTACGTGGCAGTGATACGGGTGCAGGCCGGCCGGCCCGGCGGTGAACTCATAAACCGTCTGCTCTCCCGGGGCAATTCGTGCAAGACCGTCCTGCATGACGTCGTGGGCCCCGTGGAAGTGCAGGCTGTGCGCGACCGGCGAGCGGTTCGAGACTGTGACGCGCAAGCGATCGCCCAGCCGGGCACGCAATATCGGCCCTGGCACGGTGCCGCCATAGGCCCACACGCGCGCGTTGCGGCCTTGGGCAACCTCCAGAGTGGTTTCGATTATCGGCAGGTCGAAAGCCAGGAGCGCGTTCTCGGGGCCGGTGCGCGGCGCGGGCGGACGGTGCAATCCATCCAGCGACCCGGCCGTAAGGAACCCGGGTGGCGCATATTGCGCCGCGTACGTCGCGCCTGACTCCTTCGAGGCCGAACCCAGGCAGTCCATCGGCAGCGGCGGCAGTTGCCCGGTCAGTAGCTCGGCGTCTGCCTCCGAGCGGCGCAGCCGGGACCATCCGAGGGCGCCGAGCAGCCCGAACCCGCCTCCGAGCGCGCCCAGGCGGAACAGGTCGCGCCGGGCGAATCGCATCAATTTGCCCCGCTGAGCGCGGCCGCCACGAGTACGAGGACGTAGGCTGCCGCTCCGCCGCCGATCAAGACGACCCGCGAGCGTTGCGGAACGCTCTTGCCTGCGAGCAGAAGGTAGGCCACCGGTCCGACGAACGGCAGCAGGAAGATCGCGAGCACCCAGACCCACACCTTGCCAGCGGACAGCTCCGTGCGGCGCCCGATGTCCCATAGCGCGAGTGTGCTCCAGAGCACATACAGCAGAACGGGCAGGAGATAGCCATAGAGCCCGAGAAGCATCTGCAGAAGAGAGGGCGACGAGACAGAGGAACCTGGCATGGGTGATCTCCTGAGATCAGCTCAGCGCCTTGGGGCCGAGCGGACGCCCGACGAGCCAGACGGCGCTGATCAGCGGTACCAGCCACACTGCGGCGCCGCCGACGACGATTGCGACGCGGGCGCTGAGCGAAAGCGTTCGAGCGCGTCGCAGGACGTACCACGCACCACCCGCGAGCGGGAGCAACATGACGGCGAGCAGCGCGTAGGGTGAAGCATCGTCTTGCCGCCTTTCGAGAAAGTCCATGAGGCTGAGCGCCGTCCAGGCGGCGTACAGCATCAGGGGCAACAGGTACAGGTACACGACGAACCACACCTGGAAGGCAGTCACTGGCACGGCCGTGGAGAACAGGGACGGAATCATGTCGAGCCCCCCGGAGCAGCGATCGCATCCACATCGACGCGGTGGTCCTGGAAGGGATGCACAGCGGGCACCACGGCCGCGCCCGCCCCGCCGGGCATATTGGATTGAGCCGGCGGCGCCGGGCGGTCACGGTAGTCCAGGACTGTGAAGCGGCCCGCGAACACCTGGGCGATGGAGCCGAAGAAGGTCATATCGCCGGACAGATCCGACGCGATCGGAACGCGACTGTGACCGCAGCCATTGAGCAACTCGAGGCCCCAGGGCAGAGAGGTGCGATAGCGATTTCCGGAGAAGCAGTTCTGCAGCGTCCCGAGACCGCCCGCGGCGAGGTCCGCCCTGCCGGAGTCCACCACCACATTGTTGCGGATGACGTGACGCAGCGAAGGCCAGTAGTGCCTGTCCAGGATGGGCAGAACCAGAATGCCGTTGTTGCGGCTGCGAGCGACGTAGTTGCGCTCGACCCGATTGCTGAGGGTGCCCACGAGCGCGATGCCGTTGCCGGCCAGGGTCTCGGTCGCGTAGAAGCCCGCCGCCTCGTTCTCCAGCCCGCTGTCTGCGATCACGTTCCCGACTATCGTGCTGTCGCGCCCCGGCGGGAACAGCTCGATATCGAACGTCGTGGTGCTGAGACCGGTTCGGTTGTGCAGGAAGCGCGAGCGCACGACGTACATCTCGCCGCCCGAATTGGTGCCGGAGTATCCCAGCCCGCTGTAGGCTCCCGTCACGTCGTCGAGGACGACATGGCAGGGGTAGCACTGGCCGACGTAGAAGGCCGAGTCCGGCGAACCGCTCGCATAAGAGTGCTCGAAGACCCCGTCGGTTGCGCCGAAGGCATAGATGCCGTAGTCCCCGTTGTTATAGGCAGTGAGGTAGGAGCCCCGGAACCCCTTGACGCCCGTCCAGTAGAAACCGTTGAGCGTGTAGTTGCGGGCCGTCATGTTTTCGATGGCCACCGCATTGGCGGCCACCATGATGCCCGTGCCCAGCGTGAACTTGCCGTCGAGTACCACGGCGTTGCGTTCGACGCCGCGGATGGTGACTGAAGGTGTCGTGACGGACACGTTCTCGACGTACACGCCCTTGTCGACCAGTATCAGGTCCCCGGGGTTGGCCGCATCCACGGCGCTTTGAATATTGGGGTACTCCGCCGGTACCCGGCGCGTGACGCCGCTCGGTCGATCGACGACCGCGAGCACTCCGCGGTTGCCGGCGGGCGGAGTGTACTGCACGTCCCCGACGACGACGACGCCCACCATGCCGGCCTTGCCATCCGGCGTGCCGTGAAAGGTGCAGTAGTAGTGATACACGCCGGGGGTGCGGAAAACGACCTCGGTCATACCCTCCGGCGGGATGCTGAGGTTGCCGTAGGTGCGCTCGGTGGACCAGGCGCGGTCGATGGCCACCGCGTTGTGCACGCTTCGGCCCGCGTTGTGGAACAGCACCGAGCCGCCCACCGGAACGTGCACGATGCTCGGGGAGTAGGAATTGTCGGCCATCGCCACGAGGACGGTGCCGGTCGGCTGCGCCTGATGTTTGGCGCAGCCGGCGAGGCAGAGCACGGCGCAGGCGCCGAGGATCCAATGCGTGCGCAGCGAGATTCGTGGATAGTTAGAGTAATTTCCCATTTACTCTAAGCTACGCCGGACGCTCAGACGTCGTCAAGCGGCCGGGCCGCTGCGCCGAGCGGGCGGAAGCGCGCGGGAACTGCCTAGAAGCGCGCGATCGCCTCGAGCCCGAGCGTTCGCGGCTGATTGACCACCAGACGCGGCCGTCCCAGCACCTCGGCGGCGAGCGAGCGGTTGTCGGCCAGATTCGCAATCTGGTCGGTGAGGTTCTTGCCGACGAATGCGATCTCGTACTTGCCGAACTCGTAGGCGATGCGCGCATCGAGGAGCGCGTAGCTCGGGCGCACGCGCGGCGTCGTGGGGGTTACGTTGGCGCTGGTACTGCTGCCCGTGTAGGACCAGCCGACGGTCGAAACCAAAGTCCCCTCCGCGCTCAGGGGCACGGTGTAAGTCGCCTGCGCGGTACCGGTCCAGTCCGGCACCTGGTACACGTGGCTGCCGATCACCAGCTGCGGCACCGCGGAGCTCGCTTCCGTGATACGCGCCGGCTGATATCCCACTCCCGCCGAAAGCGTGAGGTTATCGAGCGGGCGGGCGTTCATCTCCAGATCGAAGCCCTTGACGTTCGCCGCACCCGCATTGGCGCGGAACTGGAAGCCGCACGCGAGCGCGACGAGTTGTTGGATCTTCTGCCAGTCGATGTAGAAGATCGAGCCGTTCAGGGTCAGCCGATGGTCCGCCCACTCGGTCTTTGCTCCGACCTCGTAGTCCCACAGGTAGTCCGGTGAGTAATGCTTGGTCTGCGCCGCACTGGTGTAGCCCAGCGCCTGCAGCTGCGCGAAGCATCCCAGCGGATCACTGGCGGCGCTGCCGGGAATCGAAGGCACCAGGCCACCGGGGCGATAGCCGCGCGCCGCCATCACGTACACCATCTTGTCCTGGTCGAACCGATAGTCGACCTCGGCCTTCGGATTGACGCCGTTGGCGGTGATGGTGGTCTCCGGGTCGGTCAGCCGGGGGCCGCCGAAGGCGAGTCCTTCGAGGTAGTCGGAGAGGCTCGAGTGGATGTCGTACACCCGCACTCCGAGCGTTGCCTTCAGTGCACTTGTGATCGAGTAGTTGCCCTCGCCGTACCAGGCGATCTCGCGCTGCCTGCTCTGCGCGTCCGAGCCGAAGATCTCGTCCGGATTGGCGGGGTTGAGCGGCAGAAAGTCATTGACAGCGCCCCCCGTCTGACTGAGGCCGGGAGCCAGCGCCGGCGGGTAGTAGCCTGCATAGGGCACCCGGCCGCGAACGTCCTGATAGAACACGCCGGTGACGAACTGGAATGGCCCCTGCAGCTGTGAGACGAAACGAACCTCCTCGACGAACTCGTGGATCTGCTTGAGCTCCTCGATCGTCGAGGCGATGGGAACTGCGTGATAAAAGCCACCGGCCGGCAGCGGAATACCATCGAAGGGGGCAAAGAGGTTCTGCCACAGGAAGTCAGTCTCATCCTCGCGCTCATCGACCGTACGGTCGAAGTAGGACGTGGAGGAGGTGAGGGCGCCCGCCGAGAGGTTCCAGTGGATGCCGAGGGAGGCGAGTACCCAGCGATCCACGCTGAACTCGGGCAGATCGAAAAATCTGTATTGCGTGAATCCGTCCGGGTGCATGCTGACTTGGGGCGGGGGCGACGGCGTCGGCACCGGATAAGCGCCCACATCCGAGTAGTTGAGACCGTTCGACTCCGACTTCTGGTACATGACTCGCGGGGTCACGCTGAAGTCATCCGTGAATTTCCACAGCAAGGTCGCTGCGCCGCCGAAACTGTTGGTGCGTCCCACGTCGTCCACGGTGGTTGTCGGCAGTGCGCCCACATCCCGAGGATTCGAATTGGGGGGCAGGAGGTTGACCTCCGCCGGGTCGCTGAGGAATTGCCGCTTGAAGTAACCGCCGTCGTGCTGCGCGAACACGTCCACCCGCAGGGCTGCGTGGTCCGTCACGAGCGGCATGTTCAGCACTGCATCGAGCCCGTAGTTCTGGGTCGCCGCGTCCTGGGTATGCGAACCGTTGGCCTTTGCCCAGCCGGAGAACTCCGTCAGGTTGGGCTCCTGACTGATCATTCGGACGGTGCCACCCATCGAGCGCGCGCCGTAGAGCGTTCCCTGGGGTCCACGCAGGACCTCGATGCGCTGCACGTCCACCACGCGCGGATCGATCGAGTCGGGAACCGGCGTCTCGTCGATGTAGAACCCGGTGGTTCCGTCCCCGGAGATGCCTCGGATCGAAATAGTCCGCGCCGTGGCGGTGCCATCGCCGGTGTAACCGAACGCGAGGCCCGGCACCTGCGATGCGTAATCGATAAAGTTCGTTGCGGCGCGATCCTCGAGCGCCGCGGAGCTGAGCGCCGTGATCGAGAGCGGCACATTCTGCACCGATTCCGCCCGGCGCTCCGCGGTAACGATCACCTCCTGGACACCGGTGTTGGCGGCGGGCGCGGAGGCAGGCGTCGCTGCAGGCGGAGGTGGTTGCTGGGCCAGTGCCGCTGCGCCAATCCCCAAAAGCAGGCCCGAAATCGTTGTGGTGAATCTGAGACGCATTGGATGCCCCTTCGGTGCCTTCCCCGGTGCTTCGCGTGTGCCCGCGATCGCCCTCGACAGCCGTTGCATGCTGACACACGCAACCGTTCGTTACAACGGGACGCGTGTCGGTTTGTAGTGTGTGCGCGACGCGTTCAGACCCGCAGGGGGAGCCCGGCGAGTCCGCGAAAGCGCACTCGCCGTCCGCGCTCAGGATTGCCGTTGAGACGCAGTTGCGGAAAGCGCTGCACGATGCGAGAGAGGGCGATCTGGCCTTCCAGCCGCGCCACCGACATGCCGGCGCAGGCGTGTGCGCCGGCGGCGAACGCGAGATGCGGGTTGGGAGCGCGGGAGATATCGAACCGGTCGGGCTCGGCAAAGGTGCGCGGATCGCGATTGGCCGCGCCGATGCACAGATGCAGATAGGCACCGGGCTCGAGCCGCACGCCACCGATCTCCACCGGCGCGCTCACCAGGCGATTGCCCAGCTGATTGGGACTTTCGTACCGCAGGCACTCCTCGACACAGCTCGCGGCGAGGGCGGGCTCGGCGCGCAGCCGCGCGAGCTCGTCCGGGTGGGTGAGCAGCAGGTGCAGGGCGTTGCCGATCAGGTTGGTGGTAGTCTCGTGGCCCGCGTTGAGCAGGAAGATGCAGTTCTGCTCGAGCTCCCGAGCGGTGAGCGGCTCGGTGGCGCGCTCCTCACGCAGCAGCCGCGCGAGCATGCCTTCCTCATCGAGCGGCTCGCGCCGCCGCCGCGCGAGCAGCGCCTCGAGATAGCCGAGGAAGTCGCTCACGGCCTGATTGCCGCGGCGCAACTGCTCGGCCGTGAGCGTCGGCTCCAGTGCTCCGAGGATGGCGAGCGACCATGCGCGCAGCGGCCCGCGCTCCTCGTGCGGCACCGTGAGCAGATTGCCGATGACCTCGACCGGAATCGCGGCGGCAAAATCAGCGATGGCATCGAAGCGGCCGCGCTCGGCAATCGCATCGAGCAGGCGATCGATGAGCCGCGTCACCCCGGGCGCCATGTCGCGCAGCACCCGAGGAGTGAGTGCCCCTACGATCGCCCGTCGTACGCGCGTGTGGTAAGGCGGGTCGTTGAACACCAGGCTCGTGGTGTGATGCTCGTACAGAGGCGTGCCGCGGCCGAATTTCGGCGCGAAGGCCGCTTTCTTGTCGGAGCTGAAGCTGCTGCGATCGCGGTAGATCCGGTCCAGGTCCGCGTAGCGCGTCAGAAACCACGTGCCATCGGGACAGCGGTGGATCGGATCCTCCTGCTGCAGCCGCCGATAGGTCGGATAGGGGTTGTCGTGGAAGTCGGGACCGACCGCACCCGGATCAAATGAAACCGATGCTGTCATGCGGCGAGTCCCCCGAAGCGGCGCAGCGTTTCCGGGCTCGCCGGCGGCAGGCGTCCTGCGCGGTTCACCGCGTGCGCGCTCAGGAAGCGCTCGGCCGCGGCGAACACGGCGCGGTAGACGCGAGCGCAGCGCTGCGCCGCCTCCGTGCCCGTCCAGCGCGCCGGCAGCAGATCGGGCGGCAGCAGAGGATCGCGCAGGTGAATGCGCCGGTACTCGTGCACGAGCAGCGTGCGGATGAGGAAGCTCGTGACGGGCGCGACTGGCGCACGCCCGAGCGCACGCTCCACCGGGCCGAGCAGCCGGGTCAGGCGGCGGTAGCGCTGCTCGAGCTCGGCCAGGTCCCAGCCGCGACGGGCGAGCTTCAGGTCGTGGGCCCGATCGGCGGTGCGCGCCTGCAGCAGCAGCACCCGCTCGGCTTCCCGCGAGGTCGCGAGCTCGGACTCAATCTCCTGCTGCCGATCCGCCGGGTAGATGAGCACCCCGCTCGAGACCTGCCCGAAGCCACGCCAGCGCAGGTCCCGGCCGAGCAGCTCGCGCTCGGCGGACGAGAGCTCGCCCATCAGCACCACGGTCCACAGGCCCTCCCAGGTCTGCGGCGGGGTGCCATAGATGCGCCGCGTGGCGCTCGCGAATTCTGCGCGGCCGTGCAGCGTGAGGCGGTAGTAGCTCAGGCGGCCGATACGCTCGCACTGCAACCAGTTCTCGCGCGCAAGGCGCCCGACCGAGGTGCGCACCAGACGCTCCGACAGTCCGAACGGGCGCGCGAGCGCGATCATGGAGCTGAGCGCGATTTCCCCGCCGCGCGGGGCTACGGCATCGCCGAACAAGGTGATGAGGAGCGAGCCCGCGCGCAGCGGCCGTTGCGCCCGAAAGGCCCGCAGCAACGGACGCGCGGCGGCATCGGTTGGGCCAGGCTCGGGCGCGGCGGTCATGCGGGCGCCATCCTACTCGATTGCCCCTCCCGGGCGCCGCTCCCAATCTGACACAAAAAGCCTTGCATGTGCATTGGTTTGGTGTCAGATTGGCGGCGTCCTATCCGCAAAGGCGGCAGTCCGATGTATTCGCAGGCCCTGGACCAGGCCCCGCGTGAACGGGAGGCTCCGAGTGCATCGCCGCGCCCGGAGGATTCCGCCCGCGAGGCGGCGTTTCTCGCACGCGTCGACGCCGAGGAGAAGATCGAGCCCAAGGACTGGATGCCGGAGGGCTATCGCCACACGCTGATCCGCCAGATCTCCCAGCACGCGCACTCCGAGATCGTGGGCATGCTGCCGGAGGGCAACTGGATCACGCGTGCCCCGAGCCTGCAGCGCAAGGCGATTCTCATTGCCAAGGTACAGGACGAGGGCGGGCACGGTGCCTACCTCTACGGGGCAGCCGAGACACTGGGCATCTCGCGCGAGCAACTCATCGATCAGCTCCTCGCGGGCAAGGCCAAGTACTCGAGCATCTTCAACTACCCGACTCCCACCTGGGCGGACGTGGGCGCCATCGGCTGGCTGGTGGACGGGGCGGCGATCATGAACCAGATCCCGCTGTGCCGCTGCTCCTACGGGCCGTACGCGCGCGCCATGGTGCGCATCTGCAAGGAGGAGAGCTTTCACCAGCGCCAGGGCTACGAGATCATGCTCACGCTCGCCCGCGGCACGGCAGCGCAGCGGCGCATGGCGCAGGAGGCGCTCGATCGGTGGTGGTGGCCGGCGCTGATGATGTTTGGCCCCAGCGATGCCGATTCGGCGCACACCGCGCAATCGGTGCGCTGGAAGATCAAACGCTTCACCAACGATGAGCTGCGGCAGAAGTTCGTCGATTTCACCGTGCCGCAGGCGCAGTTCCTCGGCCTCGCCGTTCCCGATCCGGAGCTGCGCTGGGACGATGCGGCGCAGCACTATCGGTTCGGCGCGATCGACTGGACGGAGTTCCAGCAGGTGCTGCGCGGCAACGGACCGTGCAATCGCGAGCGCCTGCAGACCCGGCGCCGCGCACACGAGGACGGGCGCTGGGTGCGCGAGGCGGCCGCAGCCTACGCGCTCAAGCAGCGCGAGCGCAGCCCCGCAGCCGCTTAAAGAGGTGAGCGATGACAGAGGTGTGGCCATTGTGGGAAGTCTTCATCCGCGCCCGCTCGGGACTGGAGCACAAGCACGCCGGCAGCGTGCATGCGACCGATGCGCGCATGGCGCTGGAGCACGCGCGCGACCTGTACACCCGCCGGGATGAAGGCGTGAGCATCTGGGTGGTGCCCTCGAAGGAGATCACCGCATCGGATCCGGCCGAGGCGGAGGCGCTGTTCGAGCCGGCGCGCGACAAGGTGTACCGGCATCCCACCTTCTATCAGATACCCGACGAGGTGAAGACGTTATGAGCGCCGCGCGGCTCGCCTACGTGCTGCGGCTCGCCGATACCAATCTCATCCTTGCCCAGCAGCTCGGGGCCTTGGTCGGGCACGCCCCCTCGATCGAGGAGGACCTGGGGCTTGCGAACACCGCGCTCGATGTGCTCGGGCAGGCACGCCTGCTGCTCTCCTATGCCGGCGAGCTGGAAGGGCTGGGTCGCGACGAGGATCAGCTCGCCTTTGTGCGCGACCCGGCCGACTACCTCAATCTCGCCCTGGCCGAGCAACCGAACGGGGACTTCGCGCACACGATCGTCCGTCAGTTCCTGATCGATGCGTGGCAGCGCGAGCTCTATGAGGAGCTGCAGCGCTCGCAGGACGAGCGGCTCGCCGCCATCGCCGCCAAGGCGTTGAAGGAGACCCGCTTTCACCTGCGCTACAGCAGCGGCTGGGTCGTACGCCTCGGCGATGGCACGCCCGACAGCCACGGCCGCATGTGCGCAGCGCTCGACGCACTGTGGCCATTCACGGCCGAGCTGTTCGATGCCGATGCGGTGGACCAGGCCATGATCGATGAGGCGGTTGCACCGGATCCGGCGCTCATCGCGCCCCGCTGGCGCGCCCGCGTGCAGGCAGTGCTCAGCGAGGCGACGCTCCCGATGCCCGAGCCGGCACGTTTCGGCTGGTACGGCAAGCGCGGTCAGCACAACGAGCACTTCGGCCACGTGCTGGCGGAGCTGCAGTTCATGCAACGCGCCTACCCCGGAGCACGCTGGTGAGCCTCCCCGCCGCGGAAAGTCCCGCCGAGCGCGATACCAGGCTCGCCCACGCCTGGAACGTGCTCGGGCTCGTCATGGACCCGGAGATCCCGGTGCTGAGCGTGCTCGATCTGGGCGTGATCCATTTCGTGGAGCTCACCGAGAACGGCGTGCGGGTGGGGCTCACGCCGACCTACTCCGGTTGCCCCGCCACGCGGGTGATCAGTCAATCGGTGCAGCAGGCCCTGGGCGCGAACGGCTTCGCCGAGGTGGAAGTGAAGGAGGTCCTGAGCCCACCCTGGAGCAGCGCCGATATCACCGAGGCGGGACGCGCAAAGCTCGAGGCCTTTGGCATCGCACCGCCGTCGCGGCCCGTGCGCTCACTCGGGGAACTCGCCGGCCGTCCGCGGCGCTGTCCGCATTGCCACGGAACGGACACCGAGTGCCTGAGCGAATACGGCTCTACGCCCTGCAAGGCGCTGTACCGCTGTCGCACCTGCCGCGAGCCCTTCGACTACTTCAAGTGCCTGTGATGCTGGAGTTTCACTCGCTCACGGTCCAGGAGCACCTGCGCGAGGCCGAGGATGCGATCCGGCTGCGCCTCGCCGTGCCGCCGCAGGCGCGGGAGGCATTCCACAGCGTTCCAGGACAACACATCACGGTGCGGTTGCTGGTGAACGAGCGTCCGGTGCGACGCACGTATACGGTGATCAGCCCCCCGGGAAGCACCGCCGTGGAGATCGCCGTGCGCGTGCAGCCCGGCGGACGCGTCTCGCAGACACTCGCGCGCGAGGTGCGCTCCGGGATGCAGCTGGAAGTGCTGCC
>Ga0335085_10010110_pt1 | contig 14141 bp, 12 predicted proteins | sample Lox_Sample_45_FD_206712 | JGI IMG/M metagenome (GOLD analysis project Ga0335085, IMG submission 206712) | Soil microbial communities from Loxahatchee National Wildlife Refuge, Florida, United States - Lox_Sample_4.5 | ecosystem: Environmental > Terrestrial > Soil > Wetlands | place: USA...
AATCGATCCCGCCCATGAGGATCGACAGATCGAGCCCGCGCTTGGCGAAATACCCTTCCTCTTTTGCGGCGAACAGCGCCGCAACCGCCGTGCCGCCGCCGGCGGTACCGACGGTCAGCTTGGTGTCGGCCGCGGCGGGTGCGGCGAGAAGCGCGATCAGCGGCACGGCCGAAAGCCAGCGAAACAACGACATCATCGATCCTCCCTCGGGCCACGCGACGCGCGGCGTTTTCGAGGAGAAGCTAGGCGGCGCCGGGCCCTCGCGCAATGCGAGCGCTCGGCCGGAAAGCGCGCCGCGGTTGCGCTATGATGGCGCGAGCGAGCGCGCTTGCTGCGCGCCCGCACGGAACAAGGGGGAGGAAATCCGATGACCGTGCCGCGCATGCTGGCGGCGCTCTTTGCCGCCGCCGTAACCTCGCTGCTCGCCGCGCCGGCGCCGGCGGCGATCAAGACGCAATGGATCGATTACCGACAGGGCGATCAGGCACTGCAGGGCTATCTCGCCTATGACGACAGCCGCAGCGGCAAGCGGCCCGGCGTGCTGCTGGTGCATCGCCGCGATGGCATGTCGGCGATGACCCAGGAAGATGCCCGGCGCGTGGCGAAGCTCGGCTACGTCGTCTTCGCGCCCGATATTTACGGCAAGGAGTTCCGCCCCACCGAGGTCAAGGAGATGATCGCGCTCAGCCGCAAGTTCCAGGACGACCGGCCGCTGATGCGGGCGCGGATCGCCGCCGGCTTCGACGTCTTGCGGAGCAATAAGCGGGTCGATCCGGCGAAGATCGCGGTCATCGGTTATTGCTTCGGCGGCAATGTCGCGGTTGAGTTCGCCGAGCAGGGCCCGCCGATCGTCGGCAGCGTCATCATTCACGGCAGCTTCCGCAATTTCGCGCCCGGAGCCGCCAAGAATATCCACGGCCGCATGCTGATCCTGCACGGCGCCGACGACCACGAGGCGCCACTGAGCGACATCAATCGCCTGACCGGCGAGATGACCGCGGCCAAGGTCGGTTGGGAATTGCGGCTCTACAGCGGCACGGGCCACAATTTCACCGCTGACGCACAGAACGACGACGAGCGGCACGCCAACATCGAATCGCAAATCGCCACGGCGGGCTTCCTCAAGGGGGTCCTCGGGCGCTGAGTGAAGTTTTGCGCTATCCTCGGCGCAACAACCGTCAAACGAGGCGAGGAGGCGAGCGATGCGTGCAGTCGGCGTTTTGACATTCGGCGGGCCCGAAGTCCTTCAGGTCATCGATCTGCCCGAAGTGCATGCCGGCGCGGGGCAGGTGCGCATCCGCAACCATGCGGCGACGGTCAATCCGACCGATACGTTCCTGCGCAACGGCTCGCGCGCCGAGCAGTTGAAGGACGTGCCGCCGCCTTACGTGCCGGGTATGGAAGCGGCTGGCGTCGTCGATGAGATTGGCGCCGGCATTACCGGGCTCAAGGTCGGCGATGCGGTGCTCGCGATCATCGTGCCGAAAGGCAGCCACGGCGCCTATCGCGAGCAGATCGCCCTCGATGCGCGCTCGGTCGTGCTTGCGCCCAAAGGCAAGTCGCATGCCGAAGCCGCCAGCCTTCCGATGAACGGGCTGACCGCGCGCCAGACGCTCGACAAGCTCGGCCTGAAGCCAGGGCAGGTGATCGCCGTCACCGGCGCCGCCGGCGCGATGGGCGGGTACGTCGTGCAGCTCGCCAAGACCGAAGGCCTCACCGTGATCGCCGACGCCTCGGAACAGGACGAGGCGCTGGTCAAATCATTGGGCGCCGATATCGTCGTACGCCGCGGCGACGATGTCGCGCAACGTATCCGCCAGCATTTCCCGAACGGCGTCGACGGGCTTTCCGACGGCGCTGTGCTCAAGGAAAAAGTCGTCCCGGCGCTGAAGGACGGCGGCGGCTTCAATTCGGTGCGCGGCTGGCAAGGCGTGCCGGGGCGCGACATCCGCTTCAGCGTGACCAGCGTCGGCAACTACGTCTTCGAGCACGACAAGCTCGATCGGCTGCGCCAGCTCGTCGATGAAGGCAAGCTCACGCTCCGCGTCGCCGCGACCTATCCGGCTGAGCAAGCGGCCGAAGCCCATCGCCGGCTCGAGGCGCATGGGACGCGCGGAAGGATCAGCATCGCGTTTTGAGACTACGTCGCGTCGCGGTTGGGATTCATTCCCGCTTCGCCGGCGCGCGGCCGCGCCGCGATGGATCGGCGCGCAAGGCGGTCGCTTGCCATTGGCCGGGCGACTGGCCGACCAGTTTCTTGAACGCACGGCTGAACGCGGCTTCGGATTCATAGCCAACCTCGTAAGCGACGGCGCCGACCCTGACGCCGGGCTCCGCCAGTCGCTTGGCGGCCAATTGCATGCGCCACTGCGTCAAATACTGAATCGGCGGGTATCCGACGAGCTGGGCAAAGCGGTCGGCCAGCGCCGAGCGCGAGGCGCCTGATTCGGCCGCGAGCTCCTCGAGCGTCCAGGCGCGTGCCGGCTGCGCGTGCAGCAAGGTCAGCGCCCGCCCGACGAGCGGGTCGCGCAATCCCGCGAGCCAGCCGGTGTTGTCGCTGCCGAGCTTCGTCATGTGCAGCCGGATGACCTCCACGAACATCAGCTCGGAAAGCCGGTTGAGAATGCTTTGGCTGCCGGGCCGCTTGTTGCCGGTTTCGGCGGCGGCGAGACGAATGAACTGGTCGAGCAGCCCGTCGCGACCTTGGGAAGCGTCGCGGCCGACGCGCAGAAACGGCGGCAGCGAGTCGAGCAGGGGGTTGAAAGGCCGCGTATCGCAGGTGAAGAAGCCGCAAATCACGTGCGCGTCGCTCGGCCCTTCGCCGCCGGTGCGCAACGCGAAAGGCAGGGCGTTCTCGTCTTCGGGTCGGCGGAAGATGCGCAAATCCGGTTCGGCGCGCAGACCCGGCTCGCTCGCGACGACATGCGCATCGCCGCGCGGCATCACGGCAATGTCGCCCTCGACGAGCTTGACCGGCTCGAAGTCGCCATCGCCGAGCAGCGAGATCCAGCACGAGCCGCGGAGGATCGCGTGGTACTCGATCGTATGCTGAGCGCCGGGCGCGACCAGATCGGCGATCAGTGCCGCGGCCGGCGCCTCGGCGACCCAGGGCGAGCGCGCGGTCACGTCGAAGAAGACCGATCCCGACAGATGCACGGCCGACAGCAGCTCCGACAACGCGTCTGTGCCCATCGATGATCAGATCCTTCGATAGCGGGCGAGGACCTCCGCAGCACGACTTTTGGACGCAAGAGCAGGCTTCGCGGACGATCGGACATCGACGATAGCAAGTCTGGACGGGCGAGCAAGAAATCGAGCGGCGCGATCATTCAGCGCCGGCGGCCGCCGGCATAGCGTTCGGAGCGCCCATGAGGCGCGATCCAGCAGCTTTCGCTTCCGAGGAGAATGATCATGACGACGATTATCGAATGCCATCCCGGCACAGCCTCGCCCGATCTCACGGCCGTCAAAGCCAAGCAGCAAGGCGCGTGGTCCTCGGGCGACTATGCCATCATCGGCGCGACGATCCAGATCGTCGGCGAGGAATTGGCCGAGGCGCTGGATCTGCGTGCCGGCCAGTCCGTGCTCGACGTCGCGGCGGGCAACGGCAACATCTCGCTCGCCGCCGCCCGGCGCTGGTGCGAAGTCACCTCCACCGATTATGTCGCATCGCTCCTCGAGCGCGGCCGCAAGCGCGCCGAGGCGGATGGGCTGCAGATCAAATTCCAGGTCGCCGATGCCGAAGATCTGCCGTTCGCGGACAATTCCTTCGACCGGGTGGTGTCGACCTTCGGCGTGATGTTCACCCCCAATCAGGAGCGCACGGCCGCGGAGCTGATCCGGGTGTGCAAGCCGGGCGGCCGCATCGGCCTCGCCAGTTGGACGCCGGAAGGCTTCGTCGGCCAGATGTTCAAGACGATCGGCAAATATGCGCCGCCGCCCGCCGGCGTGAAGCCGCCGGCAGCCTGGGGGACCCGGAGCTTCCTCGCGGCGAATTTCGGCCCTGCGGCGTCGGCGATCGTTGCCGAGCCGCGGCACTACGTGTTCCGCTATCGCGACGCGCAGCACTTCGTCGATACGTTCAAGGACTACTACGGGCCAATGCTCAAGACCTTCGAGGCGCTCGATCAGCCCCGCGGCAAGGCGCTGGCGCGCGACCTGCTCGACCTGATCGGACGCTTCAACAAGTCGGGCGACGCGACCATGGTCGTCCCGAGCGAATATCTCGAAGTCGTCATCACCAAGCGCTGACCGCGGCGGCTCCCCGAAAGGGCGAGGCCCGGCGCAAAGCCGGGCCTCGTTCGCGACGTGGCGGTAACGGATTTTCGCCCGCCTTGCCTAAATCCTTGCCCCTTGCAACAATCCACCCGGCATCGGCGCGAGCGAGCCTTTCGGCCGCCGCGGATAGGGAGGAAGAACCATGGCGTTCGGCATCGGACAACCCGTTACCCGCAAGGAAGACCCGCGTTTCCTGACCGGCCGCGGCAAATATGTCGCCGATATCGACCTGGCGCGGCAGACGCATGGCGTCTTCATCTTCTCGCCCTACGCGCATGCCACCATCAAATCGATCGATGCTTCCGCGGCGCTGAAATCGCCGGGCGTGCTCGCCGTCCTCACCGGCAAGGATTACGCCGCCGACAAGCTCGGCCCGATCATGGCCGAGGCGATGCCCGAGGATTTCGGCGGCCCCAAGGCCTATCGCAGCCAGCATTTCCCGCTCGCCGTCGACAAGGTGCGCTATGTCGGCGAGCGCGTCGCCATCGTCATCGCCGAGACCGAGGCGCAGGCGCGCGACGCCGCCGATCTCGTCAACGTGAACTATGAGGAACTGCCGGTCGTGGTGCGCGCGACCGACGCGGTGAAGGATGGCGCGCCGCAAGTCTATGCCGAGAGCCCGAAGAACACCTGCTTCACCTTGCGTATGGGCAATGTCGATGCGGTCGATCCGGCCTTCGCCAAGGCGGCGCATGTGACGAAGCTCGAGCTCTTCAATAACCGCCTCAATGCTTTCACCATGGAGCCGCGCGGCTGCCTCGCCGAATATGACGACGGCACCGGCCGCTTCACGGTCTATTCCTCGACCCAGAATCCGCATGGGCTGCGCCACGGCCTGTCGCATCTGATGCATCTGCCGGAAGCGGCGTTCCGCGTCATTGCCAAGGATGTCGGCGGCGGCTTCGGCATGAAGGGCAATGTCTATCCCGAGGAAGTGGTCGTGCCGTGGGCGGCCAAGCGCGTCGGCCGGCCGGTCAAATGGATCCCGACGCGCTCGGAAGCGCTGCTCGGCGACGATCAGGGCCGCGACGTCTTCGTCAAGGCCGAGCTCGCGCTCGACAAGGACGGCACCTTCCTCGCGCTGCGTTGGACCGGGCTGCACAATGTCGGCGCCTATATCGAAGGCTCGGGCATCGTGCCGGTGCTGTTCGTGATGAAGCTGGCGCCGACGGTCTACGACATCCCCGCGGTGGCCGTGTTCAACAGCGCGGTCTTCACCAACACGCCGCCGACCATTCCTTATCGCGGCGCCGGGCGCCCGGAAGCCGTTTACATCATGGAGCGGCTGATCGACAAAGCGGCGCAGGAGATGGGCATCGACCGCGCCGAGATCCGCAAGAAGAACTTCATCAAGCCGGCGGCGATGCCGTTCGCCACCAAGACCGGATGGACCTATGACAGTGGCGATTTCGCCGCGGCGATGAGCAAGGCCCAGGGCATCGCGGATTGGGCGGGTTACGAAGGGCGCAAGGCGGCGAGCGAGAAGGCTGGCAAGAAGCGCGGCCGCGGCATCGTCGCTTATGTCGACAATACCGGCATCTTCAACGACCGGATGGAGATCCGCTTCGATCCCTCCGGCATGTGCACGGTTCATGCCGGCACGTTCAGCCACGGCCAGGGCCATGAAACGGTCTATCCGCAGATGGTCGCGGGCTGGCTCGGCATTCCGATCGAGAACGTGCGCTTCGCCCAGGGCGATACCGACCAGGTCGCGGCCGGCCGCGGCACCTATGCCTCGCGCTCGATGATGGTCGGCGGCTCGGCGTTGCGCGCCGCGGCCGACGAGGTGATCGAGAAGGGCAAGAAATGGGCGGCGCATTTCCTCGAGGCGAGCCCCGCCGACATCACCTTCGCCGAGGGCAAGTTCACCATCGCCGGCACCGACAAGGTGATGCCGCTGCAAAAACTCGCGGCGATGTCCTTCATCCCGGTCGGCATCCCGGCCGAGCTTGGCGTCGGCTTGACCGGCGCGGGCGCATTCTCGGCCAATGTGCCTTCGTTCCCGAACGGCTGTCATATCTGCGAGGTCGAGATCGATCCCGAGACCGGCAGCGTCACTCTCGACCGCTACACGGTGGTCGACGATATCGGCACGGTGATCAACCCGCTCTTGGCGCAAGGCCAGATCCATGGCGGCGTGGTGCAGGGCGCGGGTCAGGCGCTGTGCGAGGACATCGTCCATGACGAGAACGGCTCGTTCCTCACCGGCTCGCTGATGGATTACTGCGTGCCGCGCGCCGACAACGTGCCGAGCATCAATGTCGATTTCAGCCCGGTGGCGTCGAAATCGAATCCGCTCGGGGTCAAGGGCGTCGGCGAGGGCGGCACGGTGGCCGCGACCCCGACCGTCGTCAACGCGATCCTCGATGCGCTGCAATCCTATGGCGTCGGCAATATCGAGATGCCGGCGACGCCGCAGCGCGTCTGGGCCGCGATCCATAACGGGCGCAAAGCGGCGGAATAGCCCCGCCCGATCCGATGGAGAGGCCGCAAGCGCGCTGCTTGCGGCCTTTCGCTTTTAAGCGGGACGGGAGGCCGGCGGAACTCGCCGAAAGCCGCGCTGTTGAGTAAAATGAAGGCACCGACAAAGGGGTTTCTGGAGGAGATCGCACATGGATTCGGATTACGGTTCGTTCGCTCCGTCGCTTCCCGTTCTCATCGTCCTCATCGCGTTGTGGATCGCGCTCGCCGTCGGCAACGGCTTCATCGCCCGCGCCCTCGGCAAGCATGTCGTGGTCTGGGTGATCCTGTCGCTGATCCCGATCGTCAATTATTTCTTCTACATCTATATCTTCTACGCCGTGGTGCTTGGCATTCTCCACCGCCTCAACGCGATCACGGCGCGCAGCGGCGTGGTGGTCGATACGTGATTTAGCCGAGTTCGGTCCTCTTCGAGTTCTCGCCTCCCCGGCGAAGGCCGGGGGCCATTTCGAAAATCGCGCGGCGGCGCCATGGACCCCGAATCGCGCCGCTTCGCGGCTTGTCCGGGGAAGCGATAAAGGAGGAACCGCCATGCAGCTCAAAGACCCCAAACTCTTCCGCCAGCAGGCCTATATCGACGGGCAGTGGGTCGAAGCCGACAGCCGTAAGAGCTTCACGGTCAACAACCCGGCCGATGACTCGACGCTCGGCAGCGTGCCGGATTGCGGCGCCGCCGAGACGCGGCGCGCGATCGCCGCGGCCGAGAAGGCGCTGCCCGAATGGGCGGCGCGCACCGGCAAGGAGCGCGCGGCGATCCTGCGCAAATGGGCCGATCTGATGATGGCCAACCAGGAAGATCTGGCGCAGCTCATCACGGCGGAAGAGGGCAAGCCGCTTGCCGAATCGCGCGGCGAGATCGCCTATGCTGCCTCCTTCATCGAGTGGTTCGGCGAGGAGGCGAAGCGGGTTTACGGCGACGTCATCCCGGGCTTCACCCGCGACCGGCGCATCGTCGTGATGAAGCAGCCGATCGGGGTTTGCGCCGCGATCACGCCGTGGAACTTCCCGGCAGCGATGATTACGCGCAAGGCGGGCGCCGCGCTCGCCGCGGGCTGCACCATGGTGGTGAAGCCGGCCGAGCAGACGCCGTTCTCGGCCCTGGCGCTCTGCGAGCTCGGCGAGCGGGCCGGCGTGCCGAAAGGTGTTTATTCCTGCGTCACCGGCGATCCCAAGGCGATCGGGGGCGAGCTCACCGGCAACCCGACGGTGCGCAAGCTCAGCTTCACCGGCTCGACCGAAGTGGGGAAGCTGCTGATGCAGCAATGCGCCGGCACGGTGAAGAAGCTCTCGCTCGAATTGGGCGGCAACGCGCCGTTCATCGTCTTCGACGACGCCGACTTGGACGCCGCGGTCAAAGGCGCGATCGCCTCGAAATACCGCAACGCCGGCCAGACCTGCGTCTGCGCCAACCGCATCTTCGTGCAAGATAAGGTCCATGACGCTTTCGCCGATAAACTGGCGGTCGCAGTCAAAGCGCTGAAAGTCGGCGACGGCGCCGAAGAAGGTACGGTGATCGGGCCGCTGATCGATCAGGCCGGGCTCGAAAAGGTCGAAAGCCACGTCAGCGACGCGGTCAGCAAAGGCGCGCGTATCGTGCTCGGCGGCAAGCGCCATCAGCGCGGCGGCACGTTCTTCGAGCCTACGGTGCTGGCGAACGTGACGACGCAGATGAAGCTGGCGCGCGAAGAAACCTTCGGGCCGGTGGCGCCGATCTTCCGCTTTACCCGCGAGGAAGAAGCGATCGCCATGGCGAACGACACCGAATACGGTCTCGCGGCCTATTTCTACGGCAACGATCTGCGCCGCATCTGGCGCGTCGCCGAAGCCTTGGAATTCGGCATCGTCGGCATCAACGAAGGCATCATCTCGACCGAGGTCGCGCCGTTCGGCGGCGTGAAGGAATCCGGCTTCGGCCGCGAAGGCTCGAAATACGGCATCGACGAATATCTCACGGTCAAATATCTCTGCCTCGGCGGGATGTAGGGCCGCCACCTCCGGCGCCGTTGACGTCACACGGCCAAAGAACCATCGTCATGCCCGCGCAGGCGGGCATCCAGGCAAGGTCGTGGCGATCGCTGGACCCCCGCTTTCGCGGGGGTGACGTTCTAACGGGGAGCGCTCTGGCGACCGTGGCGTCGCCAAGAGAGCGAGGGGGATCAAATGCCGGATGCACGCGTATCGGGGCTCGACGTCTCGAAATTCCAGCCGGATGTCGATTGGGCGAAGGTCAAGGCGGCGGGTATGCAGTTCGTCTTCGCCCGCGCCAGCTACGGCACCGGCGCGGCGACCGAGCCGACCTTCAAATCGCATTGGCAGGGCGCCAAGGCCGCGGGGCTGATCCGCGGCGCTTATCATTTCTTCGTGCCGGCGGATGATGCCGGGGCGCAGGCGCGGCTTTTCCTCAGCCAGGTCCGCGGCGCGATCGCGCCGGACGAGAATGCCTATCTGCCGGCGGTGATCGACGTCGAGATGCAGCCGGGCAGCGTCTCGGCCGCGAATTATGTCGCCGGCGTCCGCGCCTGGATCGCCGCGGTCGAGGCCGATCCGCTTTTCGCGGGCCGCAAGACGATCATCTACACGACAGCGAGCTTCTGGGCGACGCTCGGCAATCCGGCCGGCTTCGGCGATCACCCACTTTGGGTCGCGGATTACAGCCGGGATCCGCCGCGCCTCCCGCAAGGCTGGACCTCCTATGCCTTCTTCCAGAAATCGCAGGACGGCACGGTCGACGGCATCGCCGGCAAGATCGATGTCGATTTCTTCAACGGCGATATCGACGTGCTGACCGCGATGACCGCGGCGTTGACCGCGTAACGGGGACGGAGATGAACTTCTTCGAGGCGATCAAGACCTGTTTCAGCAAATACGTCGATTTCACCGGCCGGGCGTCGCGCGCGGAATATTGGTGGTTCGCGCTCTTCGTCTTCGTGCTCGCGATCGTCTTCACAATCATCGATCCGAACCGCGCCTTCATCTTCCATCTCGGCGTGCTGTTGCCGCAGCTCGCGGTCGGCGTCCGCCGGCTGCACGACATCGACCGCTCCGGCTGGTGGCTGTTGATCGGCCTCGTGCCGATCATCGGCTCGATCGTGCTGATCATCTGGTTCTGCCAGCGGAGCGATCCCAACGCCAACGAATACGGCCCGCCGCCGCTGCTGCAGGACGCGCTCGCCACCGAGACGTGATGCGCCACAATCGGGGGCAAAATTTACGCCCTGAAAATCATGGTTAACGAAGTGCTAATCGCCCGTAAACAAAGGGTGAAATTTGTCTTCAATTGAATCTGTAATCTGCATCGCACCCTGATTTGGGCCAGTTGTTGCCGCAATTCGCCGGTACTCATCACAGCATCGATCGGGCGCGCTCTTGCACGTGACTTTGTGGGGGATCGTACCGAAGAGGGGTCAACCGTTTTCACGCTTTTTCAAAGAAAGGTAAACCCATGCTGAAGATGATGGTAAGGCCGCGCCAGGCGCCGTGTCTGCTCCTTGGCATCGGCACCTATTACGTCAGCGCCGCACACAACACGCCGCTCGGCGCGCATCGCTGGCAGATGCTGGAGCTCAAAAGCCCGCTGATCCTCGACGGCCAGCACGCGCGCACGCTCTACCGCAAGCACCGCGCGGACTCGCTCGATCACAAGACCGCCTCGGCCGGCGCCTGGGCGCTGCGCGACGAGGTCACGTCGCAGGGCCATGATTCGATCATCGCGGTCGAGGGCGTCGGCGACGAGCGGCATCTGACGATCGCGCATTTCGACACCGAATCGGCCGTGCGCGGCACGGCGGCGGTGATCAGCTTCCCGGCGCGCGGCCGGGCTCCGCAAAAAAAGGCCGGCGCGGCCAAGGAAGCAGCGTTGGCGGCCGCGAGCTGATTGAACGGGTGGTTGGTGGCGAGGGCGGGGCGCGGCCGGCAACGGTCGCGCCCCAACGCTTTTGGCGATCAGCTCGCGTCCGAAAGCCGGAACTCGTAGTCCGGCGGATTTTTGAGATCGAGCTGGCGCCAATCGGTGTCGCGCGGGAAGCGGATGGCGAGCGCCCGGATCGCGCGATAATCGATCGGCTCGTCGAGGCCGAAGGGCAGCTTGCCGCTGGCCGCATGCTCGTCGAGCGCTTTGAAGAACAGGCGCCGCGCGCGCACGATCACCGCGTCGCTCGACCCCAGGAATTCGCGGCTGCGATCGGCGATCGGTCCCATCGATTCCTCGATGATGAAATCCTCATAGACGAAATTATTGAGGAAGCCCGAGAAATGGCCGCCGGCCATGGCCTTGCGGTCCTGGTGCCAGCTATTCGTGATGTCGCCGCGATCGGCGGCGAAATCGTCGTGATCCGGCCCGCTGCGCTCGAGCGCCTGCTGGCGATACCAATCCGGCACCGGGCCGAACGGGTGCATGTAGTAATACCAATGCGCGCTCCACTCGTCGTCGATCGGCACGACGGCGACGACGAAGCGCGGCTCGCCGTGATTGCCCGGGATGAACGAGAAATAGGGCAGCACGACCTCGCGGATGCGCGCATAGATCGAGCCGTCGGGCATGCTCCGCAGCGCCGCCTCGCGGAAGCCGTAGGGCTTGTCGATGAATTCGAAGCGCGGCGCGGTATCGGACGCCACCATCCGCCCGGTGCTGCCGGCATTCGAGCGGCCAGGCACAGAGGAGCTGTGGAGGAAATTGAGATGCGCTGAATCAAGCTGGCCTTCGAAGCCCTGCAGCCAATTGCCGTGCACGATCGCGCAGCGCAGCAGCGCATCCGCCGGCGGATGGTGGAATTCGAAATCGTAGAATTCGGGCGGCTCGGCGCGCTTGCCCATATAGATCCAGACCATGCCGCCGGCCTCGCGCGCCGGATAATGCGTCACCGGCACGGTGGCGGCGAAAGCCGCGCGGCGGTCGGCCGGCTCGGTCGGCGCATCGACGCATTTGCCGTCGACATCGAATTTCCAGCCATGGAAGATGCAGCGCAGGCCGTTTTCCTCGTTGCGGGCGAGGGCGAGGGAGGAGCAGCGATGCGGGCATTGCCGGGCGAGCACGCCGACGCGGCCGTCGGTGGCGCGAAAGGCGACGAGGTTCTCGCCGAGCAGCCGGAACTGCTTGGGCGCGCCGTCGGCGACCAGCGCGGCCGAGCGCAGCGCCGGCGTCCAGCATTCGCGCAGCATCGCGCCCATCGGCGTCCCCGGCCCGACGCGCGTGATCCGCTCGTTTTCCTCTTTCGACAGCATGGAGCGTTCTCCCTAAACCCCCGCGATTTTATCCGCTAGATTGGGTGCATGTCCAAACCCGATATCCTGATCCGCGGCGGCGAGGTGATCGACGGCGGTGGCGCGCCGGCGGTGGCGGCCGATATCGCCATTGCCGATGGCCGGATCGCGGCGATCGCGCCGAAGCTCGCGGGCGAGGCAGGGCGGGTGATCGATGCGCGCGGCCTGGTCGTCGCGCCGGGCTTCATCGACATTAAGACGCATTCCGACTGGACCCTGCCGATCAATCCCAAGGCCGAAAGCAAGATCCGCCAGGGGGTCACTACCGAGGTGATCGGCCATTGCGGCTATTCCTGCGCGCCGGTGCTGCCGGGCAAGGCGGGCGTCCTGCGCGATTATCTCTCGCCGAGCGCGCCGTGGATCAAATTCGTCGATCAGAGCTATGCCGATTACCTCGGCAGCTTTCCCGCGACCTCGACCAATCTCGTGCCGCTGGTCGGTCACAACACGCTGCGGCTGATGGTGATGGGCTTGGCCAATCGCCAAGCCTCGAGCGACGAGCTCGAAGCGATGGCGGCGCTGCTGACGCAATCGCTCGATGCCGGCGCCTATGGGATGTCGACGGGTCTGTTCACGCCGCCGGGCGCATTCGCCGCGACGGACGAGGTGATCGCGCTGGCGAAGATCGTCAAGGCGAAAGGCGGGCGCTATTTCACCCATCTGCGCGACGAGGCCAATGCCGTGTTCGAGGCGCTCGACGAGGCGATCGCGGTCGGGCGCGAGGCGCAAATCCATGTGCAGGTCGTGCATATGAAGCTCTCCGGCCTCGACAATTGGGGCCGGGCGGACGAGATGCTCGGCCGGATCGAGGCGGCGCGCGGCGCCGGTGTCGCGATCGATTGCGATCAATATCCCTATACGGCGGCGAGCAATCCGCTGAAAAATCTGCTGCCGCGCTGGGTGCAGAGCGACGATCTCAACGAGATGATGGCGCGGCTCGCCGATCCGGCGAACCGCGCCCGCATCCGGCAAGAGATCGCGACGAGCGGCCTCAACAATTTCGGCCGCATCAAGAATTGGGACGCGATCCGCATTTCGGTCAGCCCGAACACCCCGCAATTCGCCGGCAAATTCATGAGCGCGCTGGCGCAGGAGCGTGGTGTCGATCCGGTCGATCGCGTCTGCGACTACCTGATCGAGGACAAATGCGCGACGCGCGTGCTGGTCGATTCGATCTCGGAAGACGATATCCAGACCATGATCCGCTCGCCGCATGTCTCGGTCGGCTCGGACGGGAATTGCGTCGCGCCGTACGGCACGACCGGGCAGGGGCGGCCGCATCCGCGCTTCTACGGCACCTTCCCGCGCATCATCGGGCACTATTGCCGCGACCTGAAGCTCGTCGATCTGCCGCGCGCGATCTGGAAGATGACCGGGCTCTCGGCGCGCTCGCTCGGCTTCAGCGATCGCGGGCTGCTCAAACTCGGCTACGCCGCCGACGCAACGCTCTTCGATCCCGCCGAATTCGCCGAGCGCGCGACCTATGACGACCCGCATCAATATCCCGCCGGCAAGGCGACGACGGTGCTGGTAAACGGTATTGTCACCGTGGATCATGCCGAGCACACCGGCGCGTTGGCAGGCAAATTGCTCAGGCGCGTGCTGAACTAGGAGCTTCATCAATGTCCAAATACGATTTCGACCTTTTCACCATCGGCGCCGGTTCCGGCGGCGTGGCGGGGTCGCGCCGCGCCGCGTCCTATGGTGCGAAGGTCGGCATCGCCGAGGACAGCCGGATCGGCGGCACTTGCGTGATGCGCGGCTGCGTGCCGAAGAAGCTCTTGGTTTATGGCGCGCAATTCGCCGACGCGTTCGAGGATGCGCGCGGCTTCGGCTGGGATGTGACGCCGCCGCGCTTCGACTGGCCGACGCTCATCGCCAACAAGAACAAGGAGCTCGACCGGCTCGAAGGCATCTATCGCAATCTGTTGAAGACGTGCACGCTCTACGAGGAACGGGCGACGCTCGAGGATGCGCACACGATCGCGCTCTCGAGCGGCAAGCGCGTCACCGCCGAGACCATCATCGTCGCCACCGGCTCGCATCCGGTGACGCCGCAAATCCCGGGCATCGAGCATGTCATCTCCTCGAACGAGGCGCTCGAGCTGCCGCGCCTGCCGCGT
>Ga0335085_10010112_pt1 | contig 14137 bp, 10 predicted proteins | sample Lox_Sample_45_FD_206712 | JGI IMG/M metagenome (GOLD analysis project Ga0335085, IMG submission 206712) | Soil microbial communities from Loxahatchee National Wildlife Refuge, Florida, United States - Lox_Sample_4.5 | ecosystem: Environmental > Terrestrial > Soil > Wetlands | place: USA...
AAAAAGCGGAAAAGATGCGAAAAAAAGGCGGAAAACTTGCGCCGGAATTGAGCGTTTTCAAAGCCTTACGCCAAATTTGGAGCTAAAAAGTGCAAGAGCGGTAAATCCAGCGATGAAAAGGTCGACGGGGAAGCCCGCAGTTCCATTAAGGCGCCTGTTGAATTTCGTGCCGTCCATCCAGTCGGCCTCGTTCGTTCCGAGAAACCGAATCATAAGTGCGAGTCCAAAAACTTGGAAGAGTTTGTTTCGGATACGACCTGACAAAGCATCACGCCCGAGCCCCGAAAGATGGCTTCGATCACGCCTTCCGTTTGATGCATCCGGTTCATGTTCGCCTGTCCGTTCTGCGAGAACGGAAGGATAGCCGTTGTTTCTAAAAAAGGGAAGATATTGTTTCGGGACCCGTCGGTGGAACACGATATGTCCGGTCTCCGCCCGGGCGAGGAACGACTGCGCCCATTACAGACGTCCGTTGAAATCAGCGCGATTGCGAACATCCCAATCTTTGAAGTGAATGAAGCCCTTCGGCCGAAAAACGTCGGAAGTCTCTCCGGCGCTGACGGGGAACTCGCGAACTCAGTCAGTATGGAACACGCAATAAAACACTCCAGGCAAGCCAATCGGAGGAGGGGAATCATTCAACATTTCTTAGACATAGGGTATTGTTCGGGCTAAAGGAGGTCATCAAACGTTACGCCGGCCTAAGGCTTATAATATCCACTCATACGCGCTGCGAGAGGTTATTTAACGCGTGGGCGAAAAATGACTTTTCGTTGGAATTTGAAATTGATATGCTGGAATTTGGGCGCCTTGGAAAAAGTACGGCCACCATTCAGACTTTAGAAGTCAGGATCTAAGCGAGAAAACGATCTGCGGCGCTGCTCTTCTTTGAAGGGCGACGCTGACCAGGTACCGAAGACGGCGGTCTCACCAACCTCCTCGCGTTCGCCTGCAAGAGCGCGGTCAACAAGACATCGCCACCGAAGCTCGATGCTGCAATATCCGTCGGCCCGCCATTGCGGGGAATTCACGGAGCGGCGCTGCGTCCGCCCTTTTATTGGCTGGGTCGGTCTGCTAGCACCCTGCCCCTTATTCTCTGGCCCCCCAGGTGTGCAGCCAAATGCGCATGTTGAGTCTCGCCGCGTTCGCCGTCCTCGCCCTTGCTGTCGGGGCCTACGAGGAGGACGGCATGATGCTCCTTGTGGGCGCGGCGTCGGCCTTGAGCGCCGCCGCTTCGGCGCCGAGGTGGAGGCACTCGGTCTTTCTGTCGATCCTGTCGGATCTGTTCGCCATCGAGACGATCGCATTCGGCCTCGCCGACATCGTCGAGCTGCTTGGCTACTGGCCGCACGCCTACGCCGACTACACGCTGCCGCGCTATCTGCCGCTGGCGACGGCGCTGTTCGGCGTCGTCATCTTCGCCGTTTCGCATTTGCCCTTCGTGCGCAGACTGACCGCGATCACCGACCCCTTCTTCGCCGCGCGCACGCTCATCTCGATCCGTCCTTTGCCCATGCCCCCAGTGGCGCTGCGCCAGAGCCTCTACACGCGCATCAACATTTTCTTCCTCATCCTCATCAACCAGTTTCAGGTCGCGCTCGGGGTCCGCCTCAATTTCTTCTACCGGGATTTCGGCAACGCCATCCAGATACCGGACGAAGCCCACAAAATCGCGTTCTGGCATCAGCTGTTCGGCGTGTTCACCCCGCTAGTGACCATCTTAATCCTGACGTTCCTCCTCGAGTTCTACGTGGCGCTGAACTTCGTGCTGCAATGGCGGCGCTGGATGACGGCGTCCTACACGTCGCGGTGGCTCCTCGGCGCGATGCATTACAAGCTGACGCTGAGAGGCGGCACGACCGACAACCCGGATCAGCGCATTTCCGAAGACATCGGCGGCTTCATCAGCGGCGAGGGCGGCCGCGGCTCTTACATGAACGCCGGCATCTACAATTATACGATTCAGGCGATCGCGACCGCGACCAATCTCGTGGCCTTCTCGATCATCCTTTGGCAGATTTCGAGCAGCATGGATCTGACGCTGCTCGGCGTTCCAATCCCTGGTTTTCTGTTTTGGGTCGCCGTCCTCTACGCCTGCTTCGCGACGGGGATGATGCAGCTCCTCGGCCGTTCGCTGTCCCTGCTCATGTTCCGTCAGCAGGCGGTCGAGGCGGATTTCCGTTTCGATCTGGCGCGCAGTCGCGAATTCAGTGAACAGATCGCCCTGCTCAAGGGGGAGGAGCGGGAGATCGAACGCGCGGGCCGCGTGTTCGGCGAGGTCTTCGCGACCGTCCAGAGGATCATCCGGGTGCGGACCGTCCTCAACACGTTCCTGCAGTTCTACACTCAGATCTCGGCGATCATCCCCTATGTGGTCGTCGCGCCTTTCTATTTCGTGGTGAAGAACGTCGACTTCGGCCGCTTCAGCCAGGCTGCCGACGCTTTTAGCAACGTCAACACCGCGATGAACTTCTTTGTCGATCGGTACACGGGTCTTGCGAGCTTCAGCGCAACGCTTGCGCGGTTGACGTCATTCGAGGAGGCTTTCGCGCGGGCGAGCGAGGCAGAGAAGGGGCGAGGCATCGCCGTCGCAGCCGCAGAAGGGCCGATCCTGTCGACCCCGGATCTCGAGCTGGCTCTGCCGAACGGGCGCCAGCTCGCGCATGTCGGCGATCTCGCGCTGATCCCCCAGGAGCCCACGCTCGTCGTCGGCCCCTCGGGGGTGGGGAAGTCCACCCTGTTTCGGGCGATCGCGGGATTGTGGCCCTTCGGCGGGGGCGCGGTCCTGCAGCCGCCCTACGCCAAGCTGATGCTGTTGCCGCAGCGGCCCTATATTCCGATCGGGCCGCTGCGCGACGCGCTCGCCTATCCGGCCTCGCCCACGTCCTTCCCGGAAGACCTGCTGCGCGAGACCCTGGCCAAGGTCGGCCTAGGGGCTTTCTCGGGCCGCCTGGACGAAAGCGACAACTGGCAGATGCGGATGTCAGGCGGCGAGCAGCAGCGCCTGGCGGTGGCGCGGGCGCTGCTGGCGAAGCCGGACTGGCTGTTCCTCGACGAAGCGACCGCGTCGCTGGACGAGAGGAGCGAGGCGGACCTCTACCGCGTCATTGCGGATAGGCTGCCGAAGACGACGGTCGTTTCGATCGGCCACCGGTCGACGCTGAACGCGTTCCACAAGCGGCGCATCGCTTTTGAGCCGAGAGACGGCGCGCCCGCGACCGTCGCGAGCGCAGCCGAAGCCGTGAGCTCATAGCGACCGGGCGAGACGCATCGAGCCGCGCGGTCCCTTGATCACGAGATCGCCGTTGACGAGGTCCCAGGTGGGATTTCCGGTCAGGTTCGAAAGGAACCCGAACTCGATCGCCATGACGTCCTTCGGGCATTGTTTCCTGGTGAGCGCGAACGGTCCGACCAGGAGATGCTGGTCCTTCACCGGGTAAAGGGTCGCCGACCAGGAGTTGCACCCGGTGAAGCCGGAGCCGCGCAAATTGCCGTCGATCATCAGGCTGGCGTCGACGCCGCTTGGCACCGACTTGCCGTTCAGCTCCCTCAAGGACCAAGTCTGATCGAGCGGGAAGTTCTTCTGCAGCGGCGGAAGCGGCTTCGGCGGTCCCTTTTCCTCTTCCGACTGCGGGCCTCCGCCGGCGAAAGCCGCGCCGATCATGCAGAAAGCCGCGACGCCGGCGGCCGCAGCCAATAACGGTTTCAGCATTGCGATATCGAACCCCTGACAAGGGAGACTCTCCTCCCGCCATTTTCGCTTTATCGAACGGTCTATCGCCGCGCAATTCCCGGGTCATGGACCGAGAGCGTGCGCTTTTTGTGGCTGTCCTCGCGCCCTTGAAAAGGCGACTTTTTCGCCCCAGATGTGACTTGCGGCGTACAACCGGAGCCGCAAGCGGCAGGCGCCGCCACCGCGGGGCGCTTTCCGCCATATCGCTCAAGAGAAGAGGATGTGACCATGTTGAACTACGATTTGTCTCCGTTTTACCGGTCGACGGTTGGCTTTGACCGGCTCTTCGCCATGCTCGACAAGGAGGTCGGCGCCGACCAGAACGCGCCAAGCTACCCGCCCTACAACATCGAGCGGACCGGCGACAACGCTTACCGCATCACGCTGGCGGTCGCGGGCTTCAGCGACAAGGAGCTTTCCGTCGAGTCCCGCGAGAACACTTTGACCATCCGCGGGGCCAAGGAGGCGAGCGCCGAGAAGCGCGACGTCCTCTATCAGGGCATCGCGGCCCGCGCCTTCGAGCGCCGGTTCCAGCTCGCCGACCACGTCGTCGTGACGGGCGCGACGAGCGAGAACGGCCTGCTGCATGTCGATCTTGTGCGCGAGATCCCCGAGGCGCAGAAGCCACGGACGATCCCAATCGGCTCCGCAAAGGCGGAGCAGACGATCAAGGCGCAGCCCGTGAAGCAGGCGGCGTAAGTTTCAAAGACGGGCTTTCGGCTAGGGCGCCCGCGGGGGCGCCCTTTTTCTTGGCCTATTCGAGCGGATTGACCGGAACGTCGTTGGGCTTCGACTTCTCGTCCGCCTTCGCCGCCGGCGCCGAGGCGGCCGCGGTGGGCGAAGCTGCAGGCGGCGCGCTCTTCCGGGCCTCGGCCGTCGGGGCGGCGGGCGATGGCGCCGGGGCGGCCTGCGGCGCGGCGGTTGGCGTCTCCGGCTTGTCCGGCTCTTTGGCCGCCTCGGCCGGCGTCGCCGGCTCGGGCGCCGCGTTCGGAGGACTGGCGGCCGTCGGCTGAGAACGCTCCGGCTCGGTCCGCTTGCTGACCTCCGTCGCTGGCCTCTGCTTCGTCCTCGAATGCGAATGGCGGGAGCGCGGGGGCGCGGCCGGTTCCTCCTGCGGTTGACCGTAGGCGTAGCCAGGCTGGGCGAGGAAGTCCTGTTTCGGCGGCGGCCCGAGCGGCGGCGGCCCATCGAACTCGCCGCCCCGCACTACATATCCGCCCCCCGGACGGGCGACGAAACGCTGCAAAATTTCGCCGCTCCAGGCGTCGATGACGAGCCGCTGGCGTCCGCCGTCTCCGCCTTGGACGTCGGCAAGGTAGACGGTGTCCCGGCGCTTGAGCGGCCCGATCAGAGAGTAGCCGTTGGCGCGCAGGCGCTCGGCGATCTCCAGCCGCGGCGCCGCTCCCGGCAGCAACTGCGCCTCCGCCGCCGTGCCCATGAAGACGGCGGCGAGCGCCGCCAGCGCCATGCGCGGCCCGAGCCGCCGCCGCTGCTTTCGAATTGAGGCAATCATGTCGCTCGCGCTCCTCAATTTCCCGAAGCGTAATCTGCCGCGCCAAATGCGGCGGGCTTACGGCGCTTGTGCGGCGATGGTGTCGGCCTGTGCGCATAGCCCGACGAGCGTGTCGATCTCGGCGGGCTCGGTTTCGAAGGAGGTCACGAGCCGGACCAGGGTCTCGCCGTTGCGCGGCGCGACGTCGGAGGCGATTGCGCGGGTGCTCCACTCGTAGAACTTGACCCCCGCCTCGCGCCAGCGGGAGACGGTCGGCTCGGGGACGACGGCGAAGACCTCGTTCGCCTCGATGGGCCACGCGATCCTCACTCCGGGGAGTTTCGCGAGCGCGGCGCTGAGGCGGCGCGAAGCGGCGTTGGCGCGCTCGGCGAGGCGAAGCCAGAGGCCGCCCTTCAGGTAGGCCTCCATCTGCGCGCCCAAAAAGCGCCCCTTGGAGAGGGTGTGCCCCGCGCGCTTCCGCCGGTATTCGAAATCGGCGGCGCGCGCGGAATCGAAGAATACGACCGCTTCGCAGGCGAGCGCGCCGTTCTTCGTCGCCCCGAATGAAAGCGCGTCGACCCCGGCCCGCCAGGTCAACTCGGCAGGCGCGAGCCCGAGCGAGACGAGCGCGTTGGCGAACCGCGCGCCGTCCATGTGGACGCAGACGCCCGCCGCATGAGCGATGTCGGCAAGCTCCGCGATCTCGTCCAAATGATAAACCGTCCCCGCCTCCGTGGCCTGCGAAAGCGACAGCGCGCCCGGCTGGCAGGACTTGACGAGCCCGCGCGGGAAGCGAGCGAGCGTCTCGGCGAGCGCGCTGGCCGTCACCTTGCCGCCCTCGCCGGGGATGCCGACCAGTTTGGCGCCGCCGGAGTAGAATTCCGGCGCGCCGCACTCGTCGTCGTGGATATGCGCCTCCTCGTGGCAGAAAATGGCCTCCCAGGGCTTCGCGAGCGCGGAGAGCGCGAGCGCGTTCGCCGCCGTCCCGGTGGGCACGAGAAACGCGGCGACTTTCTTTTCGAAGACCTCGGCGAGGCTCGCCTCGGCCCGGCGGGTATAGTCGTCCGCCCCGTAGGCGGGCGCGTTGACCCGGCAGGAGGCTGCGATCGCCTCGAGAATGTCGGGCGCGACGCCCGCGCCGTTGTCGCTTGCGAAGTTCATGCGCTTCCGCCTCGGCTCGTGAAGACTTGAATAGCTTGCCTTACCGGCTGGCGGCCTGGCAATTGCATGAGCCTTCGCGAGGAGGTCCTCAAAAATAGCGTCGCCTCCGCTTGTGTCGATCATTCATTTCTGGCATGGTCAAAGATAGGACAGTTGTGCTGACCATTTTTCATGCGCCCGAGGTTACGGCTTGGGCGGGAAGCGGCTCACTCAGGGGCGAAAAGCGTTGTCGTTTCGAGCGACGAAACCGGATCGAAAACCGTCCGACGCGTAAAGCCCGTTGGCTGCGCGGATCGCAGCCGCCTTGCCCAACAGACGTTTTCACAAACTAGAGAGAGACAGCGAGCCAAGGGCCGGACTGTCCGGGGAGCGGAAAGATGAGCGCCAGAAACCACCCAGCCCTGCCCGAGAACAATATCGCCCCGGTTTGCATCCCCGCAGGCGTCGATCCGCTCATGCCAGAGGCCCACGGGCTCTACCTTCCGTCGAAGGAGCGCGATTCTTGCGGTGTCGGCTTCGTGGCCGACATGCAGAACCGCAAGTCGCACGACATCCTCGAGAAGGGTCTGCAAATCCTCGTCAACCTCGACCATCGCGGCGCAGTCGGCGCCGACCCGATGCTCGGCGACGGCTGCGGCGTGCTCACGCAAATCCCGCACGCATTCTTCGCGCCAGAGTGCCGCAGGCTCGGCTTCGAGCTTCCCGAGTCTGGCCGTTACGCCATCGGCCAATTCTTCATGCCGCGCGAGGAGACCGCTCGAAGAAAGGTGCGCGCGATCGTCGAGGAGGTCGTGGCCTCCGAGGGGCAGACGCTGCTCGGCTGGCGGGACGTGCCGGTCGACAACTCTGAGCTTGGCGAGCGCGTCAAGGCGGTCGAGCCGGTGACGCAGCAGATTTTCATCGGCCGCGCCGCCAATCTCGCGACCGAGGACGACTTCGAGCGGCGTCTCTACATCATCCGCAAGGTCGTCTCGAACCGCGTCTACGAGAGCGGCGGGCGCGAACTCGCTGAATATTACCCCGTGTCGATGTCGGCGCGGACCATCGTCTACAAGGGCATGGTGCTGGTGCGCCAGCTGGCCCCCTATTACCGGGACCTTCTGGACCCGCGTTTCGAGACTGCGCTGGCGCTTGTCCACCAGCGCTTCGCCACAAACACCTTCCCGTCCTGGCGCCTCGCTCACCCGTACCGGATGGTCGCGCACAACGGCGAGATCAACACGCTGCGCGGCAACGTGAACTGGATGGCGGCGCGCCAGGCGAGCGTCGATTCCGAGCTCTTCGGCAACGACATCTCCAAGCTCTGGCCGATCTCCTACGAGGGCCAGTCGGACACGGCCTGCTTCGACAACGCGCTCGAGTTCCTCGTCCAAGGCGGCTACTCGCTCAGTCACGCCATGATGATGCTTATCCCAGAGGCGTGGGCGGGCAATCGGCTCATGGAGCAGGAGCGGCGCGACTTCTACGAGTATCACGCTGCGCTCATGGAGCCTTGGGACGGCCCGGCGGCGGTCGCCTTCACCGACGGACGTCAGATCGGCGCGACCCTCGACCGCAACGGCCTTCGGCCCGCGCGCTACTTCGTGACCGACGACGACCTCGTCGTGCTCGCGTCCGAAATGGGCGTCCTGCCCGTCCCTGAGGAGAGGATCGTCGCCAAATGGCGCCTGCAGCCGGGCAAGATGCTGCTCGTCGATCTTAACGAGCATCGCATCGTCTCGGACGCCGAGATCAAGAAGAGTTTGTCGCGCACCCACCCGTATCGCAGGTGGCTCGAGGCCTCGCAGATTGTGCTCGAGGACCTCAATCCCGTCGAGCCGCGCGCGCCGCGCGCCGACGTGTCGCTGCTCGATCGCCAGCAGGCCTTCGGGTACACCCAGGAGGACCTCGCCTTCCTTCTGTCGCCGATGGCGACGACAGGGCAGGAGGCGGTCGGCTCGATGGGGACGGATACGCCGATCTCGGCGCTATCGTCGAAGTCGAAGCTCCTCTACACCTATTTCAAGCAGAACTTCGCGCAGGTGACGAACCCGCCGATCGACCCGATCCGCGAGGAGCTCGTCATGAGCCTCGTCTCGTTCATCGGGCCGCGGCCGAACCTGTTCGACCCCGTCGGCAGCGCGCGCCGGAAGCGGCTCGAAGTGCGCCAGCCGATCCTCACCAACGAGGACCTCGAGAAGATCCGCTGCATCGGCCATTTCGAGGACACGTTCGACACCAAGACGCTCGACATCACCTACGCCGTCGAGAAGGGGGCGTGCGGGATGGACGAGGCGCTGCGACGCCTCTGCGAGCGCGCGGAAGCCGCCGTCCACGGGCGCTACAACATCATCATCCTGTCCGACCGGATGGTCGGGCCGGATCGGATTCCGATTCCGGCGCTGCTTGCGACGGCGGCGGTCCATCATCACCTTATCCGCAAGGGGTTGCGCACCTCGGTCGGGCTCGTCGTCGAGACCGGTGAAGCGCGCGAAATCCACCACTTCTGCTGTCTCGCCGGCTACGGCGCCGAGGCGATCAACCCGTATCTCGCTTTCGAGACGCTGACCGCGATGGCCACGGACCTGCCTGAGCCGATCAGCGATCACGAGGTCGTCAAGCGCTTCATCAAGTCGATCGACAAGGGCATCCTGAAGGTCATGTCCAAGATGGGCATCTCGACCTATCAGTCCTATTGCGGCGCGCAGATCTTCGACGCCGTCGGCCTCTCACGCGCCTTCGTCGACGAGTTTTTCTTTGGGACCGCAACCACGATCGAAGGCGCGGGGCTCGCCGAAATCGCCGAGGAGACGCAGCGCCGGCACGCCGACGCGTTCGGCGACTCGCCGGTCTTGAAGACGGCGCTCGATGTCGGCGGCGAGTACGCCTATCGCATCCGCGGCGAAGCGCACAACTGGACGCCGCAGACGGTCTCGCTGCTCCAGCACGCGGTCCGCGGCAACGCGCGCGACCGGTACGACGCCTTCGCCAAGACGCTCAACGAGCAGAGCGAACAGTTCCTCACGATCCGCGGCCTCTTCCGCATCAAGACGGCGGAGGAGGACGGGCGCGCGCCTGTGCCGATCGAGGAGGTTGAGCCGGCCGCTGAAATCGTCAAGCGCTTCTCGACCGGGGCCATGTCCTTCGGCTCGATCTCGCGCGAGGCGCACACGACGCTCGCCATCGCCATGAACCGCATCGGCGGCAAGTCGAACACCGGCGAAGGCGGCGAGGAGACGGATCGGTTCAAGCGGCTGCCGAACGGCGATTCGATGCGGAGCGCAATCAAGCAGGTCGCCTCCGGCCGGTTCGGCGTCACGGCCGAGTATCTCGTCAACTCAGACATGATGCAGATCAAGATGGCGCAGGGCGCCAAGCCCGGCGAGGGCGGCCAATTGCCCGGCCACAAGGTCGACGCGGTCATCGCCAAGGTGCGCCATTCGACGCAAGGGGTGGGGCTCATCTCGCCGCCGCCGCATCACGACATCTACTCGATCGAGGATTTGAAGCAGCTTGTTTACGATTTGAAGAACGTTAACCCTCAAGCGCAGGTGTCGGTGAAGCTGGTGTCGGAGGTGGGCGTCGGCACGGTCGCGGCCGGGGTCGCCAAGTGCAAGGCCGACCACGTCACCATCTCCGGCTTCGAGGGGGGCACGGGCGCCTCTCCGCTGACCTCGATCAAGCACGCGGGCAGCCCTTGGGAGATCGGGCTTGCCGAGACGCATCAGACGCTGGTTATGAATGGCCTCAGATCGCGCATCGCCGTCCAGGTCGACGGCGGCGTCCGCACCGGGCGCGACGTCATCATTGGGGCGCTCCTCGGCGCGGACGAGTTCGGCTTCGCGACCGCCCCGCTCATCGCGGCCGGTTGCATCATGATGCGCAAGTGCCATCTGAACACCTGCCCGGTCGGCGTCGCGACGCAGGACCCGGTCTTGCGCAAGCGCTTCGTCGGCAAGCCCGAGCACGTGATCAACTACTTCTTCTTCGTCGCCGGGGAAGTGCGCGAGCTGATGGCAGAGCTTGGGTACCGCAGGTTCGACGAGATGATCGGTCAGCGGCAGATGCTGGACCGCGCAAAACTCGTCGAGCACGCCAAGGCGCAGGGGCTCGACTTCTCAAAACTCTTCCACAAGCCGGCACCCTGGTCAGGCGATACGATCTATCGCAGCGTCGGGCAGGACCACGGGATCGAGCATGTGCTCGACCGCCGCCTCATCGCCGAGACGAAGGATGCAATCGAGTGGAGCAAGCACGTCCGGCTCGATCTTTCCATCCGCAATTCCGACCGTTCGACCGGCGCCATGCTCTCGGGCGAGATCGCCAAGCGCTACGGCCACGCGGGCCTGCGTGACGAGGCGATCCATGTCAAGTTCAAGGGCACCGCCGGCCAGAGTTTCGGCGCGTTCCTCGCCAAGGGCGTCACGCTCGAGCTCGAGGGCGACGCCAACGACTACGTCGGCAAGGGCCTCTCGGGCGGGCGCATCGTCGTCTATCCGGCGCGCGAGGCGGTGCAGATCAAGCCCGAGGAGTCGATCATCGTCGGCAACACGGTGCTGTACGGCGCCATTTCCGGCGAATGCTACTTCCGCGGCGTCGCCGGCGAGCGCTTCGCCGTCCGCAACTCGGGCGCGATCGCCGTCGTCGAGGGCGTCGGCGACCACGGCTGCGAATACATGACCGGCGGCGTCGTCGTCGTCATCGGCCAGACCGGACGCAATTTCGCGGCCGGCATGTCGGGCGGCATCGCTTACGTGCTCGACGAGGACGGGACCTTCGCTCATCGCTGCAACCTCTCCATGGTCGAACTCGAGCCGGTCGCGGCGGAAGAGGAGATGATGGTGCGTCACCTGCACTCGGGCGGCGACCTCGAGTCGCATGGCCGCGTGGACGTGATGCGCGACATGAGCCGGTTCGACGCCGAGCGCCTGCATCAGCTCGTCATCAATCATGCCCGCGCGACGAGCTCGGCGCGCGCGCGACATCTGTTGGAGAACTGGGACGCCTATCTGCCCAAGTTCCGCAAGGTGATGCCGGTCGAGTACCGGCGCGCGCTGGCTGAGCTTGCAGCGCAGAACAACCGCGCGATGCTGGCGGCGGGGGAGTGAGGCGAGCTCGGTGAGACAGGAAACTCTCGGAGACCGCGCCGTTGTCGTCTTCAGGGGCGACAGGGTAGAGGAGCGCGACGATCATTCTCATCCGGGCTTGACCATCGGCTACCGCAAAGACGGAAAGATCGTTCGGCTGGAGTTCCTGAACCCTCGCAAGCGCGCCGGAACCGATCAGGTGCTCATCGTCGAGTGCTACGATCCGGAAGCGGACGCCCTCGATGGCGCTCTCGATGAGGGGGCTTGGTATGACACCGAGGAAAGTCCGCTCGGGTTCCTGATTGATTTCGACTCGGAGCATCGCATCGTCGCCCTCGAGTTCTTGGGCGCGTCGAAACTCTTTCCGCAAGCCGCCTTGGCGCGGCTCAATCGCGCGGCGTAAAGGCGGTTTCTCGAGATGGGCAAGGTGACGGGATTTCTGGAGATTGACCGGATGGACCGGCGCTATGCGCCGGCCTCCGACCGCATCCGCCACTACCGCGAGTTCCTCATTCCCTTGAGCGAAGAGGCGACGCGCGGCCAGGCGGCGCGCTGCATGAACTGCGGCATCCCCTATTGTCACAACGGCTGCCCGGTCAACAACCAGATCCCGGATTGGAACGACCTGGTCTATCGCGGCGACTGGGAGGAGGCCGCGCGCAACCTCCACTCGACCAACAATTTCCCGGAGATCACCGGCCGCGTCTGCCCCGCGCCCTGTGAGGCCTCTTGCACGCTCAATCTCCAGGAGACTCCGGTCACCATCAAGACGATCGAATGCGCGATCTCGGATCGCGCTTTCGCCGAGGGCTGGGTCAGGCCCGAGCCGCCTGCGCGGCGGACGGGCAAGAAGATCGCCGTCGTCGGCTCGGGTCCCGCGGGCCTCGCCTGCGCGCAGCAGCTCGCGCGCGCCGGCCATGAGGTCCACGTCTACGAGAAGCACGCCAAGCCCGGCGGGCTGCTGCGCTACGGCATTCCCGATTTCAAGCTCGAGAAGAAGCATGTGGAACGGCGGGTCGAGCAGATGGCCGCCGAGGGAGTCGTCTTCCACTTGAACGCCCATGTCGGGGTGACGCTGACCGGCCAGAGCCTCATCGACGAATTCGACGCGGTCGCGCTCGCCGGCGGCGCCGAGGCGTCGCGCGATCTGCCCGCGCCGGGCCGCGAGCTTTCCGGTGTCCATTTCGCCATGGAGTTTTTGCCGCAGCAGAACCGTCGGGTCTCGGGCGAGCCGGTCGGCACCAACGAGCCCATCCTCGCCGGCGGCAAGCATGTCGTCGTCATCGGCGGCGGCGACACCGGCTCGGACTGCATCGGCACCTCGATCCGTCAGGGCGCGCTCAAAGTGACGCAGCTTGAAATCCTGCCGATGCCGCCCAAGCAGGAGGACAAGCTCGTCACCTGGCCGAACTGGCCCTTGAAGCTGCGCACGTCCTCGAGCCACGAGGAAGGAGCGGAGCGCGAGTTCGCGGTGACGACGATGGCGTTCGAGGGCGAGAACGGCGTTGTGACCGGGCTCAGGTGCGCGCGCGTTGACGAGAAGCTGAAGCCGATCCCGGGCGCCGAATTCACATTGAAGGCCGACCTCGTGCTCCTCGCGATGGGCTTCGTCTCGCCGGCCAGGGAGGGGCTGCTGGAGGAGCTGGGCGTCAAGCTCGACCCGCGCGGCAATGTCGCCGCCGATACGGTCGGCTACGCCTCCTCGCGCGAAAAAGTGTTCGCCTGCGGCGACATGCGGCGCGGGCAGTCGCTCGTCGTGTGGGCGATCCGCGAGGGGCGGCAGTGCGCCGCGGCGATCGACCAGGCGCTGATGGGCGCAACGACGCTACCGAGGTAGACGCAGGACGCCTGAAGCTCAGGCCGTAATCCGCTCTTCCGCGGGCGACGGCTCGCGCAGAACGTAGCCGCGGCCCCAGACGGTCTCGATATAGTTGCGGCCGCTCGAGGCGATCGCGAGCTTCTTGCGCAATTTGCAGATGAAGACGTCGATGATCTTGAGCTCCGGCTCGTCCATGCCGCCGTAGAGGTGGTTCAAGAACATCTCTTTCGTCAGCGTCGTGCCTTTGCGGAGCGAGAGCAGCTCCAGCATCTGGTATTCCTTGCCCGTCAGATGCACCCGGGCGCCGTCGATCTCCACGGTCTTCTGGTCGAGATTCACGACGAGGTCGCCGGTGATGATGACCGACTGGGCGTGGCCCTTCGAGCGCCGCACGATGGCGTGGATGCGGGCGACAAGCTCGTCCTTGTGGAAGGGCTTGGTGAGGTAGTCGTCGGCGCCGTGGCCGAGGCCTTTGACCTTATCCTCGATGCCGGCCATGCCGGAGAGGATGAGGATCGGCGTCTTGATCTTGGTCACGCGCAGCGTGCGCAACACCTCGTAGCCGGACATGTCGGGCAGATTGAGGTCGAGAAGGATGATGTCGTAGTCGTAGAGCTTCCCGAGGTCGATCCCCTCTTCGCCCAGGTCGGTCACGTAGACGTTGAAGTTCTCCGACTTCAGCATGAGCTCGATGCTCTGCGCGGTCGCGGCATCGTCCTCGATCAACAGCACCCGCATTTCAGGCTCCCCGCCTCGATCCTTGCTTCCGTGACCGCGCTTTCACGCTGTCACGCCCTGCCCAGCCTGCGCGACGCATTCAACTGATTCGATTTGAGAGTGGCGGGCAATGGTTAACAAAACCTGAT
>Ga0335085_10010113_pt1 | contig 14136 bp, 12 predicted proteins | sample Lox_Sample_45_FD_206712 | JGI IMG/M metagenome (GOLD analysis project Ga0335085, IMG submission 206712) | Soil microbial communities from Loxahatchee National Wildlife Refuge, Florida, United States - Lox_Sample_4.5 | ecosystem: Environmental > Terrestrial > Soil > Wetlands | place: USA...
GCGCTCCGCGAGGTCGACGGCCGGTCCTTCGTAGTCGTGATAGGCGATCTGCCCATAGAAGCGCATCGCCGTCTGCGTCAGCGGCAGGAGGCCGCATTTCTGCGCCGAGACCGCCATTCCCGCGCGTGTGCGTGTGGATCACGCAATGCGCATCGGCGCGCGCGGAGTGAATCGCGCTGTGGATCACGTAGCCGGCGTGGTTCACGGGATAGTCGTGATCGGGCTGCAGCACGACTTTGCCCTCGAGATCGATCTTCACGAGGCTCGAGGCGTTGATCTCGTCGAAGAGGAGGCCGTAGGGATTGATGAGGAAATGCTGCTCCGGCCCCGGCACCCGCGCGGTGATGTGGGTGTAGATCATGTCGGTCATGCCGTAATGCGCGACGAGCCGGTAGCAGGCGGCGAGATCGACCCTCGTCTTCCATTCCTCGGGGCTCACGCGCTCGCGGATGGGCTTACGTCCAGGCTGCAGCGGCGTCGCTCGTGCCATCGCTCCCTCCTCAATTCCTCGCGCATGATACAAGCCGCGCAACCCTGGCGCGAGCGCGCTATTGGCGCGGGGGCTTCGAGTCGAGGTGGGCGTAGAGATACCAGACGGCGACGCTGCGGTAGGGGCGCCAGGGCTCGGCAAGACGCGGGAGACGGCGGAGAATCCGCGACCGCGCGATCCCGTGGAGCTGCGCCGAGGCCGAGAGGATCGAGACGTCGCCGAGCGGCAGCACGTCGAGGCGTCCCAAGCTGAAGATGAGGTACATCTCCGCCGTCCATTGGCCGACGCCGAGGAGCGAGGTGAGGCGCTCCATCGCGGCCTCGTCCGAGAGCCTGGGCAGGCGCTCGAAGAAGCGGGGATCGTCGCGCACGGTCTCCGCGAGCGCCCGCAGATAGCGCGCCTTAGGCCGCGAGACGCCCGCCTCGGCGAAGGCGCGATCGGGCAGCGCCAGCACCCGCTCCGGCGTCGCCCGCCCGCCGCAGGCGGCGACGATGCGGCCGCGGATGGTCGCGGCGGCCTTGCCCGAAAGCTGCTGGGAGAGGATCGCGCGGAAGACCTGCCCGAAGCCGCCGGGCTCGCGCTTGAGCCCGCAGGGACCGACCCGGCCGATCAATTCGGCCATGCGCTCGTCGGCGGCGGAAAGATGCCGCGCGGCGGCGGCGAGCGTATCGGCACGATGGGGGTGCACGGCGGGAAGTGCGTGAATGCGCGGCATGGAACTCACTCTAGCAGCTTTGCCCTTCCCCATCCGCTCCGAAGACGGCACCATCGGCCCGCATCGATATCCGGGGAGGTGCGCATGAACGTCGGATTGGTGGGGATCGGGCGGATGGGAGCGGCGATGGGCGAGCGGCTCATCGACCTCGGGCATCGGCTGACCGTGTGGAACCGCAGCGCCGACAAGGCAGCGAAGCTCGTGGCGCGCGGTGCGCATCTCGCGGGCTCGCCCTCGGCGGTCGCGGCGGCCTCCGAGATCACCCTCACAATCCTCACCGACGCGAAGGCGATCGAGGTGGTCTATGACGGGCGGGGCGGGATTCTTTCCGCAGACATCTCCGGAAAGCTCCTCGTGGACATGAGCACGGTGGCACCCGAGACGACGCGCGCGCTCGCGGCCCGCGTCCGCGCGAAGGGCGCAGCCTTCGTCGAATGTCCCGTCGGCGGCACTGTGGGACCGGCCCGGGAGGGAAAGCTCCTGGGCATGGCCGGCGGCAGCGCCGAGGATTTCGCGCGCGCGAAGCCCGTGCTCGAGCAGCTCTGCCGTCGCGTGGATCTCCTGGGACCCAATGGCGCGGGCTCCACGATGAAGCTCGCGATCAACCTGCCCCTCGCAACCTATTGGGAGGCGTTGGCCGAGGCGATGTCGCTGCTGCGCGACGCCGGCATTCCCCCGGAGAAGATCGTGGAGATCATGGCCGACAGCTCCGGCGGCACCAACGTGCTGAAGAACCGCGGACCCAAGCTCGTCGCCGCCCTCAAGGAGGGAGCGAAGCCCGAGGTTGGCTTCGACATCGACGGCATGCGCAAGGACCTCCGCACCATGCTGGCCGTCGCCGAAAGCATGGGCCTCGAGCTTCCCGTAAGCGCCAAGACACTCGCCTGCTACGACGCCGCCGCGGCCGAGGGCTGGGGGAACCGCGACGCCTCGAGCCTGGTGGTGCACCGGATGGAGAAAGCGAAGCGCCGCTAGACCCTCACCTTCCCATGGCTACGCCATCGGCCCCAACCCTCTCCGGCCAAGCGGGAGAGGGCAACAAAGTCCCTCTCCCATCGCAGTTGGGAGAGGGTTGGAGCCCAACGCAAAGCGTTGGGAGGGAGAGGGTCGTCGCCTCAGACTTTGACGGCCCCCGCTACGAGCCCCCGATCGTGCAGCTCCCCCACCGCCCGCTCCGACAGCTTCAGCACGCCCAGGAGAACCTCATCGGTGTGCTCCCCGAGGATCGGTGCGCGCGCGACGGCGCCGCGCGGCGACGCGCCGAAGTCGAGCGGGCTTCCGGGCATGAGGTAGCGGCCGATGCCGGGCTGCTCCACGTTCTGGAAAAGCGGGTTCGCCGTGGAGACCCGGGCGTCGTTCCGCAGCATCTCCTGGAAGGTCTGGTAGGGACCCCAGCAGACGCCGGCGCTCTCGAGCGCGTCCGCGGCGGCGGCGAAATCGCGCTCGGCAAACCAGCGCTCGAGGATCGCGGTGATCGCGGCGCGACCCTGGTAGCGGTCGCCTTCCCGCGCGAAATCGAGATCGAGCGCGCGGGCCGCGAGCTCGAATTTCTCGCCGAGGCCGGTCGCTTTCTTGAGCGTCTCCCATTGCCCCCGGGTGATCGCGACGAGCATGAGGCGCTTGCCGTCGCGTGTGACGAAGTCGCGCCCATAGGCGCCGAAGACGTCGTTGCCGTAATGCGAGCGGTTGGCGTGATTGATCTGGGCATCCGCGATGTAGCCGAGCGTTCCCGCCGTCGCGAAGGCGACGTCCGAGAGCGCGATGCGCACGAGCTGCCCCTCGCCGGTGAGACGGCGGTGCCGCTCGGCCGCGATCAAGCCCAAGGCTGCGCTCTGCCCCGTGACGAGGTCCCAGGCGGGCACCACGTTGTTGACGGGTCCCGCCACGTCCGTCGGCCCCGTCAGATAAGCGAAGCCCGCGGCGGCGTTGACGGTGTAGTCGAGCGCCGTCCGCCCCGTCGAATCCCCGGTGATGTTGATCATCACGAGATCGCTGCGCCGCTTCCTCAAGGCCTCGTAGTCGAGCCAGCCGGTCGCGGGAAAATTCGTGATGAAAAGGCCCGCATTCTCGCCCGGCGCGGTGATGAGCGCTTGCGCGAGCTCGCGGCCTTCGGGCTTGGCGATGTCGATGCGGATCGAGCGCTTGCCCTTATTGAGCGCCGCCCAATAGAGGCTCTTGCCGTCGGCGGTCACGGGCCAGCGATTGGCGTCGAGCCCGCCGCCCAGGGGATCGATACGGATCACGTCGGCGCCGAGCTGTGCCAGGGTCATGCTCGCCGATGGCGCCGCCACGAAGGCCGCGCTCTCGACGATGCGCAATCCCCGGAGAATGGCGTTGCTCATGCGAGCGTCGCCTCCGCGGTCATGGCGGCCGCACCCTCGTGATCGACGGCGGCAAGACGCACGCTCCGCCCATCGGCCGCCGGCCAGCCGCGCACCGTGAAGGGGTCGGGCGAGAAGAGCGGCCGCCGCGCGCGGAAGGAGAAGCCGGTCACCCGCGCTTCCGGACGCTCTCGGCGCACGAGATCGAGGAGCAGCGTCGCGATCAGCGGCCCATGCACGATGAGCCCGGGATAGCCCTCGACCTCGGTCACATAGGGATAGTCGTAGTGGATGCGATGCCCGTTGAAGATCAGCGCGGAGTAGCGGAAGAGCATCACGGGATCGGGACGCACCTCGCGCTGCCAGGGCGCGGGCTCGACCGTCTCGGCGGAGCCTCCCCCCTCGCCCCCGCGGGAGGCGCTGCGATAAACGATGTCCTGGCTCTCCTCGAGCGCGAGCTCGCCGCCGACGGAATAGCGCTGGACCACCGTGACGAAGACGAGATCGCCAGTGCGGCCCTGCTTGCCCTCGAGGCTCATGATCTCCGAGACGCGCGCGACCTCGTCGCCGATCGCGATGGGCCGGTGAAAGGCGAGCCTTGCGCCCGCGAACATGCGCCGCGGCAGCGGCACCGGCGGCATGAACTTGCCGCGGACGGTGTGGCCGTCCTCGCCGAGCTCGCCGGGTCTGACCGCGCTCAGGAAATAGAGGCGGTGCCAGCCCGGCGGCAATGCGTTGCCGGCCTTGTAGGGGGGATCGTCGCGGTCGAGCGTCGCGGCGTGCAGAGTCGCGGGTACGGGCGTGATCGTGTCGACTTTGGTCTCGGTGCGGCCCACGTATTGCCGCAGCTTCGCGAGCTCCGCGAGGTCCATGGCTCTGCTCCTCCGACATTTCTTCGCCGGAGCCTAGCTCATGCGAGCGGCCCTCGCCTAGGAGCCCCGCAGCTCCGGCATCACCTTCTTGGCGAATAGCTCCATGCTCGCCCTGGTGAGGTCGTGCGGGAGCGTCCCGAACTGCAAGAGCGCGAGGAGCTGGCCGAAGCCGATCTCCTTCTGGCGCTCCGCGAGCTTCTGACGCACGGAGCCCGGGCTGCCGCAGATGAACATGCCCTTCTCGATCCAGTCGTCGATGGTCTGCGCGCCGCCGGTGATGGAGCCCTTGGCCTTCGCGATGCCCTTCATCGAGGCGAGCGAGAGATAGCCCGGAGGCAGCAGCATCTCCGGCGGCATGCGCAGGAACTTGTTGATGAATGCCTCGATGTGCGGCTTCGCCTCGCGATGCGCGCGGGCGTCGGTATCGGCGACGTAGAACGGCAAGGCCCAGCCAAGCTGCTCGGGCCCGGCCTTCCAGCCCTGCTTCTCCGCCTCCTCCTTGTACATCGCCATGTAGCGCGCGAGCGCGGTCGTCGGGCTGAAGGTCTGCAGATAGGTGTAGCGGCGCGAGGGATGCGAGGCCCATTCGATGGTCTCGCGGCTCCCCTGCGAGGGAATCCAGATCGGTGGATGCGGCTGCTGATAGGGACGCGGCCAGGTGTTGACGTAATTGAAGTGGTAGTACTTGCCCTCGAACTCGAACGGCCCGGTCTCGGTCCAGGCGCGCAGGATCAGATCGTGCGCCTCGTGGAAGCGGTCGTGCGATTCCGCGGGATTTGTGCCGGAGGAGTGGTACTCGGCGCCGATCCCCCGGACGAAGCCCGCGATGAGCCGGCCGCCGGAGATGTTGTCGAGCATCGCGTACTCCTCCGCCACCACGAGCGGGTTGTTGAGAAGCGGCAGCGCGCGGCCGAGGACGGCGATCCTCGCGCGCTTGGTATTGCGAGCGAGAATGCCCGCCATGACTCCGGGTATCGGCATCAGTCCGTAGGCGTTCTGGTGGTGCTCGTTGACGCCGATCCCGTCGAAGCCGAGCGTATCGGCATATTCGAGCTCGTCGAGATAGCGGTTGTAGAGAAGGTGACCCTTGGCGGGATCGTAGTAGCTGTTGGGCAGCGTGACCCAGGCGGAGTTGTATCGCTCGCTGTAGCTCTGATCGAGGTCCGCATAGGGCATGAGGTGGAAGAAATAGAACCTCATCGCCGCGCCCCCTCGATGAAGCCCGCGACGGTACGGACGAATTTCTCGGCCTGCTCGACGTGCGGCAGGTGCCCGCAGCGCTCGAAGACCTCGAGCCGCGCGCCCGGAATGAGACCGCGGTAGGCCTCGCCATAGGCGGGCGGAAATACCTTGTCGCTGTCGCCCCAGATCAGCAGCGTCGGCACGTCGATGCGATGGAGCCACTTCCTGAGCTGCGGATCGTAGAGCCGCGGCTGCCAGCCGAGCTTCGCCGTGGTGAGGGCATTGCGCAGCGTCAGATCCTGCTCTTCCTCCGAGACCGGCGCTGCGAGCGCGGCCTCCGCGAATTTGAGATCGGCGAAGAGGTTTCGCGCCGTCGTCTCCGGCGACCACAGGAAGATGTCGCCCTTGGGGACGCCTCGCACGTGGATCCCCGCGGGTGAGACCAGGGTGAGGCTGGCGAGATCGTGCGTCGAGCGCACCGCAAGCTCCGCGGCGATCCAGCCTCCCATGGAATTGCCGACGAGATGCACGCGCGCGAGGCCGAGCGCCCGGATGAAATCGAGATAGAAGAAGGCGAGGTCGCCCACGCCGTCGAGCCATTCCGGCATCTCCGACCGGCCATAGCCGGGATGCTCCGGCACGATGAGGTCGAAGCGCTCCGCGAGCGCGGCCATGAAGGGGAGCCAGCGCGGCGCCCCGCGCGCGCCGTGCAGGAACAGCATCGGCTCTCCCCTCCCCGCCCGCTTCACGCTGACGGCGCAGCCATCGACGCGGACCGTCGTCTCCCTCGCCTCGGACATCACGCTCCCCCGGTCACTCCGCGGCGGATTTGACGGCGCCCGGCGCTGGTGCAAAGCGCCGCTCCATCTCCCGGCGGATTCGCACGGCTTCAGCGGTCTCGTCGGCTGTCACATCGCTCCAGCGGACGATCTCCCCCGCGGCGATGCCGCGCCGGAGCGTCACCTTGTGCGCGAGACCGATCGGTAGCCCGCCTTCCCGAAGAGAGTCCGTCGCGGGCATGAGCCTGCCCCAGACCGTGAAGCCGCCCTCGCCGTCGAGTACCTCGCCGGACTTCAGGTCGCGCTTGGCGGTCGCCACCACGTCGCCCCGGAAGCTCCGCGTCGCACCCGTCGCCTCCCGGCGGAGCGCTACCGAAGCTACGGAGATGCCGAGCTCGAGCCCGATCAGATGATAGGGACGGTAGAGCGCCGAATATCGACCGCTGGGATCGGTGACGACACCGTACTCGTTGAAGCAGCGCGCGACGTAGTCGCTCGCTGCCTCGAAGACGACGTAGACGCCCCAGCGGAGATCGCGGAAGACCGGCCTGCCGTCGCGCTCGAGCGAGGAGATCACTTCGGGCTGGCCCTTGTGGTCGAGGATGCCGCCCGCGCCGGGGTGGAGGAGCCGCGGGAGATCGTCGACCCCGCAGGGCGGAAAGCGCAACCCGCCTTTGGCCGGCGCGAGGCCCGTCGCATTCGCGACCGCCGCCATCTCGATCCCGGACTTGGTGCCGTCGAGGAAGGAGTTGAACATCTGCGAGTTCATGCCGCCGAGCCGCGCCTGCTCCGGAGTCAGCCCGTAATGGCCCCAGACCGTCTCCGGCGTCGAGGCGTGATAGATCGGGAGATATTTTGTCCCCTTCCCCGCCGCCACCACCTCGAAGCCCGCAGCGCGCGCCCAATCCACGAGCTCCGCGATGAGCGCGGGCTGATCGCCATAGGCCATGGAATAGACGACGCCCGCTTTCGCCGCCCGCTCCGCCAGTAGCGGTCCCGCGAGGACGTCGGCCTCGACGTTCACCATGACGATGTGCTTGCCGTGCTCGATCGCGAGCAGCGCGTGGCGGATGCCCGCAGCGGGTACGCCGGTCGCGTCGATCACGACCTCGATCTGGGGTGCCGCGATCATCGCCGCGGCATCGTTGCCGATGAAGGTGGTGCCCTTGTCATGGGCATCATCGAGGCTCGCGGCGGCGATGCGCTCGGAGGGCCAGCCCACACGCGTTAGCGCCTCGCGCGCCCGCGCGGGCGCGAGATCCGCGACCGCCATCAGGTGCAGCCCCGGCGTTCGCAGCGCCTGCGCCAGGAACATCGTGCCGAACTTGCCGGCGCCGATGAGCCCGACACGGATGGGCTTCCCCGTCTCCGCGCGCTCCAGCAGCAGACGATGCAGATTCATGACGGCGCTCCTCTCTCTACGAGGGTCTATAGCATGTTCCCCGTTGCGGCCAAACCGCGCGCACGCTATGGCCGAAGGCGCAGAATCCTGTACTCTCACGCTCATGCCGAAGCTTGCCGCCAACATCTCCTGGCTCTTCTCGGAGGTTCCGTTCCTCGACCGCTTCGCCGCCGCAGCCGAGGCGGGATTTGCAGCCGTCGAATTCCAATACCCCGGCGATGCCGCGCCCGAGGAGATCGCCCGGCGCCTGCAGCAGTATCGGCTGACGCTGGCGCTCTTCAACATGCCCGCGGGCGACTATGCCAAGGGCGATCGGGGCATGGCGGCGCTCCCGGGCCGCGAGGCCGAGTTCATGGCGGGCGCCGAGCGCGCCTTGACCCTCGCGCGCACCACCGGCTGCACGCGCATCCACGCGCTCGCGGGTATCTGGCCCAAAGCCGAGGGCGAGGAGACATACATCGCGAACCTCCGCCGCGCCGCGGAGCTCATGGCGCCCTACGGCATCTCCGTCCTAATCGAGCCGCTCAATTCGAGGGACACGCCCGGCTATTTCCTCAACACCTCCGGCGATGCGCTGCGCGTGATCGAGCGCGTGGCACGCGCCAATCTCAGCCTGCAATTCGACCTCTATCACTGCCAGATAATGGAGGGCGATCTCGCGCGCCACATCCGCGCGCTCGCCGGGCGCTTCGCGCATGTGCAGATCGCCGGTGTGCCCGACCGCAACGAGCCCGATATCGGCGAAGTCAATTTCCCCTATCTCCTCGACCTCCTCGACGAGACCGGCTATCGCGGCTGGGTCGGCTGCGAGTATCGGCCGCGCGCGAGCACGCTCGCGGGGCTCGGCTGGGCGCGGCGCTGGGGCATCGGCAAGCCCGGCTGAGAGAGGGAGCGAGGCCGCATGGATTTCACTCTCACCTCGGAGCAAGCGCAGTTCCAGGAGTCGGTGCGGCGCTTCGCCGAACGCACCCTCGCGGCCGGCGCGCTGAAGCGCGCGCATGCCGGGGGCTTTCCCTGGGACGTCGCGCTGCGCATGGCCGAGCAGGGCCTCCTCGGCATCACCATCGCCGAGGGCGATGGCGGCCAGGGCGGGACCCTCATGGATGCGGTGATTGCGATCCAGGAAGTAGCGCAGGTCTGCCCGCGCAGCGCCGACGTGATCCAGGCCGGTAATTTCGGCCCGATCCGGACCTTCGCGGAATATGCGACGGCGGAGCAGAAGGCGCGTTACCTACCGGCGCTGCTCGCGGGCAAGATGGTGATCGCGGTCGGCATGAGCGAGCCCGAAGCGGGCTCCGCCGTGACCGACCTCAAGACCACCGCGACGCCGAAGGGCGACGGCTTCCGCATCGACGGCACCAAGGTCTTCACCAGCAACAGTCCGGAGGCGGGCCTCTTCCTCATCTACGTCCGCTTCGGGCCCGGTGTCGATGGGATTGGCTCGGTACTCATCGAGCGCGGCACGCCCGGCTTCAGCTTCGGCCGCCCCACGCGCTTCGTCGGCGGCGATACCTGGCAGCAGCTCTATTTCGAGGATTGCCGCGTCGGCCGCGAGAGCCTCCTGCTCGGTCCCGGCGGCTTCAAGAAGCAGATCCAGGGCTTCAATGCGGAGCGGCTCGGCAACGCCTCGCGCGCACTTGCGGTGGGGCGGCTCGCATTCGAGATCGCGCGGAAGCATGCGAGCGAGCGCATCCAATTCGGCCGCCCGCTCTGCGAGTTCCAGGGCATCCAATGGAAATTCGCGGAGGTCGCGATGGAGCTCGAGGCCGCGCAGCTCTTGCTCTATCGCGCGGCGGTCAATGCGGACAAGGGGCTGCCGTCGGCCTACGAGACCTCGCTTGCGAAGGCCTATTGCAACCAGGCGGGATTCCGCGCGGCGAACGAGGCGATGCAGGTGCTGGGCGGCCTCGGCTATACCGAGGAGAGCCTCGTCGAGTATTGCCTGCGCCGCACCCGCGGCTGGATGATCGCGGGCGGCTCGGTGGAGATCATGAAGAACCGCATCGCCGAGTTCGTCTTCGACCGGCGATTTCCACAGAAACCGCGCCGTGCCGCCGAGTAGCGAAGCGGGGATAACGCTCGCGCAGGCGCTGTTCCGGCCGCGCGCCGTTGCGCTCATCGGGGTCTCCGACGACGCCGGGCGCACGGCCGGGCGTCCGCTGCATTTCCTCAGAAAGCACGGCTTTGCGGGCCCGATCTATCCGATCAATCCCAACCGCGACACCGTGCAGGGCGACCGCGCCTACAAGAGCCTCGCCGATGTCCCCGGCCCCGTCGATCACGCCTACATCCTCGTGAACACGCCGCTGGTGGAGGCGGCGGTCGCGGCTTGCGCGGAGAAAGGCGTCCCCGCCGCGACCATTCTCGCGAGCGGCTTCGCGGAGGCGGGCGCCGAGGGGGTGGCATTGCAGCGGCGCCTCCTGGAGATCGCGCGGGCCTCGGGCCTGCGCCTCGTCGGGCCCAACAGCCTCGGCGTCGTCGACACGCACACGCCGCTCGCTCTCACCGCCAATGCCGCCTTTGCCGCGGAGAAGCTCCTCAAGGGGCGGATCGCCGTCCTCTCGCAAAGCGGCAGCCAGATCGGCACTTTCGTCTCGCGCGGCGCACCCAGGGGTATCGGCTTCTCGAAGCTCATCTCCGTCGGCAACGAGGCCGATCTCTCCGTCGGCGAGATCGGCGCGGCGCTTGCAGGCGATCCCGAGACCGACGCCTTTCTCCTCTTCCTCGAGACCATCCGCGAGCGCGAGCAGTTCGCGCGTTTCGGCGCGCTTGCGGAGGCCGCAGGCAAGCCCATCATCGCCTACCGGCTCGGGCTCTCCGACGTGGGACGCGAGCTCGCGGTCTCGCACACCGGCGCGATGGTCGGCTCCGATGCCGCGGTCGATGCGTTCCTGCGACGGCACGGCATTCTCCGCGTCGATCATCTGGAGACGCTGCTGGAAGCCCCGGCGCTCGTGATCGGCCGGAGGCCGCCGGCAACCGCGCGGCGGAGCGTCGGCGTCATCACTACGACCGGCGGCGGCGCCGCGATGGTGGCGGATCGCCTGGGCCTTCGAAACGTCGACGTGACCCCGCCGAGCGCCGAGACCTACGCGCGACTCAAGGCCGCGAAGGCACCGGCACTGCCGGGCCGAATGATCGACATGACGCTCGCGGGAACGCGCCCGGACATCATGCGGGCCGCGCTCGACATCCTGATGGACGCGCCGGAGTTCGATCTGATCCTGGCGGTGGTGGGCTCCTCGGCGCAGTTTCATGGCGAGCTCGCGGTGAAGCCGATCATAGATTGCGCGCGCGCGAAGAAGCCCATCGCCGCCTTCCTGGTGCCGCACGCGGAAGCGAGCTTGCACACGCTCGCGGAGAACGGCGTTGCGGGATTCCGCACACCCGAAGCCTGCGCCGACGCGATCGCCGCCTATTTCGGTTGGCACCAGGCGGTGCCGGCGGAGCCGCTTCCCGCGGGCATGCGCGACCGCGCGCTCGCGGCGCTCGAGGCCCCTTCTCGCGCCGTCCTCGACGAGCGCCAGTCCCTCGCCCTCTTCGACGCGCTCGGCATTGCCGTCGCTCCCTGCGCCATCGTCGATCCCGCGCGGCCCGCGCCGTTGCCCTTCGCCTTCCCGGTCGCGGCGAAGGTGCTCTCCGCGGACATCACGCATAAGACGGACGCCGGCGGCGTGGCACTGGGGATCGCCTCCAGCGCGGAGCTCGCGGCGCGCTCGAGCCAGATGCTCGCGAGCGTCCGCGACAAATACCCCGGCGCATCCATCGCGGGCATCCTCGTGCAGCCGATGGAGCGCGGCATCTGCGAGGCGCTCGTGGGCTATCGCCACGATCCCCAGGTCGGTCCGGTCGTCACCGTCGGCATGGGCGGGACGCTCGCGGAGGTCTATCGCGATTTCTCCGTGCGCCTAGCGCCGGTGTCGATTGCCGAGGCGGAGGAGATGCTGGCGGAAGTGCGGGGCTTCGCGACGCTCCGGGGCTTCCGCGGCGCGCCCGCGGGCGATCTCGCTGCGCTCGCGAGCGCGGTTGCCCGGCTCTCGGAGCTTGCGGCGCTGCCGGGCACGCCGGTCATCGAGGCCGAGATCAATCCGCTGATCGTCGAAACCTCCGGCGCTGTAGCGGTCGACGGCGTGGTCCGGCTCGCGCGCCCCTAGCTCAGCCCGCGACCCCGAGCTTGCGGCAGAGCAGGATCAGGCTCTCGTAGATCACATAGGCCGCGAGATGCGCGGTCATGCCCTGGATGTCGTGCGGCGGACTCACGGTGTTGACGTCGACCGCGACGATGTCGAGGCCGGAGAGGCCCCTCAGGAAGTCGAGCCCCTCGCGGCTCGTGAAGCCGCCCCAGCTCGGCGTCGCAACGCCGGGCGCGCAGGAGGGATCGAACACGTCCATGTCGAAGCAGAGATAGACCGGCCGTCCCTTGAGGCGCTCGTGCAGTTCGGCAAGCACGTCCTTGGGGCCGCGCTCGAAGAGCTCTCGCATGGTGATGACGTTGTAGCCGAGCGAGCGCGTGTAGTCGTAGATGCCCTCCATGTAGGTCGTGCCGCGCACGCCGATGTGATAGGAGAGCGACGCCACCACGAGCTGCTCCTCAGCGGCGTGGGTGAACTGCGTCGCAGAGGTGAACTTGTCATTGGGATCGTACGGGTAGCTGTCGGTGTGCGCGTCGATGTGGACGGCGACGAGGCCGGGATAGCGGCGACCGGCCGCGCGCAGCAGCGGCACGGAGATGCTGCCGTCGCCACCCATGGTGACGGGTATGACGCCTGCCTCGTGGATCCGGGAGGCCGCGGCCTCGATCCGCTCGAATGCATCGAGAATACGGCTCGGCGTCAGATCGACGTTGCCGCGATCGACCAGGGCCAGCCGCTCGAGCGGATCGAAATCCGCAAGGTCGGAGTGGTAGCGCCGCACCAGCACCGACTGCTCGCGGATCGATTGCGGCCCCTGTCGCGAGCCGATGCGGTATCGGTGGGTCCCGCAATCGAAGGGCACGCCGAGCACCGCGGCCTTCGCCTGGGAGAGGTCGAAGGTGTGCGGCACGCCCATGAAGGTGAGCGGCTTCACATGAAGCGCGTCGTCGGTGAAGCCGCTCATCGCCGTCCCCCGCTCTTGTCCTCGTAGTTGGGCCCCTGCCGCAGATACCAGGCCGCGATCTCTCCGGCGGTCGCCTGCCAGACCTCGCTGTATCCGGCGATGCGCCGCAGCGCCTCGTCGAGATAGCGGATGCGATGGGCCATGCCGATGAGCCAGGGATGCAGACTCAAGCCGAAGATGCGGCCCGAGGAGGCGCCCTCCTCGCGCAGCGTCTCGAATGCCTCCACCAGGACCTTGGGGTAAGCGGCCATGCCGAGCTTCCGCAGCCACAGGAGCTGCACATCGTCCCATTCCGCGTGGTTCGGGATCGAGACGAAGGGCCTTCCCACGGTCATGCGATAGGGCTGGTCGTCGTTCGGCCAATCCATGACGTAGTCGAGCCCCGCCTCCGCGAGCAATACCGGCGTCCGCTCGGACTCCCCGAAATCCTGGCCGAGCCAGCCCGTGGGCCGCGTGCCGGCCGCGCGCGTCACCGCCTCGATTGAGCTCGCGATGAGCGCGCGCTCCTCGGTCTCGCTCATGCGGCTCGTGATCATGCGCGTGGCGTGGCTCCCGTGCGCCGCGAACTCGTAGCCCCGGCGCTTCAATTCTTCCACGAGATAGGGATAGTGCCCGAGCGCAGAGGAATTCGCGGCGACCGTCGCCTTGAGTCCGTAGCGGTCGAGGAGCTCCAGCACGCGGAAGATGCCGACGCGATTCCCGTAGTCGCGCTGCGTCCAGGTGCGGTAGTCCGGAAAGAAGGTCCCCATCTCGCCGACGAAGCGGGGATCGCGGACGGCATCCTTCGGCGGATCGAGCTCCCAATACTCGAGATGCAGCAGCACCCAGAACGCGACGCGCGCGCCGCTCGGCCAGGAGAGCTTGGGACGGCTCGGGAGCGGCCAGAAGGGATGATGGGGATGATCCATGCCGGGCTTCAGGATCTCGCCGGCGGGCGGGCGCTTCGTCTCCATATCAGGCCTCCGCGCCCAGATGCTGCCGATAGGCCGGGAGCACATTGGCGACGTACCAATCCGCGATCTCCTCCCCCGTCGCCTTCCAGACGCCCTCGTGCGAGAGGATGTACTCGAGCGCACGGTCGAGATGCTTCGCACGATGCGGCGCCGTAATCATGTAGGGATGGAGCGCCAGGCACATGACGCGGCCCTGCGTCGCTCCCTCGCGCCAGACCGTGTCGAAGTGATCGACGATCATCTGCGCGAATTCCTCGGCCTCGATCGGCCAGCGGTAGATCAGGGCGTCGTTGAGATCCATCGAGTAGGGGACCGAGACGAGCGT
>Ga0335085_10010114_pt1 | contig 14135 bp, 14 predicted proteins | sample Lox_Sample_45_FD_206712 | JGI IMG/M metagenome (GOLD analysis project Ga0335085, IMG submission 206712) | Soil microbial communities from Loxahatchee National Wildlife Refuge, Florida, United States - Lox_Sample_4.5 | ecosystem: Environmental > Terrestrial > Soil > Wetlands | place: USA...
GGGTTCTTTCGCCTTCCAGGGCAGGCAGGGTTTGAGGCATAGCCACCTCCTCTATCTGCAAGTATACACTACGCACAGATAAAGGCCACAAAAAAAGAAACGCCAAAAAGCCCACGTCTATGTCGCGTACCCCGGGGCGAATCGCCCCTTGCAAATGGCGGAGGACGAGCGTATAAATAGTAATGGAGCTTGCTTCTGTCCAAGTTGCGACTCCAAGTTACAGGGCTTGCCGCTGTTACCAGCAGCGTCAAGCCCTCTTCGTTTCTAGTCGATAGGCCAGTTCATTTCTTTGGTTATCTCAAGAAAATCTCTGGCGACGACGTAAGACTTGCTCGACTTTCCAGACTTAAACTCATTCTCAATCGTAAAGACCGCCCGCGCCGGTATTCCTAGCGCTGCGGCTTGCTTCGATATCCCACTCAAAATCCCTGCTAACTGCTGGTTCGATTCAACGCCTAACTCTTCCCTCAGCTCGGCGTCGCTAACGCGCTTCTCTCTAACCAGCATCCTCAAAGCTGTTTCCTGCGACTCGCCAATACTCTCTATAAACTCCTGAAAGGTTTCCGCCTTCCAGCGGCTTACTTGCGTCCAGCCAGTGATAATGCTCCCTATGTCTTGATCGTCGGCAATCAAGCCGGGAACCTCATACTTCAGCATTTTCGCCCCCTCTTCGCGGATATGCTTCAACACGCCTTCTGCTTCCTCCACGGTGTCACACTCAATCTCTACGCCTTCGTGCTTAATCCGTATCATAACACTGCCAAGCGTTATAATGAAACGCTTGGGAGCGTGTGTCAAGCCTTTTCTTTCATCTTTTTTTGTGGTGCTCATTTCTGGTTTTTTTACCTTCGCTCTCTTCTCCGTCCCGAACCAAATCAGAGCGTTCAGGATCGGCTATTTTCTGCAGTAGCTTGTGTCAGGTGCGAGTGCTGCGATAATCTCTATCCCCAAAATCCTATTTTGGAGGTCTCGACCATGCCCGCGAATCACTTGGATTTGAGCGTCGTTTTGAAGAATCACCTCGAAGCTTTTCTCGAAACTCGCCGCGCCGTGGCTGCCTTGCTGGTGGCCTCTGAGTCGTTGGTTCCTGGCTTTCGGCAAAGATACGAGGAAGCCCTTGAAGACCCAGCATCCACCGCGTCTGCTCAACTAAATCCGCAATGGGTCGCGATGGCGCAGAGGGTTCTGACTGATTTAAGCAAGGCTGTTCCCGATTAGAAGACCGTTTAGTAGCTCTCATTTGTAACCTTTTGTTACCTTCCCTCTCTCCTGCCTGCTGCAAAGTAAGAAAAGCTTGGGTTAAGCTGTGCAGTCTGGCCTATGATTTTGTCAACCATTGGACTGTTTTGAGGCTGGCAACAGGCTATTGGCCCATCACCTGTCCGCCGGTTTCCTTGACTCTGGAAATGGCGAATATTACGATTTGTGCCAACCTCGGGAGCGTGCCCAACATGGTTGGCCAGACGGTCGCTCATTACCGCATCCTGGAAAAGCTCGGCGGCGGTGGGATGGGTGTGGTCTACAAGGCCGAGGACACCAAGCTTGGCCGCTTCGTGGCCCTCAAGTTCCTGCCCGACGGCCTTGCCCCGGACGCTCAAGCCCTGGAGCGTTTTCAGCGCGAAGCGCGGGCGGCTTCGGCGCTGGATCATCCCCACATCTGCACGATTTACGAGATCAGTGACCACGAAGGCAAGCCCTTCATTGCCATGCAGCATCTCGAAGGGCAGACCCTCAAGCAGCGCATCGCCGTAGGGCCGGGGCTCGCCCCGGCCAGGCCGACCCAAGAGCCTGCCCTGAGCGCGGCGAAGGGGTCGGCCCTACGCACGGACGAGCTGCTCGACCTGGCGATCCAAATTGCCGATGCTCTGGATGCCGCGCACCAGAAAGGCATCATTCATCGCGACATCAAGCCGGCCAACATTTTCGTTACGGCGCGTGGACAGGCAAAGATCCTGGATTTCGGCCTAGCGAAGCTCGCTGGGAGCGCGGGCGTCCCGCCCGCAGGTGTGGGACAGCGCAGTCTCATCCAGGCGGGCGGGACGCCCGCGCTCCCAGGCCAAGACACGCCCGCGGCTCCCATTGGCCCCGAACACCTCACCAGCCCCGGCGTGACGATGGGTACCGTGGCGTACATGCCGCCCGAGCAGGCGCGCGGCGAGGAACTGGACCCCCGCACTGACCTCTTCAGCTTCGGCGCCGTGCTGTACGAGATGGCAACTGGACGGCAGGCGTTCTACGGCACCACCACGGCCGTCATCCATGACGCGATTCTGAATCGTGAGCCCGTGCCCATCACCAGTGTGGTTCCGCTGTTGCCGCCCAAGCTGGAAGAGGTCATCAACAAGGCTTTGGAGAAAGATCGTGACTTGCGCTATCAGGTCGCCGCCGAAATGCGCGCTGACCTGAAGCGCCTGAAGCGCGACACGGATTCGGGGCCGTCCGCTTCTGTAGCGCCGGTCGGAGTTCACCCTGTAGGGGACCGCCGGACGGCGGTGGGGACACCGCCGCTACAAAAGGCGGCGCATGACCAGGCGGACGTAGGGGCACATGGCATGGCGACGTAGGGGCACATGGCCATGTGCCCCTACAGGAACCATCGTCGGATTCGGTCATCATAGCCAACCTCGTCAAGCAGCACCGGAAAGCTGCTATCGGGGCGGTCGCCATCATGTTGGCGTTGGTTGGGATCGCGTGGTTCCTCCTTCACGCCCTTCCCAGCCTGCAGCCGAGTTAACACAGAAACGCCTGACGTTCAATTTCAGTGAGAATCCTGTCGGACGGCCGCCACTTCTCCATAATGGCCAGCGTCGCCAACAGCAACGTGCGGATGCTGGAGGGCTTCTGAGCGAAGCTTCGGAGTGCGAAGCTTTGGAGTGCGGCAGCTTGCTGCCGCTCTTGTCCAGCGAGCTTGCTCGCGGCTTCAGGGTTACACATCATTGACATGGCCAAGATGGCCATGCCACCTGGCACGGGCCAGCCCGTGTACGGCCAGCAAGCTGGCCGGAGGAAAAGCGGTAGCAAGCTACCGCACTCCAGAGCGCTTCGCGCAATTCCATTCGCCCACTGTTTACGTTGGCGAGCCGCACTTGGGTGAAGGCATCAAAGCAAAGGAGCGGTCTCGTCGGCCCAACGCGCCTTCCAGAAACTTGAAAAACCGAAGGTTGAACGTGTACCCTGCGCTGGCTCACCGTGGTCAACTCTAGCGAGGATCATCCCACCTTGCTTTCCGCGGGTGACAACGACATAAGGCGATGTCATCGCCACCCGCGAATTCGTGGTAAACTTATGAACATTAGATACTTATCGGGTCTCTGCTGCTGCCGTTGGCGCGAGCGCCACTTTCCACACGTCGCTTTTCTCATTCTAAAGCACTTACAACCGGCGTAGTTTTCCCGAAAGTGTGAAGTATGTTTACATTTTGACCTAAAACAGCATCAAACAACTGTTTGAATTGCAATCAAAAGATTGAGAATGATGTTTTTCAGCAATAGGGAGCGTACCCAAAGGTGAGTATCATGCGTGCTCGGGCAGAGGCCGCAAGCGTGGATTTTTCCGCCACCCCCAAACGGTTAGCAATTAGTTTACACGACACGCCTCGCATGCCATGGTTCTGGTCCGAATTGTGTGCACAAACTTTACACTCCGCGCAAAGCAAAACTACTCCCAAGTCGGCAACCTTGCCGCAATTGATCCCAGGCCAGTAACTTAGCGCAATCTCGACAGTTTGGAAGGTGTTTTGCTGCTTCCCGTGGGTGGGAAAGGTGTGCAAGTGGCCGTGACCAAGATCCTGATTGTTGACGACGACCAGGGTAGCCGGGACCTCCTCAGCGAAGTGTTAGCCTCAAACGGCTACGTGGTTGCCGCTGTGGAAGATGGCTCCGCCGCGCGCGACGAGCTCGCGCGTAACGGCGGTTACGACATCGTTATCGCGGACCTTCGCATGCCGAATGGGAGCGGGCTGGATTTGTTCCGGGACCTGCGCCGTCGAAACCAACCAGAACGGTTCATCCTGATGTCGTCGTTTATGACAGGCAGCGAGAGACAGCAGGCTCTGGAGTTGGGCGCGTGTGCGCTACTGGACAAGCCCTTCCGCTTAACCCAATTGCTGGATGCAGTCAGTGACGTTGCGGTTAGGAAGTCGATGAGCATCACACACTAAGATCTGTCGGGCTTCGGAATCAGCAACCAAGAGGAGACCATTATGGATGTGACACCGAAAGTAATTGAAATCATTGCTCGGGAACAGCACCTTGACCCCGACGCCATCACACTCGATTCAACTTTCCAAGAGCTTGGAATTGATTCGCTCGACGGAGTCAATATCCTCTTCGCTCTTGAGGAAGAGTTCAAGATTGATATTCCTGATTCCGTGGCACAGAACATGCGAGGAGTACGACAAGTGGTTGATAGCCTGACTCGCGTGCTCGAAGGCGGAGACATCTCTGACCTGGTTGCGATGGCCAAGAGTGATGCCCAGGCCGTAACCACCAACTAAACTTTTCCGATTTTGAGGCCGACGGTGCGCAGAGTTGTTGTAACCGGCTTGGGGGTTATTGCCGCTACAGGCAAAGACCCCAACACCTTCTTCACTAACCTGGTGCAAGGCCGCTCCGGTATCCGCCGCATCTCCCAGTTTGACCCTTCCGCGTTGAGTGTTCAGATCGCGGCCGAGGTCCCTGACTATTGTCCCGCGGACCACTTCCCGAACAAGCGGCTGGATCTTCTTGACCGCTTCACCGAGTTTGGACTCGTTGCCGCCCGCCAGGCGGTGGCAGCCAGTGGACTCGAAGTGCCGGAAGAGCAGCAGCCGCGCTTTGGGGTTGTAATGGGTTCAGGCATGGGCGGCGCGCAGACCTACGAAGTGGGTTATTGCAGTCTTTTCGCTAAAGGCGCCACTCGAGTGCATCCTTTCACCATCCCAAAGAGTATGCACAACGCCGCGGCGTCGCAGATCTGTATGGAATTCGGTGCCCAGGGGCCTTCACTGGCCACTTCGACGGCTTGCTCGTCGTCCGGTCATGCGATTGGCACGGCGTTCCAGTACATTAAGTTCAATCTGGCTGATGTCATGCTGGCGGGCGGAAGTGAGTCTCCGATCACCTTCGGGATCATGCGGTTCTGGGAGTCGGTCCGCGTGATGGCGACAGGCAATGGCGACGCCAGCCGTGCGTGCCGCCCGTTTTCCGGCGATCGGGAGGGATTAGTGTTAGGTGAGGGCGCCGCGGTGCTGGTTCTTGAGGAGCTGGAACACGCTCGCCAACGCGGCGCCACGATTTGCGCCGAACTCGCCGGCTACGGGCTTAGTTCGGATGCTGGGCATATTACCCAGCCCACCATTGACGGCCCGACGCGGGCGATCCGAATGGCGCTCAATGAGGGCGGCCTCAGCCCGGAGGATGTGGACTACATTAACGCGCACGGCACCGGAACTCGCCTTAATGACGCCACGGAAACGCAGGTGATCAAGAATGCGTTCGGCGATCACGCGCGTAAGGTGGCCATAAGCTCCACCAAGTCAATGCATGGCCACGCCATGGGCGCCACGGCAGCTCTGGAGGCAGCCGGTACCGTCTTGGCCGTACAAAACGGGGTGGTTCCTCCGACGGCGAATTACACTGTACCCGATCCCGAATGCGATTTGGACTATGTCCCGAATCAGGCGCGTGAGATTCCTATTCGCGCCGCCATCTCGAACTCCTTCGCATTCGGGGGCCTCAACGCTGTGCTGTTGTTTCGGCGTTTTGAATAAGAGCCGAAACGGCTCGCAGGGGGATGTTTTGAATAATCCCTCGTGCCGTTGCTGAAAGGGCCGCGCGAAGCGCGAGGCTGGGCGATGTTGATCGATTCTGCGGGATTCAAATGATGAAAAGGCGAGTCGCCATTCTAACGCTGAGTGTCGGCTCCGGCCACCTCAGGGCGTCGTCTGTGATTGAAAGCGCGTTGCGGGACGGAGGCGACGACCTCGAGATCCTGCTGGTAGACGCCGTTGACTTGGCGCGCGGCTGGTTTCAGTGGGTATATGTCGGCTCCTACTGGTGGATGCTTCGACACGCACCGGGCGCCTGGCGAAACCTGTTTGAGCGGCGAAGCCGTAAGCTGCATCGCTCCACCGCCCCCCACTGGGTTTTTCGCCGGGGTTGCATCAAAGTGCTCGAGCGTTTTCGCGCTTTCTCTCCGGAGTTGGTGATCGCCACCGAAATCGGCGCCGTTGAGATTGCTGCGCTCGGCAAACGCGAAGGCTGGTTTGATGCCCCGTTGCTGGCCGTGCAGACCGACTACCATGCGGAGCCTCCTTGGGTGCAGACGGAGGTCGATTACTATTGCGTAGGCAGCGAAGAGGCACGCGCACAGCTTATTTCGTGGGGCGCGTTGGCACAGCGAATTTTGATCTCAGGCGTTCCCATTGACCCGGGCTTCGCGCTTCGCATGGACCGCGCGGAAGTGCTGCGCTCACTCGGATTGATCCATCGCAAGCCCGTTGTCTTGGTGATGGGGGGCGGCATGGGGCCAGCGCCGCTCGATGAGATTGTTCGCAGCCTGGAACGGTGCGACCTGCCCCTCCAGGTCATTGCCATCGCTGGCCACAACCGGGCGATGCGCCGCCGGCTTGAACGTTTGCGCGGCCACGTGGCGCTCGATCTCCATGTGTTTGGATGGACCAACCGGGTGACGGAACTCATGGCTTCAGCCGATCTGCTGGTGACCAAGCCCGGGGGGGTTACGGTGGCCGAAGCGCTGGCGGCCGGCGTCCCGCTGCTTGTGACCGAACCGATTCCCGGACCCGAGGAGCGTCACGTACGCTATCTTGTGGAGCGAGAAGCCGCCGTCTACGCCTCGTCTGTGGCTGAGATTCCAAAGCTGGCGTCGGCGGTGCTGACCAACCCGGCGCGTCGAGCCCGGATGGTGAAACGGCATCGGGAGATGGCTCGGCCTGATGCCGCTCACGCGATCGCGCAGGTTGCTCGCGCGCTGATGGAAAAGACGGGGTATATGGACTTGGTTGCTATCCCGCCACCGCGTTCGGGCGACAGCGCCTACGTGATGTAATGCCGGGCGCCCTGGGCCGCGACACAGAGTAATGATCCAATGCTGAGATCCATCCATGCAGGCCTGGAACGGTGGGTGGTGGGAGATTCGATTCCCTCACTGACGCGCTGGGGCCAATCGATGCCAGCGGGTCTGATCAAGCGCCTGCAAATGGACGCTTTCGGCCAAGTGGTGCGTTACGCGGCCGCCCGGCAGCGCTTCTTTGCTCGCAAGCTCGCCGAAAAGGGGATTGACCCAGCACGGGTGCGGCGCCCGGAAGACCTGGGCGACATCTTTACCACGCCTGAGGACTTGCTCAGCCTGCCGGCGGAGGAATTCCTGTGCCGGCCCCCCGACGCCGTCTTCGAGACCACCGGGACTTCCGGTGCGCCCAAGCGCGTCTACTTCGGGTACGACGAGCTGCATCAGTCGGCTCGCCACGAAGCCGCGGCGCTTTATAAGAACGGCGTGCGGCCGGGTGATCGCGTGGTGTGTACCTTCGACGGCGGTTACTGGATTTCAGGGTGGGTCACTTTCCTGGCCTGCCGGATGCTCGGCGTATTCTGTTCGGCCATCGGTAAGCCACAGCCGCGTGAGCTTTACAACCGCCTGCCGCTTTATCGCTACAACGTGATTGCGGCGGATCCCACTTGGCTTGTGAGCTTGTCGGAGATCGCCCAGAAAGAAGGAACTTATCCGCTGAAGCTCATCATCGCCGCAGGCGACCGCATGACGAATGTTTACCGCCGTTATGTGCAGGACGTCTGGGGCGCCCCGATCGTCCTGGGTTATGGCTCAACCGAGGCGGGTGGCGGGGTGGGAATGGAATGCGAGCGGCGGCAGGGTTATCACCTGGATGAGCTCGACTTCCTCTTTGAAATCGTCGACCAAGACGAGCAGGGCTACGGCGAGCTGGTGATGACCACGCTCGCACGCCGCACCCAGCCGTTGATTCGCTATCGCATGCGGGATGTGACGCGTCTTGCGCCCGAGCGCTGCCCGTGTGGTGTGACGCTCCGCCGCATCGAGCCCCTGCGCGGACGGCGTGACGAGATGGTGGTGATGGGCGCCGGGAATATGCACCCGGAGATTTTCGAGCGCATTCTTCACGACGTTGACGGCATTTCCTCGCAGTGGCAGGTGGCCGTACGTCAGCAAGGGCTGCGAGACGTTCTGGAGTTCCGTCTCGAACTTAGCAACGGCGCGGGTCCCGAACTGATCGAACAGCACGTGCGCCACAACTTGGAAGCGCGTTTCCCCGACGTCTGGGCCAACCATCTCTGCGGGATGTACGAGCTAAAGTTCTGCTACCTGCCGCTCGGGACGCTGGGCGGTGCCCGCAAGGCTCGCCGCCTAGTGGATGAGAGGGGTGCGTAGTCAGGGGTCAGGAAGGATCGGTGATCGGGTCATCGAGCCATCGAGCCATCGGGTGATCGGCGATTGAGTAATCGGGCTACGCGCAAGACTATCTGTAAGGTGGCAATGGGCTGGCAACCGCAGCCATCGGATCGTTTCGTTCCTGAAATCACCGGATGGCTCGATCACCCGATGGCCCCTGACTCCTTCTATTAAACTGCATGAGACCTATCATTTTCTCCGATTTCGACGGCACTATCGCTCAGGTGGACGTCACCGACGCGATGCTGAATGAGTTTGCCGAGCCTGAGTGGCAGAACGTCGAAGAGGAATGGCTGGCGGGGCGAATCGGCTCACGGGAATGCCTGCGCCGGCAAATGGCGCTGGTGCGAGCGTCGGCCAACGATCTCAACGCGCTCATTGATTCGGTTCCGCTGGATCCTGGTTTTGCAGCATTTCTGCGCTGGACGCGTGAACAGCGCCTTCCCTTCTACGTGGTCAGTGACGGCTTTGACTACGTCATTCGCCGCATCCTGCGCCGCTGTGGCGCCGAGGGCGAGTTACTGAACGGTTCCCATTTATTTGCCAGCTCGATGCGCGTCGAAGGGACAAGGGTGAAGGTTGATTTTCCTCATGGCCCCGCGCCTTGCGCTCACGGCTGCGCCACGTGCAAGCCCGAAGTCATCCGGCGTCTGGATGCCGGCCATTCGCCTGTGATCTTCATCGGAGATGGACTCTCGGATCGTTTCGCGGTTGAGACGGCCGATGTCGTGTTCGCCAAAGACAAGTTGTTGGCCTATTGCCGCGATCGCAGCATCGGCGCCACGCCTTTCTCGACATTTGCCGACATCAAGAGCGACCTGCAGCTACGGGTGGGAACAGATGCGGGCGTCCCGGCTGATCGCACCCGGCAGCAGCCCGCGCTGATCGGAGCGTTGGATGAGTAGCCGATATTAGGCTACCTAGATAGCTCATACTTGGACTCACGGAGATTAAAGTTTGTCAACCTTCAGCACCACTCGAACCGCCGAACTGCTCGAGTTGGAGCGCCGCTATTGCTCGTTTGGCGACACGGTCCATTACCTCGAGCCCCCCAAGGTGTTTGTAAACTGCGAGGGCTCGTACCTCTTCGACGAGGAGGGCACACCTTATCTCGACTTGCAGATGTGGTATTCGGCCGCCAGCTTCGGCTACAAGAATCCGCGGCTGAACGAAGCCCTCAAGCGCCAGGTTGATCGGCTGCCGCAGCTCGCCTGTCAGTATTTGCACGCCGAGAAAGTAGAAGTGGCGGCGCGCATCGCACAGTACTGCGAGAAGCGTTTCGGCGTGAAAGGCCGCGTTCACTTCAACGTGGGCGGTTCACAGGCCATTGAGGACTCACTGAAGCTGGTCCGCAATTACACCGGCAAGAATCTGATGTTTGCCTTCACCGGAGGTTATCACGGACGCACGTTGGGCGCTTCCGCCATCACTTCCAGCTATCGCTACCGGCGGCGCTACGGGCATTTCGGCGACCGCGCGCAATTCGTGTTCTATCCGTATTGCTATCGTTGTCCCTACGGCCTCAAGCTCGCGAGCTGCGACATTTACTGTCAGAGCCAGTTTTCCCAATTGTTCGACAGCGAGTACTACTCTGTGTGGGACTCGAAAGCCGCTGCCTGCGAATACGGCGCGTTTTATATCGAGGCCGTGCAAGGAACCGGCGGATATGTGATTCCGCCGCGCGAGTATTTCACGCGGCTTCGCGCCACCTGCGACCGGCACAAGGTGCTGATCGTGGATGACGAGATCCAGATGGGCTTCTATCGGACCGGAAAATTCTGGGCCATCGAAAACCTGGGAATTACGCCGGACATCATCGTTTTCGGCAAGGCTCTCACCAATGGCTTGAACCCGATTTCAGGCCTATGGGCGCGTGAAGATTTGATCACGCCTGACATGTTTCCGCCGGGTTCGACGCACTCGACCTTCTCATCGAATACGCTGGGCACGGCAGTGGCGCTCGAAACCTTGAAGATGCTGGAAGAGGAAGATTACGGCGAGTTAGTCAACGACAAAGGCGCATACTTCCTCGCGGGTCTACGAGAGCTGCAGAATCGATACCCAGGAATCATCGGTCAAGTCGACGGCATCGGACTCGCTTTGCGCATTGAAGTGTGCCGCGAAGATGGATTCACTCCAAACCGTGAGCTGACGGACCGCATTTTTGCCGAGGGCTTGAAAGGCGATCTGGAGGTGGGCCCTCGCCGCTACGGATTGGTTCTCGACGTCGGAGGCTATTTCAAGAACGTCTTCACGCTCTCGCCGTCGTTCACCATTACCCGCGAGGAGACAGATCTCGCTTTGGATCTTCTGGATCAGCTTTTCCGCCGCTGCACTGGCCTGCGAAACTGAAGGCCCACACTTGCCGGGTCCGCCCAGCAAGTGGTTAGGGCCTTTCCAGGGCTTCGTTAACGTACCGCCGGAATGCAGTCTCCAATTTCTGCGTGATTGCGCCAGGCGCAGCGTAAGTCCATTGCGGGCTCACAAAACTCACCGCGGCCACCTCACGCGTGGTCGAGCTGATGAACACCTCATCGGCGACTGAGAGGTCGTCGGGCGTGAGATTCCCCTCCCGAAGCTCAACGCCGGCCGCACAAGCGATTTCGAATAGCACCTCGCGCGTCACACCCGGAAGGCAGCCCGACGAGAGCGGCGGCGTCAGCACGGCGCCGCCGCCAACCACGAAGATATTGGCCGAAGTACACTCGGCAAGCTCGCCTCGTTCATTCAGGAGGAGAGCATCATCAAAGCCCTGCGCACGGGCGCGCTCGAGCAGCAAGGCGTTCTGCGCCCAGGAGAGCATCTTGGCGCCCGACAGCACGCCAGCCGAAAACACCGCATTTTCCTGCAGGAGCAGACGGTGCGACTCCGGCCACGGAACCAGTTCCCTTGTGAACACCAGCAAGTCAGTCGGCCGCCGCTTGATGCCGTCAGACCACAGCCCGCCGTCGTTGCGCACAAACCACACTCGTCCCATGCCTTCCACGCGTTGGTTGGCGCTTGCAAGCCGAACGATCGCGTCTCGCACGGTCGCTTCAGTGAAGTCGCTGAGATTGACTCCCAGCCGACCGGCGTCCCGACTCATGCGCTGCCAGTGGTGATGGAATTGAAAGGGCTGGCCTCGATAGACCCGCAGCGTCGTGAAAACTCCCAAACCTGAAAGCAAACCCGATTGCCCAGGCGAAAGGCGCGTATCGGCAAGCGGCACGATGCTGTCGTTATGCAGGATCAGTTGATCCATGGTGTAGCCGGGAACACACCCCAAGCCGCGCCTGCAGCGCGGCACCAGTGTAGGAAGGTCAGATAAGGGATCAATCTGGCGGATCAGCGGGTCTCTGGCTCAGGACTGAGCGCGCACCGTGAAGGAGTAGTCGAATCGCACGCGGCAGTGTGTGTCAGGTGGCAGATGAACCTCCGGCCCGTGAGGAATCAGCACCAGGCAGCCCACGATGCCGGCGGCTGCGATAGACCCGGCTGAAGCCGCCGCGGCCGCCCCAGCGACTTTGGGAATCACGGCAAGGCCGCCCGCGCCGATCAAGGCGCCCGTCATGAAATGCCAGGAGAACTGCCGCCCGCCTTTCAGATCGCCTTCGCGGTCCAGCCTCATCAGACCCGGGTTCTCAAGCGCTGCCAGACGAGCCGTTACCGGTTCGATCTCGCCGCTGGGTAAGGATACCTCATCGAAGCGGAATCCGATTTCGGCGGGCCGATGCATCCGGCCTGCGGCGCGCACATTCGTGACGCGCCCGTAAAGCAGCGTTCCCTGAGGCAGCGCGAGTTGGTCGCCAACGTAAACGGGGCGAAGGAGCTGACCCTCCACCGCATCGTGCACCTGGGTGATCTTGGTGTGAATGCCGGAGAGAAGCACAATGCTGGCCTCAGTTTCGGCAGGCACGGTGAGAAGCGATGACGAGTCCATCGCGGAGGTAACCGTGGGTCGGCTTTCCGGCGTACCCGCCCGCACGGGTGACGGCAGGCCAAAGCTTCCGGCGAAGACCAAAGCTGCGAAGATCGTTACAATTTTCACGCGCACGGCTCCAGCTTTCCGCCCCAGACCGGTTGAGGTTAGGCTCACGGCCCTTCCCCGCTCAGCCTGTGCCGCGGCGAAGGACACTCCCGTCCCGAAACTCCGTTTATTATGGGCCTGCGTGATTGGAAACGCAAGCGAGGAATGCAGTTCCATATCGATCGCTATGATGACGCGCCGTAACTGCCTTTCCGGCTGTCGAAGCCTTCCCACCATCAACAGCGTTCGACGCCGCCACCGCTCCGGAGGTTACTGTCACAAGTCCCGCACGAGGCGCGTGTGGGGCGTGTCTGGCCCTGGCAAATATCTTTCCAGCAACGCAGTTGCCTGCACCACCACCTCGGAGATCGTCCGTACTACCACCACACGCGGGACCACCTCGTTGCCACCGTGCGGCTGCCGGTACGCGGAAAACTCATCTTGGGGGTCGAATAGGATGCTCCGGCATCCGGCGGCACGCGCCGCTTCGACGTCGCTCGGCGAGTCGCCAATCAGGATGCTGCGGCTTAGGTTAATCCTCCAGTCACGCGCCGCCCGAAGCAGCAAGCCTGGACGTGGCTTGCGGCACTGGCACCCAGCGTCAGGAGCATGAGGGCAGTAGTAGGCAGCCGTGATGGGCGCTCCTGCGCGAGTGAGATGGGATACGAAGCGTTCGGTAATGCGGCCAAGGGCCGCGCGGCTCATCAACCTCTTGCCCACTCCGGCTTGATTTGAAACCACAATCAATGGCAGTTCAAAGCGGCTCAGCCCGCGAAGCGCCGGAACCACGCCGTCGAGAAATCGGAACCCGTTCCAGGTTGTCACATATCCGCCTACCACGCGCTGGTTGATAACCCCATCGCGGTCGAGGAAAATGGCCGGACGCCAGCCGCGGCGCGGCGAATCATCGAAGTGAAACGCGATGGAGTTGCCGAATCGATTCATCGTTTGAATGACTCGTGCTTCCTACCCGGCTGTGCCGGCGTGAGCTGAAAGCCAGACTCTCAACCCTCAGTGGTCGGGGTTGCCAACGTGTAGGACTCGTCAAAGAGTGCCATCTCGTCGGGTGTCGGCACTTGAAATTTCTCCACCCATTGCAACAATTGATCCCGTTGTATCGGCGGACTCTCCATGCCCCGGCGTTGAACCCTGTCGAACAGAACATCGGCAGGCGCCGAGAGATAGTGCAGTTCGACGGCAGCACCGGCGGCTCGGGCTCCAAGCCGTAGCGTATCTCGCTCGGACCTTCCCCAAGTGCCCCATTCAACGATTATGGCAACGCCGAGCGCGAGGAGCCTTTCACCGAGCCTCCATTGTAGGGCCTCGATCTTCTGGCACTTTACCTCGTCGTACAGGTTCAGCGAAAGAGCATCCATCCATTCGTCGGCTGAAAACCGAATCGCACCCAACCTTTCCTCGAGCAACTTGGCGTGTGTGGTTTTGCCAGAGCCCGGCAAGCCGCACACGATAATCAGCCTGGCGCCGGTACCCGATCTCTCGTTGACGGGACTATCGCTCATGTGGTCTGTCTGCTCTTTCGCGGCGCACGCAAGGGCCGGGATTCCCGACTCTTCTCTTCCCAGCCGTTTCGGAATGTACCTCGTTCAGAATCGACTTTGTGCCCTTTGGTGGACGGTTCTGAGCCTATCTCGGGCTGTCGGCAATGTCATCCTATTTTCGCACTCGAAAAAGTCCTTGATTTCCT
>Ga0335085_10010116_pt1 | contig 14135 bp, 13 predicted proteins | sample Lox_Sample_45_FD_206712 | JGI IMG/M metagenome (GOLD analysis project Ga0335085, IMG submission 206712) | Soil microbial communities from Loxahatchee National Wildlife Refuge, Florida, United States - Lox_Sample_4.5 | ecosystem: Environmental > Terrestrial > Soil > Wetlands | place: USA...
CGGTTTCCACCGCAGGCATCCACGTGTCCGGGCCGCCCTCGCCAGCCGACTCGAAGAACTGGGCCATACGGTTCCACATCTGCGCGAACTCGGGGAACGGGTCCCAGGACTCGCTGGGCCAGCCGCTGCGCCAGCGCATCACCGGCCGCTGGCGTCGTGGTACAGGCACATTCATCCCTTGATCACCTCCAGCTCTGCCGCCGCTTGCAGCGGCCATGAACCGGCCCGCCGGAGTACGGCGCGCCCGTCCTGTCACGCATCCCCTACCGCCGGCGGGCCTGCCTGAAACTGCCCATATGGCGCCATCCCGGGAGCCTCCGGTAAGGATCCCGCCGGCCGTGGGCAAGCTCCTGGCCAAGGGCCCGATTCCAGGCTGCCGCAGCGCAGGGATCCTGCCGCGGCCGCCGGGACCCGGTTCGCCCGGCCGCAGTGCTCACACCGGATCAGTCCCGCTGCCATGGCCACCTTCCTTCTCCTGCGCTGGCCCGCCGGGTCAACGTGCCCGGCGGCCGGTGAAGGTTGCGACCGAGTCAGCCCTCGGTCGTGGCAGGTCCGGCCCAGTGGGCCGCACTGGCTATCCCAGTCATTGTGCTGCTCTTGAGTCTCGTGTTACCTACGATCCGTGAACCGGTTCTCGGCCCAGGCATACATAACGACATCAACCGGGGCCCGTCATGGCATGAGCCGGCCCGCCGTGCCGGTGAAAGCGTCCTGCCACGGCGGCTGGCTGTCTGGCCCGCTTTGCGCCACCCGGCCGGGCGGCCAACGTCAGCGCCGCGGGCGGCCGCGTCAGCGCCGCGGGCGGCGGGCGTCAGCGTCCCGGACGGCGATCCTGGGCGCGGGCGGTGACCCTCGCGGTCATGCGTGACCGGTTGCGCCTGGCCAGGCTGGCGTGCCGCTGCCGCTCCTCCTCGTCGGCCAGCAGCTCGTCCGCGTCGGCCTCCAGGTACAGCTTCACGAACATCGGGTGCATGATGTCCTCCTCCGCTAGCCGCTGGACCGTCGCCTGGCCGGTGCCTGCCGTCCCAGGTGAGGCGGTCCTGCTCTCCGGAGCTGCCCAACCGGCAGAAAATACGGCCCAGATGCTGAGACTCCGGGAAGGCCCGGCATTCATCGCAGCGACCTGCGGTGCCCCTAAGCCTGGCTGACCGGGTGCGGCAGCCCGTCAGCTCCCTGGCCGACCGCCTGCACGCCGGCGATGAACAGGTCGACCCCGAACCGGTAGTGCTGGTCCGGGTCGTCGCACACCGTCAGCGGGACGGCCGCCTCGACTACGTGCGGATAGCGGTCGGGTGGCAGCAGGGCCAGCTGCACCCGCTTGCGCCGCTGCATCTCCGCGCGGTCCGCCTCGGTCATGCCCGGCTCGAAACCGGGCTCGCTCATGACCAGCATCAGTGCGGTCCACAGGCCGCTGCGGGCGATCGCCGCGGCGCGCTGGGGGCCGAAGCCGGCCCGGCGCAGCACGCCGAGCGTGGTCTCGGTGGCCCGCAGTGCGGCACCGCTGTTCAGCTTCTCGCCCTTGAGCAGCAGCTCGGACGCGGACGGGTGCTCCCGCAGCACGCGCACGAGCGACTCCAGCAGGCCGCGCAGCTGCTGCGGCCAGTCCGCGGTCTCGTCGATGTCGGTGTCGACGCCGGCCCACACCCGCTCGACCAGCCCGCCGAGCAGCTCCTCCTTGCTGCGGAAATGCCAGTAGAGCGCCATCGGCGTGACGCCAAGCGCCGCGGCCAGCCGCCGGATGGTGAGCGCGTCCAGGCCCTCCGCGTCGCTCAGGGCGAGTGCCCGGTCGACCACGGCGGCCTTGCTCAGCCGGGTCCGGCCTTCTTCATCTGCCGCTGTCTGTGCCATCACTTGACAACTATACACCGTACACGTAATGATGCCATGTACATCGTATAGGTGTAGCGTACAAGTTCGTTGTACAGGTAATCAGTACAGGATGCGAAACGAGGAGAGCGGCCGATGCCCAGACGCTGGTGGACCCTCGTGGCGGTGAGCCTCGCCACGTTCATGACCTACCTCGACAACAACGTGACCAACGTCGCGATCCCGACCATCCAGCGCAGCCTGCATCTGTCCATCGCGGGCCTGGAGTGGGTGGTCAGCAGCTACATCCTGGTTTTCGCCGGGCTGCTGCTGGCCGGCGGCCGGGTGGCCGACCTGTACGGCCGGCGCAGGCTGTTCCTGATCGGGCTGGCGGTGTTCACGCTCGCCTCGCTGGCGGCCGGCCTGGCCGGGAGCGGCGGCGTGCTGATCGGTGCCCGGCTGCTGCAGGGCCTCGGCGCGGCCATCCTGGTGCCGACCACGCTGGCCGTCATCGTCGCGACCTTCGACGACGCCGCGGAGCGCGCCAGGGCGATCGGCGCCTGGGCGGCGATCGGCGCGCTCGCGCTGGCCTGCGGCCCGCTGATCGGCGGCTTCATCAGCCAGCACCTGCACTGGGGCTGGATCTTCTTCATCAACGTGCCGATCGGGGTCATCACCTTCGCGCTGGCGGTGCTGGCGATGGGGGAGTCGCGCGCCCCGGCGGCCACGCGCCGGCTCGACCTGCCCGGCCTGGTCGCCTCGGCCGTCGCGCTGTTCTCGCTCACCTACGCGCTGATCGAGGGCCACGACAAGGGCTGGACGTCAGCGCTGATCCTGGGCGCGTTCGCGCTGTCCGCCGTGGCGGCGGCGGCGTTCGTGGTGATCGAGTCGCGCACCGGGCAGCCGATGGTCGACCTGACCCTGTTCCGGTCCCGCGTCTTCACCGGCGGCACCACCGTGATGATGCTGTGGGCGTTCGGCATCTTCGGCATCTACTTCTTCACGTCGATCTACCTGCAGACCATCCTCGGCTTCTCCCCGACCAAGGCCGGGCTGGCGTTCGTGCCGATGGCTGTCTGCCTGGCGCTGTCCGCGGCCGTGGCCCCCGCCGTGGCGGGCCGGATCGGGGCGCACCGCACCGTCGGGCTGGGCATGGCGGTCATGACGGCCGGCCTGTACCTGTTCTCCCGGCTGGGCGCCGGCGCCACCTTCGCTGCGCTGCTGCCCGGATTCCTGCTGTTCGGCGCGGGCGCGGGGCTGATGAACGTGCCGCTGACCAACGCGATCCTGCACTCGATGCCGCCGGAGCGGTCCGGTGTCGCCTCGGCCCTGCTGAACGCCTCCCGGGAGGTCGCCGGCCTGCTCGGCATCACGGTGATCGGCGCGGTGCTGCGGTCCCGGCAGGGCGCGGCGCTGCGGGACAGCGTCGCGCCGGGCGGCGCGTACCTGGACGGCTACCACGCCGGGCTGCTCGTGACCGTGGCGCTGCTCGCCGTGGGCACGGTCGTCGGCTACCTGGCGCTGCGGCGGGCAGAAAGCCAGCCCGGCGCGGTGCCCGCCGGGCAGCCGGCCGGCCAGCCTGCGCCGGGCGGCGCCGTGCAGGGGGGCTCGCGGGCGCCCGCCCCGGCGGAACCCTCGCCGGGCGGGGCGGGGACAGAGCTCAGCGGTGCCCACCCGGGCCGCTGACCGGCGGGCGGGCGCGGCCGTCGCCTGGGCGGGCTGGTCACGATCCGCATGATGGTGCCCATACCCTCCCATCGAGCCGCAAACTGAGGCAGGGCCGAGGCGGCCCGCAGGTCATTGCGAAGACCTTCCGGCCTCAGCGGCCCGGGCGGCAGCCCGGCTCGCCGGCGGCGCGGCCCGGGAGGGTGAAGGCCACCGGTGTCAGTGGTCCGTGTCCGCGCCGGGGCGGAGCGCCTTGCGGATGCGCCGCTCAAGCAGGAAGACGGCCACCGCCATGATCGCGTTGAGAATCGCCCGCGGTGGCTGCCTGCGGGCGCGCCGGGCGGAACGCTGCTGCGGCGCGCCCCGCCGGCAGCCGGGCCCGCGACATCACCGTCACCTACTCCGGCGGCCGCTGGGTGGGCCCGCACAGCCTGACGCAGGACGGCAGCCTCACCGTGCCCGGCGGCTCGCACCTGGTGCTCCGCAACCAGACCGAAGGGCCGATCCTCGCCGCCGTCGAGGATCTTGCCTGGACCGGTGAGGCCACCAGCGCCGCCCAGGTCACCACCATGGCCGAATTCCGCGAGCTGTTCAGCTCAGAGGTGCTGGCCCCCCAGCAGCAGCTCGCGGTCAGTCACATCGCCTTCCTGTTCAGCGACCTCAAAGGCTCCACCCAGCTGTACGAGGGGATCGGCGACGCAGCCGCCTACAGCCGGGTCAACCGGCATTTCGACTTCATCAGGCAAGCGGTCAACCACGGCGGCGGCAGCATCATCAAGACCATGGGCGACGGGGTGATGTCCGCCTTCTACCGGCTGGACGACGCCCTCGCCACCGCGATCCGGCTGCAGGCCCAGGTCGGCACCTGGTGCCGGGAGCAGGGCATCGACCCGCCGCTGGCCCTGAAGGTGGGCGTCCACCACGGCCCCGCGATCGCGATGACCGCCAACGATCACCTGGATTATTTCGGCCGGACCGTGAACCTGGCGGCCCGGGTGGCCGATCAGGGCCACGGCGGCGACGTCGTCGTGCTGCGCGAGGTGCTCGATCAGGCCGACCAGTCCCTGTTCCAGGGGCGCGGCGATATCAGGGTCGAGCCCTTCACCACCCAGCTGCGCGGCCTCGCCCAGGACCAGCGCCTGGTCCGGCTCACCGTCGGGACCGTCCGCCACGGCGCCGCGCAAAAGGGCGCGTTATCCCTGGCCGACGGCCGCAGCAAGCTCGTTTTATGACGCTGGAATGGTGGCTGATCCGGGTAATCCGGATCCGGGCAATGACGCTGGCCGCTGTTTTCCGGCCGCAGGTGAACCCGCCATGCCAGCCGTGCGTCCTGTAAACGGCCCCGCGGATCGGAGCTATCCCATGCCCGCCCGGACCAAGCGTGTGCGCGCCGCACTGCCGGGGTTTGCGTTCGCCGCCGTCCTGCTGCTCGCAGGCTGCGGCGGGGCCAGCCAGAAAGGCCCAGCCGCGCCGTTAACGCGGCCGGGCAGCCTCTGCGGCAAGGTGGCGAGCGGCCGGCCAGCCGGGGAAACGGGCCCGGCCCGGGTCAGCCCGTCCTCAGCGTCCGCCATTTGCTGGGTCAGCTCGAGCATCCTGGCGCGGGCGGCCCCGGCCCGGCCCCAGCCGCCCGCGGTTCCGCTCGTGCCCGCGCTGGATCCGCCGCATCACCCCTCGCGATCCGGCCCGGGAGACGGGGTTGCTGCCTCCTCGCCCTCGCCAGCGGGCCACTTCGACGTGCGTCAGGCGCAGCGGGACTGTCTGTCAGGGCAGGCAGCAGATCGGTGCCGCTGGAGCACAGCACGGGACCATCGTGATGGCGGCGAAAGGCCTGGCGCGTCAAGCCGGCCACGATAGCGGCATCATTGCCTTCCGAATCGCCTTTCCCGGCTGGCGGCCGGGCCCAGCTGAACTGCGGAAGGGCCCATGCGCACGGGCTGAAGGACCCTGGGCATACGGGGCCGGCGGCCGGCACCGTGAGGACATGGAGACGCATCCGGCGTCCCGGGACCACCGGCGCCCGCTGGCGGGTGTCTCATGCGGGCGCCGGGGCGGCAGGCCAAGGGAGAGATGCTGTGAGCAGCCGTGTCAGAGACGTGATGACCAGCGACGTGGTGACGGTCGGGGATACGGCCGGGTACAAGGACATCATCACCGTCATGCGTGAGCGGCGGGTCAGCGCCGTCCCGGTGCTGGACTCGGCCGGTCAGCTGGCCGGGGTGGTCTCCGAGGCCGACCTGCTACTGAAGGAAGCCGGCGCGGAGGCCCTGGGCGGGTACCTGATCTCCACCGGCCGCCGGGGGGAGAAGGCGAAGGCAGCCGGCGTGACCGCGGCCGACCTGATGACCCAGCCACCCGTCACGATCGGCCCGGACGAAAGCGTGGTGACGGCGGCCAGACGGATGCGCGACTGCCGGGTCAAGCGGCTGCCGGTCGTAGACCAGGCCGGACGGCTGGTGGGGATCGTGAGCCGGGTGGACGTGCTGAGCGTGTTCGGCCGCCCGGACACCGAGATCCGCGACGAGGTGGTCAGGCAGATCATCGGGACCGACTTCGCGCTGGACCCCAGCGCCTTCGAGGTGACGGTCAGCTCCGGCATCGTGACCGTCACCGGGGAGGCGGACAGTCATGCCGTGGCGCTGCAGCTTGCCGACGCGCTGCGGCACGTGGAAGGTGTCGTTGACGTGCGGGACCGGATCAGCTACCCGCGGGACCAGGCGAAGGCCGCCCGGGCCCTCCGGCCACGGGCACCCGGATAGCTCACTGCGAGCCGGGCGATGCAGGCCGGAAGGCAGCGCCACAGGGACCGTAGGTCCCTGGCCCAGCGGGCAGTCCCGGCGATGCGATGGAGAACGAGAGGGCAAAACGGCTGACGCCCAGCACCGCACCGGGCGGGTGGGCGCCGAGGGACGCGTACCTCTCGGAAGGAGGCGCCAGTCATGGCCGGATCGGACCTGGTGGCGATCATCACTCCCATCGCGGCTGTCATCGCCCTGGCCTTCTGGCTCGGCATGATCTTCTGGGCTGAGGGCCACCCCGGGTGGAAGACGCGCCGCACAGCGCAGGAAACTCAGTTCCCCGGTGAAAGCCGCACGCTCAGCGGCGACCTTCACGCCGGGGAGCCAGCACCGCTGCGGCAGGAAACGAAGGCCGCATAGGCAGCCCGTTTGCCCGGGCGGGCCCCCCGTTCCGGTTAAGACGGCCGGTGCGGGTAGAGAGCTGAGGAGCCCCGGGGGCCGGCGATCCGCCACGGCCGGCCGGGGACCGCTCGGCTCAGGAGAAGGGACGCTGGAAAAATGTGGGCTTTCCTGTCCGTCAGGCTGCGGAGATGGCTGCTGATGGCCATCGCGCTGCCGCTGGCGCGGTTCCTCGTCCATCGCCTCGCCCTCGCCGCTGACCGCCGTGACGCCCGTTCGGCCAGGCTGCTCCAGCGTGCCGACTCGGCCGTGACCACGGTGTCCCGGCGGACCACCCGCAGGGCCAGGCGCTGAGGCACAGAGTGCATCTCTAGCCACGTATGCCTCAGATAGCGCAGATCATGATGACGGGGCCCGCTGCGCATCATCGGGCCTGCACGAGGTAGTTCCCCATGCTGGGGAACGGAGGCCACCCGATGCCGAGGGTCGCGGTTGTCGCACATGCTGGCAAGAGCTTCGGCGGCGGTCTGGCCGAGCTCCGGGAGCTGCTGGCGCGGGAGGGATCTGCCGATCCGCTCTGGTACGAGGTGGGCAAGAGCCGGAAGGCGCCGAAATGCGCCCGCCGGGCGCTGGCGCGCGGCGCCGAGGTCATCTTCGTCTGGGGCGGCGACGGGATGGTGCAACGCTGCATCGACGCGGTGGCCGGGACGGATGCTGTGCTGGCCATCCTCCCGGCCGGCACCGCGAATCTGCTGGCGGCGAACCTGCAGGTTCCGGCCGACCTGGCCGGGGCGGTGCGGGTCGGGCTGCACGGGGACCGCCGCGGGCTGGACACCGGCTCGGTGAACGGCGAGCATTTCGCGGTCATGGCCGGCGCCGGATTCGATGCCAGCATGATCAAGCAGGCCGACCGGGGGATGAAGGACCGCTTTGGCCGGGCGGCGTACCTCTACACCGGTGCCAGGAATCTCAGCGCGGGCCGGGTGAAGGCGGTCATCGAAGTCGACGGCAAGCGCTTTTTCAAGGGCCGGGTCTCGTGTGTCCTCGCGGGGAACGTGGGCAGGGTCCTCGGCGGAGTCGAGGCGTTCCCTGGGGCCCGGCCAGACGACGGGTGGCTGGAACTCGGTGTGGTCACCGCCGGGAACGCGGTTCAGTGGGCCCGGACGCTGGGACGGGTCATGCTGGACGAGGCCGAGAGGTCGCCGTTCGTCCATGTCACGCGCGGCAGGCAGTTCCGGGTCCGGTTTGACCGGCAGCTTCCCTACGAGCTTGACGGCGGTGCCCGCCCGGCGGCCAGGAAGCTGCGGATCAAGGTCCATCCGTCCTCGGTCAGGATCTGCGTGCCTGCCGGCGCGGCGGACAGGTCCTTAGCGGTCGGCCTGCCAGTAGGCCACTGGGCGTTGGGCCTGATCAGTACGGTAACCGCGGTCACCCAGAGGGCGGAGAACAGGAGGCTGCCGAGGATGTCGGTGGGGTGGTGCTCACCCCGGTACATGCGGGAGATCGCGACCAAGGCCGGCATGGCGACCGCCGGGATGAGGAACAGCCACCGCCACCAGCCGCGGGCGTGGCCGATGACCAGAATCGCCACCGCGGCATAGAGGCAACAGGTGGCCGCTTCGTGCCCGGACGGGTAGGCCGAGGTCGGCAGGTGCTGGTCGAGATGGGTGACGTCCGGCCTGGGCCGCTTGACGACGGCGGCGGCGGTGAGGAAGGCGGCGAGTTCCCCGGCCATGATGACGCCGATGAACAGGACCGGCCGCCAGCGCCGGGTGACGGCGAGGAAGACCACGCAGGTGGCGAGGGCCACGACCAGGATCGCCTGGGTCGCGCCGAGGGTGCTGGCGACCAGGCTCCACTGGTCCCGGCCGGGTGTGCGGTGGGCGGCGAACCAGTGCGGGACCGTCTGGTCACCCAGCACGTTGCCGTTCCCGTACCTGGTGACCAGCTCGCCGAAGCCGACGACAATGCCCAGGATCAGCACCCAGGCCACTGCGGTTCCGGCCGCGGCGCGGCCGCGGTCGCGGATGCGCGCCTTGCGCCCGGCGGGCTCCGGCTCGGCCGGCCTGAGGTCGGCCCGCGCCTCGGGCTCCAGCCCCTCGCTCACCGGGTCGGTCACCGGCAGGCCGGCGGCGTGCCGGGTCAGCTCGAAGGCGAACGCGGTGAGGCCGAGCCAGGCGATCCCGACTGCCCACCCGCCGGCCACATCGGACAGGTAGTGCACGCCCAGCAGGACCCGGCTGATCCCGATGACGGCGACAAGCGCGGCGACGACAATGCGCAGCGTGCTGCGCCACCGGCCGCGGGCCGCGGGCAGGAAGACAACGAGCAGCGCCCCGTAGCAGACGATCGAGCCAAGTGAGTGCCCGCTGGGGAAGCTGTTCCCGGCGCCGTAGGCGACCGGGTGCGCCACCACCGGGCGCAGCCGGCCGACCAGCGATTTGAGGACCGGGTCCAGCACGAGGGCGCCGGCGCCGGTGACGAGCAGGTAGATCGCCAGCCGCCACCGCCGCCGGAGCGCCAGCACGATCGCTGCGGCACCGATCACCGTCCAGAGCACGCCACCGCTGCCCAGCCAGGTAACCGCCTTGACCGCCGTGACGAGCGGGGCGTCACCGGCGACCAGGCCGTTGATACCGGCCGCAGCGCTGTGGTCGGCCGACTCCAGCGGGGGCCACCGCAGGCGCACCAGCAGGAGCAGGACCGCAAAGACCATCGCCGCGGCCGCGACCGCGATCAGTGGCGCGAGGCTGCGGTGGTGGCGGTCGAGGGCGCGGGCAGGCATGGCCGTATGCTGCCCGCGCCGTCAGCGTTCATGCCGCACCCTGCTGGCCGGTGCGCGATGCAGCGCCCCGCCGGGGATGCCGTTGTCGCTGTTCATCGTGGGCAGCCTGGGGTAGCAGGTGAGACCGTACCGCGACGTCCAGGCAGAAGGTGGCGGGAACATGTGGGAGCGGCTCGAGGGGTATGAGTTGAAGTGGCGGGCGCGCGGCACGCGCGGCCTGCGGCCAGGGGAGCGGCCGGATCCGTCCCTGCCGATCGGCACCGATCGGCTGCCGCAGATCGAGCACATCGTCGTGCTGATGATGGAGAACCACTCCTACGACAACTACCTCGGCATGCTGCAGGGCCGCGGTGAGGGCTTCCCGCTGGGGGCCGACGGCGAGCCGGACGTGTTCAACCCGGGCACCGACGGTGAGCGCGTCCGCGCGCACCACCTGTCCTCAACCGTCCAGCACCTGGGGGTGCCCTCGCAGAGCTGGCATGCGAGCCACCTGCAGTGGCGGCACGGGACCTGCCAGGGGTTCGTGGCCGGTACCCAGACGGTGAAGCCCGATGCCGATGCCGACGCCGCCGTCAGCATGGGGTACTGGACCGAAGACGACCTTCCTTTCTATTACGGCCTGGCCCGGGCCTTCCCGCTGGCCGATCACTGGTTCAGCTCCTGCCTGGGGCCCACTTTTCCCAACCGCCGTTTCCTCATCGCGGGAACGGCGCATGGCCTCATCGATGACCTGCCGTACGACCTGTTCGACTACCCGTCCGCCGGGACCATCTTCGACCTGCTGACCAGGCACGGGATCTCCTGGGCCAACTACCACGCGGTGCCGGGGGACAAGTCGCTGGCCCGGCGTTACGCCCATCACCGGCGCCGGATGGCGCGGCGCCGGCTGCTCCGCCTCGGCAGATCGCTGCGGTCGGTGACCCAGGGAGTCCAGAAGGACCTGCAGTTCACCGCCGACGTCTTTCCGCTTGGCATCGGGCGGTACATGCTGCACGTCCGGAGCACCGACCAGTTCTTCGCCGATGCTGACACCGGCACGCTGCCCTCGTTCAGCATCGTGGACCCTGATTTTGACACCTACTCCGAAGAGAACCCGCAGGATGTCCGGAAGGGCGAGAGCTTCGCCGCCGAGGTGATCAACCGGGTCATGCACGGCCAGGGGTGGCCCCGCACCCTGCTGATCTGGGTGTATGACGAGCACGGCGGCTATCACGATCATGTTGCACCGCCCGCCGCCGTCCCGCCCGATGAGGTGGAGGGGCGCAGCCTGGTCGGGAGCCCGACGCGGCTTCAGCGCCTGCTGCGGCCGCTTGTCCCCGGCCTGGTCCACAACGCGGAGAATGACGCGGCAGGGCCGCATCGCTACGACCATTACGGGTTCCGGGTGCCCGCCGTGATCGTGTCGCCGTACGCGCGGCCGGACTACGTGTGTTCCGACGTGCTTGACCACACCTCGGTGCTGAAGCTCCTCGGGGAGAAGTGGAACCTGCCCGCGCTGACCGCGCGGGACGCGGCGGCGGTTCCGCCGCTCGGCGCGCTGGACCTTGACGGGCCGCCGGCCTTCCTCGCCCCCCCGTCGCTGCCGGAACCCGCCTTGAAGTGGGGTTCCTGGTAAGGGCGCGGCCGGCGTGCCGGCGTGGAGGTTTGTTTGGCTGGCTGAGAGGAAGAGACGGGCATGCGATCAATAGCTGCCGCTCGTGCCTCCGGCACAGCCAGGCGCGCATCGGACAGCCCCGCGGCGCGGGCGCTGGCCCGGGCCGGCCTCACCGCGCGGGGGGTCCTGTACATCCTCATCGGCTGGGTCGCCATCCTGGTCGCGCTCGGGCAGAGCTCGCACGAGGCGGACCAGCAGGGCGCGCTGCAGTTGCTGGCCGGCCAGCCCTATGGCCTGGTCTCGCTGTGGCTGCTCGGCATCGGGTTCGCCGGCTATGCGCTGTGGCGGTTCAGCGAGGCCGCCTTCGGCGTCACCGGCGAGGGGAACGGCGCCGGTCCACGGCTGAAGTCCCTGGTCCGGGGGCTGATCTACGCGTTCTTCGCGTACCTGACATTCACCATCATCTCCGGCGCCGGTGGCGGCAGCCAGAAAAGCAGGCAGCAGGATCTGACCGCCACGGTCATGCACCACCCCGGCGGGCAGTGGCTGGTCGGCATCGCCGGCCTGGCTATCGTGATCGCTGGACTGGCGCTTGTCTTCGAGGGCATCAGCCGCAAGTTCCTGAAGTACCTGCAGCTTTCGCAGCTGAGCCTGCGGACGCGCCGGCTCGTGGAGCGGCTCGGCATGACCGGGACCGCTGCCCGGGGCGCTGTCTTCGCGCTCGCCGGGGCGCTGGTGATCGAGGCGGCCGTCACCTACCAGCCGGCCAAGGCCGGCGGCATCGATAAGGCGCTGCTCACGCTGCGCAACCAGCCGTTCGGCGAATTCCTGCTGATCCTCGCGGCGCTCGGCCTGATCATCTTCGGCATCTATGGCCTGTGCGAGGCCCGCTGGCGGCGGGTCTAGCCGCTACTGATCCCGGCTGGTCCCGGCCCGGCGAAGGTCCCGGGCACACGGGAAGGTCGCCTCTTGGCCATGAGGACCCCGGCGGCTGACGCTGGTGGAGAAGGAGACAAGGCCATAGGAGGCGGCGGCGGGCAGTAGCTGTGGCGCGCCCCATCCCATCACCGGTCAGCGGCCGCACCGCCAGCCGTCGCCCCGCCGCTGTACCGCAGCGCCGGCCGGCCGGAGATGACGGTGCCCCGGTGAGGCGGTCCCGGACGAAGGGAGGCCGATCATGACCAGCACCAGTCATGGGGTCCTGGTCGGATGCGACGGCTCACCCGACAGCGAGCGGGCGCTGCTCTGGGCAGCGCGGGAGGCCCGCCGGCGCGGCACCGTCCTGACCGTCTGCCACGCCTGTACGCCGGAAGAGGCCGAGGCTGCGCCCGGCGACGGCCGGGCGGCCGATCAGGAGCAGGCAGCCGGTGACCAGTGCCTGGCCGAGGCGCTGCGATTCGCGCAGGGACTGATGGGACCGGGGCAGGCCAGGCCACTGCAGGCCGTCGGCCCGGCCGCGCACGTGCTGTGCGAGCACAGCCCGGACGCGGACATGGTCGTGGTCGGGCAGCGCGGGCGCACCCGGCTGCCGGGATCACTGCTGGGATCGACCGGGCAGCAGGTCTGCGCCCATGCGCGCGGGCGGGTGGTGGTGGTGCGCGGGCACTGGCACCCGGCCGCCGGGTACATGCCGGGCCCGGTCGTGGTGGGCGCCGACGGATCGGCTGCCGCCCGCGCCGCGATCGCGTTCGCCGCCGAGGAGGCTGCGCTCGCCGGGGTTCCGTTGCAGGCCGTGTGCGCCCTGGCGGACAGCCCGGGCAGCCTCGGCGGGTCCGGCCGGATGCAGGAGGCCTTCGACCGGGACCTCGCCCGGTGGGAGAAGGAGTATCCGGAACTGACCATCTTGCGGCAGGTCACGTTCAGCCCGCCGCGCACCGCGCTGCTGGAGGCCGCGTCCGGTGCCCAGCTGCTCGTCGTCGGCGGCCGCGGCCGGGGCGGCCTGGAGGGCATGCTGCTCGGTTCGGTCAGCCAGGCGATGCTCCATCACGCCCCGTGCCCGGTCGGCGTCGTCCACCCGCAATGACAGGCTCGGACGGCTAGGCTGACCGGCCCGTGGAGGACAGGAATGGGTACTGCGGCGGTGAGTCCGCGGCTGCGGCTGACCCTGCTCGGGGTGGGGGCGATGAACTCCCCACGCTTCCCGCCGGCCGGGCTGCTGGTCCGGTACCGCCGCCGCCAGGTCATGCTCGACGGCGGCCCCGGCGCCGAGCCGGCCGGGCGGCTGGCTGCCTGGCTGGTCACCGACGAGCACAGCGAGCTGCGCCGCGAGCTGCGCGCGCTGGCCGCCGCCCATGGGCTGCACCCGCGCGTGGCCGCGGTCAGCGTCGGCGATCTGCTCATCGAGCCGCACCCGGTTGCCCACACCAGCCATCCCACCTGGGGATACCTGCTGCACCTCCCGCAGGCGTCCGCGGCGTGGGCGCCGGAGTTCTGGGCCTTCCCCGGCTGGGCGGCCGGGGTGGACCTGATGTTCGCCGATGCCGCCGGGTGGAACCGCCCGATCCGCTTCGCCGGCGGGGCCGGCGGGCACATGGCGGCGCTGCAGGCCGCCGGCCAGGCCCGCGAGCATCATGTGGCCCGGCTGGTGTTCGCCCACATCGGCCGTCCCTCGCTGCGGGCCATGGATGCCTCCTGCCGCCTGCCATTCGGGGAATGGGGCCAGCTGGGCCGCACCTACCAGCTCCCGCCGCGCCAGTGAGCTGACGGCGGGACCTTTGGTCCAGGGTCTGGGGCCGGAGGCCCGCTGGGACAGGCGTGGTCACGTGCGACTCTGGCCCTGGGAATCAGGGAGTGAGCCAGATATCCGCGCGCCGGTGGCCCCATCGGGCGCAGCTCGGGGAACAGTGATGGCCTGCAGGTGACGAAGTGATCGGCCAAGAGGGAAAACCTGTCCCGGTGACCAATTGGTCGCTGCGCTATGAGAATGTGGCGCCGCGCCAGGAAGGCCTCCGCGAGGCGCTGTGCACGCTCGGCAACGGGTACTTCGCTACCCGGGGGGCGGCGCCGGAGTCGCGGGCGGATGGCGTGCACTACCCGGGCACCTATATCGCCGGCTGCTTCAACCGGCTGCAGACGGTGATCGCCGGCCGGGCCACGGAGAACGAGAGCCTGGTGAATGCGCCCAACTGGCTCTGCCTGACGTTCGCGGCCG
>Ga0335085_10010117_pt1 | contig 14134 bp, 6 predicted proteins | sample Lox_Sample_45_FD_206712 | JGI IMG/M metagenome (GOLD analysis project Ga0335085, IMG submission 206712) | Soil microbial communities from Loxahatchee National Wildlife Refuge, Florida, United States - Lox_Sample_4.5 | ecosystem: Environmental > Terrestrial > Soil > Wetlands | place: USA: Florida...
AAATACTCGATCAACTCAAAAATGGCGGCGATTTCGCTGCTATCGCAATAAAGCAATCCATCAGCGCGACCGCCCGTGACGGCGGCTACATCGGCCGCATAGATCCCGCTACCCTGCGCGTCGAACTCAGGGAAGCGCTGAAAAGCATAGCTTCGGGACAAGTCACAGGCATCGTCCATATTCCCGAAGGCTACGCGATCGTGAAGATCTTATCCGTCTCCGAAGTTCCTGGCACGCAGCCAACCACAAGTTCAAAAGACCTTATCCCACTGCTCGCAACCGGTGCCGTGAAGTACACGCTCAATGTGGCTGGAGGTGAAGAAGCTGAGATGATTCTGCGCGCGCTGCCAGAGCTGCAAGCATCATCGCAGGATCTTGCCGCCAGTTGCCGCGCCCGTGCTCCGGCCCTGGCTCGGGTGAGGGGGGAATTGGCACAAAAACTGGAGGCCGCCAACCCCGAAATTCCACCCGCAGAAAAAATCAAGATGTATTACACCGAAGCTCAGCTCTACGCCTACGAAGACAACATGGATAAGGCGATTGCCCTATGGCAGGAGGCGTATGGTATCGTGCAGTCAAGCGCGCCCCGCCTCATTCCGCCGATGGAGGAAACGCTAGGCATAGCCTATTTGCATCGCTCGGAAACAAAGAACAACGTTTACGTCGATCCCGGTGACAAGTGTATTTTCCCCATGGATCCCGCCGCCCGGTTTTCGGTTCAGGAGGACTCGCAAAAAGCTGTCGAACATTTTCTGAATTACCTCAAGCAGGATCCCCAAAGCCTGGAGGTCCGCTGGCTGCTCAATCTGTCCTATATGACGCTGGGTCAGTATCCCAATGGTGTGCCCGCGCAATACCTGATCCCTCCATCGGCCTTCGCTTCCAAAGAAAATATTGGCCGCTTCAAAGACGTGGCGCCTGGCAGTGGGCTCGATCTGGTCTCCGAGGCGGGCGGCGTAATCGTGGACGACTTCGATAACGACGGGTTGCTGGATGTAATCATTTCGAGCATGGACCCCTGCGAGCCTTTGCGCTTTTTTCACAATAATGGGGACGGCACTTTTACCGATCGGACGGTTCAGGCAAAACTCAGTGACCAACTCGGCGGCCTGAATATCCTGCAGGCCGACTACAACAACGACGGCTGCATGGACATACTCGTGCTGCGCGGCGGGTGGGAGTACCCGATTCGCCGCTCATTGCTGCGCAACAACTGCGATGGCACGTTCACCGATGTGACCCGCGAAAGCGGCCTGGCGGAGCCGGCTACTTCTACCCAATCCGCAGTCTGGGCCGATATCGACAACGATGGCTTTCTCGACCTGTTCATCGCCAACGAACGCGGTCCCAATCAGCTCTTTCGCAATAAGGGCGACGGCACATTTGAGGACATCTCGCATTCCGCAGGCATAGACCAATCCGCTTTTACCAAGGGCGTCACTGCCGCCGATTACGACAACGATGGCTTTGTCGATTTTTACGTCTCGAACTTCAGCAGCGCCAACTTCCTGTATCACAACAATCACAACGGAACATTTACTGAAGTGGCCCAGTCAGCGGGAGTTCAGGACCCGCATGGAAGCTTCAGCACCTGGTTCTTCGATTACGACAACGATGGCTGGCCCGACCTGCTGGTGAACAGCTACTACCAGAGTGACGAAGAGGTCATGCGCACCTATCTCGGATTGCCCCACAACGCCGAGACCATGAAGCTTTACAAGAACATGCGCAACGGCACGTTCAAGGACGTCACCGCGGAAGTCGGGCTCGATAAAGTCTTCATGCCGATGGGAGCTAACTTTGGCGACGTGGACAATGACGGTTTTCTCGACATCTATCTCGGCAACGGAAGCCCTTCCTATGGCTCGTTGATTCCTCACACCTTGCTGCGAAACCACGATGGCAAGTACTTCGTGGACATTACGGCATCCTCAGGCACCGGGGACCTGCACAAGGGACACGGCATCGCCTTCGCCGACCTCGAACGCCGTGGTTACGAAGACATTGTTGCCGAAGTTGGAGGCATGGTGCCGGGAGACAGGCACGCCTTGCGGGTTTTCGAAAATCCCGGCAATCACAATGATTGGATTAACGTTCACCTCGTCGGAGTGAAAAGCAATCGCGCCGCTATCGGAGCCCAAATCAAGCTTACGGTCGAGAACCACGGCAAGAACACGCGCACCATCTATCGCACGGTTAACAGCGGAGGGTCATTTGGCGCGAATCCGCTGCAGCAGCACATCGGACTAGGTCCTGCGGCGCGCATCGGTAATCTCGAAATCTGGTGGCCCGCCAGCAAAACCCTCCAAAGTTTTGCCGACGTAGAGAACAATCAGTTCGTCGAGATCAAAGAGTTCTCATCGAACTTCACCAAGCTCGACCGCAAGCCGTTCCGCTTAGACGGAGCGAAGACAAAGCCAGCACCTACGACGGATCGCGGCAGCAAATAACGTGTTCGCCGTTATTCGTGCCCCACACGCTTGTAGGTGTAAACGGCGGCCTCGGGTTTGTCCTTGAGTGAGAGCAGGAGGCCCTTGTCCATCAATTCGCGGCCGGTCATGGTCTCTGTGCCGGGCGAGTCCATATTCTCGATTTTGTAACGGGCCGCTGGGTCAAGCCCATGAAGTTCCACTTGCACGGACTCCGTATCGCTGTTGGATCTCCGAAACGCCTGGACAAAGCCTTCACCGTCCTCAGGACGGTAGAACTGCCATGCCATAGAGGCATGATCGGAAGGATCATATGGGGTTAGCGGATAATAGTCCCCGAAGAAGTTGCCGGCGACACTGCGCCACTGACCGAGCGCTTGCCGCATCCAGTTGTAGTCGAGATCATTGCGGCGTACGTCCCAGCCAAGGTTGACCTGTGCTCCCCAGGCACTGCGAAAGACGTAGTTGTCGCGCGCTACATTCGGTGAACCGAAGTAGGGAATCCAGAACGACATGCCGTAGGTAATGTTTTGCTGGCCGACGGGTTCATAGGAGTAGTCACTGCGATGCATGGGAACCGCGCGACGCAGGGTTTCGAGATCATCCCGCCGGCCACCGGAGGCACAAGTATCAATCAGAACGTCCGGATGCAGCTTGTGCAGTTCGTCGAGGTACTGCAGGAATCCCATCACGTACTTGTTTTCGGTAATCCCCTGGCGGTCGGGAGCATCATTCTCACGCCAAAAGGGAAGAGGCGCGATGTTGAAATCAATTCGATAAACGTCGATACCCTGTTTCGTTATGAAGTTGTCCAGAAAGTGGACAATCCATTGCACCACTTCAGGATTGCCGAGATTCAGAAGCCGCTGCCCGTGCGGCTCTTCTTCTGAGCTGTTCAACAACCAGTCTGGATGATTCTTCCATAACCAGCTGTCACGCGTCACACGTTCAAATTCAAACCACAAAATCGGCTTGATGCCCATCGAGTGAGCGTAGTCATCGATTGGACGCAATCCGTTGGGAAAGCGCTTGGGATCCAGTTCCCAGGTGCCTGTATTCACCCAGGACCCATTGTTCAGGTACCACCCCGCATCCATCCACCAATAATCAAGCTTGATGTTTTCTTCGTGATAGCGCTTCAGGAAGAGCATCTGGCTGGCCTCATCCGCGCGGCTCATCTCGCCGTACCACAGCGCACTCGACCCGGCCAATTGTGAACTGAGAGCCTGTCCGCCGGGATTGGGAAGATTGTCGGCCAACATCCACTTTCTCCAGATGTTCTGGCCGCGCAGCCAGTCTCCATTCCAAAACAGGAGAGCAACCAGCGGGGATCGGACTTTTTCGCCTGGATGCAGCGTGAAGTGCGTTAATTCCTGTCCCGCCCGTATTCGCAGTCCACGATCGTCATCGCGGTTGAAATCGGCAGCCCACTGGCCCGGCCAGCCGAGCCCTACAATTACTCCGTTCTTCGAGTCGTCTACATCGAAATAACATAATGCGTGATCTGTCGGTCGTCCTCCGGATGTGGCAATGTGTTCTTCGAATTTCGGCGTGAGCTTGGTTTCGTAGGGCTCGAAGTCGGTCGGCGACGCGGGGCTGCCCTTGAAATGATGGAGCACGAATTCTCCCTCGTCACGGCGTTGAAACCAGGTATCGATCGCCTGAATGTGCTCAAGAATGGGAGTATCGGCCGAGCCTTTATTCTCAAAGTAGAGTGTCCACTCCACTGTAGGAAAGTTGTGGTACTCAACTCCGACCCACTGAACCACTAACCCTGTGTCGGGATCATGAAATGTTGTGGTGTATTGGGTGCGCTCGCCGTCAAGCTGTTTCACGCTTCTGCTTCGCCCCCACTTTTTCAGCAACTCTGCGGAAGGTTCTCCGCCGTAGGTAAATGAAAATGGCTCCGCGTTTGTGAATCCCACGTCTGGTGCGCCTACCGGCAAGTCTCCAACCCAAACCGTGCTGCCGTTCTCCACCGTTACGCGGGCATTGGCCCACACGGCATCACCACACCAATCCTGTTGCGGATCTTGTCCATTGAGCAAGCTGAACTCGGTGGCCCCGTTCAGTTGCGCTTTGATCTCGACGGGCGGCGTCGCGACCTTGACCACCGCAGGTTGAAAGACGGTCTTGCCGCCAGCGGTTACGGAGAATTCCTGGGTCGCGCTCGTGTAGCCGCACCCTGTATAGCTGCCGTCGAGTCCTGCCAGCGCTTCGAAACTTGTCGCCGGGGAAGTCAGGTGAACGGTGACGCCTTTCGCTCCATCGAGGTACAGTCCGCGAGCGTATTGTGTGTTAAAGATTCGCAGCGCGCGTCCGTCGCGCGTGTTGCCCTCAACGCGGCCGCGTTCTCCGATGAGTGTGAGATAGTTTTCGGGCGGCGCAGGCTCAACTTTGCCGGCAAACTTCGCTGCGGCCCAGCGCCTTGCTGCGGCTTGCTCATCCCGATTCACGGTTACGCCGTAGGCGATTGAAGTCAGCAGAATTTGTGCAATCAGCAGACAGGAAAGCAGCTTCATTCTTTGCGCAACACTCATGTTCTTCTTTCCTCTTAGCCTCGGATAGTGGATGTCGTTATGTTGAGTTGAAAGCCGTTCCTCCTGTCAATGTATTTCAGCGTATTGAACAGTCCGGGCCAAAATCGCGACGGTTTTCCGGTTTCCTGCTCACCTCAAATGCCGCTCGGCCCAGTGCCGAGTGTTCGCCGTAACCGCTGAAACCTCAAAGCGATGCGCTTCTGTTCACGGTATTGAACTTCCTTGACAGTCGATTAGAAAGGGGGCTAAGAAATGTTTGCGCTGATGTGGAGTCGCGTGGAGTATCTCGTCTGCATTCCAGTTAGCGGGGCTAATTTGCTGAGGAGGAACTATGAAGTACCGCGTGGGATGGTTTTTTAGTTTTGCCAAACTGTTGCCAGTCTTCGCTTTTCTGGTGTTGTTTTTCTGCTCCCAGCAGGTTGCCTGGGCGCAGGGTGCCGCGAACGGATCCATTCACGGAACTATCGTGGATCCATCGGGTGCTGCGTTGAGTGATGTGAACGTCACGGTAACGAATACCCAAACCGGGTCTACCCAAGCACTGACCACTGGATCGGAAGGAATTTTTAACGCGCTGAACCTGCCACCGGGCACATATTCGGTAAAGGCAGAGAAGAGCGGCTTCGGAACAAAATTGGCGGACCGGGTGGAAGTGGCCGTAGGCCGGAGCACTACCCTTAATCTGCAGATGGCCGTCGGTAAAGTTTCGGAGACGGTGACCGTCGAGGCAAATATTGCGCCCGTCACCGAAGACAAAGGCGATCGCGGGGTTGTGCTCGAGCCGCAGACTTTGGCGGACCTGCCGCTGCAGGTTTCAGGCGGCGCCCGACTGGTGGACACGTTCCTTACACTTGCGCCCGGAGTCACGGGAGATACGTTCTCAGCGCGTATCAACGGAGCTCCGGATTTCAGCCAGGATTTCTATTACGACGGCATTCCCTACATGAATGCGGACGGCGGCGGACGGCAGGAAGGCTTGGGCGCACCCTTCGAGTCGGTAGATGAATACGCCATTGTTACTAATGCCTACGACGCGCAATATGGACGCGGAGCCGGGCTGCTGAACTTCCACATTCGAAGTGGAACCAACCGCTTGCACGGCGGCGCCTGGGAATACTTGCGTAACAATGCCCTGGACTCCAGGGGGTATTTTTCCAGCTCCGTTCCAACCGAGAAACAGAATGAATTCGGGTTTAAGGTTGGCGGTCCGGTTTATATCCCGAAGGTCTACGACGGGAAGGATAAAACCTTCTTCTTTGTGAACTTCAACTGGTTCCGATACCGCGGTGGAATCAGCAACTCCTTGCTGACACTCCCCACGGCAGCGATGAAGAGCGGGGATTTTTCTAGCATCCTCACCAGTAACCCCGTCCTAGTCAATGGCTCCCCAGAGATCAACCCCTGCGACAACTCGATCGTCTACCAGGGGCAGATTTTTGATCCTGCCACCACTCAGACTGTGGGAGGACAGGAATGCCGCACGGCGTTCCCCGGCAACATGATTGATCCGACTCGGTTGAGTCCGCTGAGCGCGGAGTTTATGGCGCTAATGCCGACTGCAACTTCCAATGCTCCAACCGCCAACACCTTGGTTTCGGTACCAACGGCCCCCGAAAACAATCTCGTTTACCTCTTCAAGGTTGATCACAACATTAACCATTCGCTGGTCTTCCATGCTTCGTACTACAAGGGAAGGTTCAACAGCCCAACTTCCCCGATAATCTCGGGTCCATTGGGTGCAGGCAACAACTTCAACGTCCTGGGATGGGAGCCGCGTGTTTCCCTCGACTGGACCATTAACAGCCATCTCCTCAACCAAACCTTGTTCAGCACTCAGTACACAGAGGGTGTGCGTATCTTCTTTCCGCTGGTTCCGTCCGACTTCTCCAGCCCGCTGACAACCCCGGGCCAGCCTTTCCCGGCCATTGTTGTAGGAGGGGAACCCAGCTACGGCGCAGGCAACGATAACGGCCAGAATAGCGGCGGATGTTGGCCTTGCACCTTCTTTGCTGACAACGTGAAATGGAGCAAGGGCCGGCACAACATCGCCTTCGGAACGGAAATTCGCTTCGAAGATGAGAAGGATGCCTTCGCCACAAACCTCGGCACATACAGTTTCCCCAGTGGCGGAACCTCTTTGCCGAGTTCACCCAGTTCGGGACAGTTAGGCTGGGGTTTTGCAACCTTCTACCTGGGAACCCCCACCTCTGTGACCGCGACTGCCCCCACTCCGCCACGCTTGACCAAGACCGGCTATCGAGCCCTGTATTTTCAGGACAATATCCAGATGACGAAGAAATTCAACCTCAACGCGGGATTGCGCTGGGATGTTTCCTTGCCGGCCTGGAGTTCAGCGGGATATTTCTCCAACTTTGATCCGACGGTTCCCAATCCCGGCGCCGATGGGCTTCCTGGATCCATTGTCTATGCTGGCAATACCGGAGTCGGCGGCTGCGTATCGGCCGGCGGATCCTCCACCTGCAGGGCTAAGCTTGCCAACACCTACTGGAATAACTGGCAACCTCGGCTCGGCTTTGCATACCGATTCAACGACAAAACTACAGTGCGAGGCGGTTTCGGAATTACCACGGTCCGAGGCGGCGCGAGCACTCTGATGGGACCTGAAATCGCAGCCAGTTTCCTGGCGGGTTACCAGGCCCAGCAAAGTCTGACCAGCAATGGGTTCTCGATTCCGGGGCAAATTCCGGGAAGTACCTGGGATGCCGGCATTCCCCCGGTGGGAGCTCCGCCAGCCCACACGCTGGATGCTGTGAACGGCCAGAGCCTTGCCTGGATGCGACCGCAAGACGGCAAGACCGGTTACACGCAGGAATGGACTCTTACCCTCGAACGTCAGCTGCCCTACCGCATTGCAGTTGAGGGCAGCTACGTGGGCAGCGCCAGCGTTCACGTCGGAGCCAATCTAATTAATCCGAACCAGTTGAACGCCAGTTACCTAGCTCAATACGGTGCTTTGCTCAACGAGCCCGTTACTTCGCCGGACGCCATCGCAGCGGGTATCCAAATACCTTATGCCAACTTCACAACCGATTTCCCTGGAGCTTCCGGAACGGTTGCACAGGCCCTGCGGCCCTTCCCGCAGTACCAATACATCAGTCCAAACACTCAGAACAACGGGCACATACGCTACAACGCTTTGCAATTGCGAGCGCAGAAGTATTTCTCCAACGGTCTGTCATTCCTGGTGAGCTACACTTATTCGCAGACCATCGCGGATGCGACAGACCAATTCTCCACTTTCGGTTCTGCTCCTCTGGATGCTGCCAATCCAAAGGCGGAGAGAAGAATCCTGGGAGGCACGTCCTTCGGCAATACGTATCCTCGTTACCTGACTGCCGCGGCGACCTACGAATTACCGATCGGTCCGGGCAAACGCTACCTGTCGGGAGGCGGAGTGGCGGGAAAGATCGTCGGCGGATGGGGACTGTCTTACGTGGGAGCATATCAGGCGGGTGTCGTCCTGCCGATCAGCGGCGGAAGCCAGCAGCCGCTGTTTAACGGTCCGGCCCGGCCGAATCTCGTTGCGGGCGTGCCCGAGCGGCTCCATTATTCCGGCAAGTTCAACCCAGCAACGGATCTTTATCTCAACTCCGCTGCCTTCAGCGATCCTGGAGCCTTTGCCATCGGGGATGCGCCTCCAACCCTCCCCGGAGCCCGGGGTTTCCCGCACTACAACGAAAACTTCTCCTTTATTAAGGACTTCAAGGTTACGGAGACAGGCAAGATACAATTCCGTGCTGACTTCTTCAACGCCTTTAACCGGGTTGTGTTCAGTGACCCCGACACCAACTTTAACGACGCGGTCACGGGAAACTTCGGCAGGGTGACTGGACAATTCAACTCGCCAAGAGTCATACAGTTTGCGCTCAGATTTGATTTCTAAGCGCCCAACAATAAACCCCGTCGCTGTCAACCTCTCCGCACGCGCCAGTTTGGCGCGTGCGGAGAATTGCTTAAAGCGGCCCCACATGTCTGCAGTACTTCCAACTTCTTCCGCCTGGAAGCAGAGTCTTGACCCCTTCCGAGATGGAAAGCTGGAGCAACTCTCGCATCCTCACCTTATGGAATAAAAGTGTCTCCCAGTCTTGGTGCTGTCTCCTCAGTGCGATAAGATTTGTTGAAGACCCGGAGGATGTTGTGAAGTTCACCTTGAGAGCCGGAACTCTCACTTTCGTATTGGCTCTAATGCTCGTTCCCCGAGCGGTTTCGCAAGCCCAACCCAGTGAGCAGGTTCAGCAGCTTTATCAGGAGGCTAAACAGGCGGAGCAGTCCGGTCACGCAAACGTAGCCATCCAAAAATATCAGGAGATCATCAAGCTAAGCCCCGATCTTGCGGCGGCCTACAATAATCTTGGGCGGCTCTACTACCAGGAAGGCCTCCTCGACAAGGCCATCAAGCCTTTACAGCGTGCCGGCCAATTGGAACCCAAGCTGGAACCGCCGCGTGCGCTGTTGGGATTTGTATATTTCCAGCTGGAGGATTTCGAGGCGGCCCGCCGCGAACTCAAAGCCGCCGCGCAGTTGAACCCGGCTGACAGCAATGCCAAGCTCTTCCTGGCGCGCAGCCTGGTGGAGCTGGACGATCTTAACGGCGCCCTCAAATTACTCGAACAGTTGCAACGCGAGGATCCGAAGAATACGGAGGTCCTTTACACCTTGGGTGGTGTCTACTCCAGCCTGGCAGAAATCACCGTCAATAAGATTCAAACCATTGACCCCAAATCTTATCTTCTGGAGCTTCTGCTGGGGAAAGTCTCGGAAATCAAGCAGCTCTATCCGGACGCCGCTGAGCATTACAAGAGAGCCATTGAACGCGCCCCGGATGTACCGGACCTTTATTATCGGTACGCCCACGCCCTGTGGGCCGCGGGAAATTCAGACGGCGCCTTGCGTGCCTATAATGACGCCCTCCAGCGTAATCCATACGATTACCGCTCGGAGTGGGAATCCGCGCGTATTCTGCTTTCGGATAATCCCCAGGAAGCTTTGCAGCGTACCAACCGGGCCCTGGAACTGAAGCCCGACTTGGCGGGCGCCCTGACTATCCGGGGCCGGGCTCTCCTCTCTTTGCAAAAGCCGGACGAGGCGATTCTAGCTCTCAAGAAGGCCAGCAACATGGATCCGGACGATTCCGCCATTCATTTTCAATTGGCTCGCGCCTATCGCTTGGCCGGCCAGGAGCAGGCAGCCCAGAACGAAAATGCAATTTACGAGCGCATGGATAAAGAAGCTCATGCCGCTCAGGAACAAAAGCTGCCGGCATCGCATTAGAGATCACAATGTTTCAGACCTGGAGTAGCTGCGCAGCTGGGGGAAGAGCGTACGTTCTATTTCTCCTGGCGGTTTTTTCCCTGGCCGGCTCTGGCAGAGCTCATTCGCAGTCGCTGCCTTCGGCTCCTTTGCAGCCTCCGGCCGCGACCAAAACAGCGAGCACAGATCCCGAACTTCTTGCCCTGGTTCGCCAAAAACGTTGGAAGGAAGTTGTGGAAAGGGCTGAAGCCGTTAGCGGCCAGCGTCCGGAAGATTCGCAGGCGGCTTATTGGCTGGGTATTGCGCATCTGCAATTGCATGAGCCGATCGACGCGGTTGTGGCACTGCGTCGAGCCGAGAAGCTGGGGTTGAACTCGGCCCTGTTTCACGAGGGCCTGGGACTGGCATATTACGATCTTAACCAATATGTGCTGTTCGAACGGCAAATGGAGAAAGCTTCCCAACTGGAAGCCCTTGACTCCAGGCCATACTATTACTTGGGGCTATACCGCCTGACGGTTCGCTCCGACGTGGCTCGCGCCCTGCAACTTTTCCAAACTGCCACGCAGCTGAACCATGATGACTGGAAGAGTTTGTACCAGGAAGGTTATTGCCTGGAACAGCTGGGAAAGCTGGACGAAGCGCGCGCGCGCTACGTCAGCGCCATAGCGCTGGTAGAGAAAAGCGGCGACCATTTTGGCTGGCCGTTTCAAGGCATGGCGCGGCTGCTCATGAATGACAACCCGCAAACCGCCCTGGGTTTCGCCAACAAGGCGGTGAGTTTGGAACCCAACGAACCTTCCAATCACCTTGTACTTTCGGACATCTATCAAAGATTAGGCCGTCTGCCGGACGCAATTCGGGAAGCGGAATTGGCCAGCGTGCAGAATCCGACCGACGCCGCCACTCACTACGCCCTCTATAAGCTCTATCGCCAAGCGGGGAATCCCAAAGCGCCCGAGGAATTGAAGACCTTCGATCTGGTGACCAAACTCTATGGCTCAAATTAGAAACCTGGCGGCGCTTCTGATTTCCCTGTGCATCCTCACTGGCGGGCCGCCATGCTTGCAGGCGCAGTTTGGCGCACTCGTGAGTCCAACGCAAGCCCCACAAGCACAATCGCAGGAGGAACTGGATGCGTACCTCCAAATAGTCAGCACGCAGTCCCCCGATCAAATGAAGAAAGAGGTGGACGCGTTTGCGGCGGCTTTCCCCAAGTCCGAATTGCTGGGCCTCGCCTATCAAAATCAACTTCACGCTTGCGAGCAACTCAATGATTTCGATGGCATGCTCGCTGCCGGCCAGAAGGCGCTCCAGGCGAACCCGGACAATTTGAACACTCTCTTGACCCTCGCGCCGGCGATGGCTAGCCGCGCCGGTCGCCGGCCGGATCGCGATCAGCTCTTGGAAAACGCCGAGGGTTACGCGCGCCGGGCGTTGGACGGAATCGAAAAGACGCGTTTGCCCCACAAAGTCAGCTTGGAACATTGGGAGATCGAGAAGCATCAAATGCAATCTCAAGCGCATGAAGTTCTCGGGATCGTTGCGCTGCAGCGTGGGCAGCCCCAGGCAGCCATTCCGGAATTCCAGACAGCGGTCACGCTTTCGCCGGTACCCGAAGGAATCCAGTTTCTGAGGCTAGGTCTAGCTCTGGCTGCCACGGGACAGAATGAGGCTGCCACCAAAAATTTACGCCAAAGTGCCCAGCTGGGGCCGGACGCAGTTCGTACCCTTGCGTTGGCTCAACTGGAGAAATTGCAAAACGACAAGGTTTCTCACTGACCGACCGCTGTGCGTGAGGGGCAGCCTGCTGCCCGTAACTGTTAAACTCAAAACAGAGATCGCCGTCGTAATTCCCCGGCTCTCCCGTGAAAATGTAATGATCCAAGTCGCCCTGTTCATCCCATGCTTTGTGGACCAGCTTTCTCCACAGATCGGACTCGATATGGCGCAGGTTCTGCGCCGCATCGGATACGAGGTGAATTTTCCCGGGGACCAAACTTGCTGCGGCCAGCCCGCTTTCAACACTGGCTACTGGCAGGAAGCAAGACCTCTGGCGGAGCGCTTCGTGAAAGTGTTCCGTTCGGCGGAGGCAGTCGTCTCTCCCTCGGCCTCCTGCACCACAATGGTGCGCATTTTCTACCCGGAATTGTTGGCCCAATCCGCAATTCGCCAGGAAGCCATTGAACTGGGAAAGCGAGTTTTTGAATTCTCGGAATTTCTTGTGGATCGCGCTCACGTCTCCGATGTGGGCGCGGTGTTCCCTCACAAAGTGGCTTATCACGACGCGTGCCATGCGCTGCGGGAGCTCCATCTAAAGCGGCAACCGCGCGAGTTGCTCGGTAAAGTGCAAGGCCTCGAACTAGTCGAGATGGCTTACAGCGAAGACTGTTGCGGCTTCGGCGGAACGTTTGCCACCAAGTTCAACATGATTTCCGCCGCCATGGGAGACAGTAAGGCCGGAAACGCGGAGGCTTCCGGAGCGGAGTTCCTCACCTCCACCGATCCCAGTTGTCTCATGCAAATTGAAGGCATCCTGCGCCGGCGCAATTCCAAAGTACGCACCCTTCACCTGGCCAGCATTCTGGCTCAGACGGCTGGGATGCGGGAAGCCATCCGATGAGCGAAGCCGCGCAGGAATTTCTACGCCGTGCCGTGCGCACCTCCGCCGATCCCAGACACCAGCAGGTGATCCGCCGTGCGACCCAGCAACCCGCCTATGCGCACGCCAAAGCGAGATTTCACGACTGGGAAGCTGCACGGCAGAGATGCCAGGAAATCAAATCGGAAGCCATCAGCCACCTTGATCGGTATCTTCAGCAATTCGAACAGAAGGTGATCGAACGGGGCGGCCACGTCTTCTGGGCGGAAAACGCCGAGGAGGCCCGCCAGTATATAACCGGTGTCGCCAGTCGCCATGCAGTTCGCGTAGTGACCAAGTCGAAATCCATGGTGGCGGAAGAAGTTCAGTTGGCGCCGGCGCTGGAAAAAATCGGAATAAAAGTCTTTGAAACCGATCTCGGCGAATTCATCGTCCAGCTCCGTCACGAACCGCCGTATCACCTGGTCACTCCGGCGATGCACCTCACTCGTTCGGACATAGCCGCCCTTTTCAAAGAGAAACTGGAGGGCGTAGATAGCGACGATCCGCAGGAACTGGTGGCCGCTGCCCGGCGTGCGTTGCGACGCGCCTTCTTCTCTTCCGAAATGAGCATCACTGGCGCAAATTTCCTGGTTGCCGACGCGGGTATGGCGGCCATCACCACCAATGAAGGCAACGCGGAGCTGGGGATTGACCTCTCCAAAGTCCACGTTGTTCTAACCGGCATCGAAAAAATCGTGCCGCATCTGGCCGACCTTGCGGTTCTTTGGCCCGTGCTGGGCACCTCGGGCGCCGGCCAGCGGATCACTTGCTATAACACGCTTGTCGGCGGCCCTCGGGCTCCGCACGAGAACGACGGCCCCGATGAGTTTCACGTCGTCTTGCTGGACAATGGCCGGAGCGAGCTTCTTGCCGACGTTGAGCAACGTGAGGTCCTGCACTGCATTCGCTGCGGAGCCTGCCTCAACGTGTGTCCGATTTTTCGAACCGTTGGCGGCCACGCCTACGGCACCACTTACCAAGGCCCGATCGGCAGCGTGTTGACGCCTCACCTGCGCGGGCTTCACGACTTTCAGCATCTTTCCTATGCCTCGTCTTTGTGCGGAGCCTGTACAGATATTTGCCCGGTTAAAATCAACCTCCATCATCATTTGCTGCATAACCGGCGAAATGCGGTGGCCGCCGGCGGACGCCCGTGGTCGGAAAAGGTCGCATTCAAGATTTGGCGATGGAGCATGATGGGCTCCGGCAGATTTGCCTTGCTGTCGGGTTTCGCGCGTTTTGCCCTCCGC
>Ga0335085_10010119_pt1 | contig 14130 bp, 13 predicted proteins | sample Lox_Sample_45_FD_206712 | JGI IMG/M metagenome (GOLD analysis project Ga0335085, IMG submission 206712) | Soil microbial communities from Loxahatchee National Wildlife Refuge, Florida, United States - Lox_Sample_4.5 | ecosystem: Environmental > Terrestrial > Soil > Wetlands | place: USA...
CAGCGCCTGGCCGGGATCAAGCCCCGCCCGGCGCGCTATGCGAGCGGGGTCTTCGCCAAGTACGCGGCGCTGGTGGCTTCGGCTTCAGAAGGAGCGATTACTCGCCCGCCCCAGGGCTGACGATCAGAGAATGGCCTGCGAATTTGCCTGCGCGACGACCGCCGCCTGCTTTTCTCCGTCAGCCTCTGGTGTTTCCACCTTCCGCCAGGTGTGCAGGTTGTAGGCGTAAATTGCGACACAGAATATGTTTGCCGGAATAAAACCGAACTGTGCGGTCTTAAATCCGATGAAGCACACCACCACGCTGTTCACCGCCGCCAGAACCCAACCCTCCCAGCGCCGCTTGCCCAGTAAAATCGTGGATGAAATGGTAAGAATGCAGGAAAGATAATCCAACCGGAACACCGAAGCCCTCCGCGTCCTTACTTAGTATCGGATAGAGTTGTGGGTTTTCCGGTGACGGCGGTCACCCTCGGCATCACCTCGGTAACCTAGGGATTTGTTCGGGGATTACATTCCCAGCAGATTGGTTTCAATCTTCGCGTAGCCCTGCTCGCGGGCCCAGAGATCGAGAGGTGCCGAGGCAATTTCATCCACTACCGGGTCCGCCAGCCCGTTCTTGGTAAGATCGATCGTCTTTAGGTACTGTTTACAGCTGTCGCAGCACTCCACCCGGATATATTCAAAATCCGCCGCGGTATATACCGGCAGCTTCTTGTGGTCTTCTTCTCCGCACCCGGGGCAAAGGATCCTTCGAAATTCCCACTCCCCCAGGCAGAACGAACAGACCAGGCTGCGGATTCCACCGTCTCCTTGCGGCCTGAGAACACCGGATGACGGCTTCCGTCCGCAGGATGGGCAGACCCGTTGGCCCGAGGATATTCGATCCGTTTTCGATTGCGTCGCTACCGCCAACGGCTGAAGAAATGCCCGGGCGAGAAATTCCTTCGGCTCGGTGAGAACCAGCTCCGGGCGGCGCCAGACTTCGTGCAAGAGAGCGCCTATCGCCGCGGCATCAGACTTCGCCAACAGACCGGCGCAGTCTTGCAGTAATCGAGGGGCTACCTCCCCAACCCGGATCAGGAAGGAACGGAAATCCTGGCCGATTGCCTCAGGAAGACTCTGGTTCGGCTTCGCGGATCTTCCGCTCTGCTCCCATCTCGCGGAACACTCCTGCTGCAAGCGGGCAACCTTGCTGTAAAAAGAAAGCAGCTCGGCTGCGAAGGGAAAGGCGCGACCTAATTCCTCGGCGCGCGAACTGCGCTCGGACCATGGCGACGAAGGCACCCGCTGATTATCGATGGCGGCATGTTGGTCACGCAAGCTGCCATGTTGACTCCTGAGGAGTCGCAGGACTATATTTCCCGCAACCGTCTCGAGCTTGCTTCGGTTTTCCAAAATTACCTGGATACGCCGAACCTCAAGCTCCTTGCCAGCATCTTTAAAGTTGGCAGTCGCACGTCTTGCACGTTTCGAGGTCGCGACATGGAACTCTCACGACGGACTTTCCTCAAGAGTACCTTGGTCGGGGGTGTGGGCGTTTCCGCCTTAGGATTCGACCTAACCCCGGTCTATGCCCAAACCACCAGCCTGAAGATTTCGCGAGCGAGCGAGACCCGCAGCACTTGTCCATATTGCTCGGTGAGCTGCGGCGTCATCATCTACACGCTGGGTGACAAGGCCAAGAACGCAATACCCCAGGTCGTTCACGTCGAAGGCGATCCCGATCACCCCATCAATCGCGGCACGCTGTGCCCCAAGGGATCGTCGCTTGAGCAAGACATCCTGAATGACCGCCGCTTGTTGAAGCCGCAAGTGCGGCGCCCTGGCGGCACTGACTGGGAAGACATCACCTGGGAGCAGGCCTACGCCGAGATCGCGCAAAAGGTGAAGAAGACGCGCGACGACACCTTCCTGGAGAAAGACGCGCAGGGCAAGAGCGTGAACCGCTGCGAAGGCATGGCCTTCACCGGGGGCTGCACTGACACCAACGAGTTCAACTATCTGGCGGTGAAGACCATGCGCAGCCTGGGGGTCTGCTACCTGGAAAACCAGGCCCGTGTTTGACACGGCCCCACGGTCTCCAGTTTGGGGCCAACATTCGGGCGCGGGGCAATGACGAACGGCTGGATCGATATCAAGAACGCCGACATGATGCTGATCATGGGTGGCAATCCAGCAGAAAACCATCCTTGTGGCTTCAAGTGGGCAGTCGAAGCCAAAATACACCGCAACGCCAAAACCATCGTGATCGATCCGCGCCTTACGCGGACGGCGGCCAACGCGGACCTTTATCTGCAAATCCGCGCCGGCTCCGACATCGCCTTCCTCGGCGGAGTGATCAACTACACCCTCGCCAACGACCGCGTCGCCAGGGAATACTTAGTCAACTACACGAACGCCGCTTTCGTGATCAAAGACGGCTTCAAGCTGCCCGAGGATGGGCTCTATTCCGGATTCGATCCGGAAAAGAAGACTTACGATAAGGCAACCTGGAATTACGAAGAGGGCGGAAACCTGGAGGGCAAAGAACCAGCCGAGCCCCATGCGCCCGCCGCTCCCAAGGCTACAGGGTCTGCTCCCGCACCCCCGCCCACCTTGCCGCCCAAAGTCGCGTACGACCTCTCCTTGCAGCATCCGCGCTGCGTCTATCAGCTCTTGAAGAAACAATACGAGCGCTACACACCCGAGATGGTTGAGCGCATCACCGGGATTCCCAAGGATCAATTCCTGAAGGCCGCGGACCTGTTCACCTCCATCCGCAAAGACGGCGACATGAAGAAGGTCGCCACCGTCATCTACGCAGTCGGATGGACGCAGCACAGCTTTGGCACACAGATCATCCGCACCGCGTGCATGCTGCAGCTGCTGATGGGCAATATCGGACGCGCCGGCGGTGGCGTCAACGCTCTGCGTGGGCACTCGAACATCCAGGGCGCAACCGACATGGCTGGCATCTTCGACATTCTTCCCGGCTATTTGAAGATGCCGAATCCCACTGACGTCGATCTGGCGGCTTACGTGAAACGCATCACGCCAGCCCCATCGAAACCCGATCCCTGGGACTCCTTCAATTACTGGTCCAACACGCCGAAGTTCACCGTGTCGTTGCTGAAAGCGATGTATGGGCCGGCGGCGACGAAAGAGAACGACTTCGCCTTCCATTATCTGCCCAAAATTGACCGCAACTACTCGTGGGTAAATATCTGGAATGACATGTACGAGGGCAAGGTAAAGGGATTGTTTGCCTTCGGCATGAACGGAGTCATGATCGGTCCCGACTCCAACAAGAATATTGACGCGCTGAAGAAAGCCGACTGGCTGGTGGTCTGCGAAATCTACCCCGACGAGACCAGCGAGTTCTGGCGGGCCCCCGGGATCACCGCCGACGAAATGAAGCAGATCAATACCACTGTCTACCGCTTGCCCGGCGCCGGATTTGCCGAAAAAGACGGCACTTTCGTTAACTCAGCCCGCTGGCTGCAATGGAAGAACGTCGCCGTTCCACCGCCGGGTCAGGCCCGGCTCGATCAGGACATTCTTGCCACCATCTTCTTGAAAGTGCGTGAACTCTACAAGAAAGAGGGCGGCAAATTCCCTGACCCGGTTCTCAACGCAACTTTCCCCTACACCAATCCCTACGCCCCTTCGCTGGTCGAAGTGGCAAAGGAGATCAACGGCAAAGCCCTCGCCGACATCACGGACCCCAAAACCAACACCACCATCAAGGCCGGGCAACAACTGCCAGGCTTCGCCTGGCTGAAGGATGACGGTACCACCGCCTGCGGCAACTGGCTCTATAGCGGATCCTGGACCGAGGCCGGCGCCATGATGCAGCGCCGCGGCACCGAAGATCCTTCCGGACTGGGCATTTATCCCAATTGGGCGTGGTCGTGGCCGGCGAACCGCCGGGTGCTGTACAACCGCGCCTCGTGCGATCTGGAAGGCAAGCCATGGGATCCCTCCCGCCGGCAGGTGTGGTGGGACGAAGCCAAGCAAAGCTGGGTCGGCAATGACGTCCCCGACTTCAAAGCTGACTCCCATCCCAAGGATCACATGGGGCCGTTCATCATGAATCCCGACGGCATCGGCCGTCTGTTTGTTCCGCTCGGCGGCATGCAGGATGGACCGTTCCCCGAGTACTACGAACCGATCGAGAGTCCGATTGTGAATCCGCTGCACCCCAATCAATCAAACAACCCTGTCGTGAAGCGCTACAAAACCGACATGGACAAGTACGGCACCATTGATCAAGGCTTTAACGTCATCTGCACCACCTACCGGTTGACCGAGCATTACCACTATTGGACCAAAAACAATCCCATGAATGTGGAACTCGTCCCCGAGCCTTTTGTAGAAGTGCCGTACGAACTGGCCGACCAGATGGGAATCAAAGGCGGCGAGAAAGTGAAGGTGACCAGTGCGCGCGCTCAGTACATCGCGAAGGCCATGGTCACCCGGCGTATTCACGCCATGAACGTCGACGGCAAGAAGCTGTATCAGATCGGCATCCCGATCCATTGGGGTTTTCGCGGCATTGCTGAGGACGAAGGTAAGACAGCGAAGACCCTGGCCAATCAACTGACTCCGACGGTGATTGACCCGAATGCATTCACCCCGGAATTCAAGGGCTTCCTCGTGAAATTGGAGAAAGCCTAGAAAGGAGTGCGCCCCCATGGCTGAGCGAAAAACCTTCCAAACCCAGCGCATCTCGGGCCACTCCGGAGCTTCCCCGGGTTTCGGGATGCAACGCGACTTCCAGGTCTGCAAACTGGTCGACACTACCACCTGCATTGGCTGCAAAGCCTGCGAAGTGGCATGCGTCGAGTGGAACGACATGCCGTTCAGTCCCACGGTCTTCGACAACACTTACCAGACCATGCCGGAGACACGGTGGAACTTCTGGAACCTGATCAAGTTCAACGAACACCAGAAGCCGGACGGCACCATTCAGTGGCTGATGCGCAAAGACCAATGCATGCACTGCGCCGATCCCGGCTGCCTGGCGGCTTGCCCGGCCGATGGCGCGATCGTGCAGTACGCCAACGGAATCGTCGACTTCAACCAGGAAAACTGCATCGGTTGCGAGTTCTGTGTCTCCGGTTGCCCCTTCGATATTCCCCGCTTCAACCCGGCGACCAAGAAGGTCTACAAGTGCACGCTCTGCTCTGATCGCGTCGGACAAGGTCTCGAACCGGCATGCATCAAGGCTTGTCCCACGGGCTGCCTCAAGTTTGGCACCAAGGATGACATGAAGTTCATCGCCGGAGAGCGCGCCAAGCAGTTGCGCGATCACTTCGACATGCCGAACGCGGGCGTCTACGATCCGCAATCCATCGGTGGCACCCACGTCATCTATGTGCTGCACGATGCCACCGATCCCGAGCGTTACGGACATCTGCCAAAGAACCCGACCATTCCCTGGAGCTACACCATCTGGAAGTGGCTGGCGAAGCCGATATTGGGAACGTTTGCTCTGTTTGGACTGCTGGGCGTCTTCTTCCACTACGTCACCGTGGGTCCGCGGCGTCCGCAACCCGAACCGCCGCAGAGGGAAGGAGGGGGCGAATGAGCACTGCGATTGATCGCTTCGACGACAAAGCCCGGCGCAGCTTCGGCTCGATTGGCCGCACTGAGGTCTACCGGGGCGAGTTGCTGCGTCATCCTGTCTACACCCGCGTCCTGCATTGGACGGTTGCGGTGTTCTTCTTTCTCGCTCTCTTCTCCGGCTTCGGCATCTACCTGCCGTGGCTCTTCCGCTGGTTCACTCCGATTTTTGGCGGCGGTCCACTCGCCCGCGCCATGCATCCCTGGTTTGGTTTGGGCTTCGTGCTTTTCTTCGGACTCCAGGCGCTGAACTGGTTCCGGCCCATGGTCTGGACCCGCACCGACACCGAGTGGATGAAGAACATTAAGAAAGAAGTTTCCGGCGAGGAGAAACTCGAGCCTGCGGAAACCGGATTCTTCAATGCCGGACAGAAGGTTCAATTCTGGGAGATTGTAGGCGGATGCATCGCCTATCTCATCACCGGCATTATTTTGTGGATGGGTGCCTCCACTTTCGGGCGCATCACGGTCGCGGTCAGCTACGTGATTCACGACATTTCCGCGCTCATCATGCTGGGCGGAATTTTCATCCACATCTACCTCAGTACGATTGGCGAGCCGGGCACCTTCCAGTCGATGACGCGCGGCGCGGTGAGCGAAGCCTGGGCGTGGACTTTCCACCCCGCCTGGTACCGGCAAGTCACTGGACGTGACCCGCGCCAGGCCTACGAAGAAGCGAAACGCAAGATGGATGCGGAATACAAGTCGTCGTGAGATGCTCGGTAAGCTGCCAGGGGGTGGGTAACAAGTAAGGAGTCTTTTATCTTCGCTTGACTCTCGCATCAATGCGCGCCGCACTCGCCACGCTACTGGCAATACATTCTTTTACATTCCAGATTCGGAATTCGCTTGACAATCTTTGCTACAGGAATCAGTATGCCTCCCACGTCGGGCGCAATTACTCCCCCGATGCCTTTGAAAGCAAACTCCAACCAGTAACTCCAGCAGCGTTTTCAACGCACCCAGAGGAGAAGCATGGCAAAGAAGATGCTTTTGGCAGCAGCGCTTATCGCAGCAATGATCTTACCGGCGGCGGCTCAAAAGAAAGCTCGACCCTTCATCGACAGTCAGATCCTCGGTGGACAGGGCCGCAGCGGAAATCCGCAAACCGTCCCCTCGTACTGCAGCCCGTGCCTGTTCTACGGCGGCGACTGGGATCCGAATTCCAGCGTTTGGGTGGCGTATGCGAACTGGAACACGACCGGTCTCGGCACGGCAACCGTCTATATTCCGTTCGTCGTTCCCGCGGGACATACCTGGACCGTCACGGGCCTGTTCACCAATGACCTCGCCCTCGGCATTAGCACGATTGATCCGCCGCAAGCCGCGTGGTCCATCTCCAGCAATGTCTCCAAGGGCAGCGGCGGCACCGTCGTCGCTTCCGGTACCGACAACGCAAGCTTCAATCCCACCGGACGCAACTATCAGAACACCTACTTCGAATACACAACCCTGGTGAATCTTTCGAGCCCGGTAGTTCTGCCCGCCGGCACTTACTGGCTCTCGGTGGTACCGCCTTGCACCAACAGCAACGACGGGTCCTGCGCCGCGGCTGCCTACTACATTACCGACAGCACCTCGAAGACCAACGAGTCCGGGCCGCCTGAGCCGGTTCACCGTTCCTTCACCGACTCCGCGACCTTCGGCTACAACTACATCAATCTGTGCTCGCCCGACGAGGGCTACCTGCCTCCGTCTTGCTCGGTCATGTCGGCCGGGGTCCTGGGCACCCACAACTAGGGAAGGTTGAAAAAACGCTTCCCCCGCGGGCCTGATCTCAGGATCAGGCTCGTTTGTTTTTTCGCGGACTATCTCTTCTGAATGGATTCTAGGTAAGAGGTGATATTGTCGAGCCGCACCCGCCCCCAGTCGCGGTCAAAATCAATCTCGTGGAAGATGGGCCCCCAGATCGGCATCTGTTGCGATCCGTGTGCGGGAATCAGATCGTCGTTACCCAACAGAATCGTTGCCCTGACGTGAAGCTCGGGGAAGACTCCATCGTTGCTTCTGGAGAGCAGCGTCAGGTCGGGAACTTTCTGCTTGAGAGCGCTGGCCGCGGGACCGTCCCCGTGTCCCTCCACTCCATGACAGGCGGCGCAATACTGGCGGAAGATGCTGGCACCATCGATCGGCCTGATCGGCGGTTGCGTGCGGCGCGGCCTCTGCGCATGAATGGCAAGCGCTGCAAACATTACGCAGAACGCCACTGCGAGTAACAGCCTGGGTACTCGTTGCGGCACAAAACCCTCGCGAAAAACTCCTTCGATCCGCTTTCACCTTACGCCCCGCGCCAACCTCGCCGCCGTGATTCACATAACAGCCCTGTGTGATGCGATTTCGCGTCCCTTCCCGGATGCAACTGTGACGCACCGGGCAAGCGGTTTCGCCGCTGATGCCGGGAAGAGCTTACAAAACTACTCGAGAGCCTTCCCGGTAAGCCCGCGGATTCACTCCAAACTCCGCGCGAAACGACCGGTTGAAATTCGACACATCTCCGAAACCGCTTTCCAATGCGATGTCGACCACTTTGGACGTTTCCGTGGCCAGCCGCAGCGCCGCTTCCCGCAATCGCAGGCGCCGAACGTATTGATGGGGCGTCACTCCGGTCAACTGCTCAAAGATCCGCAGGAAATGATAAGGACTGACGCCCGCTGCCTGAGCCAGCCCCGCCAGCGTCGCCCGGCCATCGGCCTCTCTTTCCACGTGCCTCACCGCTTTCGCCACGCTGCGCACCGCACTCGGGGGAGGAGTTGCACGCTCCCGGTTATCCATCGCTTGCGCAAAGCCCAGCGCCTCCGCGGCGAGGTGCAGCGCCGTCTCCTCCCAGAACTCCACATCCTCTTCGGCCCGGGTCAATCCGGCATACCCCTTAGTCACGATCGGTGACAACTGCCGCGCCGCCGGTAATCGCAGCACTGGAAACTCCGCCTTCACACCCAGGTCATCCCCCAGCCGCGCGAAATATTCCGCGCTGTACTGGAACGAGAGGCAGCGATCCCCCTTGGCGTGATCATGCGCGCATTCAAAGTATTGGCCGGGGTTGCCAAGCAAGAGCATTCCCGGAACCATCAACTCCGTCCGAATGCCCTGTAAGTCATCCGATCGATATTGAAACGTTCCCGCCAAAACCACTGCGACGGCCACGTCCGTGTGCTGCTCTTCGAAGGGATGATCATGTCGAGTGCACGTACACACCACGTCGCGCACCATCCAGCCGTTTCCTGCCGCCAATACCCGCCCGGTCATGGTTCCCGGCGATCCGCTTTCCAGCCGCTGCGCCAGGGCCCGCTCCAATCCAGCCGCAATTTTTGCCAAGAGAACCTCAGCTCTAAACCCTTATAAAGTTCACACGATCGTTTTTGGATGATAACCGGAGCTACAAAGATGAAAAATACGCTCGCAGAAGTGCAGGATTTCTATACCCTATTGGCGGCGCCGGGACGTTCGCCCGAGATTCCCGAAGAGGCCGACCTCTACGGTTGGCTGGTGGGCAGCTGGGAACTGAATGTGCTTCATTACAAAACCGTGGATGTCGCTGCTCAGAACATCCGCGGCGAGGCCCACTTCGGCTGGGTACTCGAAGGTCGTGCGATTCAGGATGTCTGGATCATTCCCCGCCCCGCCGAGCGCACCCCGGGCATGAGCAAAATAAACAACAATTACGGCACGACCCAGCGTGTCTGGGACAGCGAAATTCAGGCCTGGCGTATCCGCTGGATTAATCCCGTGACCGGCCACCGCGAAGACCAGATCGGGCGCCGCTGCGGCAACGACATCGTTCAGGTCGGCGCCCGCCCCGACGGCACGCCGACGCGCTGGGCTTTCACTGAGATTACGCCCGATTCCTTCCACTGGATCGGCGAGGCTCTTAACCCCGACGGAAGAACCTGGAAACTGGAAGGCGAATTCCGCGCAAAACGCATCCGATAGTCAGGAGATCACCATGAGCGACAAGGCGCTTCGGCAACATCTCGTCAAGCAGCTCAGCAGTGAAGAAGCTCACGCTAACTTCGATTCGGTAATAAAGAACTTTCCTCCAGCTGTTCGCGGGAAAAAGCCTGCCGGAGCTCAACACTCGCCCTGGCAGGTGCTCGAGCATCTGCGCATCGCGCAATGGGACATCCTGGAATTCGCCCGTGATCCCAAACACAAGAGTCCGGAATTTCCCGCCGGATATTGGCCGACCGCCGAGGCCCCGTCCAATGAAACAGCCTGGGATGAGAGTGTGAAAACCTTCCGCGCCACGCTGGACGACCTTGCCCGGTACGTCGGTGACGAGAAAACGGATCTCTTTGCCAGGATTCCCCACGGCGACGGCCAGACCGTGCTGCGCCAGGCATTGGCGAGCATCGATCACAATGCCTACCATCTTGGGGAACTTTTGCTATTGCGGCGAATATTAGGCGCGTGGCAATAGAAAAACGGACGAGCCGGAATTCCCGCGCTCGTCCGTTGATCCTTATTTGCGGTAGTCCGACGTGGTCACCTGAATGCGGAGCTCCTTGGCGGGCGAATCAATCGATGTCAGCGACGGATAGTTCGTTCCGTCCGGCAACTTGTTGAAGTTCACCTGGAACGATACCGGATCGTTGTCGAGCGTCGAATTCACCGCCACTTCGGTCAAGGCTTTCGTGGCAGGCTCGACCGAAAGCACCATCTTGTCACCGCTCTTCAGATAGTCAGGCAGTGTGATTTTTGCCACGCCGTTCGATGGCGGAGTCATCAGCGCCCGCGACATGGCCGCCTTCACGCGATCGGAATTCGGCGGCAGGTATTGCTGCATCAAGCCCGTCAAGCGCTCGATGTAGTCTTTCATCTCGTCTTTCTTCTCTTCGATCTTGCGTTCCTTCACCTGCCCCAGCAGACGACGGCGGCCGCCATTTTCCGGCTGGGTTTCCGCCGCCGGCGAGTCCATGGGCTCGACAATCTTTTCTCCCGTCACCGAGTCGAAGTGCACCCGTGCCATCTTGATTCCCTTCGATTCTCCCTTGTAAAAGATTTCCGTCTTCTGCAGATAGTTGTATTCCTTGAGCTTCTTGCTGTTCTCAGCCATCTTCTCGGCCATGTCGCCGTTGCCGCCCATCATGCCCATCTGCGCCAGGCCGAACGGCGTCATCGAGAAGACCATCGCCAGCAACACCGCCGCTTTAGAGACCATTCCACTTCGCCCCGTCATAAGTAATGCGTCCTTTCGAAAGAGTTTCCCACTTTGCTCATCTATTTCGGCGGATACTTCTTGAACATCTTTTCGACCGCCTTCTCAATCTTCTTGCTGTTTTTGTCGGACTTGTCAGAGAGGGTGTCACTGGCCGCCCCGCGCCAGATCAATTTTTTCTGCCCGGCGTCCGACAGGTCGACCACCAGCGTTCCTACATTCTCGATGATGGGATCTACCCGCCCCATGCCCATCCGCCATCCGCCCATTCCCGTGGCCATCGCCGACCTTTGTTCCTTGACGCCGGCGTTATAGGTCACCAGCAGATCGCTTCCCGAGTCCACTTTCCGCATGCCTTTGGCGGCGAGCTGAGCATCGATGGCGGTGACAATTCGCTCATCCATCAGCGGATTCGCCGTCGGCCGCAGCGGCCTGACCCACGCGTAGGTTTTATATCTCGCGAAGTCATGAACGTTGCGGTCCCAATCAACATTAATGCTTTGCGCCCAGACGCCGGCCGACGCCAGCACGACAAACATTCCCAGAAAAAGCTTCTTCACTCGATCCTCCGCGCCAAAAATTCACTCCTACCGCCCCATGTTGCCTTTGTCATCCAGCATGACCCAGCCCTGCCCCGCCATCTCCGTAGTGATGGTCTTGGCCACCGCATCCCCGGTTCTCGAGGAGTACTCGTCCACTGTCTTTTTGCGATCAGTGACTGTGGCCCGGCCTGCGGCCACTGCGGGATTCATCCCCGCCGCCACCGGAAGCCCGGCTCCCAGGCTTTTTCCCAGGCTTGTGCTGGTCTCGAACGCAGAAAATAGAATCAAGTCCTGCCCGTTCTTGAAATACACCTGCACCTTGGCGCTGACCTCGGCCGATCCCGTACCCACTCCCACCACCACCCGCTCGGTCTTGTCGCCCTGCTTCAGCGACGTAAAAGCTCCTTCCACCATCAGCGAGTCGTCCATCGGCGCTTCGCCCGCCTTTGCCGCTTCCACCGGAATACCCGTCTTCTTGAGCTCCTTGATCAGCTCCGCCGAGAGTTTCTCCGACGCCTTCTCTCCCACCTTTGCCGGCTTCTCGTCGCCTTCAAGCAGGTGCCGCAGGCGAATCTCCTGCGACTTGTCCACTTGCACGTCTTCCGGCTTCACCACGAAATCGTAAACAAGAATCCTCGCTGGCTTGGGCAACGCCTTACCGCTGTAGCCCTCGAGCGGAGTCACCTCGACGTGCGCAGACAGCGGATTGTCCCGGGCCACCGCGCCTACCACCAGGCACATCGCCGCCAGAAAAATGCCAAGAACGACCAGTTGACGCCTCGACTGCATATAAATGGATCTCCTTGTCCACAATAACGTTCCAAGCATATGTTTCCGCGGGCGCGACCGCGCGGACGGAACCCCAGCCTGGATCTTGGTGATGATCGAATCGATGTAAGAGTTATCCGGCCACCCTCGGATCAAATCCCACGGACACCTCGGGGCTCGCCCCGCCCCACAGCAGGGCCAGAAGCACACATGTATCCCGAGCGCGCGGATTATATCGGCTCGCCTCGAAACTGGCAAACCAGTGCAGGAATTTACCGCGTCGCGGAAAAGAACTGAGTCACAAGCCGGTATAGTTCGATCCGTACCCTGCAGATAAAGCCGCGCTCACCTGCAATCTTGAGCCGTTAATCCGCAATCGTGCAACCCGCCCCGCCGCCTCGCCAGCGCGAACCGCCCTTGGGATTGCCTGACCTCGGACAGCGCGGACTGCACTTTCTGACAGTACACAACCAAGAGGATCTCAAGGCTAAATAAGGCTGTCGCCAAGTTGGGCCCATGCCGGTTCACTCACCCCAAGGCCCAGCGAGGACTCGCAGTACTTCGGTTGAGAGATCACAGCTGCCTTCAGGTTCTTAAGGTCAGAGCGACGATCCTTTCGGAACCAGCCCTTAAATCTGTCCGCAGCTCGCCAGCCTCAACAGACCGCGAGGAGCAACGGGGGAGTGTCATGCAAGAAAAAATCGGGCGATCAAGACTGGTTTTGCTATTCACGCGAAGGTGCATTGCCGTTCTGTGCGCCGCAATGCTTACTCCGGGAGAAACACCCCTGCTTGCCCAGTCACAGCCGGCTGGGAATACGGCACAGCAGGTATCGTCGAAAATTTCTCCCGACCAGTTAGATGCTCTGGTCGCACCCATCGCTCTGTATCCCGACCCGTTGCTGGCCCAGACCCTCGCAGCCTCCACCTACCCTTTGGAAATCATCCAGTTGCAACAGTGGCTCCAGAAAAACACCAGCCTCAAAGACAAAGCGCTTGCCGACGCTGTGGCAAAACAACCTTGGGATCCCAGCGTTCAGGCCCTGGCAGCTTTGCCTGATGTGGTCAACCGACTGGCCAACGACATTCAGTGGACCACTGATCTTGGCAATGCATTCCTGGCCCAACAAAGCGATGTGATGGACGCCGTGCAGCGGATGCGCAAGAAAGCCCAAGACAAGGGAAATTTGAAGACAACCGACCAGCACAAGGTGGAAACCAGAATTGTCGAGAGCCAGCCGGTGATTGTGATCGAACAGGCTAACCCACAAGTTGTGTATGTGCCGTCCTATAATCCCGTGTATGTGTACGGTCCGCCCATTTACCCCTACCCGCCGATTTACTACCCGCCGGCTGGGTATTACGCAGCGGGAGTGGCAATCTCGTTTGGCGTTGGCGTCATGATGGGAGCCTTCTGGAGTGGAGGATGGGGCTGGGGCTGCGGCTGGGGAGGGCACAACGATATTACGGTGAACCGCAATAACAACTTCAATCGCAATACAAACGTTGGCGGCGGTGGTAATCGTGGAAACCTCGGCAATCGCCCCTCCAATCCCATTGCCGGCGGTGATCGCGGAAACCTCGGCAACCGCCCCTCCAATCCCATTGCCGGCGGTGATCGCGGAAACCTCGGCGGAGGAAATCGCGGAGACGCCAGCTGGAAGCATGATCCGCAACATCGCGGGGGCGCTCCCTATCGCGACCGGGCCACCGCCGACAGATTTGGCGGTACAACCCGGGGAGATTCTCTGACGAACCGTCAGGCCAGCGCCCGCCAGCAGATCGGGCGGCAGGGCGGCAATCTAGCCAGCAACCGCGGATCCAACGCCGGGGCGAGCAATCGAGCCAGTGGCGGCGCGATTGGCAACCGGGCTGGCGGGGTCGGAGGGGATCGCATCGGCGGCCGGGATCTCTCGCGCAGCGGGGGCGGCAACCGGGATGCCTTTGGCGGAGGTTCGCGCGGGTACAACGGATCGAGCGCGCGCTCCAGTGGTAGCCGCGGCGCCTCTAGCATGGGATCTCGAGGTGGAGGTGGAGGCGGAGGCCGCCGTGGCGGCGG
>Ga0335085_10010121_pt1 | contig 14129 bp, 15 predicted proteins | sample Lox_Sample_45_FD_206712 | JGI IMG/M metagenome (GOLD analysis project Ga0335085, IMG submission 206712) | Soil microbial communities from Loxahatchee National Wildlife Refuge, Florida, United States - Lox_Sample_4.5 | ecosystem: Environmental > Terrestrial > Soil > Wetlands | place: USA...
CGATCGCCGAATATGTCTACACGACGGCGATCGCCAACAATAAGCGCGCGCAGTGCTTTGGCGGCGCCAAGAACCACATGATCGTGATGCCGGACGCCGACATGGACCAGGCCGTCGATGCACTGATTGGCGCCGGCTACGGCTCGGCCGGCGAGCGCTGCATGGCGGTCTCGGTCGCGGTGCCGGTCGGCGAGAAAACGGCCGACATCCTGCTGGAAAAGCTCGTGCCGCGGGTCGAGAGCCTGAAGATCGGTCCGTCGACCGACACGCAGGCCGATTACGGCCCGCTGATCACTAAGGCGCACCTGGAGAAGGTCAAAAGCTACGTGGATCTAGGGGTCAAGGAGGGCGCCAAGCTCGTCGTCGACGGCCGGGGGTTCAAGCTGCAGGGCTACGAGCGCGGCAACTTCATGGGCGGCTGCCTGTTCGACCACGTGACGCCGGATATGCGCATCTACAAGGACGAGATTTTCGGGCCGGTGCTGTCGGTCGTGCGCGCCAAGGACTATGAGGACGCGGTGCGGTTGCCGTCGGAACACGATTACGGCAATGGCGTCGCCATCTTCACCCGCGACGGCGATACGGCGCGCAATTTCGTCAGCCGCGTCGAAGTCGGCATGGTCGGCGTCAATTTCGCCATTCCGGTGCCGCTTGCCTATTACACGTTCGGCGGCTGGAAGCGCTCCGGCTTCGGCGACCTCAATCAGCACGGCCCCGACTCGATCCGTTTCTACACCAAGACCAAGACGGTGACGGCACGCTGGCCCTCCGGCATCAAGGAAGGTGCCGAGTTCGTCATTCCGACGATGAAGTGAACGGCCCTTTGCCGGTCGTTCAACTCACGCAGGTGTGCACCGGATCCGCGGTGCTGAAGCGGCAAACGCAACGCGGCGGCCGCTCCAGCACGGAAATCGTCACAGTAGTGATGCGGTTACGCTTGACCACGATACTGCAGAGCGGAGCCAACGTTCCGGCAATACCGTCGGCCTGCAGCCGCAGTGTCCCGACGTGCTGTTGCAGGATGGCGCTGCCCTGTTTGATCGGAGCAAGCTTGGCGGAATCGATGTACAGCGGCGTCTGCGTGACCGGCGCGACCGGAACGGTCTTGATCTCGATGTAGCCGATATCGCCGGTCGGCCGCAGCGCGACGATCGCGACGCCGACGACGATGACGCCGGCCGCTACCGCAAGCAGACGCCGCATCGTCACATTCAACCCATGCCCCCAACGGCCTGCAACTCACGCCCCCGGCGGCTTGATGCCTCCGATCAGCTTGTTGAGCTGCGCCGAGGCGTCGCGAATGTCGCGCGTCAAGTGACGGATAACCTCGAGCGCCTTCTCGGCCTGCCTGATCTCGAGAAGTTCGCCGATGAAGTCCTCATTCTGCTGCAACGTCTGCAACAGGGCCGCGAACTGCATGCGCGCGTCGTCGAGTTCCTTGTTGGCGTTCTCGGTTTCGACCTCAAGCTTGCGCCACTGGTCGATCAGGAACAGACGCTCTTCGGGCTTGTAGCGCGTCTCCTGGGCCAGCGCCTTGAGCTTGGCGTGGACGTGGTCGAGCGCCTTGACGCCCAATTGCGAGACTGGACCGTTGTCGGCCACGGCGGCCAGGAGATTTGAAACCGTCGCCCGCAGCTTGTCGATTTCGGCACGCGCCTTCTCCGGATCGCTGGCGCTATCGATGGTGCTGGCGCTGTTCTGGATCGACTTGTTGAGGTCCGGCACGCTGCGCTGGAAGGCCTCAAGCTGCTGGGAAAATTCCTCGACCGGCGAGATGGCGCCGGCGTTGGCCGCGTCATCGGCGCGCGCCGTGCTGCCCGACAAGGCAACGGCAAGCGCAAACAACGCAGCGACCGCAAACTGCACTCGTGGGCCTTTGGCAATTCCGAGCAACGATGTCGCCATGGTCTGCCTCCCCGACACGGGTTCCGCAACTAGGTTAATTCCGGGCAAGAATATTGGCGCAAGTGGGGCGTTCTGCCCAGGGCAAAACCGGTATTTTGGGGCTTCTTTTGCCTGCGTTTTTCGGCTTTGCTCGGTGGCCAATGATCGAGCTTTGCGACATGCGGCAGTGCAGCAGGCGTGCGGCGCAAGCCCTTGCTGCCGTGGCGGTATTGGCGGTGCTTGCGGGATGCGCCAGCACCAACCCATTCGGCGGCACCAAGTCCGAGCCGCAAGCGAGCGCCGCGCCCGCGCCACCCCCACCCCCGCCGCAACCGCCCCCGGTCGATCTTGCCGGCCGCTGGCGCCTCGCAGCGCCGGGCAGCGGCGGCTGCTTCATGAACTTCGGCCATGCGCCGGGCGCCGTGCAAGGCACGATTGCGCCGGAAGGAGGCTGTCCCGGAAGCTTCTTCACCAGCCGCAAATGGACGTTCGAGCGCAATACGCTGATCATCCGCAACCACAAGGACGAGCCCCTGGCACTGCTTTCATTTTCCGGTGGCCGCCTCGAAGGCCACGAAACCGGCGGTGCACCGCTGTCGCTGTCGCGCTGACACTCGCCGTGGTGCGCCGCCAGAGGCAACGTCATGGCCGAATATCACCTGTACTGCTTTGCCGAGTCGGGAAACTCCTACCGCGCGGCATTGATGCTCAACCTTATCGGCGCCGACTGGGAGCCCGTTTTTGTCGACTTCTTCAACGGCGAAACGCGCACCGCCGAGTACCGCGCACGGGTCAACGAAATGGGCGAAGCGCCAGTGCTCGTGCACGGCGGCAACAAGCTTAGCCAGTCCGGCGTGATCCTGACTTATCTTGCGGAGCATTCGGGAAAATTCCTGCCCCGCGGCGAGGCGGCGCGGCTTGAGGCGTTGCGCTGGATCATTTTCGACAACCAGAAGCTGAACGGGTCGCTCGCGCCGTATCGGTTCCTGTACGCGCTGTCGAAGCCGCGCGGCGACCCGGCCGTGCTCGAATTTCTGAAGAGCCGCGCCGAGGCTCCGCTCGACATTCTCGACAGGCGCCTTGCCGACCGCGCTTTCGTGCTTGGCGCCGAGCCGACCATCGCCGACCTGTCGCTGGTCGGCTACCTCTACTATCCGCCCAAAGAATTCGGCTTCGATATTGCCGCCGCGCGCAAACACATTGCCGGATGGCTCGATCGCATCCGGGCGCTGCCCGGCTGGAGACATCCCTACGATTTGATGCCCCGCGCGCCGGCGAAGTAAGCGCAAGACGCGTGCCGCCAAGACCGCAACCGGCCGCTAGGTCACAGCGGAATGTCGAGCTCCTTGCGCGGGCCGTGCCTGATGACGGGCGCGGCAGGTTCGACCTTCGGTGTCGCGATGGCCTCTGCTTTGGCCGGCGGAGTTTGCGATGGCGGTCGCGTCTGAGGCTGCGGTGCGATCTTGGCTTCGGGCAGCCGTGTCGGCTCGCTCGCCGGCGGCGGCCCGTTTGCTTGCGGCTCGGGCTCGTTGGCGTATCTCTCCAGCATCGCGCGGGCGCTGGCGAGAAGCTTGCCACCGTCGATCCCGCGTTCCTTCATCTCCCTGCGCCAGGCTGCGATCACCGGCGCAGTCGCCGTGCGCCACTGCGCCACATCGTCTGCCCTCAACAGCGTAATCGAGGCGCCGCGCTCGCGCACCATGTCGGTGACCGCCTTGGCTTCGCGGTCCCACATGGCGCCGGCCATGCCGGCCGCGACCTGCCCCGAATTGTTGTCGATGACGGTCTTGAGATCGCGCGGCAGCCGCTCATAAGCCGCCCTGTTCATCGCCAGCACGAACGTCGCCGTGCTCAACGCCGACTCGGCGAAATCGGTATGGGCCTTGAACGCATCATGCAGCCGCAACGCCGGCACGATGTCCCACGGATCAACACAGCCGTCGATAATGTGGCCAGCGATCGCCATCGGGACTTGCGGAATCGGCACGCTCACTCCGCGCGCACCGAGCGCGTGCACGGCCTCGCCGGCGAGCCGGTTGGTCACGTGCAGCCGCAACCCCTTGAGGTCCTCGATCGACCGCACGGTGCGGTTCGAGTGCACGACGCCGCGGTCGCGGCACGAAAACGACAGGGCATGGACGTCGCGGAACTCATCCTGCAGATGTGCAGCGGCGTAATCCTGGATCGCCCGGGAATTAACAAGCGCGCGGCGTGACGGCACGAATGGCAGTTCGAACGCCTCGATCTTGGGGAAACGCCCTGGCGTATTGGCCGGCACCGCCCAAACGATATCGGCAAGCCCATCGCGCGCTTGGTCGAACAGCTGCGTCGGCCCGCCGCCGAGCTGCATCGAAGGAAAAAGATTGATGCGAAAACGACCGCCGGATTCGGCTTCAACCTTGCGCGCCCACGGCACCAGAAACTGGGTGTGCCCGCACGAAACCGCCGAGAAGAAGTGATGCAGCTTGAGAGTAACGCGCGGCGTGTGGGCGCCCGCCAGGCGCATCACCGCAGGAGCCGCAAACGACGCCGCGATCGAGGTCAAAAGCGCGCGGCGGGCGATACGCATGGTTCCTCGCAGGCATGATACGCGCCGGCGATAGCGCTCAATTGAGGCGTGACGGACGTTCCTCGTTGGCGTCGGGGCGCAGCACGGACGCCGTCATCGGCGTAGGTGCCGCAGACGCGGCCGCCGCCACTTCCACTTTGCTGTGGCGCGACCGTCGCTCGTGGGCGCGATACGACAACAACCCGAACGGCAGGCTTGCGAGGTAGGCGAGCGTCCCCGCGGTCAGCAGAATCCACGGATAAGCAATAAGCAGCGCCACGCCCAGCACCAGCATGATGACCAATGGCCCGACCATTTCCGGGGGCACGCGCGTACCTACCCGCTTGCCGGAAAAGACCGGCAGGCGCGAGACCATGAGCACGGCGATAGTGAGCGTGTAAGCCAGCATCGCCCAGGTCAGGAACTGCGAGCGCGGCAAGCCGAGGAAGGCCGCATAAATCGGCAGCAGCACGATGATGGCGCCAGCCGGTGCCGGCACCCCCACGAAGAAATTGGCAGCCCAGGCGGGCCGGTCGGGATCGTCGCTCATCACGTTGAACCGGGCGAGCCGCAGACCGGCGCAAATGGCAAATGCCATGGCGGCGATCCAGCCCGCGGATTTCAGGTCATGCAGGCCCCAGAAGTAGAGGATGAGCCCCGGCGCCACCCCGAAATTGACGAAATCCGACAGGCTGTCGAGTTCGGCGCCAAACCGTGAAGTGCCCTTCAGCAGGCGCGCCAGCCGGCCATCGACGCCGTCGAGAAACGCCGCGAACACGATGGCCGCAAGCGCAAGACCGTAGCGGTTCTCGAACGCCATGCGGATTGCGGTCAACCCGGCGCACAGGGCCAGCAAGGTGACGAGGTTGGGCGCCAAGGTACGCACCGGAATGCGCCGAAAGCGCCTCCGGCGCAGGCGCCGGCCCTGGTGTGGCGGCAATTTCATAGCCATGGATACACTATAAGCTTTCCGCGCCGTGCCGGCCATCGAAAGGGCCCTGATCGCCGGCACCGGTGCCGTGGGAGCGCCCCGATGGCGGTCGGCCTCTTTGTTTCAGCCCCTACTATAGCCGAGGCCGGCCGTAGCCGCCTTAAGGTCAGCGAATACCGTCTCCCCGGCGATGGCCGTCTGCCCCTCACCGACCAACGGTATGGCGCCCTCGGGCAGAAACACGTCGACGCGCGAGCCGAAGCGGATCATGCCGATGCGCTCGCCAGCCCCGACCGCCTGGCCCTCGCGCACGAACGGCACGATCCGCCGTGCCACCAGGCCCGCGATCTGAACGACGGCAATGCGCGCGCCATTGGCCGCGGCAATGACGAAAGCGTTACGCTCGTTGTCCTCGCTCGCCTTGTCGAGATCGGCGCTGAGGAATTTGCCCTTGCGGTAAACCATGCGCTCGATCCGTCCGGCGATCGGGCTGCGGTTTACGTGGCAATTGAACACGCTCATGAAGACCGAGATGCGCGGCAGCGGCCGCCCGCCGAGCCTAAGCTCGGGCGGCGGTACGACATTGACGATGCGGCTGATCCGGCCATCGGCCGGTGCAATGACGAGCCCGTCGCGCGCCGGCGTCACCCGCTCCGGGTCGCGGAAAAAATAGGCGCACCACAGCGTCGCCACGGTGCCGAGCCAGCCGAGCGGCGCCCACAGCCAGAACAGAACGATAGCGACGAGCGCAAAGGCGCCAATGAACGGATAGCCTTGCGGATGGACCGGTGCGAGCTGCGAGCGGATGGAGTTGATGACGGACATACGGTAGGGCTTGTTGGGGCTCATGGCGATTGAAGCGGTTCAGCGTCCTTGCGAGGAGTGTGGCGACGAAGCAATCCGGAAATCACGAGCAGGCCGGATTGCCTCGCTCCGCTCGCACTGACGCGTCATTCGGCGGCATCCGCGGCCGGCGCCAGTTCTTTCTCTTCCAGTTCCGGCGGCGGGTTGCGGTTTGGCGCGGTCGCTTTGTCCTCGACTTCGGCGAGAATCTCGCGCGCCATCTGCGCCTCGCGCTGCCGGTTCCACATGCTGGCGTAAAGGCCGCCCCGCGCCAGTAGCGCCTGATGCGTGCCGCGCTCGACGATCACGCCGCCATCGAGCACCAGAATCTCGTCGGCGCTGACGATAGTCGAAAGCCGGTGCGCGATCACCAAAGTTGTGCGGTTCTTCGCCACCCGGTCGAGCGCGTCCTGGATATCGCGCTCGGTGTGGCTGTCGAGCGCCGAGGTGGCCTCATCGAGCAGCAGAATCGGCGGCCCTTTGAGAATGGTGCGGGCGATGGCGACGCGCTGCTTCTCGCCGCCGGACAGCTTGAGGCCGCGCTCGCCTACTTCCGTGTCATAGCCCCGCGGCGCAATGCGAATGAAGCCGTCGATCTGGGCGAGCCGCGCCGCCTCCTCGACGTCGGCATCGGTCGCATCCCATTCGCCGTAGCGGATGTTGTAGCGGATGGTATCGTTGAACAGCACCGTATCCTGCGGCACGATGCCGATCGCCGCACGCAGCGACTGTTGCGTGACGTCGCGGATATCCTGCCCGTCGATGAGGATGCGGCCGCCGGTGACGTCGTAAAATCGAAACAGAAGCCGCGAGATGGTCGACTTGCCGGCGCCGGTGGGTCCGACGATGGCAATGGTCTGTCCGGCGCCCACCTCGAAACTCAGGCCCTTGAGGATCGACCGCGCCGGCTCGTAGGCAAACGACACGTTGTCGAAACGGATCGTGCCGGCGCGCACCTTGAGCGCCGGCGCCCCCAGACGATCCTCAATCTCCGGCTTGCGCTGCAGGATCGAGAACATGATCTCGATGTCGATCACGGCCTGTTTGATCTCGCGGTAGACCAGGCCCATGAAGTTCAGCGGCTGGTAGAGCTGGATCATCATGGCGTTGATCATGACAAAGTCGCCGACGGTGTTGCGGCCGGCTTCGATGCCGTAGGCGCACAGCACCATGGCCGAGGCAAGCCCGATGGTGAACACGATCGCCTGGCCGGCATTGAGCACGGCGAGCGAGGTGTAAGCCTTGACGCTCGCGTCCTCGTAGCGCGCCATGGCGCGGTCGTAGCGCTTGGCTTCGCGTTCTTCGGCGGAGAAATATTTCACCGTCTCGTAGTTGAGCAGCGAGTCGATCGCCTTGGCGTTGGCGTCGGTGTCGCTCTCGTTCATCTTGCGCCGGATGCCGATGCGCCATTCGGTGGCGTAGAAGGTGAACCCGATATAGAGCGCGACCGTCAGCACGATCACGATCACGTAGCGCCAGTCGAAGTGGAACAGCAGCACCCAGGCGACGAGCATCACCTCGACGATGGTCGGCAGCAGCTGCAGCAGCAGCATGCGCACGATGGTCTCGATGCCGTTGCGTCCGCGTTCCAGAACGCGGGTCAAACCGCCGGTCTTGCGCTCCAGATGAAAGCGCAGCGACAGAAGGTGCATATGCTCGAAGGTGAGCATCGCCAGACGGCGTACCGCGTTCATCGCGACCTTGGCGAAGATGCCGTCGCGCCATTGCGTCAGCACGCCCATGAGAATCCGCGTGCCGCCGTAGGCGAGCGTCATCATCACCGGGGTGGCCAGCGCCCAGGCGAACCACTGGTTCGCCCAGACCGGCGCGGTGCCGTGGCCGGCAAGCGCGTCCGTCGCCCACTTGAAGGTGAACGGCACCGAGATGGTCGCGAGCTTGGCGGCGAAGATGAGCAGCGTCGCGAACACGACCCGCCACTTCAGGTCCACCCGGTCGGACGGCCAGATATAGGGCCACAGATGGATCAGGGTCGAAAACAGGGCGCCGCCATTGGCCTTGATGTCGCGGGTGGAGCGGTCGGGGGCGGTTGCGTAATCTCTCATTGCCTGGGGTGACCTCGGCGGTTCCCGTCGAGCCGATACTGCGCTGTCATATAGAGGCTTTTCGTGGTTCCTGCATCGGCGCTGCCTGCCGATTAAGCTTGCACCGCCGACGATTCGCCGCCACATCTACGCCTAGGTGAGTGAGACTCTATGAGCAAAATCAACGCTGTGTGCGTGTACTGCGGGTCGAGCCCCGGTACCGACCCGGCCTTCGTCAAGACGGCGCGGGATTTCGGCAGGATCCTCGCGGAAAACCGCGTGCGCCTCGTCTATGGTGGCGGCTCCATCGGCCTGATGGGGGCGCTCGCCACCGCGGTTATCCACCACGGCGGCGCCGCGACCGGCATCATCCCCGATTTCCTGACGAAAAAAGAACAGCCGCGCAGACTGGCGCAGGAGCAGATCATCACCCGCGATATGCACGAGCGCAAACGCAACATGTTCGATCGGGCCGACGCATTCGTCGCTCTACCGGGCGGGCTCGGCACCCTCGAGGAGCTCGTCGAACAGATGACCTGGGCGCAGCTTGGCCGTCACAAGAAGCCGATCCTAGTCGCCAACATCAACGGCTTCTGGGACCCGCTGCTGTCGCTGATCGCCCATATGCGCGGGCTCGGCCTCGTGCCGTCGCCAAACCGCGGCGTCGAGCTTCTCATCGCCAATCGTGTCGAAGACATCCTGCCGAAGCTGCGTGCCGCTGCGCGGGCGGTCACGACGGCAGAAACGGAAATGGCGTTCCCGGCCGAGCGCATGTGATCTCGGCCGGCCGGAGGCGAACATTTCCGTTCAATCCCCGGAGCCCTTTAAATTTTGTCGCGCAGAAAAGTCACTGCTTCGAGGCGGTTGCCGTCCGGATCGCGCACGAACGCCGCGTAATAGCCGGCATAATAGTGCCGCCGCAGCCCGGGTTCGCCGTCGGACGCGCCGCCGGCCTTGAGCGCGGCGGCGTGGAAGGCGTCGACCGCGCCCGTGTCGGGCGCACGCAGGCAGACGTGCGCGCCACTGTCGGTGGCGACCGGCGTTATGGTTTCGCGTTTGTTGATCCAGAATTCCGGGTATTTCTTGCCGAAGCCGATTGCGGCGTTCGGCCACTCGCGCAGTTTCGTCAGGCCGAGCGGGGCCAACAGCACAGCATAAAACGCTTCCGCCTGCTTTAGATCACGCACGGCGACGGAGATGTGGTCGATCATCGCTTCTCTCTGTTCCCCTCGCCCCGCGGGCGGGGAGAGGTCGACTTCCGAGCGCAGCAAGGGAAGTCGGGTGAGGGGGGCGTCGAGGTCGAGCGCGACGTTGAAGCCCCCTCACCCGGCTCGGCGCTGGGCGCTCGCCACCCTCTCCCCGCAAGCGGGGCGAGGAAAATTACGCCGGCGCGCCCGACTTCAGAAGCTTGTAGACGATCGAATCCATCAGCGCCTGGAACGAGGCGTCGATGATGTTGGCCGATACCCCCACAGTAGTCCAATGGTCGCCGCTTTCGTCGGCGCTTTCGATCAGCACGCGAGTGACCGCCTCGGTGCCGGCATTGAGGATACGCACGCGATAATCGGTGAGTTCGAGCCCGGTTATGTAGCTCTGATATTTGCCGAGGTCCTTGCGCAGCGCGAGATCGAGCGCATTGACCGGACCGTTGCCTTCGGCGGCGGAAATCAGGTGCTCGTCGCCGACCTTGACCTTGACCACGGCCTGGCTGACGGTGACGCGCTCGCCCTTGGCGTTGATGCGCTGCTCCACATTGACGTCGAATTTTTCCACGTCGAAATAGCTCGGCACTTTGCCGAGCAGGCGGCGGGCCAGCAGCTCGAACGACGCGTCCGCGGCCTCGTAGGCATAGCCGATCGCCTCGCGCTCCTTGACCTCGTCGAGCAGGCGCGACAGCCGCGGATCGTCCTTGTTGACGGCAAAACCGATGCGGTCGAGTTCGGCGAGCAGGTTCGAACGGCCGGATTGATCGGAAACCAGAACCTTCCGCCTGTTGCCGACGCGTTCGGGCGGCACGTGCTCGTATGTCTTCGGCTCCTTCATGATGGCGGAGGCGTGAATGCCGGCCTTGGTGGCGAACGCGCTCTCGCCGACATAGGGCGCGCGCCGGTCGGCCGACCGATTGAGCAGGTCGTCGAGGGCGTGGGAGACCCGCGCAATCTGGCCGAGCGCTTCGTCCGACACCCCGATATCGAAGCGATCGGCGTAGTCGGGTTTGAGCTTCAGCGTCGGAATGATGGAGACGAGATTGGCATTGCCGCAGCGCTCGCCGAGGCCGTTGAGCGTGCCCTGGATCTGGCGGGCGCCGGCGCGTACGGCAGCGAACGTGTTGGCCACCGCCTGCTCGGTGTCGTTGTGGGCGTGGATGCCGACATGGTCGCCGGGAATATGCTGGCAGACTTCGCCGACGATTTTCTCCACCTCGTGCGGCAAGGTGCCGCCATTGGTGTCGCAGAGCACGATCCAGCGCGCGCCCTCGTCGTAGGCCGCCTTGGCACAGGCGAGCGCGTAGGCCGCGTTGGCCTTGTAGCCATCGAAGAAATGCTCGCAGTCGAGCAGAACCTCGCAGCCTTTCGCCTTGGCGGCGCGCACGCTGTCGCGGATCGAGGCGAGATTCTCCTCCTCAGTGGTCTCGAGCGCGACGCGGACATGATAGTCCCAGGACTTGGCGACGAAACAGATGGCGTCGGCCTCGGCGGCAAGCAGCGCGGCAAGGCCCGGATCGTTCGAGGTCGAGCGGCCCGGCCGCCGGGTCATGCCGAAGGCGGTGATTTTCGCCTGCGCCGGACGTCGCTCGGCGAAGAAGGCCGTGTCGGTCGGATTGGCGCCCGGATAGCCGGCCTCGACGTAGTCGACGCCGAGCTCATCGAGCATGCGCGCGATCACAAGCTTGTCGGCGAGCGTGAAATCGACGCCGTTCGTCTGGGCGCCGTCGCGCAGCGTCGTATCGAACAAATAAAGCCGCTCGCGGGACATGGGCTCAGCCTGAATAGAGCCGAAAGGCGGTGTACAGCGTGACCACGACCGCCAGCGCGATCACCGCGTATTTGAGTACCAGATAGTAAAACAGATGCCGCTGAAACGGCACGTCATCGCGTTTCATTGCAGCCTTTCCTTGCTTGCTGTCGCGCTGGCCAGCGGCTTGACCATCGTGGTATTGGCGAGCCACTCCCCGCCCAGCGCTACGGTGTTGCGCATCTTCGGCACGAATCCCCGCCGCTCGAAGAAACCGCGGGCGCTGTCGCTGGCATCGACGCTGAGTTCCTTGCTGCCGCGGGCGGCGGCAAGCTTCTCCAGCGCATCGCAGAGCATGGTGCCGGCGCCCTGCCCGCTCGTGCCCGGATGCACGTAGAGCATGTCGATCCGCGCATTGTCGGCAAGCGCCGCAAAGCCGACAGCCGCGCCCGAAAGCGTCGCCACCAGCGTCAGCTCGGCGGCCAATCGCGCGCCGAATTCTTCTTCGTCGTCGGCGGCAGACGCCCAGGCCCCCTGCTGCGCCTCGCTATAATCTTCGGCCGACAATTCTTCGATGCTGGCGCGGAAGATTTCCGCCAATTGCGGCACGTCCGCCGGCAGCATCGGCCGCATGGCGAACTCCGGCCTGGCGCTCGCGCTCATCGCGCAATCTCCCAGGTGGTGCCGTCCTTGGTGTCTTTCAGCACAATGCCCATTTTGGCGAGTTCGTCGCGGATACGGTCGGATTCCTTAAAGTTCTTCGTCTTCCGTGCGTTGTTGCGTGCTTCAATGAGAGTCATGACCCTGGTTTCATCGATGGCCCGCGAAGCGGGCCGGAACGCCAGCCACTCGGAGCGAGATTGTTGCAAAAGGCCGATCAATTGCGCGCTCGCCTTTAAGCAGGCGGCCGCCGGCTTTGTGCCCTTGGCGGCCTCACTCCGCACCTCGTGCAAAGCGCCGAGCGCCTTTGGCGTATTCAGATCGTCAGCCAGCGCGTCGAGCGCGTCCGCGCACAAATATCCAGGCGTCACATCGGCCGTCAGCCCGTACCAGTGGTCGAGCGTTCGTTGTGCTTCGCGCAGGCCCGCCAGCGTCCAGTTGATCGGCTGGCGATAATGGGTCTGCAGCATGGCCAGACGCACCGCTTCCGCCGGCCAGTCCTTCAGCAACTCGCGAATGGTCACGAAATTGCCGGCCGACTTTGCCATCTTCTCGCCTTCGACCTGCAGGAAGCCGTTATGCATCCAGAAATTCGCCATCAGTGGCGTGTGGAAGGCGCAACGCGATTGCGCGATCTCATTCTCGTGATGCGGAAAGACGAGATCGATGCCGCCGCCGTGGATGTCGAAGGTCTCGCCGAGGAATCTCCATGCCATCGCCGAGCACTCGATGTGCCAGCCCGGCCGGCCGGGAGTCTTGATTCCGGCCGGCGACGGCCAAGCCGGCTCACCGGGCTTTGACGGCTTCCACAGCACGAAATCCATCGGCGCACGCTTATAGGGCGCGACCTCGACGCGGGCGCCGGCGATCATTTCGTCGAGCGGCCGCTTCGACAGCTCCCCGTAGTCCGGCATTGAGGCGACACTGAACAGGACGTTGTCCTCGGCGACATAAGCGTTGCCGGAGGCGACGAGCCGCTCGATCAGCGTACGCATCTCGGCAACGTGCTCGGTCGCCCGCGGCTCGAAAGTCGGCGGCAGGCAGCCGAGCGCGGCCACGTCCTCGTGAAACTGCCGGTCGGTCTTTTCCGTGACCTGGCGGATCGCCTCGTTCAGCGGCAGATCGGGATACTCTTCGGCAGCTCGCGCATTGATCTTGTCGTCGACGTCGGTGATGTTGCGCACGTAGGTCACGTGATCGGCGCCATAGAGATGGCGCAGCAACCGGAACAGCACGTCGAACACGATCACCGGCCGCGCATTGCCGATATGGGCGAAGTCGTAGACCGTCGGTCCGCACACATACATGCGCACGTTTTTCGGATCGAGCGGCGCGAACACTCGCTTGTTGCGCGTCAGCGTATCGTAGAGCTTCAAATCCATCTCGGACTCATGGCGCCCGCCCTGCTGGCCGGGCGTCCCATGGTCTCGAAGAGGAGCAAAGACGGCCACAGCCAGCGCTGGATCGCTAGCGAATAATCTCCCGGCAAATGCCGCAGATATGGTTAAGGCCGTTCACGGGCGCACCATGATCGAGGCAGCGCATGGCGTCAAGCCTTTGTCGTCAACCACACCCGCCGCATGTGGCGATCTTCCGGTGGTTCAGATAGATAGCGCGGCGGGGTCGAGCAAGGCGCCGCACCCCTGCGAATCGCCGTGCTCGACCGTGTCCGCGCAGTTCCGGGCAGCGTTGGGGTTAAGGAAACCTTAACCTCACGGTCGCATTCTTCGTGTTCAGTCAACCCGGATTCACGGCGTGTCGGGGCGCCGCTTGGGGGGATCCATGCGTTCTGTGGTTGCGGCCGTCGTCTTCGCCGCTGCACTGTTTAGCGCCGGCGCCGCCTTAGCGGAAAAGCGGGTGTTCATCATCGCCAACAACAGCGATGCCTATGGCGTCGACCGCTGCCTCGCCTCCGCCGCGGCTTGCGGCGAAGCGGCGGCGAACTCCTACTGCCGCTCGCGCGATTTCAGGCAAGCCTTGTCGTACCGCAAGGTCGATCGCGACGACATCACCGGCGCCATTCCGACGACCGGTCCAGGCTCGTGCCACGGCGCCACCTGCGCCGACTTCGTCGCCATTACCTGCGCGCGCTGACCCGCCGGCCCGGTCACGCATACCGTCGTCTGCCCCAGCGCAGCAGGGCGGCGGCGGCAAGGGTCACCATGCACGCTTCCGTGAGCGCGCCGGCCGCCAACTTGGCGCGAGTGGCCAAGCTCGCAGCGTGGACGAGGCCCGGCGAGACATCAGGCCAGGTCCACAGCATGCG
>Ga0335085_10010122_pt1 | contig 14126 bp, 14 predicted proteins | sample Lox_Sample_45_FD_206712 | JGI IMG/M metagenome (GOLD analysis project Ga0335085, IMG submission 206712) | Soil microbial communities from Loxahatchee National Wildlife Refuge, Florida, United States - Lox_Sample_4.5 | ecosystem: Environmental > Terrestrial > Soil > Wetlands | place: USA...
GCCGTACGCCTCGCGGATCGCGTGCGTGTGCACGATCCCCTTCGGCTCGCCGGTCGTGCCGGAGCTGTAGACGATGTCGTACGGGTCGTCGCCCGACAGCCCGGGCGCAGGCGGCGGCTGGGGCGACGCGGCAGAGGTGGCCGCGCGGTACGAGCTCTCCGCGACGAGAACACGCTCGTCGGCGAGGCCGAGCCGCGGCCGGATCGCGTCCACCTCGGGTTCGAGCCGGTTCATCGTGACGAGAGCGGAGACGCCGGCGTCGAGCAGCAGGTTGAGCAGACCCTCGGCGCGCAGCAGCGGGCTGAGCGGAACGACGACGATGCCCGTCTTCATCGCCGCGACGTAGAGCTCGACGAGCTCGATCGAGTTGTCGAGCAGGAGCCCGACGCGGTCGCCGCGGCGAAGGCCGAGACCGGCGAGCGCGTTCGCGGCGCGGTTCGCGCGCTCGTCGAGCTCGGCGTGCCTCAGCCTCCGGCCGGCGAAGACGAGTGCGGTGTCGTTCCGCCGGTAGCGCGCGTGCCGCGCGGACAGCGTCTCGAGAGTCACCCCGGCTCGCCCCAGCGCACGACGCTCGCCGCCCACGTGTACCCGGTCCCGGCCGCGAGCAGCAGCACGAGCTCGCCGTCCCGCAGTGCACCCGCGCGCGCGGCGCGGTCGAGCGCGAGCAGCGGATCGACGCCGCTCATGTGGCCGGTGTCGTCGAGATACGCGGCGCGGCTCTCATCGAGCCCGAGCCGGTCGACGAGCGCGCGGTGCATCGACGGCTTCATGTGGATCCCGCAGAGGTAGCCGACGTCGTCGAGCGTGGCGCCGCTGCGATCGACCGCGCCCTCCGCGGCGGCGACGAAGTTCTCGAGGCTGACGCGGTCGAGGCCCTCCTTCATCGACGCCGGGTCCTCGACGTCGAGGAAGCGGTAGCCGCCGTTCGGCGACACGCTGCCGCCGGACGGGACCTTCACCTGCAGCGAGAACGACCCGTCCGTGATCCCGTGGCAGCCGAGCAGCTCGTTGCGCCCGCCGTCCTTCACGAGGAGGCCGGCGACGGCGCCGTCGCCGAAGTTGAACATGAACCGCGAGCGCTCGTTCGCGTAGTCGAGCAGGTACGACTCGCGGCACGCGGCGACGACGAGCATCGTGCGCAGCTCGTCCTCGGCGAGCAGCATGTCCCGCGCGATCCGCAGCGCGACCGGCGTGCCGCACGACACGTTGTCGTACTCGACGGCGTAGGCGCCCGACGCGCCGATGCGGTGCGCGATCCACGGCGCGGCCTGCCAGACGCCGTAGTCCTTCCACATCGAGCCGTAGTACATGACGACGTCGATCTCGCCGGGGTCGACGCCGCTCTCGGCGAGCAGCGCCTCCGCCGCGCGCACGGAGAGATCGCTGACGTGCTCGTCCTCCGCGGCGATGTGCTTGCCGCGCAGCCCGAACTTCTCGACGAGCACCTGCTCGGGGATGCCGCTGCGCTCGGCCACCTCCGCCGCCGGCATCCAGCGCTCGGGAAGGTAGGCCGCCGTCGCGGCGAGCGACACGTGTGTCACTCGGGCGACTCCAGGATTCGCGCCACGATCCGCGTCAGCTCGGCGGTGACCTTCCTCGGCACCTCGCCGTCGCCCCAGACGATCCAGCGCATGCCGACGGTCTCGCCGATCGCCATCAGCACCCACGCCGTCACGTCGGGGTCGATCTCGCCGGCCTCGCCCTCGGCCACCGCCTCGCGCAGCGCCTTCACGTAGCCGGCCCAGATGCGCTCGTAGTGGTAGCGGAAGATCTCGGGCGAGACGAAGCCCGCCTGGCGGATGATGCTGTACAGCTCCGGATGCGCGCTCGTGAACTCGAAGTAGCCCTGGAAGCCGAGCAGCTCGGCCTCGAGCCGCGTCCTCCCCTTCGCCGCCGCCTGCCGCGTGGCGAGGCGGATGCGGCCGTTCAGGTCGCGCACGAGCTCGTCGAAGATCTCCTTCTTCGAGGCGAAGTAGAGGTAGAACGTGCCCTGCGCGACGCCCGCCTCCTCGGTGATCTTCACGATCGACGCGTCGTAGTAGCCGAGCTCGCCGAACACGTGCTCCGCCGCCTCGAGCAGGCGCCGCCGCGTCTCGATCCCCTTCCGCGAGAGCGCGCGCCCGTTGACACCGACGATCTCGGTCACGGCGCGACCTCCGTCTCGCGCAGCTCGGCCTTCTGCACCTTGCCCATGCCGTTGCGGGGAATCTCGCCGACGAACCGGAAGGACTTCGGCACCTTGAAGCGCGCGAGCCGCGCCCGGCACCACTCGAGGAGCTCGTCGTCGGAGACGCCGTCGGCGACGACGAACGCGACGCCGACCTCGCCCCAGCGCTCGTCCGGCACGCCGACGACGGCCGCGTCCGCGACGAGCGGATGCTCGTGCAGGACCGCCTCGACCTCGGCGGGATAGACGTTCTCGCCCCCGGAGATGTACATGTCCTTGAGCCGTCCCTTGATCCGGTAGAAGCCCTCGTCGTCGCACTCGGCGAGGTCGCCGGTGCGCAGCCAGCCGTCGTCGGTGAACGCGGCGCGCGTCGCCTCCTCGTTCCGCCAGTAGCCGGGGAAGACGTTGGGGCCGCGCACCTGCAGCTCGCTCTCGTCGGAGAGGCGCACCTCGACGAACGCATACGGCTTCCCCGCGCAGCCGGTCTTCCGCACGGCGTCCTCGGGCGGAAGGCAGAGCACGTTCGGCGCGGCCTCGGTGAGCCCGTAGCCCTGGATCACGGCGGTGCCGCGCGCGGCCCACGCCGCGAGCAGCGCCTCCGGCATCGGCGCGCCGCCGACGACCGCGCGCTCGAGGCTCGACAGATCGGCGTCGGCGAAGCGCGGGTGCTGCGCGAGGAAGAGGTAGATCGGCGGGACGCCCATCATCGTCGTGACGCGCTTCTCCTCGATCAGCTCGAGCGCGCGGCCTGCGTCGAACTCGCGCTCGAGCACGACGGTCGCGCCCTTGAGCCACGCGAGCAGCGACTGCACGTTCCAGCCGCCGACGTGGAACTGCGGCAGCACCTGGAGCACGACGTCCTGGCCGTGGACGCCGGTGGCGAGGTCGAACGAGAGGTTCGTCCAGAAGCAGTTCGCGTGCGTGAGCAGCGCGCCCTTCGGGCGTCCCGTGGTGCCGGACGTATAGATGAGCAGAAGCGGGTCGGCGTCGTCGACATCGACGGCCGGGGCCCGGCCCCGGTCGGGGCCAGGCCCCAGTCGTTGATACCGCCAGCCGCAGCGATCTGCGAGCCCGCGGAACGCATCCTCCACGAGCACGATCGCCGGCTCGGCGTCATCCACCTGGTATTGCAGTTCCGCGGGCGTCAGCCGCCACGACAGCGGCAGCAGCACGAGCCCCGCCTTCGCGCACGCAAACAGCACCGCGACGTGCTCCGGCGTGTTGCCGGTGAGCGTCGCGACGCGGTCGCCGCGCGCGAGGCCCCGCGCGGCGAGCTCCGCGGCGAACGCGTCCGAGATCGAGTCGAGCTCGGCGTACGTGACGAGCCGCCCGAGGTAGTCGATCGCCACCCGCTCCGGCGTGTTGCGCGCGCGGTCGCGCAGCCAGCGGCCGATCGTGTGCGCTCCGCTCAACCGAGGAACTCCGTCAGCAGCGAGACGAGCGTTTCGGGCCGGTTCCAGAAGAAGAGATGGCCGCCCGGCACCATCCGCAGCTCCGCCCCGGGGATCCGCGCCGCGAGCAGCGCCGCGTTGCGGGGGTCGACGACGACGTCGCCCTCCCCCTGCACGACGAGCGTCTGCGCCTCGATCCGCGGCAGCTCCTCCCACGCGTCGAAGGTCGACCAGATCCCGGCCTGCGCCGCCCACCCCGCGGGGTCCAGCGGCTTCTCGGTCCGGATCGCGACGATCCGGTCGACGACCGACGCGTCGGGGTCCGGCTCGAGCGCGTTCTCGACGAAGCGGCGCACCGCGACCGCGGGATCGAGCGTCGGCGCCTCCGCCATCAGCGCGAGCGTCGGGCCGGGGATCGGGTGCATGTTGGACACGCCTGACATCGTGGCCATCAGGACGAGCTTCTCGACGCGGGCGCCGTGGCGCAAGGCCAGCTCCTGCGCGACCGCCCCGCCGAGGCTCGCGCCGACGACGTGCGCGCGCTCGATCCCGGCCGCGTCGAGCACGGCGAGCACGTCGCCCGCGAGCTGCTCCGCCGTGTACGGCCCCGGCGGGATGTCGCTGTCGCCGTAGCCGCGGTTGTCGAACGCGACGACGCGATAGCGGGCGGCGAGCGGCTCGAGCACCGGCTCCCAGCCCCAGCGGCCGTAGCCGAGGCCCATGATCAGCAGCAGCGGCGTCCCGTCGCCGTGGACGTCGTACGCGATCCGGACTCCCTGCGAGTCGGCGATCATGCGGTCTCCTGAGGCTCGGGGGCGCCTCCCTCGGAGCCGCCGGGGCGGATCGCCTCCTCGAGGCGCCGCAGGCCGGTCGGCCGCCCGCGGCTGACGAGTCCCGCCAGCCCGCCCGGGAGGAAGACGACGATGAGGATGAAGATCACGCCGAGCAGGAACAGCGGCTGCTGGAGCGGCGTGCTGACCGCATGCGGCAGGCGCTCGACCGTGGACGAGCTGCCGATCGCGGTCAGGCGGTCGTTGAGGTACGTGTAGAGAATCCCGCCGAGCACCGCGCCCCAGCGCGAGCCGGCGCCGCCGATCACGACCATCAGCAGCAGCGTCAGCGTGAAGTTCGGCTGCGTGACGCCGAGCGTCGAGCCGTTGTAGAGCAGCATGTAGACGATCCCGCCCGCGGCGGCGAGCGTCGACGAGAGCACGAACGACTGGAGCTTGTAGTTCCGCGGACGCATCCCGAGCACCTCGACGCGCTGCTCGTTCTCGCGGATCGCCTGCCACACGCGGCCCGGCGACGACTCCACCGCCCAGCGGACCGCGAAGAACACGAACGCGAGGAACGCGAGCGCCAGCCAGTAGAGGTTCTTCGTGTTGACGATGCCGACGAACGCCTTCGGCAGCTTCGTGTAGTCGGCGCCGAGCCCCTCCTCGCCGTGCGTCCAGTGATACGGGTCCTTCAGCGCGAGCACCGCGCCCGCCTGCGCGAACGCGAGCGTGACCATCGCGAACGCGATCCCGCTGACCCGCAGGCTGACGAAGCCCAGCACGTTCGCGACGACGACCGCGACGGCCATCGTGAAGAGGATCGACGGCCAGAAGCTCCAGTGCCAGTCGGTGATCGCGATGTTCGCGATGTAGACGCCGATGGCGACGTAGAGCGCGTGCCCGAACGAGAGCAGACCCGTGTAGCCGAACTGGAGGTCGTACGTCAGCGCCAGCCCGCCGAAGACGAGGCACGACGCGAGCAGCGCGAGCGTCCCGGGCGACGACACCGGCTGGTCGAACAGCTTCGGCAGCGAGACGTGCAGCGCCGGGACGACGGCGAGCGCGCCGAACACGAGGAGCGGCCAGATCCAGTCGGCGAGGAGCCGCCTGTGCCTCATGCACGGCCTCCGACGACAGCGCCGGCGAAGCCGCGCGGCCGCGCGAGGAGCACGACGCCGAGCAAGAGCACGACGACGAGGTCTCCCATCCCGGCCGAGCCGTAGTAGTTCGTGTACTGCTGGACGAGCGCGACGACGACCGCCGCCACCGCGGAGCCGCCGATCGAGCCGAGCCCGCCGATCACGACGACGATGAACGCGAAGATGACGAGGCTCGTCCCCTGCTCCGGCGAGACGACGTTGAAGTAGACGCCGCTGAGCACACCGGCGATCGCCGCCGCGATCCCGCCGATCGCGAACACGAGCGTGAACGCCTTGCGGACGTCGATGCCGAGCGCCTGCACCATCGCGCGGTTCTCGACGCCGGCGCGGATGATCAGGCCGTAGCGCGTCCGGCGCAGGAAGAGCTGCAGGCCGACGAGCACGGCCGCCGCGACGCCGATCTCGACCCAGCGGTCGTTCGGGATCTGCGCGCCGCCGACGTCCGTCGTCTCGTGCAGCCACGGCGGCACCTCGAACGGCTTCGGGTCGGGCCCCCAGATGCCGGTGATCAGCGCGACGAACGCGAGCTGCAGCCCGACGGTGACGAGCACCTGCTCGATGTGGCGCGAGTAGAGCGGGCGGATGAGCACGAGCTCGACGAGCGCGGCGACGATCCCGCCCATCACGAGCCCGAACAGCGAGCTGGCGAGGAAGCGCCAGAACGGCGAGCCGATCCCGTCGAAGACGTGCGTCGACGCCCACCAGGTCCCGTAGCTGCCGACGGTGATGAACGCGCCGTGGGCGAAGTTGAGGACGCCCATCAGCCCGTAGATGAGCGAGAGCCCCGACGCGATCAGGAAGTACATCGCCCCGAGGCCGAGCCCCGTGATCGTGAGCAGCAGGAACGTGCTCATCCGGCGCCCACGCTCAGCAGCTTCCTGACGAGCTCCGGCTGCGCGACCAGCTCCTTCGCGTCGCCCGTGTGCACGACGCGGCCCTGGTCGAGCACGACGACGTCGCGCGCGATCCTGCGCACGACGCCGAGGTTCTGCTCGACGAGCAGCACCGTCGTCAGCTCGGCGAGCCGCTCGAGGACCTGCGCGACCTCGGCGACGAGCGCCGGAGCGAGGCCCTTCGTCGGCTCGTCGACGAGGAGCAGGCGGTTGTCGTTCAGCAGCGCGCGGGCGATCGCGACCATCTGCTGCTGGCCGCCGGAGAGCGTGCCCGCACGCTGCCCTGCCCGCTCCTCGAGCTCGGGGAACAGCTCGTACACGAGGTCGTAGCGCGGCTCGGCGTCCCGCTCGGCGAGACGGAGGTTCTCCGCGACGGTGAGCCCCGTGAAGACGTCGCGGTCCTCAGGGACGTACCCGACGCGGCGCCGGACGATCCGGTGCGTCGACAGCCCGGCCAGCTCCTCGTCGCCGAGCCGGACGGAGCCGCGCCGGTCGACGAGGCCGAGGATCGCGCGGAGCGTCGTCGTCTTGCCGACGCCGTTGCGGCCGAGCAGCGCGGTGACGCCGCCTTCGGGCACGTCGAACGTCACGCCCTGCAGCACGTGCGACTGCCCGTAGTAGACGTGGAGGTCGCGGAGCGAGAGCAGCGTCCTCGTTGCGACGGCGCTCACAGCTCCTCGCCGAGGTAGGCGGACTGGACCGTCTCGTTCGCCATCACCGCGGCGGGTGTGTCGCACGCGAGCAGCGCGCCGTTGTGCATCACGGCGATCCGCTGCGCGATCCCGGTGACGACGTCGACGTGGTGCTCGACCATCAGCACCGTCTTCCTCTCCTGCTCGTGGACGGAGCGGATCAGCTCGACGAGCTGGGGGACGTTCTCCGCCGAGACGCCGGCCATCGGCTCGTCGAGCAGCAGCACCGGCTTGTCGGCCGCGAGCAGCATCGCCAGCTCGAGCCGGCGCTTGTCGCCGTGCGACAGCGCGCCGGCGCGGGCGAGCGACCTCGGCTCGAGGCCGACGCGCGCGATCGCCGCGCGAGCCCGCTCCTGCGCGGGCTTCACGCTGAGGGCGCGCTGCCAGAGCCGCAGCGTCCCGCCGATCGACGCCTCGGCCGCGAGCCGGACGTTCTCGTGGACGGTCAGGAGCGGGAAGACGCTCGAGACCTGGAACGTGCGGCCGATCCCCTCCCGCGTGCGGAGGAAGGTCGGCTGCCCAGTGATGTCCTTGCCCGCCAGGTGGATCGACCCCGCGGTCGGCCGGTACAGCCCCGACAGCAGGTTGAAGAGCGACGTCTTGCCGGCGCCGTTCGGGCCGATGATCCCGAGCAGCTCGCCCTCGGCAACCTCGAGGCTGACGTCGACGACGATTCGCGCGCCGCCGATATCGAGCCCGAGGTTGCGAGTGGCGAGGATCGGAGAGCTCAACGACCGGCTACTTGAACGGCGTGACCGGAGGCTGGACGTTGCCCGGGGAGACGGTCTTCGTGACCTTGACCGCGTAGTGGCCGCCGGCGCCGGGGACGAGCTGCACCTGGAACATCGGCTGCAGCATCGCGTGATCCTGCGGGCGGATGTACTGCGGGCCCTTCGGGGCCATGAAGCGCCAGCCCTCGAGCGCGCTGATCTGCTTCGACGTGTCCGTCCCGCCCTTGGCGAGCGCGCGGCAGATCATCTGCGCCGTCACGAAGCCGTCCGGCGTGAACAGGTCCGGGACCGAGTGGCGGTTCTTCGCCATCCACTTGATCAGGTACGTGTTCGCCACATTGTGCGGCGCCGTGTAGACGTAGTGCGAGAGCAGCGTCACGCCCGGCACGAGCGGGCCGATCGCGTCGTAGCTCGCCCGGTTGGCGAGACCGGTGACGATCGTCATCTGCTTCGCCACGCCCTGCTGCTGGAGCGCCTGCCACATGGCCGCGGCGTTCGTCGTGTTCGCCCACGCGACGAAGGCCGCATCGGCGCCGGAGTTCTTCAGCTGCTGCGCGTACGGCGTCAGGTCGGGGGCGCCGAACGGCGAGAGGATCTTCGACACGCTCACGCCCCTGCCGCCGAAGATCGCCTGGACGGCGGCGACGTTGCCGGCGCCGAACGCGGTGTCCTCGGCGAAGACGACGATCTTCTTGCCCGTCGACTTCGGCGGGAAGATGTTCGCCGCGTCGAGCACGTCCTGCAGCGTCTGCCGGCCGGCGCGGAACGTGTTCCGGTTGAGCCCGGTGATCTGGTCGGCGGCCGCGGCGCCCGAGATGTAGAGGATGTTGTTCTGCGCGGCGAGCGGGCCGAGCTGGAGCGCGATCCCGGACGAGCCGGTGCCGGCGACGATCTTCACGCCCTGGCCGACCTCGTTCTTGAAGGCGTTGATCGCGGTGGCCGGATCGGTCGCGTCGTCGATGTAGGTCGGATTGATCGTGTAGCCGCCGCACTGGCCCTTCGTGTAGGCGAGGCCGGCCTGGAAGCCGTCGAGCTCCTCCTGGCCGAAGGCGGCGAGCCCGCCGGTCTTCGGGTAGATGAAGGCGACCGCGACGGACTTCGAGGCGCCGCCGGCATCGACCCGCGCCGCCGCCGTTCCGGCGAGCGCAGCAGTGGCGAGCGCCGCCGCAGCGACGAGAAGCGCCCTGCGCGTCCAGCGATGTGTCATGTGAGCCCTCCAGGTCACGAGGTGAGTGCCAAACCTGACACCCGATTCAGGTGTCGATTTATGAAGGGCGCGCCCGCTGTTGTCAAGCGCCTCTTACGAACGGCTGGGGCCTGGCCCCGACCGGGGCCAGGCCCCAGACGGTGGTGTGACGAGGCGTCGCGCCTACGCTACGCCGACTGTTCGACGGCCTCGTCGGGCTCGTCGTCGACGTACGTGCCGGCGCTCGTGACGAGCGTCGGGCGGATGCCCTGCGCGATCGTCTCCTTCGTGATCACGCACTTCGTGACGTCGCGGCGGGACGGGAGCTCGAACATGACGTCGAGCAGCGCGCCCTCGATGATCGAGCGGAGGCCGCGCGCGCCGGTCTCGCGGTCGAGCGCCTTGTCGGAGATCTCCCAGAGCGCGTCCTCGGTGAAGACGAGCTCGATCCCGTCGTACCCGAAGAAGCGCTGGTACTGCTTGACGAGCGCGTTCTTCGGCTCGGTGAGGATCTGGACGAGGTCCTCGCGGCGGAGCTGGTGCACCGCCGACACGACCGGGAGGCGGCCGATGAACTCCGGGATCAGCCCGAAGTTGAGGAGGTCCTCCGGCATCACGTCGGCGAGCAGGTCGGACGACTCGACCGAGTGCTTCGACCGCACCTCGGCGCCGAAGCCGACCGCGTTCTTGCCGATCCGGCGGGCGATGATCTTGTCGAGCCCGGCGAAGGCGCCGCCGCAGATGAAGAGGATGTTCGTCGTGTCGATCGAGAGGAACTCCTGGTGCGGGTGCTTGCGGCCACCCTGCGGCGGCACCGACGCGACCGTCCCCTCGAGGATCTTCAGGAGCGCCTGCTGGACGCCCTCGCCCGACACGTCGCGTGTGATCGACGGGTTGTCCGCCTTCCGCGCGATCTTGTCGACCTCGTCGATGTAGATGATCCCCGTCTCCGCCTTCTTGATGTCGAAGTCGGCGGCCTGGATCAGCTTCAGGAGGATGTTCTCGACGTCCTCGCCGACGTAGCCGGCCTCGGTCAGCGCCGTCGCGTCCGCGATCGCGAACGGGACGTTGAGGATCCGCGCCAGCGTCTGCGCCAGCAGCGTCTTCCCGCAGCCGGTCGGGCCGAGCAGGAGGATGTTCGACTTCTGGAGCTCGACGTCGTCCTCCTCGGCCCCCATCTGGACGCGCTTGTAGTGGTTGTAGACCGCGACCGACAGCGTCCGCTTCGCCTCCTCCTGGGAGACAACGTAGTCGTTCAGGACCGCGTAGATGTCACGCGGCTTGGGGAGGTTGTCGAGGTCGAGCTGGGTCGGAGCGGTCAGCTCCTCGTCGATGATCTCGTTGCAGAGATCGATACATTCGTCACAGATGTAGACGCCGGGACCAGCGATCAGCTTCTTGACCTGCCGCTGGCTCTTCCCGCAGAAGCTGCAGAGCAGCTGTTCGTTGCCTTCGCTGGCCCGGGCCACGTCTCTCCTTGTACCTCGGATCGGCCTTTTCGTCTACCGATGGGCGATCACGTTGTCGACGATCCCGTACTCGTGGGCCTCGTCGGCCGTCATGTAGTAGTCCCGCTCCATGTCCTTGGAGACCTTCTCCGTCGGCTGATTCGTGTGCTGGGCGATGATCTCCTCCAGGCGGCGCTTGAGGTTGATCGTCTCGCGCGCCTGGATCTCGATGTCGGTGCCCTGGCCCTGGAAGCCGCCGGAGACCTGGTGGATGAGGATCTTCGAGTTCGGCAGCGCGGTGCGCTTTCCCTCCGCGCCGGCGGCGAGGAGCAGGGCCCCCATCGACATGGCGATCCCGACGCAGGTGGTCGCGACGTCCGGCCGGATGAACTGCATCGTGTCGTAGATGGCGAGGCCCGAGTACACCGACCCGCCGGGCGAGTTGATGTAGATGTTGATGTCCTTGTCCGGGTCCTCGGACTCGAGGTGGATCATCTGGGCGACGATGAGGTTCGCGACCTGGTCGTCGATCGGCGTGCCGAGGAAGATGATCCGCTCGTTGAGCAGCCGCGAGTAGATGTCGAAGAAGCGCTCTCCGCGAGAGGTCTGCTCGATGACGGACGGGATGACGAGATTCGAGGGGTTCATGTCGCTCCTCCGCTGCCGGGGGTCCAGAGTTTCGTGTCCGACGGTGCCTTTTCCTTGTCGGGAGTCCAGATCGCCTCGCGGGCGACGGCGAGCTCCTTCGGGATGCGCTTGACCTTCGAGGCGACGCGCTCGAGCGCATCGCGCATGCGCAGGTCCTCGCGAAGGCTCTCGAAGCGGCCCGACTCTCGGAGCTGGAGGAGGGTCGGCTCGGCGTCCTCGCCGAGCGCCTCCGCCTGCTCGCGGACGAGCGCCTCGACCTCCTCGTCGGGCACCGTGAGCTCGAGCTTGTCGGCCGCCGCCTCGAGCACGAGCTCGCGCGCGACCGAGCGCGCGGCCTCCGCGTGGAGGCGCGCCAGCAGGTCGTCCGGCGACTGGCCGGTCATGGTCAGGTAGGTCTCGAGCGGGATGCCGCGCGCCTCGACCTGGCGGGCGAGCCCGCGCAGGAGCTCGCGCGTCCGCGCCTCGACGAGCGGCCCGGACGGGTCGACCCTCGACGCCGCCACGAGCGCGTCGGCGACGTCGGCGCGGAACTGCGCCTCGGTCTCCTCGGAGAGCTGCGCGAGCAGCCGCGACTCGATCTCGGCGCGCAGCTCCGCGAGCGTCTCGAACTCGCTCGCCGAGCGCGCCAGCTCGTCGTCGAGCGGCGGCAGCACCTTCTCCTTGATCTCCTTGACGGTGATCGAGACCGACTGCGTCGTCCCGTCGGCGACCTCGAACTCGATCTCCTTCGTCTCGCCCGCGTTCAGCCCGACGACGCCCTGCTCGATCTCCTCGACGACGGCGGCGCGGCCGAGCTCGACGACGTAGTCGCGGCGCGACTCGCCGGCGGCGGAGACGAGGTCGACGACGACGGTGTCGTCCTCGGCCACAGGCCGTCCCTCGACGGGGACGAGCTCGGCGACGGTCGACTGGAGCGCCTCGAGCTCGCGCGCGACGAGCTCCTCGGGCACCTCCGGCTCGTCGGCCCCGACCTCGAGGGTCGTCCAGTCCGGGAGCTCCGGCTTCGCCTGGACCGAGACGGTCGCCCTGAACTCCCAGTCCTCGTCCTCCGACGCGGGGAGCTCGAAGTCGTACTCGGGCTGCTCGACCGGGCGCACGCGCGTCCGCGCGGCCGCGTTCCAGAACCAGCCGCCGATGTGGCTCTCGACCGCCTCCGTCATCAGCCGCTCCTTGCCGACGCGCTGGAGCAGCACCTGGCGGGGGACCTTGCCCTTGCGAAAGCCGGGGATCTTGACGCTGGCGGCGAGGTCGGAGGCCGCGTGCTCGACGGCGTGGTGGACGTCGTGCGACGGCACCTGCACCGTGAGCCGGACCCGGTTCTCCGGCAGCTCCTCGACCTGCGTTTCCATCCCGGGATCATTCAAGCAGTCGAGGCTCGTCCGGCGTCGTAGGCTTCGGGCCGGATGCGCCTCTTCGTCCTGACCCGCCACGGCGAGTCGACGCTCAACGTCGAGCACCGCGTGAACGGCGATCCGGCGGTGCCCGCGCCGCTGACGGAGGGCGGACGGGCGGCGGCGGCGCGGCTCGGGCGCCAGCTCGCGGCACTCCCGATCGACCTCTGCGTGCACACGCGGTTCACTCGAACGAGGGAGACCGCGGACGCGATCCTCGCCGGCCGCGACGTGCCCCGGCTCGAGGAGCCGCAGCTCGACGACGTCGACGTCGGCTCGCTCGAGGGCGAGACGGTCGACGCCTACGAGGCGTACAAGCGGGAGCATCCGAGCCGGGACGACCCGTTCCCCGGCGGTGAGAGCCTCGACGACGCGGCGCGGCGCTACGCGCGGGCGTTCCGCGCGCTGCTCGCGCGCGCGGAGCAGACGATCCTCGTCGTCTGCCACGAGATCCCGGTCCGGTACGCGCTCAACGCGGAGGCCGGCTCGGACGAGCTGGACGGCCCGGAGCACCGGATCCCGAACGCGACGCCGTACCTCTTCGACGACGCCGCGCTCGCGCGCGCCGCCGCGGGGATGGAGCGGCTCGCGGGCTGACGGATCACCCGTTCGGGGAGCAGGAGCCGCCGCGGGCGGCGGCGAAGCTCACGTCCGCTCCGATGACGGCCTGGACCTGGATCCTCGTGACGGCGGTGACGGCCCTCTGGGCGGCGATGCTCGGCGCCGTCGCGTACGTCGTCGTCCAGCGGCGCAGCTAGCGCGTCTTCGCGAAGCGGTGCACGGCCTCGAGGAGCTCGCGGCTCTTCTCGGCCGCGGCCGCCTCGTCGCCCGAGGCGAGCGCGCCGGCGACGCAGTGCTGCACGTGCTCGTCGAGGATCCGGAAGGCGAGGCTCTCGAGCGCGGTGCCCACCGCCGAGATCTGCGTGATCACGTCGATGCAGTAGCGGTCGTCCTCGACCATCTTCTCGATCCCGCGCACCTGCCCCTCGATCCGGTGCAGCCGCTTGATCAGCGCGTCCTTGTCGGCGTGGTAGCCGGGGGTCGCGTGCTCGGTCGCGCTCATCAGGCTCCTCCCTCCCGCACGCTGCGGAAGCGCCGCAGGCGCAGGCTGTTGCCGACGACGAAGAGGCTCGACCCGGCCATCGCCGCCGCGGCGATCATCGGATTGAGCAGGCCGGCGACCGCGAGCGGGATCGCGGCGATGTTGTAGGCGAAGGCCCAGAAGAGGTTGCCCTTGATCGTCCCGAGCGTGCGCCGCGCGAGCCGGATCGCGTCGACGGCGCCGCGCAGGTCGCCGGAGACGAGCGTCAGGTCGGACGCCTCGATCGCGACATCGGTGCCGGTCCCGATCGCGAGCCCGAGGTCCGCGCCCGCGAGCGCCGGCGCGTCGTTCACGCCGTCGCCGACCATGGCGACGACCTCGCCCTCCGCCTGGAGCCGCCGCACCTCCGCGACCTTGTCGCCCGGGAGCACCTCGGCGAGGACGCGCCCGATCCCGACCTCGGCGGCGACACCGTCCGCCGCCTCGCGCGAGTCGCCGGTCAGGAGGACCGGCGTCAGGCCGAGGGCCTTCAGCCCGCGCACCGCCTCCGCGCCCGTCGGCTTCACCGCGTCGCGGACGGCGAGCGTCGCGCGCGCGGCGC
>Ga0335085_10010124_pt1 | contig 14124 bp, 5 predicted proteins | sample Lox_Sample_45_FD_206712 | JGI IMG/M metagenome (GOLD analysis project Ga0335085, IMG submission 206712) | Soil microbial communities from Loxahatchee National Wildlife Refuge, Florida, United States - Lox_Sample_4.5 | ecosystem: Environmental > Terrestrial > Soil > Wetlands | place: USA: Florida...
CCGCTTTTGGCGCGAAAATTCACATCACGTGAAAAGTTGACGAACCGATCGTCTCTTTAGAATTCATGGATCGGACCTCCAGCTTCGGGTGGAGAAGAGAGGACACTTCCTGCGGAGCCGGCTTGGCAGACGAGAAGAGAGGCAAGCACTAAGCGCGCTGCTTCGCTCCCACCAAACTTTGCAACCGCTGTACCGTTCAAAAGAGGCTGCCCGCCACCTGTTCGGCTGCGGTGCCAATTTTCATCTCGAGCATGGCAGGAGTGAGAACAGGATCCCTCTTGCTAGATGTACTGAGCGTAATGACAAAGATCTGGTCTCGCACACGGCCAAACACCCGTTCTCCCGGAAAAGGCCCTGTCAATCTGCATCGTCAGCGATAAGTACATTTACGGGAGGAGAACTAAGCAGCTTTTGATCGACGATCAGCACGGTTCGCGCCTGCCCACTCGTGAAAGCCGTCGACGAACTCGTATACGCGCCCTTTGTGGTGCCCGCAGCAGCAATGGCAATCTCATAAGTCCCAGCCGGCAGATTGATATACCCGGTGTTTGTGCCTGGAGTCACAGAAGCAATTAGCGGTTTGGCGTCCGCAATTTCCGCGCCATCCGGCAGCAAATAGATATCCACCGCTCCCGTCGCATTCGCCTGTTGGAGAAACCTGAACGAAACAAAACCGGCTGGAGCGGCTGCGCTCTGATCACTCAGCAAGTTCGCCTGAAAACTTGTCCCCTGATCGGTGATGTAAATAGTATGCTCTTCGCTTGCCAGGAGTGTTCCACTTAACTCAGCGAGTGCCGTATGTGTGCCCTGTGTATCGAGCCGTATTGTCGCCGCGCCGGGCCCGAGAATCGCGTAGTTGCTGACACTGGGGCCAACAAAATTGAGCGCAATTGGGTCAGTACCCGCATAGGCATCGAGTGCGGGGGCATTGGTGGAAGCGTCAATGACGCGCAGCAACGTTACTGGGCTCGACCCTGCAACAGAAGTGCAGCCGCCAAGTGCTGCCAGCAACAGAGATGCGGCGCATGCAATCCATGGCCCGCGGGCCCGATCGTGTGATAGAAGTCGAAGCTGATCCATTAAGTAATCCTCATGGAACCCGCAGCGGCCGATAGCTGCTCGTTGGGAAAAGACCATTCGGCCCCGATTCGTCGCCCAAAGGCTGTTGCCGGAACAGATATCGCACAAAGAAACCGATCTTTGAACTCGCGTAGTCCCGTGTGTTGTTGAACTCCATGAATCCGCCCGTGTACCAATGATCGGCAATTGCATAAGAGCCCTCGCCGACGAAGTTGTAGTTGCCTCCAACATTGGTTGCTGCGGGGTATGACAGATTTCCCTCGGCGGTCTGAAGAGCCGGATCCAGAGGGAAGAATTCCGACGATTCTTCGTTAAACGCCTGCAACCCAAGACTGCCGGTTACGCGATAGTGGAATCTCTGTTGATAATGCCCGCTGAAAGTTACCGGCACCCCTGCTACGACATATGCATCCGGGCTGAAATATCCGCCCTGGCCGTAAGTGAAATATCGAAGATTTCGGGCATAGTGCATGGCAAAGAAGTTCATCCCTACAGTCATGCTGCCGTACTCAGGATGACGCCAAATGCTCCAATAAGCGCCGAAGTCCCCGTCGAACCTCGAGTTTGTCGGCACGTGAATTCCGGTGATGTACTGCCCTCCACCCTGGAGATACCATCCGGAGCGGCTACCACCCGAGGCAACCTGAACTTCGCCGCCGTTCGCAATAACGCCGCCCCAGACATTTCCCTGATAAGTCGGCCCGGCGCTTCCCTCGTCGCGCAATCCCGCATACGAAAGTTGTGTATCCAGGATCGGTTCACGAGAGAATGTGAGCGTGAAGTGACCAGAGGGAGGATGCACATACAGCCCTCCGGTAACGTTGGCAATCAGGAAGCCACGCGGAGTGGTGCCGAGAGCCGCCGCGAAGCTGGTTGTCCGTATCTGGAGTTCATTGGCGAGCCCTGAAGCAGATTGTGTCGTGGGAATAGCCGTCGCTGAAAGTGTTCCCTGGCGCAGTGTCTCCGCACCGGTGGCCGATCCGGCATCGAGGAGCACAGGTTGGGTGATAAGCGTGATGCGCGTGGATGGGCCAAGCATGCCCGATTCCTCGGCCTGCGCTGAATATGTCGAGAGACGGTCATACCCAGGTTGTCCACTTCGATATCCGATAGCGGAGGTGCCGCCGAGCCAACCACTCGACGCGCCTTCGATCAATTCCAGCTGGTTGTTGATCTCCTCTCGCGGGCTCTTCTGTTGCTGGACGGGTGTCGCCGGCCCCGTTAAGGGCGGCAGGGTAGGTGTCGCAGCTCCATTCTGGCTGTTCTCTGAGGCAGCCTCACCATGGAGAGCCTTTGAATTGATCGTAATGGCCGGCAACGCATCGGAGTTCTGCATCGTTGCGGACTCATCCCCGGCGTCGTCCAGTTTGCTGGGATCCTGTGCTGAACCGGTCCTGGGCGCGGTCATTGCGAGATCATCCTCTCTACCGTTTGCGTAAGAGCCAGCCGGAGTTGGATGGCTTTTGCCTCGAGCCAGAAGCGAATGTGCAGGATGATGACGCCTTCCTGCGGGCGGCGCAATGCCGGCAGGATTGTCTTCAGGCTTTGCTGATGACGCTGCAAGGATGTCGTTTTCGCCGGCCAGCGCGCGCGCTGCTGCTTGCAGTTGAACAGCAGCCGCCCCATCCCTCGTTTCATTGTTTGGCTCAGCTTGCGACAGTTGTTTCGGTGGCTCTCGCTGGGCATTTCTGTCCAGCGGATTTGCACTCAAAGCAAGGTCTGATCGCCGCCCGGTGAAGCTTTCATCGTCTCTCGCGCGCGGCAGTGTGTTGTTCAGATCGCTCTGGCCGGATTCTGCAAAGTCTCCGAGGGTAGGAGCGGAAGAGGTGAGAGTGTCCCGTCCGGCCCGGTTCGCCTGTCCTGGCCCATCTTCCGTCCCGCCCAAGCTGTCGCTCATCGCCATTCGCCCCTGTGGAGCCAGCAGGTTCATCAGATCCCGCGTCGGAGAGTCCTCACTCTGGGGATCCCCTGAACCGTCGTCTCCTCCGCCGGGCCGCGAAAGCGCTCCAGCCGCTGACTCTGGACCCATTGCAGCCAGTGCTGCGCGATAGTAGGCAACTGCACGATCGTTGTTTCCAACTGCCTGCTCATACTCGGCCGCCATCTTCAGGATGGTTGCATTGCCCCGATAGCGGTCGAGGGCGTTTTGTAGCCATGCAGCAGCGTGCTTCATATCTCCGGCAGCAAGGGCAGCGCCGATTGCTCCCTGATATTGCCCGGAACTGGCATTGTCCATGTCGAGCGACTCATAAATAGCGACCGCCCGCCTGGCCTCTCCTGCTTTGAGGTACGCCCCGGCAAGAGAATTAAGCACGTCAGCGTTACCCGGAACAGCTCTCGCAGCAGCTTGCAAAACAGTGATCGAGCGGCGCAGGTCTCCGACAGCAGCCGCTGCGTTGGCGCGACGCACACTCCAGGCGGCGAGAAGCCTGCTCAGGCCAGTCTGCTGAATGTCGGTCAGATCCGGCGCATTGCTGAGGTTCGAAATCACCGCGTAAAGCTTGCGATCGTCGCCGACATTCAACAGAGCCCAACCGTACTGAATCTGCGTATCGATGGGCTCCACCATATTCTGATCTGCGTAGACTGCCGAAAGCTGATCGAACGTCTTCAGGGCGGAGCGATCCTGGCCGACTGCTATCTGGATCGAAGCAAGGGCCTGAAGATAACTGGGATCGGATGCCAGTCGAAGACGCGTGGATTCCGGTATTGTCGCAAGCACGCGAATTCCGTCGCGGTCGTGACCTGACTGGTGCAGAACTCCGAGCAATCCGCGCCACGCAGCCAGATCTTCCGGATGGTCTGCCGCCTCCCGCCGGTAAATGCTGTAGGCCTCTTGCAGCTTTCCCAGTGCTGCGTATACATCGGCAAGCTGCAGTTCAAGAGCCAGCGCCGGAGGATTTGAAGAAGCTGCTGCCCGCTCCAGATATTCGCGGGCCTTCACCAGGTCATGCTGCGTCTGGTAAATAGATCCGACAATCGCCAGAAAGCCCGGATCTTGATCGACCTGTTTGAACACGTTCTGAGGCATGCGGCCAATCGTAGCCAGCGCCTCGGCATCGCGGTCCAGTTGATGTTGCAATGCGATAACCGAGCGCCAAGCGGCGATATTGTCAGGCTGCACGTCAATCACCTGGCGGTAGAGCTGCAGTGCTGCCTTGTAGCGATGCACCGACATCAGCAGGGCCGCATACTGCATCTGGCGGTCCGGCGGCATGCCACGTCCTTGATCAGGAAACGGCAACGCCATCGCCTGCTGTACGACTCGATCAAAGTCCGCTTTGCGCCCCTGCGTGAGATCGTCCTCAGCGAGGGCGCGGAGAAAGTCGGGGTCGTTGTCCATCTGCGCTCGTATGTCCGGTGGCATGCGATCGTAGGTGGCCAGAGCGGCCTGGGCGTCGCCCATGGCCGACTGCGCCTGAAAGAGGCCGCGCCACGAAAGCATCCGATCCGGCGCGACGCTCAGGGTGCGCTCAAATAGACCTGACGCTTCCTGCGCATCTCCCTTTTGCAGTAGCGCGCCGGCCAGCGCTTCAAGCGCCTCTGGGCGTGAGGGCTCCAGGTTCATTGCCCCTCTGTAGTCTTCGACTGCAGAGTCGCTGTCGCCTTTCTTCAGCTCCTCATCGCCCTTTGACATCCTTAACCAGAAACGAGAGAGGGTAAGGCCGCTCTCAACTCCCTTTGCTCCCGCAGTCTGCGCTCGTTCCAGATATCCCTCTGCTGCGGCGAAGTCCTTCTCCTTCATGAGCACGTAGCCCATACCACTCAGGGCGCCGGAGTTTTCCGGCTCCCGCGCCAACAAATCCTGAAATCGCCGTTTCGCTTCGTCCAGATGACCGCTGTTCAGCGCGCGATACGCGAGCAGCTCTGGCGCGTTCATTGCCCCTGCCGACTTGCCGGCCGCAACTGTGGGGCCCTGCGTCGCAGCTTTTTCATTCCACGTCTCGGCCTGATTCAGCGCATCCTGGGCAGCAGCGTTGGATGAGTATTGTTTTAGAAGCGTAATCCCCTCGCCGCGAGTCTTTGGATCGTACGTCAGAACTCGGCCCAGAGTAATCGCATACCTGGAATCTGCTGGAAACTGCTGTGCGAGCCGTCTCAATCCCTCGACAGCATGCTGTCTGCTCTCGGGAATCGCCGCCTCGGTATCGTAGTAGGCGAGAGCCGCATCTCCAGCAGGAGGCTCGTCTCCATAGACATCGCGGTAAATGTGCATCGCCTCGTCGTACTTGCCGGCCAGTGCCAGGCGCCTCGCTTCGGCAAGGCGTACGGCAGGAGGCTGCATGCGCGGCATGGATGCGATCTGCGCCACTGCCGAGGTGTCGCCACCGAGGGCCCGCAGCCGATCCAGATACTTCTCCGCCTCGCCCGGTTTGCCCAACTGCATCTCGGCACGGGCAATTCCAGCCAGCGCCTCTTTATTTTCGGGGTCAGACAGCAACACCTGTTCCCAGGTCTGGACAGCCATTTCGAGATGCCCGTGCGCCGCCAGAGACTGCGCCTTTGTCAGCAATGCCTGCTCCGCGGGAGAACTTGCCGGTAATTGATACGGACAGAAGGCCGCAACCAACGCCATCACGACCAGAGCTGGCCATCGACACTCTCTGTACTCTAGTTTTTCCATCGAACCCTCAATTCTCCATCGGGTGCGAACCGAAATCGTTGTTCCTGCCAGCCCATGGCAAAAAGCGCTAAGTTCTGGTCGTAATAGCGCGGGTGTGCTCCCAGCAGTCCCGTCTGTGACTCGAAATGCGAAACAACCAGTCGCAGCTGCATCGCGGCAGCAGCTTTGTCGTCGGAGCTCTGCAAAAATGGAATGAGCGCAGCAGAGAAACCAATTGGAGCGGCATGACTGAGAACCAACCCCTCTGGACTCACAATCTCCGGCGGTGTCGGGTTGCTCGCCACCATACGTGCCATCGGAGCGAGCAGCCTGAGTATCTTCTCTGCGCCGGGCGTCTCCTTGTCGGTCATGCCTGCCCACAGATAGACCCGGATCGCATCGTAACTTCCGCAGGGCACACGAGATGCATCGCCAGGATTGCGAATCGCAGAGAAGCTCCCATTGAAATCCGCCACCCAATCCATCGCGAATCCTTTTGGGCTTGCCTGCTGCAGCCAACCTGGCAATCCGAATGCCATCTGCTTCCAGGGACCCGAAGGAGCTGCAGCCGCTGCGGCGAATATGAGCGGAAGAGGCACATAGCTTTCATTCAGCACCCAGCGGCCCGGCGTCGAGAACAACTCGACTCGGCCCGGCAACAGCACCGGACCGATGCCCGGCAGCTCGGCCACCTCTTTGTTCGCAATCTGTGTCAGAAGTGAAAGCCCCGCGCGCGAATATGCTGGTCTTTGCCATAGCCTTCCAGCCTGGATCAGGCTGTAGGCTATCCACAGATCGGCATCCGCAGCCGAGTTCTGATCAAGGATGCCCCAGGCGCCGTCGCCGCCACGGCCCCAACTCCATGATGGCAATTGATTCGCAAGGTCTCCGTAGGCGAGATTTTTCTCAGTCCACGACCGGATCTGTTCGAAACTAGATGGATCATCAGCGACCACTGCGAAGAACATCGCGTAACTCTGGCCCTCTGAGGTTGTCATCCAATTGCGATCAGGATCCATTACCCGGCCTTCAGCACTTACAAAATGTGCCTTGTAGCTGGTCCAGAAATGCCAAGTGTTCTGGGCACGCGCTTGTGCCGCCAGCGGCAAAACGAGAGTCAGCAGATATAGAATTGCGTGTTTCGTCATTCGCGCGCCTCAAGCCGCGCCAGTACGCGACGGTCAAGTTTCGCCCGCATCCACGGTACGACGAACAGACCCAGAACAAAGGTCAGCACAACAATCAACCAGGGAAACTGCCTCAATCTGTAGCGAATAAGCGACCACCATTGCAGGTGGCCAACGTAGTAGACTTCATCGCCGATCCGGTAAGATGAAAAACTGTTTCCTTGCAAGACGCTCACGGACTGACTGATGTCTCCTGAGGCCGAAGCCTGAAGAAACGACGAAGCAAAGGCTGTTGCAGCATCATCGTCCCTGAACGTGATCGTAATGATGGACCGATTCGCGGCCCATGGCGACCGAATCCCCTGAATCAACGCCTCCGGCGGCTGCGCCAGATTCGCGATCAGCGCCGCCCTGTCTTTTGAAGCTCCCAGATCGCCCCACCACTTCGGGCGCATCTCGGCAACTTGCCACCATATATGTTGCGCAGAGGCGAAAACGCTCCCAGTGCCGCTTACCGAATATTCGCTGCCATTCACTCCAACTGGCAGGTCGGCATGCAACTGCGCGGTCGCATGCTGGTCATCCGTGCTACCGATCACAAGATAATCGGCATTCGCGCCAAAGCTTGTGGAGTCACCCACCTCGACTCGAGTTGCTGGGTACCCCGTCTGTCCGCCGAAATAAGCCAGCAATGTAAGGTATGCTCCAACTTCCTGCGCCGATGCGCGTGTCGGCAGAACAATCCTTGTTTGAGACAAATCAGCAAAGCGCGTAAAGGGGAACCCTGCATTCGCAAAGAGCTCAAGATCCGGCAGAATTGCCCAGTGATGCAGTCCGCGCAATTCCACGTGAGAGCTGCGCAAGATGGAGCCCTGCAAGTTGACCGGCGGAACGACCTGGCAGTGTCCCGGTTTCGGCGTCCGAGGCTGGAAGTCGAAAAGGAAAGTGTTCGCGAAAGGCCGCAGATCTTCAAGAGGTATGTTGACAACGCCTTCAGCCCTCCGCCGCCTTTGACTCCCGGGAAGCAAAGGAAGTTCACCGACCTTTGTGCCATTCGAGCTGACCTGCAGAATCGATCCGTCCCTCGCCTGCGTTGAGTCATAGGTGTAGTCGACACGAAGGGTTACCGCCGTTGTGTCTCCGTAATAGAGGTCAGGAGGAAGACGGAGATAGATAGGTATGGGATCGGAACCGTCGCTGCGCAGCTCTTCATTCGTCGAATACCGCCATAACGGCGAAGTTTGTTGCGTGTTCAGCCAAAGAGGCGAGTCGTCACTCTGTCGCACGGATGGCAGCGCGAAATCCGGAACGGCTATTGTCTGGCCTTGCAGGTCCAGCTTTTCAAGCGCCAGCGCCTGTGCCGCGTGAATCAGTTGCGACGAATCAGCTCCTGCAACAACGAGGACTTTGCCGAAGGGATCAACGGGATTTGCCCGAAGCGCAATCGTGGGGCCGGTCAGGTCGATGTCGAGACCCGGAGGCAGATCCTCGGGACTCTCGATCAGGAGAACCAGGTTCCCTGGCGGCAATTGCCTGCCAAATGTCACCGGAAACTCGAGAGGCTTCGACTTGGCCCGCACACCGAACCACGAAGCGAGGATTCCAGCGGCCTTCAGCGCCTCGTAGCTTGGGCGCCGCCCGAATGCGAAATGGATCGTTGGAATCGGTCCCGACACCTCACTGTCGTAGAGGGGTAACGGCAACAATTTGAGGTCGTCAGCAAGAGGCAGCAATGAACCGCTAAGCACAATATTCGAATTTGAATCCACGCGCGCCCACAACGCTGGGTTCGACGGGTCTTCGCATGTCTCCGCATAGTGCCCTACAAACTGAAACTCCAGCGCGTTATTGCGGACGAGCAGTTCCGCAGGCAGTGTCAGAGAGGCGCTCAACTCCTGAGGATCGTTGTCCGGCCGCTGCGGAACAGGAAGCGTCGCAATGAGTGTGCCGTTCAAAAGCACATTCAAATGGCTTTGCTTGGCAATGAGATCGGGCGAGAACGAATAGTGCAGATTCAGTGTGGCCTGTTGCACCACCTGCGTAAACGGCAAAGCGAATGGTACGTCGCGAGAATACTGGATCCCGTGAAACTCAATGTCCTGGGTTATCCCGGCGTCTTTGAACGTGAGGACAGAGTGAAATGCACCTTCGCTCGAACCAGAAGTTGCCGGACCCGCGATCACAGCCTTTGCCGCTTGTGCGTGAAGCAGCGTTCTCGCTCCCCCAAGAAGGATTACCAGAAGAATTGCAGCGATCTCTGCGCCAGGGGAAACCGCGGCTGGTCTGATCTTTCTGCGAGGTACCAGCGCCGAAAATGCATATCGAATCCCGCGCGCCGAGAGTCGCACAAGGCGCGCGAAACTCTGCAGCGGACGGTCTGTCTGGCGGTTCTCGCGATGGCTCAGCCAGGTGTCGGCCCCTGAGAAAAGCACCAGTGTCAGCAGCTCCTCCTCATCCAGCGTGAGCTTCTCATATTGGAGCCTGAGCTTCGTGCCTTCTGCGCCGACCACGATTGACGGAAAGCTGGCCTGCCGGTGACGCAGAGGATAGATGACGCGCAGCGCAGTTCCGGCGGGAAGGTTAATCGGTTCCTCAAGTGTTATGGCCGCCCCGCCCAGAGATAAGTCATGGGTCTCGCCAAACACCGCTGGCCGGCCTGGAATCTCAACCTCAACAGGCATGTGCAAATCGATGCGCACGTCTTTCCTGAGTTGGCGCGATTCCAGCGCAACCGCATTTGCCGAACCAATGATGACCAGGTTGAATAGGATCCACACCACGTTCATCACGATCGTTCCAGGATGATCGGAGTTCCAATAAAGAATGCGCACGGGCGCGATCGCAAGGCCTAACAGGTTCAGCAGCATCAGAACAATGTAGGGCCGGGCAATCTTGGAATCGAAAGCGCTCTCCTTCACGATCCCACCCTTCGCCGTGACATTGAACTTTCCCAGCTTTGGATTGATCAGCGCGAACAGGGTCGGACTGAGGATGTACGGCGCGAGAACAGTCTCATAAACCTCATTCCAGAAGGAATATCGGAACTTTCCCTGAATCCGGAAGTTCGTTACGTTCGACAGGAACAGGTGCGGCATGGCATAGGCAAGGATCGCTATCCAATAGCCAGCAATATTGATGCGGCCCAGCAACATGAAGACCAGGGGCGCCGTAAGAAACACGAGGCGGGGAACGGCGTACAGAAAGTGAATCATCGCGTTGAAGTAGCAGATGCGCTGCGGCCACTTCAGCCCCTTCGCGAACAGAGGATTGTCGGTGCGCAAAATCTGGATCATGCCGCGAGCCCAGCGAATTCTCTGACCCACATGGCTCGACAGGCTTTCCGTGGCTAGTCCGCCGGCTTGGGGAATGTTGATGTAGGCAGTGCCCCATCCCCGCATCTGCATCCGTAGCGAGGTATGTGCATCTTCGGTCACTGTTTCCGTGGCAATTCCGCCGATCTCGTCCATCGCGGTCCGGCGCAAAACTGCGCACGAGCCACAGAAGAACGTCGCGTTCCACAGGTCATTGCCGTCCTGCAGCACTCCGTAGAAAAGCTCGCCTTCGTTCGGAATGGTTCGGAACTGATTCAGATTGCGCTCGAACGGGTCAGGTGAATAGAAGAAGTGGGGCGTCTGCAGCATCCCCAGCTTCTTGTCTTTCAGAAACCACCCCAGCGTCACCTGGAGAAAACTGCGCGTTGGCACATGGTCGCAGTCGAAGATGGCTACAAATGGAGACGTGAGACCGGTGAGCGCATGATTGATATTGCCGGCTTTGGCGTGTTTGTTGTCTGAGCGGGTGATGTAGCCTACCCCCGCCGCGCTGCAGAACTCGCGAAAGGCCTCCCTTCTTCCGTCGTCCAGCACGTACACATGAAGTTTGTCTTCCGGATAATCGATGTTCAGCGCCGCGAACGCGGTTGACCGCACCACCGACAGCGGCTCGTTATACGTGGGGATCAGAAGGTCTACGTGGGGCCACTCTTCGATATCCCGAGGCAGTGGCATTGGAGGTCGCCGCAGGGGACGCGCCGTCTGTATGTATCCGAGATACAGAACCAGCCATGCATAGGTCTCGGCCGAAAGCAGAATCAGCATGAAGACCAGGTCGATCCATCCCACATGATGGCTGCCGTCGGTTACCGCGTGAAACGATGTGACAAACCTCCAATAGGCGTACCGTGCCGTCGCCAGCATGGAGGCAAACATCAGAGCCAGGGTGACTAGTTCCGAATCCGAGATGCTGTTCAGCGCAAATGTGAGTGCGATGGTCAGGATGCCAAGAACGGCTTGCTCAGACCAGTTGAAATCGACGGTGACGCACTCAAAGGCCAGAAAGAGCAGCAGCCCGTAGACTATCGTGCGTGCCAGGGTGGCCATGAAGCCGGAACCCGTTCCCAATGCACTCCAGTGCTTGAGAATACTTTTCATGCTTCATTCCATTGCCTGCGAGACCGGTATTGACTGCTGGATGTCACTGTCCTTCGCAGCAATGCAGCGAGTCTCACGCTGGCCTTGGCGATCTCCGCGCCAGGAGCATGATCAATGACTGTCATTCTCGAGGCGATTGCCCTGGCCGCCTCAGAGTCATGACGGATTGACAGCGGAAGCAGACGGCCTCCGCACTCCCGAAGGACCAGATCGCGCGCGCTTTGGTCCACAGGGTCCGCCGGATCAAATTGGTTGAACATATAGAACGGTGAAGGAATCTCGGCGCCACGGGAACGCATAACCTCCAGCGTCGATTCCATGCGCGAGATCGTCAGGATTGAGTTCAGATCGGGAAGCAACGGCACGATCAGAAACGAGCACATCTCGAAGATCTGCGGCAACAGACTCGTGGCAGCGGGGCCAAGATCGAAGATGGTCCAAAATGAAGAGTCCATCTCTGACCGGAGTTCGCCATTCAGCCAGCTCTCTGTCAGCTCCCCGGCTTCGATCACTCGAAGCGCAGCCCGCTCTGAAGCAGAACTGAATAATCCGTGTGACTCGGAGGTCAGATCGTTGGCTCTGAAATAGAAAGGCAATAGCCCGCTTCCTGTCGAATCGACCAACAGAACTTTATCGCCTGTAAGGTTGAGCGCTCGCCCGAGATTCGCTGCGAGCGTCGTCTTCCCGACTCCTCCCGCCAGCGAATAGATCGCAATCACCGGACGAAAGTCACCGGATTCCGGCCGTGGTCGCCGCGGCTGCACTTCGCCGCGTGAAGAACTCTCGAGAGGCGGATGCACGACGCGAGGCCTTGCGTGCCCGGCAACTGGAAAGGAAATGGGTTCGTTCGCTGGAGCACTTTTAGATTGGGCTACCGTCTTCTCAAATCCACCGGTCAAAGGCGCGGCAATTGGGTGATCTGGAACCTCCGTCTGGCTTTCAGAGCTGCCCCTCGGATCGCCCGCCAGGTCGCGCGCGCTCTCAGGACTCCCCGTGTGCGCGACAGCGGCGCCACCAGACTTCCGTTGCCTGACAAAGTCGCGATAGGGCGCATTTTCAACGTTTGCCCACGAATAGAGCCGGGCAATGTCCTTCGCCAGCTTGTCATCACCGTCGTGCATGTCAACGAATTGGCTCTCACCGTTTCCCAAAACACATTTCCATCTAGTGGGTGTTTTCGCAACATCCGGCGGCAGTCTATCTATCAGAGCGAATAGGTGTCTCAAAACAAAACACTTAAGCCAGACAACTCACGATATCCACTAAAATTCAGCACTATAGTAACTCTAACTATATATTACCTGGTGTTGATTGTCGCCCAATTGCGACCGGGGGTGGTCTCGATAGTCACCCCCTCCACGCTCATACATCTGCCGCTTGGCATAGCAGGAGTTCCTTTGCAGCCGAATTCCAGTGACATTTTGTGCCTCGAATAGCAGCGCGAAGCCGAAATCCAGGTCAATTTTCGCAAGCAGCCGCGGATCCAATCCCATCGCGCACGCGGTCACTCTCAATCGGCCCTGAAGGCATATGAACGGTCGTCCCTGGGGATGCTGAAACGTTGTGTGGACACGGCGGTGCCCAGGCTGCATTTGAGTTGCTGCGCAGGGGTGTGGTCGACCTTTCCAAAAGCCTTAAAACCAGGGGCCAAGGCACTAGACCCGCCTTGCATTTTCAAGTCGAATGGCTCATCGGCAGCAGTTGCGAAGTGGCGAAAGCCTTCTGCTTCCGCCATCACGGAGCAGATACGTTGCGTTCATCGAAGACCCATTCGCACCTCTATCACGGATGGGCCGCACTCCCTCCATCGGCTCGACCTGCCCATTTCTCCCAGAAACCGGGCTCCGCAAGCATCTTGATGAAGACGCCTCCGACGACCGAACGCGCCTGAAAGCCTATTTGCTTTGCCGATACTGTGTCGTACCAGTCGGTCATCGGTACACGATCCGGTGTCTGATTGAGGAATTCGTACACCGGATGCACAAGTGCGCGAAAGTCCTCGGGCTTCGTCGCAAGAGTTGCTGACCAAATCGTCCAGTCGAGCTTCGTGTAGGTTGCACGATTATCGAGCGGAAGCCCGAAGGGATTGAGGTGAGCTGCGTAGAAGGCGACTTCGTGCGCGGCAACGCTTTCCGGAAAGAGGTGAAGACCGAGAATCTGATCCCAGACGAGGTTGTACTTCTGGCTCCAGGTGCCGGGTCTGTCGAACGCGAGACGATAGTGGTCGCCATCCCCAGCCTTCGCCACCCACTCGGCCGCCATCGCACGGGCATCGTGATCGTACCTCGCTGCATCTGCATTGTGGCCGAGCATCTTCGCGAGTTCTCCATAGGCGGCAAGAGCCTCAATCGCCTTGATGGAAAGGTTTGTGTTATGCGCCAGGTGGCCCGCAAAGTCGTCTGTGCAGAGCTGGTTTTCAGGATCGAACCCTTTCGCTTGCAGGTACTCTGCCCACCGCGTCAAGAGCGGCCAGTAGCGCCCGGCATAGGCTGCGCTATGCTCTGCATGCGCCAAAGCTGCAACCATCAGGATCAGGTTGCCTGACTCCTCGACGGGCATTTGATCGTCTTCACTCACCTCGCCGCCTCCATAAAGCTGGCCGTTGGCCAGTGGATACACGCCGAGATCATGCGGGGCAAAAGGAAACTTCCAGTGGTTCGACGAAGCATAGCGGAGCACAGGCTCGAGCTGCGCCTCAACGAGCTTCGGATTGAGAAGGAGAAACATCGGCGCCGATGGATAGAGCACGTCGACCGTTGAAATCGATCCGTTGCTGAAGTTCTCCTTTGGCATAAAAAACGGTACGCCATTGTCATCTTCGACCAGCTTGTGCGCGGCGATTGCCTGCCTGAAAGCAAGAACAGCAATGCTGGCATACTCGGGC
>Ga0335085_10010126_pt1 | contig 14123 bp, 8 predicted proteins | sample Lox_Sample_45_FD_206712 | JGI IMG/M metagenome (GOLD analysis project Ga0335085, IMG submission 206712) | Soil microbial communities from Loxahatchee National Wildlife Refuge, Florida, United States - Lox_Sample_4.5 | ecosystem: Environmental > Terrestrial > Soil > Wetlands | place: USA: Florida...
GCTCTGGGTGCTCGACCTCGCCGACCCGGCGGCGCCGTCGGTGTCCGGCGACCTGACGATGCCGGGGCAGCTCGACTTCGTCCTGCCGCGCGGGGACCGGCTGCTCGCGCTCGGGCACACGAACGAGGCGGGGAAGCCCTTCCAGCTCCACGTCTCGCTCGTGGACGTCTCCGATCCGTCGAGGCCGGCCCTGCTCGCGCGCCGGACCTTCGGGCCGGACTGGGCCTTCGTGCCGGCCGGGACCGACGACCTCCACAAGGCGTTCCAGGTCGTGGACGACCTCGTGCTCGTGCCGTTCGAGGGATGGGACCAGATCGCTCAGACGTGGCTGGGAGGGACCCAGCTCCTCACGCTCTCCGGTGACGTCCTCACCCTCGAGGGCTTCGTCTCGAACTCCGGCTCGATCCAGCGCGCCCTCGCCCTGGCGCCCGGCCTCCTGGCCGCCTTCTCCGACGTGAGGCTCCAGACCATCGACGCCACCGACCGCGCCAACCCGCTGGAGATCGCCTCGATCGACCTCGCACGGCCCGTGAACGCGATCGCCGTGGCGGGCGCGGCGGCGGTCGAGCTCTCCGGCGAGCCCTGGCAGGGCGGCGCCGAGGTGGTGGTCGTGCCGGCCGCCGACCCGGACGCCGCCGTCCCGACCGCCCGCTTCCCGGCGGGCTCGTCCTGGGGAAAGCTCTACCGGCGCGGCTCGGTGGTCTGGGCCCTCGTGTCCGACTGGATGACCGGGACGAGCACGCTCACCGCCTACGACGTCACGGATCCGGCCTCCCCGGCGAAGCGCGGCGTCCTCGCCCTCCCCGCCAGCGGGTGGTGGTCGGTGGACGCCGTGCAGGCGGGCGACGCGCTCGCCGCCATGCGCTCGTCATGGACGTGCGGCGCGACGACCTGCGAGCAAGAGGCCGAGCTGCAGGTGATCGACCTCTCCCGTCCCGACTCGCCGTCGATCGTCGCCACCGTGGAGCTCCCCTCGCAGGCCTGGGTGGGCGCCCTGCGCGCGGTGGGCACCGACGTCTGGTACTCCCAGTACGCCTGGGCGGGAGACTGGGCCGTCCGCTACTACGTGGGGCGCGTGGGCCTCGCCGACCCCTCGCATCCCGCGCTCGTGGCGCCCGTGAACGTGCCCGGCACCTTCTTCTCCGCCTCCGACGACGGGAAGACGATCTACACCGAGGAGGTCTCGTGGCCGGTCGTCACCTCGGTCTCGCAGGCCGAGAACCCCACCACCTGGCTCCACGCCCTGTCCTTCCCCTCGCCGGGAACCGCTCGCCTCGAGACCTCGATCGAGCTGCCCGGCCTCTTCTACGGGACCGTCCGCGAGGGCGACCACGCCTACACGGCCGGCGCCGACTGGGCCTGGTCCACGGGCGCCACGCAGGGGCTGCTCGCCTCGGTCGGCCTGCGCGGCATGAGCCTCGACGACCTCTCGAAGGTGGAGACGTCCTGGCCCCAGGTGCTCCGCGCCACCTCGGGGAAGCTCTTCGTGAGCCAGGGCTGGCCGGCGCCCGGTGTGCTCGTGTACGGGCTCTTCGACCCCGCGCACCCGTCCTTCGAGCAGGCGGTCGCGACGAGCGGCTGGTCGTACGACGTCGTCGTCGAGGGCGGGCGAGCGTACCTCCCGGCCGGCCCGTACGGCGTGGTGGTGATCGACCTCTCGCCTTGAGATCCGGGCAGCGATAGAACGGGGGCCATGCGCCCCGCCCTCACCGCGCCCCGAGCGCGATCCGCCGCCGGCGCCGCGGTCGCGGCCGCCGCGCTCGCCGGCGCGCTCGGCCTCGCCGGCTGCGCCGGCCTGAAGGACCTCGCCCGCGCGGCGTTCCGGGAGCCGAAGCTCGTCTTCCGGAACGCCAGCGTGGACTCCCTCGACCTCGAGGGCGCCACCGTCGCCCTGCACGTGGATCTCGAGAATCCGAACGGCTTCGGGCTCGACGTGGCGCGGGTGGGCTGGACCTTCGAAGCGGAGGGGACCCGCGTCGCCTCGGGCGAGATGCCGGGCGGGCTCGTCATCCCGGCGAACGGCACCGCGCCCCTCGCCATCCCCGTCCGCGTCCGGTGGCACGACGTGCCCGGGATCGTCGGCCTGTTCCGCCGCGGCGACGACGCGCTCCCGTACAAGGTGGCCGGGCACGTCGGGGTGCACACGCCCGTGGGCGTCATCGAGCTCCCCGTCTCGCACGAGGGCCGCCTCCCCACGCCTCGGCTGCCCACCTTCACGCTCGAGGGCTTGAGGGTCCACGGTGTGTCGTTCTCCGACGTGTCGTTCGAGGTGAAGGTGGGCGTGAAGAACACGAACGCCTTCCCGGTCCCCGGGGGAAGGCTCTCCTGGACGCTGGCGCTCGGCGGGGGCTCGCCCGTGGCGCGCGCCGAGGGAATGGAGTTCGCTCCGGTGCCGCCGCGGAGCTCGGGCGAGATCCTCGTGCCCGTGCGCCTCGACTTCGCGTCCGCCGGCCGGGCGGCTCGGGACCTCGCACGCGGCGATGACGTGCGGGTGCGGCTCAGCGGCGAGGCCCAGCTGGCCGGCCTCCCGGTCCCGTTCGAGCTCGACGCGATGGTCCCTGCGAGACGCTGAGAGCGGATGACGCGCGCGAGAAGCCCCTCGGAGCCGAAAATAAAAGCGCCCTGCGGGGAATGGGAGCCGCGGGGCGCCTCGGCCGGCGAGGGAGGGGGGAGGCCGGCCGACACCGGGATCGTAATCGGCGACCGGGCCCAGGCAACCCCGCGGACCCGCCCATCCCGGTACACCTCTTGGGGACCGCCTTCGGTGGGGGTACGGGTGGCGAATCGAAGCTGGGCGGCGCCGCGCGGCGCCGGCGCGAGGTGCCCATGACCGAGCAGCACGAGCGCGATCTCGACGAGAAGCTCTCGGCGGAGGAGCTCCACCACGCCTGGCTGGCCCTCTCGACCCAGGAGCGGCTGGAGGGCTTCCACGGCCTCGTCCGCGGAGATGCGGACGACTTCTTCCTCGACCTCGACGCCGTCGATCAGGCCGAGCTGCTCGAGGCCCTGCCCGCGGAGGAGCGCCGGCTCTGGTTCCGCCTGCTCGCGCCCGACGACGCCGCCGACGTCATCCAGCAGGCGCCGGAGGAGCTGCGCCCGCGCCTCGTGGACCTCCTCGACCCGGTGAGCCGGGGCGAGGTCACCGCGCTCCTCGCCTACGCCGAGGACGCGGCCGGCGGGCTCATGAGCCCGCGCTTCGCGCGCATGCGCCCGGAGTGGACCGCCGACGAGGCCATCCGCTACCTGCGCCGCCAGGCGCGCGAGCAGGCGGAGACCATCTACTACGCCTACGTGCTCGACCCCGAGCAGCACATCGTGGGCGTGGTCTCGTTCCGCGATCTCCTGGGGGCGCCGCCAGAGCGCCGCATCGAGGAGATCATGAAGCGCGAGGTGACGAGCGTGCCGGACACGCTCGACCAGGAGGCGGTCGCGCGCATCATGGCCAGGGAGGGGCTCTCGGCCATCCCGGTCGTGGACGCCGAGGGCCGCATGAAGGGCATCGTCACCGTGGACGACGTCGTGGACGTGGTCCAGGAGGAGGCCACGGAGGACTTCCAGAAGCTGGGAGGCATGGAGGCCCTCGACGCGCCCTACCTCGCCACCAACTTCGTGGACATGGTACGCAAGCGCGCCGGCTGGCTGGCGGTGCTGTTCGTCTCGGAGATGCTGACCGCCACGGCCATGGCAGGCTTCGAGGAGGAGATCGCCCGCGCGGTGGTGCTGGCCCTCTTCGTGCCGCTCATCATCTCCTCGGGCGGCAACTCCGGCTCGCAGGCGTCCACGCTGGTGATCCGGGCCATGGCGCTCGGCGAGGTCGGCGTCGTGGACGCGCTCAAGGTGGCCCGCCGCGAGATCACCGCCGGCCTGGCGCTGGGGAGCATCCTCGCCTGCATCGGCATCACGCGGATCTTCGTGTGGCAGGGGCTCTTCAACGCCTACGGTCCCGGGACCCCGCTGCTCGCCGCCACGGTGGGCATCTCGGTGATCGGGGTCGTCACCTGGGGCACCTTCGCCGGCTCGATGATGCCCCTCCTCATCCGTCGCCTGGGGTTCGACCCGGCGAGCGCCTCGGCACCGTTCGTGGCCACGCTGGTGGACGTCTCGGGCGTGGTGATCTACTTCACCACCGCGCGCCTGGTGATGGGCCTCACCTGAGCCGGCCTGGACCTGAGCTAGACCGCCTCGCGCACCGCTCCACGGACCGTGAAGTAGATGGCGTCGGGGTGGTGCAGCACGATGGCCGAGGTGGACTGCTCGGGGACCATCTGGTGGGCCTCGGTGAGCGACACCCCGATGGCCCGCTCGGGGTCGAGGAGGCGCCACACCTGCGTCTGGTCCGCGAGGTCGGGCCAGGACGGGTAGCCCGGCGAGTACCGCTTGCCCTGGCCCTCGGGCACCCCGAGCTCGCGCCGGACGTGGCGGTGCCAGTACTCGGCGAGCGCCTCGGCCGCCTCCACGGCGAGGCCGTGCAGGAAGAGGCCGCGCCGGTACTCGCCGCGTGCATCCGCCTCCGAGGCGAGGTGCGAGGCCTGGTCGCCCACGGTCACGACCTGGAAGGTGGCGACGTCGGACCCCGGCTCCTCGCGGAACCAGTCGGCGAGGCAAAGGTGTCGGTCGTCGGGCTGGCGCGGCAGGCGCAGGCGGGCGAGCTCGGCCTTGCGGTGGGCCGGGTCGAGCAGCACGAGGTCGTTGCCCTCGGCGTGGCAGGGGAAGTGGCCGTAGACCACCCTGGGCGCGAGCCAGCCCTTCGCCTGCGCCTCGCCCTTCATCTCCTCGAGCAGGGGTCCGAACTCCTCGCGGACGAGGCGCTCGAACTCGGCCCCCTTGGCGCGCACGCCCCACTGCAGCTTGTAGAGCTCGTCGAGGTCGAGCATGGGCCAGAGCCCGGAGAGGGGGATGGCGCCCGAGGGCACGACGCGCGGGCCCCAGAACGGCGGCGTGGGGATGCGAGGCGCCCGGGCCACGTCGGAGCGGCGCCGGGTCGGGGCCGGCGGCAGTGGCTCGGCGGCGGGGGCGTCGCGGTTCGCCACCGCCTTCTGCAGGACCGATCCCTTGAGGGCGTCCCGCTTCGCGGGGTCCACGAGCTTCTCCACGATCTCGAGCCCCTCGAAGGCATCCTTCGCGTAGAACACGCCGCCTGCGTACGGAGCGCCGTCGGACGTGAAGTGGCTGCGGTATCCGAAGCGCCGGTTGATGGCGGCACCACCGATGACCACCGGGAACGCGAGGTTGCGCCGGTGCAGCTCCTCCACGCAGAAGGGCATCTGCTTCGAGGTCGAGACGAGCAGGGCCGAGAGGCCGATCGCGTCCGCGCCGGTCTCGACCGCCTTCTCGATGACGGTGGCGACGGGCACCTGTTTCCCGAGGTCGTGGACGGTGAAGCCGTTGTTCACGAGGATGGTCTTCACGAGGTTCTTCCCGATGTCGTGCACGTCGCCATAGACGGTGGCGAGGACCACCGTTCCCTTGGTGACGCCCGCCTTCTTCTCCAGGAACTGCTCGACGTGGGCGACGGCCTTCTTCATGACCTCGGCCGACTGGAGCACGAACGGAAGGATGAGCTCGCCCGCGCCGAAGCGGTCGCCCACGTCCTTCATCGCCGGCAGGAGCACCTCGTTCAGCACCTCCACCGGCGAGTGGCGCCCGAGCGCCTCGTCGATGAGCGCCTGGATGCCCTCGGGACGGCGGTGGAGGATCTGCAGGTGGATCCGCTCCTCGGCGGTCTTGCCGGCGAGGAGGTCCTCGGCCGGAAGTGCCTTCTCGGAGCCCTTCTCGCCGAAATGGTCGACCAGGCGGGCCAGCGCGTCGGGCCGCCGGTCGAACACGAGGTCCTCGGCCAGGGTGCGCTCGGCCTCGGCGATCTGCGGGTAGGCGCGGATGTCCTTCGGGTTCACGATCGCGAGGTCGAGGCCGGCCTGGACCGCATGGAAGAGGAACACCGAGTTCACGACCTCGCGCGCCTGGCGGGCGAGGCCGAAGGACACGTTCGACACGCCGAGCGTGGTGTAGACGCCGGGGTTCTCGGCCTTGATGCGGCGGATGCCCTCCAGGGTCTCGACGGCGCTGCGCCGGTACTCGTCCGAGCCCGTGGCGAGCGTGAAGGTGAGCGGGTCGAAGACCAGGGAGTCCGGCGGGATCCCGTACTCGCGCGCCACCGCCACCGTTCGCCGTGCGATCTCGGCCTTGCGGTCGGCGGTCTGGGCCATGCCCTTCTCGTCGATGGTCATGGCCACGACGGCCGCGCCGTAGCGGTGGACGAGGGGCAGGACCCGGCGCACCCGCTCGCCGGACTTCTCCAGGTTCACCGAGTTCACGATGCAGCGCCCCGGGTAGACCTTGAGGGCGGCCTCCACCACGTCGGCCTCGGTGGAGTCGATCATGAGCGGGGCGTCCACGCTCTGGGCGAGGAGCTTCACGAGCGTGCGCATCTGCGCCGCCTCGTCGTCGCGCTCGTTGAGGGCCACGCAGACGTCGAGCACGTGGGCGCCCGCCTCCACCTGCCCGCGGGCGATCTCCACGAGGCCTGCGTAGTCGTCGGCGAGGAGGAGCTCCTTCACCTTCCGTGAGCCCTGGGAGTTGACGCGCTCGCCCACAACGAGCGGCCGGGGCTCCTGGGCGAGCGGCACGGCCCGCATGGCGCTCGAGAGATCGGGCGCGGGTGCTGGGCGGCGGCGCCGCCGCGTGGCGATGGGCGCGATGCGCTCCACCACCGCCGCCATGTGTTCCGGGGTCGTGCCGCAGCAGCCGCCGACCATGTCCACGCCGAAGTCGGTGACGAACGAGGCCAGGGCCTCGGCGAGGTCGCCCGGCGAGAGCCGGTAGACCGCCTTCCCGTCCACGTTCTCGGGCATGCCGGCGTTGGGCAGCACCGACACGAAGTGGCTGGACCTCTCGCCCAGGATGCGTACCGAGGCGCGCATCTCGGCCGGGCCGGTCGAGCAGTTGATGCCGATGGCGTCCACAGGCAAGCGCTCGAGGGTGGCGAGCGCGGAGGCGACGTCGGTGCCGAGCAGCATGCGCCCGTTCGCGTCGATGAGCGTCGGCTGGGCGATGAGGAACACGTCGCGCAGCGTCTCGCGTCGCACGGCGTCCGCCGCCAGCACCGCCGCCCTGAGCTCCAGCATGTCCTGCTGGGTCTCCACGATGATGGCTTCCACCCCGCCCTCGATGAGCGCGCGGGCCTGCTCCTGGAAGATCCGCTCCAGCGCGTCGCCGGTGATGTTGCCGAGCGCGGGATCCGAGGACGACGGCAGCATGCCGGTGGGGCCGATCGAGCCGGCCACGAAGCGCGGGCGGTCGGGAGAGGAGAAGCGGTCGGCCGCGCGGCGGGCCAGGATGGCCGCCCGGAAATTCACCTCGTAGGTGCGATGGCCGAGCCCGTACTCGTCGAGCTTCAGCCGCGACGAGCCGAAGGTGTTGGTCTCGACGACGTCGCAGCCCACCGCCAGGTAGCGCGCGTGGATGTCCTCGATGAGGTCGGGGCGGGTGAGGGTGAGGAGGTCGTTCGCCCCCTCCTTGCCGCCGAACTCGGCCGCCTTGAGCTGGTGTCCCTGGATCTGCGTGCCCATCGCGCCGTCGAAGACGAGGACGCGGCGCTCGAGGGCTTCCCGGAAGTTCAAGTTCGCTTTCCTGGCGAGGCAGACAGAGATAGCAGAGGCGCCCCTGCGGATCGAGCCCGTAGCGGACGTCCGGCTGTTTTGGCGGAGGAGCGGATCGGCCCTGCCCCGCCCGGAGCGTGCGGGTGAGCGCGGGGCCGAACGCCTGTCCCCCGACCGAGCGCAGGGGCGTAGCATCGAGCCGTGGCGATGACACTACACGAGGCCCGCTGGTCGGAGCCCGTTCCCGGGAAGCCGGGCGTCGTCCGGTGCACCCTCTGTCCGCGCGGCTGCAAGCTCGCCGAGGGGAAGTCCGGATTCTGCGTCGTCCGGTCGAACCGGGGCGGAAGGCTGGTGCTCGACACCTGGGGCCGCACCACCGGCTTCGCCGTGGATCCCATCGAGAAGAAGCCGCTCGCCCACTACCTGCCCGGCTCGAGCGTGCTCTCGTTCGGAACGGCCGGGTGCAACCTGGGCTGCCGCTTCTGCCAGAACTGGTCGATCTCCAAGGCGCGCCTCGACCTCGTGGCGAGCGAGGCGGACTGGACGCCGTCGCGGGTGGTGGACCTGGCCATCCGCTCGGCCACGCCGGGGATCGCGTTCACCTACAACGACCCGATCATCTGGGCCGAGTACGCCATCGACGTCGCGGTCGAGGCGCACGCACGCGGCCTGTTCACCGTCTTCGTCACGAACGGCTACGTGACGCCGGAGCCGCGCGCCGAGATCTTCCGACACATGGACGCCACCAACGTGGACCTGAAGGCGTTCACCGAGGAGTTCTACGGGCGCCAGACCCTCTCCCACATCGCGCCCGTGCTCGACACGCTGGCCTGGCTGGCGAGGGAGGGACGCACCTGGGTGGAGGTGACGAACCTCGTCATCCCGGGCCTCAACGACGGCGCCGACGAGACGCGCGACCTCGCTCGATGGATGGTCGAGAACATGGGCGCGGACGTGCCGCTGCACCTCACCGCGTTCCACCCCGACTACATGATGATGGACCGGCCCCGCACGCCAGGCAGCACGCTGACCCGGGCGCGCGCGATCGCACGGGAGGCCGGGCTCCACCACGTGTACACGGGGAACGTGAACGACCGGGAGGGCCAGGCCACCTACTGCCCGGGCTGCGGCGCCCGGGTCGTCGAGCGCGACTGGCACGCGGTGAAGACGACGCGGCTCAAGGCGGGAGCCTGCGCTGCCTGCGGGACGCGCATCGCAGGAAGGTTCGCGGAGGGTGAAGGCCCGATCTCGAGCCCCGGGCTGCGGATACCGCTTGGCGTGCCGAAGGTGAGCTAGCCCGTCGCGCTACGGCGGAGTCGTGGTGTCTGGAGGGTAGGCGATGCCGCACTGGACCTTCCCTTCCGCGCCGTCGAGCCAGGTACAGAAGTCGATTCCGCTCGGGGCCTTGCAGCTCTTGAGCTTCTCGTCGCAGAAGCTCTCCTCGTCCTTGCTCGGCTTCAGGCGGTTCAGCTCGTCCTTCACCGCGCGCTCACAGGTGGAGCGATCGGTCGTGGAGGCGCGGCAGGTGCAGAGCTGGTTGCCCAGCTCCTGGCAGGGCGTGGAGCAGCCGGCGAGCGCGAGGGCCGCAGCGAGGGCCGCGCCGGCCCATCCGGAGGGGAGACGCATGAGGGCGCGGAGGATCGCCCGGGTCGCCCCGGGGGTCAAGCGTCCCCGGCGCCGCGGCCGAGGCTTGAATGGCGTGGGCCGGCCCGGCGTCCTAGGGTGAGGAGCCATGCTCGCCGCGCTCGTCCTGCTCGCCGTCACCACCGCCGCCCCGGCCGCCGCAGGAGACGCCGCCTCGGTCGTCGCCCGGGTGCAGGCCTTCTACGACCGGACGAAGGACCTCACCGCGCGGTTCCAGCAGACCTACACGTATTCCGGCTTCGGCCGGAAGCAGGTCAGCTCGGGAAAGCTGCTCGTGAAGAAGCCCGGGATGATGCGCTGGGACTACGAGGATCCGGAGCCGAAGACGGTGGCCGTGAAGGGGTCGCGACTCGTGCAGCTCGAGCCGGAGGAGAACCAGGCCTACGTGGACGAGAAGTTCGACTCCACGGCGCTCTCGGCGGCGGTGACGTTCCTCCTCGGCAAGGGCGACCTGGCGAAGGACTTCACCGCCTCGCTCGACCCGGGGGGAGCCCTCCTGCTCGTCCCGAGGGTGGCCGACCCCCGGGTCGCCTCCGTCGCGCTCACGGTGGCCGAGGACGGGCGGGTCACCGCCACGCGCGTCATCGACGGAGCGGGCAACGTGAACGAGATCCGGTTCGAGGACGTGAAGCGCAACGTGGGCCTCTCCGACGCCGAGTTCGACGTGAAGCTCCCCGCCGGTGTCCGGCGGCTCGCGCCGCCGGGTTGAGCGCGAGCCCTCGCGGTCAGCGGTAAGCGATCGTGTGCCAGGCCCATTCCGCGGGGCCGAGCCGCAGGCGCGAGAGGTAGAGCGGTGCCAGCACCGCCTGGACGCCCCAGCAGGCGAGCGCGAGCGCCAGCGCTGCGTCCGGTCCAAGCCTCCCGTAGAGACCCGCGCCGTAGGCGTAGGCGATGGTGGTGAAGGCGACCGACTGGGCGAGGTATGCGGAGAGCGACAGGCGCCCGAGCGGCGCGAGCAAGAGGAGCGGGCGCGCCCGGCCGCGCGACCAGAGCAGGAGAAGCGCCGCCGCGCCGCCGAGCGCCAGGGCGGGAGCGCTCGCCGTGTGCACCGCCTGGGCGAGCATTGCCGCGCCGCGATCGCCATGGCCGCGGGACTGGAGCGCGCCGTACACGAGCTCGCCGGGGAGGCCCGCGCAGATGCCGGCCGCGGCGAGGCGCGCGAGGAGCGGGCGGTGCTCCCCCGGCCGGTCCAGGAGACCGCGCGCGGCCGCCCAGCCGCCCGCCAATGCGAGGCCGAGTAACTCGGGGACGTACGAGAGCGTGGCGAGGTAGCTCGAGAGGAACGCGCGGGCCCGGACGGCGAGGATGTCGCCGAAGGAGCCCGAGCCGTATACCCGGATCGCCCTCGCCAGGTGCTCGCCGGCCCGCCGGAGCGCGGCCTCATGCGCCTCTGAGGTCAGGTCAGGCGCCACGACGACGGCGAGCCGGGTGATCGCCCATGCGGCGAGGATGAAGACCGGCAGGGTGGCGAGGAGCCCGACGGCCCAGCGCCGCACCGCCCCCTCGTCCGCGTCGCGGAAGAACAGCCACCAGGCCACGCCCACCGTGCCGTAGACGGCGAGGATGTCGCCGTACCAGACGAGGAAACCGTGTGCGACGCCGATGGCGGCGAGGGCGGCCAGCCGGCGCGGGAGGATCCGCTCGGCGGCCGCCCCGAGCCTGCGCGTCTGCATCGCCAGCCCCGCGCCGAAGAGGAAGGCGAGGAGGGCGTAGCTCTTCCCGGCGAAGAGGAGGTGGGTGGCGGCGAGGGCCCAGGGAGCGGGGGCTTCGGACCAGGGCAGCGCGAAGAATCGCGCCTCCGGCCCGAGCATGATGGGCACGTTCACGGCAGCCACGCCGAGGAGTGCGAGCCCGCGGAGCGCGTCCAGGGCGGGCAAGCGTTCGCCGGGCGGGATGGGCCGCCGCGGAGAGGCCGCCCCGGGAGCGACGACGGGCTCCGTGCCGGGCGCGCCGGTCTCGAGGCCGGGAGGCATGGCGGGCTGGAGCTTAACCCGGGCGCCCCCGGGGTCGGCCGCGGCCGGCGAACTCAGCCGACGACGGGCAGCCTGCCGCGCCAGGCCGTGCCCGACGCCGTCGCGGGGGCGGGCGCGGCCAGAGGCCGCACGGGACGGGAGGCATCACGGGCGACCACGCGGCCGACGAGGTCGTAGTCGGCGGCGTCGGTGATCTCGACCGTGACGATCTCGCCGGGGTAGGCGACTCCATCGTTCACGTAGGTGAGGCCGTCGATCTCGGGCGCCTGCTGGGCGTGGCGCCCGGCGAGGAGGTGCTCGGTCTCCTCGGCGCGGCCCTCCACGAGCACCTCCAGGCGGCGTCCGACGAGCGAGCGCTGGTGGTCGGCCGAGATGTCCCGCTGCAGCGCCATGATCCGGGCGTGGCGCTCGCGCTTCACGTCCTCGGGGACCTGGTCGGCCATCTCGGCGGCCGGGGTACCCTTCTCCTGCGAGTACGGGAACACGCCGAGCCGCTCGAAGCGCTGCTCCTCGACGAAGCGGAGCAGGTCCTCGAAGTCCTCCTCGGTCTCGCCGGGCAGGCCGACGATGAGCGAGGTGCGGAGCGCGATGCCCGGCACGCGACGGCGGAGGCGCTCGAGGAGTTCGCGCAGGAACACGGAGTCGCGACCCCGCCTCATGGACCGGAGCAGCCGGTCCGAGCTGTGCTGGAGCGGCATGTCGAGGTACTTCACGATCTTCGGCTCGCTGGCGAGGACCTCCACGAGCGGCTCGGGCACGTCGCGAGGGTAGGCGTAGTGCAGGCGGATCCAGCGGATGCCCTCGACGCGGGCGAGCTCGGGAAGGAGGTCGTGCAGGCGGATCTTGCCCGGCAGGTCGTAGCCGTATGCGGTGAGGTCCTGGGCGACGAGCGAGAGCTCGATCGTGCCCTGGGCAGCGAGGGCGGCCGCCTCCGCGACCACGTCGTCGACCGTGCGCGAGCGCTGGGCGCCTCGCAGCGACGGGATGATGCAGAAGGCACAGGCGTTGTCGCAGCCCTCGGCGATCTTGAGGTAGGCGGTGTGCGAGGGCAGCGAGTTCACCCGGGGCGACGACGCCGAGTGCACGAAGTCCGGGTCGGGGATCAGGACCCGCTTCGCCTGGGCGTCCGAGATCACCCGTGCGATCTCGGGGTAGGCGCCGGTGCCGAGGAAGTGGTCCACCTCGGGGAGCTCGCGCGCCAGATCGCTGGCGTGGCGCTGCACCAGGCACCCCGCCACCACGAGCTTCCGGCAGCGGCCCTCCTCCTTCATGGCCGCCAGCTCGACGATGGCGTCCACCGACTCCTCCTCGGCCGAGGCGATGAAGCCGCACGTGTTGACCACGATGACCTCGGCCTCGGCCGGCTCCTGGACCAGGCGGAAGCCGTCGCGCACGAGCGTGCCGAGCATGACCTCGGAGTCCACCCGGTTCTTCGGGCAGCCGAGCGTGTGCATGTAGACCGTGGTGGACATCGAGCCGGCGGGATCTAGCAGGCCCGGGGGTGTGAGGGCAATGTGGGGCGCCCCTGCGGCTTCCCTGACACGGGCCGGCGCGTGCCCGTGGACACCGGGAGCCGAAACCGCTGTCGTTCCGGTCGGCTCCGGGCGGCCCCACCCTTGCTCCCTGCCGCCGGCATGCGACGGCTCCTCGCCATCGGCCTCGTCTGGCTCGGGTGCACCTTCGCCTGGGCGATCCTCGGCTCCACGCTCGGCGTGCGGAGTGGCCTGGCCTCGGGGGGCCTGCTCCCCGAGGTCCACGCGCTCTGGGGCCCGCCCCTCGTGCAGGAGCCGCCCCGGGCGTCCGGCGTCGAGACCCACCGGGCGGTGGCCACCGAGGTCAAGTTCGACGAGGAGCGGAAGCGCTACTACGACGTGAAGCACGAGGTGGACGTCACCACCGAGCGCGATCTCCCGCTCGAGTCCACCCGCGCCGCCGTGAAGCTCTCGCTCGAGCAGAGGCGGAAGGGGCTCCTCTGGTTCCCCACGTACGCGGTGGACTTCAGGGCCGACTACGCGTTCCGCAACGACACCGCCGAGAAGCGGTCGGTGCAGGTGATCGTGCCGCTCGGGAAGCAGGGCGTGGTCTACGACGGGTTCACGGTCAGCGACGAGGCGGGCGAGGCGCTCCCCACCACGTTCGGCGAAGGCTTCGTCCGGATCGACCGGACCCTGGCGCCGGGCCAGCGGCTGACCCTCGGCGTCCGCTACCGCGCGCGCGGAACGGGAAGCTGGGGATACGGCGTGGCGGGTAAGGGTCTCGGGCCCGAGGCTGGCCGGGCGCGGGACTTCACGCTCGAGATGGAGACCGACTTCGCGGAGGTGGACTTCCCGGCCGGCACGCTCTCGCCCACCGGGCATGGGGCGGAGGGCGGCCGGTGGAGGGGCACCTGGCGCTTCGAGCAGATCGTCGGCTCCCAGCCGATCGGGCTCGAGCTGCCGCAGCGGCTCAACCCCGGCCCGTTCGCGGCCCAGCTGACCTTCTTCGCGCCGGTGTCGCTCCTGTTCTTCTTCTTCGTGACGGCCATCCTGCTCGCGGCGGCTGGGCGGACGCTCCATCCCATGCACTACTTCCTCGTGGCCTGCGCCTTCTTCGCGTTCCATCTCCTCTTCGCGTACCTCATCGACCACCTCTCGCTCGGCGTCTCCTTCGCCATCGCTTCCGCGGTCTCGGTGACGCTGGTGGTCTCGTACGCGCGCCTGTTCGTCGGCCCTCGGCTCGCCATCCTCCATCTCGGCGTGCCGCAGCTCGTGTTCCTGGTCCTCTTCTCCTGGACGTTCTTCTGGAAGGGATTCACCGGGCTCGCCATCACCGCGGGAGCGGTCGCGACCCTGTTCGTCGTGATGCAGCTCACCGGCCGGCTGGACTGGAACGAGGCGCTCGGGCCACGGGGCCGCGCGCCCAGCCAGCT
>Ga0335085_10010127_pt1 | contig 14123 bp, 15 predicted proteins | sample Lox_Sample_45_FD_206712 | JGI IMG/M metagenome (GOLD analysis project Ga0335085, IMG submission 206712) | Soil microbial communities from Loxahatchee National Wildlife Refuge, Florida, United States - Lox_Sample_4.5 | ecosystem: Environmental > Terrestrial > Soil > Wetlands | place: USA...
TCCCGAGGTCGACCATGCCCCCCGCCTGCGTCCACGAGAAGGCGTGCGACTCACCGGCCGACGTCGTGCTGGCGCCCACGACCCGACCTTCGTCGTTCACCGCAGTTGCGCTGCTGGTCGGCCCGCCGAGCGTGCCGAGATCGACCATTCCGCCAGCCTGCGTCCACGAGAAGGCGTGCGTCTCCCCGGAGGCCGTCGTACTCGAGCCGACGACCTGACCGGACTCGTTGACGTCGACCGCACTGCTGATCGAACCACCGAGCGTGCCCAGGTCGACGGCGAAGTACGAAGACGCTGTGACAGCACGCGCTGCAGCCCCTCCTCCTCCAACGGAGATTGCGACGATCGCCAGCAAGAACAAGACCAGGCGCCATTGGATGCGGATGCGTCTCACCCCGACCACCTCCTCCACGCAGGGCACTTCTTCGGTGCGACGTCTCCGCAATGGTCACCCCGGCCCTGGAGCTCCGCATCGGTGCGCCCGGCCATTCGGCTGCCTCCAACTACGGAGGCGCTGGTGTACGAGGGCGGCACCACGACCCAGAGGCGAGCAGCCAGGCCGGCGTCGTCGGGCAGCCGGGTTCGTGCCCCTTCCTTTCTGCTCGATCGGCAGAATGCGCACAAGCTTCTTCTGCTCGTTGACCTCGGAGAGCGTCAGCCTGAGGTTGACCGGCCGCCGCTGGCCGAGCTCGAGGAGGTCGCGGATCGAGTCCCGTCGCTCCCGCGCCTGAAAGCCCTGCTCGCTCGCTAAACCTCGCAGCCGAGCGCCACCTCGAGCGCCGAACAGACCTGGAGCATCCGCTCGTCCCCGAGACGTCCGAGCCGCGCGACAAGCGTCCCTACGGACACGCTCTCCACGGAATCGAGATTGACGACAGAGGTCCTCGGGATCGGATCCTCCTCCGGCTCGAGCAGCACCTCACTCGGGAGGCCGCGTATGGTCGTCGTGCATGGCCCGATCAGCGCGCGTCGGAGCCGCGGGATCGCGGCGTCCCGGGAAAGCACCACGACGGGTCGGCGGCCGATCTCCGGAAGCTCGCACCACCAGACCTCCCCTCGCGCGGGAAGTGGCTTCACGATTCGGCAGCCGCGTGGCGGAACGATGCGAGGTCTCCCCACTCGTCGCGTTCGTGGGGCGGGTGCCGGTCGTACGCCGAGTACGACGCGTCGAGTCCGCGATCCCCGACCGCGCCGTTATGCCACAACCTCACCGGGGAAGCTCGGGGCTCTCGTTCAGAAGACGAACGGCACGAGCATCCTGGTCGATCTCTTGTAGGCCGGATAGGCATCCGGGAACTGCTCGGTCATGTAGCGCTCCTCGACGGTCGCGCTGTAGACGAAATAGACCCCGGCCAGGCCGACGGCGATCGGCCAGAGCCAGCCCAGCGCGACCGCGGTGCCGATGCCCGCCACCAGGATGCCCGAGTAGATCGGGTGGCGCACGAGACGGTAGGGACCGCTCGTCACCAGCTCGGGGTCGAGCTTCTGCGTCATCGGCGTTCCCCAGTTGCGCCCGATGTTGACACGAGCCCAGATCGCGAACCCCAACCCGAGGGCGAAGAGGACGAGCCCGACGGCGTCGCGCCAGGGATCGCTGGTGACGCCATGGTGGCGAAACGCTCCCAGGCGGACAAGGACGATCACCACCACGACGATCACCGCTCTGATCCGCAACTCCCGCGACCACGGGATACGACCCCTCTTCATCGAGAACGCCGCCACCAGCCAGTACAACCAGAACGCCCCCCACCCGACCGCGAAGCTGAGCTCGACCGCCCGCATCACCACTCATCGTTCCACGGAAGGAGGCAACGAGCTCGGCGCGGGCGATCGGAACGGACGGGCCGGTCCGGCCACGGGCGAGCGGCAGCGGCGCCCTCAAGAAGGCGCAGCGACGGGGCAGCCGACGGCGCCGCCGGCCTCGCGGAGGCGTTCGTCGTAGGTGACGAGGCGCGCGAGGTCGCCGCCCAGCTCGAGCGCGGTGGCGAGGTGGATCGCGTCGAGCGTACGAAGCTCCGGGGGTAGCAGCGCGCCCGCGGCGTCGAGGATCCGGTCGCTGACCCGGATCAGCTCGAGCCGGGCGAGCACCTCCCGGCCTCGCCGGACCGCCTGCTCGCCGAGCGGCAGCAGCGCGCGTGCCACCTCTGCTCTGGCGAGCGCGCTCGAGACGAGAATCCTTCGACGGCGAAGGTAGCGGCGCAGCGCCGCCGACTCCGGCTCGGCCACCACGAGCTTGACGATCGCGGACGAGTCGAGGTAGGTCGCGAGCTCAGCGCTCATCGCGCCGCAGCCGCTCCAGCACCGCCGACGGCGGCTCCTGCCCCGGGGCGAGCGGCAGCGGCTCCGGCAGTTGAGCCAGCTCGCCGCCGGCTGCCGTCACCTCACCGGCGGCACGCAGCCGCTCGAGCGGTCCGGCGTCGGGAACCGGCGTGAGCAGTGCGACGGGGCGGCCGCGGTCGGTCACCTCGATCGTCTCCCCGGCCTCGACCCGGCGCAGCAGCTCGCTCGCCCGCTGCCGCAACTCCCGGACGCCAACGCTAGCCATGGGCTACTTGTAGCACATTACGGCTCCGCGGCTGCCTGCCGATGAAGAGCGAGATCGGCGAGGCATCGTCTGGCTGGTCATACTCCGCGTCGATGCGGCGCCATCGTCTTTTCGCACTCGCCGTCCCCGTCGCGCTCTGCGCATGCATACAGGCGGGCTACGGCCCTGACGCGTCGAGCGGCAGCGCATCCGCCGCCGCGCCGAGCCCGCTCGACACGGCGCTCGCCGTCGCCCCCGCGCCGGGCGGCACGGGCACCTACACGTTCCAGTTCACGGACGACCGCGCTATCGAGAGCGCGCTCGGGTACAACTTCGCCCGCGGAGCCACCTCCGCGAAGTTCGCTGCGTTCACGTCGCGCGCGAACGCCGAGGGCGACTTCTATGCGTCGACCCCGACGCTGCTCTGGCAGGGCCAGGACGTGGAATGGGAATCGCAGGCCGGGACGAAGGCGCCCGACGTCGTGAGCGTGACCGCGCTACGCGACGACCTCGACCTCTCGCCGATCGAGCGCAAGCTCAGCGGCTGCAAGTACCGCAAGAGCATGGTCGGCGCCGTCGCGGTCTACTCCGCAACGATCGGGTTGGTCATCGCCTGCAGCGGCGCCTCCGGTATCGCCGTTCCGATCGAGACGGAGATCGCCGTCGACGCGGCGCGACATCTCGTCCTTGAATCGGGCTCGCTCGCCGCGATCTCGAGTGCCATACGGGGCGCGGACGATCTGCGCAGGAACGCCACCATCACGAGCGCGCTGGCTCCGCTTGCCGGCGACCCTGCGCTCACGATCGCGGACGGCAACGACTTCTGCCGATCGCTGTCGCGACTGGTCGCCGGGCCGAAGCCCTCCCCCCAGGCGGTGGCGGTCGCCGGGCGTGACGACCCGGCAGGCGCACCGTTCCCCGCCTTCGCCTTCGGAACGAGCTTCGCCCCGGGCCACGCAGAGGGCCGTATCGTTCTGCAGTACGCCGATGCGCGAACCGCGAGCCGCGACCTCGCCGTGCGCGAACGGGCCCTGCGCCGCGACTTCTCCTTCGCCGCTCGGGAGCCCTACACCGAACTGCTCGAGCTCACCCGCGCGAGCGTGAAGGGCAGCGACGTCGTCCTCGACGTCACCGCGGGCAAGGCCGGAAGCCTCGCGCTCGAGAAGATGTGGGCGAACTCCGACCTGGCGTTCGCACGCTGCTAGCACGGGGATCGACGTCCCGCCGGCGGTCGCTAGACGGACAAGGGCTGGACGTCGGCGATCCGAGCGGCCTGCCGCACGTCGCTCGGCTCGTAGCCGTAACGAGGAACGTTGGCAGCGTCGATCACCTGCGCCTCCAGGACGGGCCGCGTCTTCGCAAGCCAGATGAGCTCGAGGTGCGCTTTGCCGCCGAACCGGCTCAGCTTCACCCAGGCGAGGATCGTTTCCCGGCCGCGGACGTTCGGACCCGGCTTGCAGCGCCACCCGGAGAATCGGAAGCCCTGCGCGCTGATCTCCCTCTGAAGATCGGCGCAGTACGACCGCGCACTGCTCGCTCCGCGCGCCTCTGAGCCGTGTGCGGCCACGGAGGTCGCCAGGCAGACGGAGGTCGCGAGCACCGCAGCAAGGAACTTCCAGGTCGTCGACATGAGCGTCCTCTCGCAACTCGCGCTCAGGTCACAGGGGTGAGGCCGTGTCGGCGCATGATCGCCCCCAGCGCCGCGACGTCGGGCGGGCCGCCGGCCGCGGCGTCGAGCACGGCCGCGGCTTCGCGGAAGTAGTCCGGCCCGAGTAGGCCGGGCGTGACGATCGCGAGCGCCTTCGCGTCGACATCGCCGCTGTTCGCGAACTGATGGACGACGCCGCGGGGGATCAGCAGCGCCTCGCCCGGGCCGACATCCGCCGGAGAGCCCTCGACGGTCCACGTCAGGACGCCCTCGAGGCCGTAGATCGTCTCCTCGAAGCCGTCGTGGCTGTGCGCGGCGGCGACCCTGGCGCCGACGGGCACCTCGAAGCTGAAGATCGCGACCGACCCGCCCGACTGCTCACCTTCGACCAGGAACCGGATCGCCATCCCGCCGAGCCTGATCTCCTCGCTCACGCTGGTTGCCGTCATCGTGCCTCCTCACGCCAGGGGTATCGGTAAAGTGATTTGACGATATATGCCTGCAGTCGATCCGTCAAGTCCTTTTACTGATCAGGTGGAAGCCGCTGAACATGGACCGCCGATGATCGGCGCCCTGATGCGCCTCCCGTGGGAGGCCGTGCATCGCCGCATGCTTCAGGCCCTGCGTGAAAACGGCTTCGGCGAGATCGACGGCCCGCGGCTCGCCGTCCTCCTCTGGCCGGGGCCCGACGGCATGCGCCCGTCCGATCTGGCCGCGCGCATGAAGGTGACCAAGCAGGCCCTGAACTACCTCCTCGGCGATCTCGAGCGTCTCGGCTACCTCGAGCGTCACCCCGATCCAGAAGACCGTCGCGCCCGCCGGATCGCGCTCACCGACCGCGGCCGGGAGCTCGTGCCCGTCATCCGAGGCGCCGTCTCGAGCACCGAGCGCGACTGGGCCGCCTCGCTCGGCGAGGCCCGCTTCGAACAGCTGCGCGAGCTCCTCGCCGAGCTCAACGAGATCGCGGCGCGGGAAGCTCCCGACGACACCTCGGGCTGAGAACGGATCGGACGGCGAGACCTTCATCCTCGGGAACCGCGGCTAGGATCGACAACCACCAACCGCCGTCGTGCACGGCAGAAAGCGAGGCCCCATGCCGTCGTCGAGGACCTTCGAAGGCGTCAGCCCGGAATGTTGGAAGTGCATCCAGGAGGCCAGCATCGCGCAGTACAAGACCGAGTTCACGCCGCCTCCACCGGCGACGAAGGGCACGTCGGTATCCGCGACGCCCGTCGGCGAGCTGCGAATGGAGTTCGACTACGACGAGTCCACGCAGTCGGTCACCTACACGCTCACCCACAAGCCCTTCGTGATTCCCGAGGGTCCGCTGTGGGACGGCATCGCCAAGTCGATCAAGGAGTGCGGCGGCGCGTGAGCCGCGGTGCCGGCTCGGCAGCCGGCTGGGTTGGTCGATGGACGCGAAAATGACGGCGCGCGATGACGGCCACGAAGAAGATCGGCTTCCTCTCCTTTTGCACCTGGCACCCGGGCGGCGGGATGACGCACACCGCCGGGGCCGCCTTTCGCCAGACGGTCGAGCTCGCCGTCGCAGCCGAGGAGATCGGGATCGACGGCGCGTTCGTCCGCGTCCACCACTTCGGACGCCAGCTCTCCTCGCCGTTCCCGCTCCTCGCCGCGATCGGCGTCAAGACGAGCCGGATCGAGATCGGCACCGGCGTGATCGACATGCGCTACGAGAACCCGCTCTCCATGGCCGAGACCGCGGCAACCGCGGACCTGCTCGGAGGCGGCCGGCTCCAGCTCGGCGTCGGCCGCGGCTCCCCCGAACCGGCCTGGCACGGCGCCGAGGCGTTCGGCTACTCCGTCGACCCCGGCGAGGCCCGTGAGAAGACCGCGCTCTTCCGCGCGGCAATCGCCGGCGCCGGGGTCGTACCGGGCGACGTGGGCGGCCACCCCGGGGACGCCATGCTCCCCGTCCAGCCTCAGTCACCCGGACTCGCCGACCGGATCTGGTGGGGCTCCGGCTCACGTGGCACGGCCGCGTGGGCCGGCGAGCAAGGCATGAACCTGATGAGCTCCACGCTGCTGCTCGAGGACACCGACGACCCGTTCGACGAGCTCCAGGCCGAGCAGATCCAGCTGTTCCGGGACGCGTGGTCGAGCGCCGGGCACGCGCGGGAGCCCCGCGTCTCGGTCAGCCGCACCGTGGTCCCGATCACCTCCGACGTCGACCGGCGTCTCTTCGGCGCCGTCGACAACGACGACCACGTCGGCTGGCTCGACGGCGCGATCAGCCGCTTCGGCCGCAGCTACGCCGGCGAGCCCGACCGCATCGCCCGGGAGCTCGCCCGGGATGCCGCCGTCCAGGCCGCCGACACACTCCTCCTCACGATCCCGAGCCAGCTCGGCGTCGACTACAACGCCGCGATGCTCGAGACGATCGCCCGCGAGATCGCACCTGCGATCGGCTGGCGCCGGCACGTGCCCGAGCCCGTCGGCTAATCAGCGCCAGTAGACGCCGTCGTAGGCAAGACGGGTCAGGAACGACGTGAACGACGGGGCGATCGGGGGCTCGAGCGCGCCGGCGTAGCAGCGGCCTCGCCGCTCCCGGTCGAGGTCGATGTGCACCGTCGGCACCGGCCGTCGGGCGTCCGTTCCCTCCGCGAGGACGTAGCGCGTTCCGCCCACGCAGAGGAACGCGCCGGGCGGCACGATCCGGACACGCTCGCGCCGCAGCGTCAGCCCGCCGCAGGTGCGATAGAAGGCGAGCAGATCGGGCGGCAGCACGTGCCCGTCGGCGAGCGGCGGCAATCCCTCCGACTCTTCGAGATCACCCTCCTCCTTGCGCCCGAACTCGGTGATCGCGTGGCGCGGCACGAGCTCAAGACTGCCGCAAGCATCCCGTCTCCGGCGGCATGGAGGGAACGGGTGATCTGGTGAGCGACCGGGCGCGATCGCGGTGATCGGCGGCGCCTCGGGGATGGGCGCCTGGCAGGCACTGCCGAGCCGCGTCACCCGCTTTCGGGGGCGGGAACGACGGGATCGCCGACACGCACCCGCCCGGGCACGACGACGGCGCCGTAGATCCCGAACGGCAGCCGCTCGACGTGGCCTTCCGGCCGGTAGGCGACGAGCGTGACGAGCGTCGGCAGGTCGATCACGCCCGTGTCCGGATGGCGTGAGGTGACGACGCAGCGGCCGACGTCGCCGTTGAAGCGCACGGTCGCCTCGCCGACCTGCACCTCGGCGCCGAGCCAGCCGTCCTCTTCGTGCGCGCCGACGCCGTCGATCTCGAACAGCATGCGGAACCGCCTTCCGTCGACCGCGTCCGCCACGCCCACCTCCCGGCGCAGGCGCTCGAGCGACCCGCGGGAGACGAGCGACACGCTCCCGCCGTCCGGCGAGCGGTCGATCGCGTCGCGGTCGGCCCACAGCAGCTCGAGCCGCCTGCCGATGTGGCGAGAGATCGCGTCCTCCCACGGGCCGAGCACGCGGTGCGCCGGCCGCCGCTCACCGTAGAGCTCGGCCTCGACCTCCTCGCCGAGCTCGACCACGCCCTCGACCCGGCTGCCGTCCGGGAACGTCAGCGCGAGCCTTCGCGTCGCCTCGTGCCACTCGGGCCGGATGCGGAGCAGCTCGCCGTTGCGCTTGCCGCCGTAGAGCGCACCCACCTCGTCCCGCAGCCAGAAGCGCCGGTCGCCCACGACGCCACCCGTCTCGAGCCGGACGGCGTCCGGGTGGACGAGCGCGAGCGACTTCACCGGTGCGACCGAGATTCGAGCGACGCGCGCCGTCACAGGGCGAACGTTACGGCAGCGCGCGAGGATGCCGATTTACACGGCGGGAGCCGGCGGCCGGTACCTTCCGGGTATCGGGCCGTGCAGGGGAAACCGGCCCACGAGGTGGTTCGACGGGGGAGGTTGGAATCGATGAGACGCCTGACGTCATTCGTGGCCGTCGCGGTGTGTGCAGCGGGCGCGTTCGGGGCCGCCGCCGCGCTGGCGGCCAAGCCGATCGGGCAGAACCAGGAGTTCGAGGCTTTCGTGAACGGCTCGCCGGGCGGCGCGGAGATCCAGGTCGCCTGCTCGCCCACGGTCACGCCCGGCGGGACCGGGCATCCGCTGCCGGGTCAGTACCTGAAGGTGAAGCGCGAGAAGAAGGCCGTACCGACGTACATCGGCGGGCCGTTCGGGTTCACGGGCGCCGCCACCGCGATCGTCGCCGTCGACCAGTCTCCGACCCCGGTCGCGACGAGCGCGATCGGGATCGTCCTCGCCCACTTCGCCCACTACGGCCGGCTCCCGCTCCCGACGACCGCGTCGTTCCCGTGCAGCGGCAGCGGAGCGATCGTCTTCGTTCCCGTGGACGGCGGCCAGAGCGCCTATACCGCCACGGTCAGGGTCACGTTCGTGGGTGCGCCCTCGGCCACTCCGTGATGTAGGACGTCACCGTCGCACCCCGCTGCGTGTCCCTGCATCGCGCGGGCGCGATTTACTCTGTGTGACCTGAGCGGGCCCTCCGTCACCCTCGTCCGTCACGCGACGCTCGTCCTCGAGACGAGCCTCGGGCGAGCTGCCGCTCCCGCCCGAGGAGGTCGTGGCCGGCGCCGACCTCTGCATCGTCACGCACCTGCACAGCGACCACTTCGACGACGACGACGCCGAGCTGCTGCCGCGCGACCTCCCGCTCCTCACGCAGCCGGAGAGCGTCGCGAGCCTGCGCGAGCGGGGCTTCACGAACGTCGTGACGACCCAGCTTACCGGGCGATCGACGGCGTGACGGTGCCGGAGGACGGCGAGACGCTCCGGTAGCTCGCGGTCGCCTCGCGGTCGACCTCGCCGTCCCGGATGACGACGCCGTAGTCGCGCTCGGCGAGCTCGGCGGTGGTGAAGCCGTCGAGGACGTCCGCGAGCACGGCCCCCGCGTCGCGCCGCATGGGATCGCCGTAGCCGCCCGAGTTCGGCACCGCGATCTCGATCGTCGAGCCGGCCTTCAGCACCTTGCCCGTGAACTTCGCCGGCCACAGCTCGTCCACCCCGTCCGGCGTCGTGACGCGCGCGTGCGCGAGGGTGCCGTCCTGGCCGCCGAAGATCCCCCACGGCGGGTCGGACTCGTAGCGGTCGCCCTCGCAGGTCACGATCGTGTCGACGAGGAAGCGGTTGACCCGCACCATGCCGACGCCGCCGCGCCACTCGCCGGCGGCGCAGGGGTCGTCGCGCAGCTCGTAGCGCTCGGTCCGCATCGGGAACCGCCACTCGAGCTCCTCGATCGGGTTGTTCCGCGTGTTGGCGATCAGGCAGTCGACGGAGTCGAGCCCGTCGCGGCCGGGGCGGCCGCCGTAGGAGCCCTCGTCGACCTCGAGGTAGACCCAGTACTCGCCCTCCTCCTCGTTGAAGCCCGAGTACGCGAGGAAGCCGAGGTGCGCCGAGTTCCCCGCCGTGATCTGGTTCGGCAGCACCGGCGCGAGCGCCCGCAGCGCCAGGTCGACCGCGCGCTGCACCTGGCAGAAGCGCGCGAAGCAGGCCCGCGGATAGTTCGGGTTGAAGATCGAGCCCTGCGGCGCGACGACGTGGACCGGCGCCAGCATCCCCTCGTTCTGGGGCACGAACACCGGGTAGGTCGCCTCGTCGAGGAAGATCATGCGGGTGATGAACGTCATCGCCGAGACGGTCGTGCCCTCGAACGGGCAGTTGTAGCCGGTCGGCACCTCGTCGCTCGACCCGGTCAGGTCGAAGGTGATCTCGTCGCCGTGGATCTCGACCGCGATCTTCACCGGCAGCTTCTGCCCGCGGTGGACGCCGTCGTCGTCGAGCCAGCCGACCGCGGTCTCGTAGCGCCCGTCGGGCACCTTCGCGATCTCGCGCCGGAGCATCTGCTCGGAGTACTCGAGCCAGCCCCTGGCGACGCCGAGCACGGTCTCCTCGCCGTAGCGGCCGAGCAGCTCCATGTAGCGCGTCCGCGCCAGCTCGCAGGCGGCGATCATCGCCCGGATGTCCCCGTTGTTGAACGACGGCGTCCGGACGTTCTCCATGATGTGCTTCCAGAGCCCGGCCTGCCAGACGCCCTTCTCCTGGATCTTGAGCGCGCGGTAGATGTTCCCCTCCGACCAGTTGTCGACCAGGTCGATCGCGAGCCCGGGGTAGGCGCCGCCGATGTCGAGGACGTGCGCGGAGGCACCCGAGAAGCCCACGAGCCGGCCCTCGAAGAAGATCGGGATCACGATCGCCACGTCCGGCGAGTGCGTGGCGCCGCCGTACGGGTCGTTGTGGAGGATGACGTCGCCCTCGTGGATGTCGTCGCCGAGGAGCTTGATCACGTTCTTGACGATCTTCGGCATCGCGCCCATGAACATCGGCGTCGAGTCCGACTCGGCCAGGTTGTTGCCCTCGGCGTCGAAGATGCCGGCGCCGAGGTCCTCGGACTCGCGGATGATCGACGAGTACGACATCCGGTAGAGCACGCCGGCCATCTCCTTCGCGATCGACGCGAAGGCGCCGCCGACGACGCGCATCAGGATCGGCGTCGAGAGCGCCGCGCCGCGCGCCGCCTCCGTCCGCGGCCGCGACGTGCAGTCGACGACGATGTTGCCGTGCGCGTCGATCTCGGCCGCGAGGCCGGGCGGGATCACGGTGGTGGTGTCGTACTGCTCGACGATCGCGGGGCCGGCGATCCGGTCTCCCGCCCGTAGCCGCTCGCGCTCGTAGAAGGGCGTCGGGTGACGTTCGAGACGACCGTCGACGTCGAACACGACCTCGCGCTCGAGCGTCTTCGCCCTCGCGGGATCGCCGTCGCCGCGCTCGAGCTCCGCCGCGGCGAGCTCGTCGACGCGGCCGATGCCGACGACCCGGATGTTGATGATCTCGATCGCGGCGTCGAACCGGTGCCCGTACTCGTGCTCGTGCGCGAGGTGGAACCGCTCCTTCAGCTCCTCCACCCAGGCGTCGTCCACTGCCCCGGCGGGCACCTCGGTGCGCACCTCGTAGCCCTGACCCGCGTAGCGGCAGTCGGCGAGCCGCCGGAGCAGCCGGCGGTCCTCCGGCACCGCGTCCGCGTCGAGCTGGGCGACCGCCTGCGCGGCCAGCTCCTCGAAGCGCGCCGTCAGCCGTGCCTGGTCGAGCGCCTTGAGCGCGTGCCGCTCGGTGGCGACGAACTCGTGCTGGAGGTCGGTGGCGAGGAGCCCCGTCGCGGCGATGATCCCCGGGTGCGGCGGCACGAGCACGCGCGCGATCTCGAGCTCGAGCGCGATGTCGCAGGCGAACAGCGGCCCCGCGCCACCCGTCGCGACGAGGGTGAACTCGCGCGGGTCGTAGCCGCGGCGCACCGAGTTGAGCTCGATCGCCTGCGTCATCCCGTACTTCTGCACCTGGAGCGCGCCGACCGCTGCCTCTTCGAGCGTCATCCCGAGCTCGTCCGCCACCGCGGCCAGCGCCTGCTCCGCGAGCGCATGGTCGAGCGTCATCTCGCCGCCGAGGAGCCCCCGGTCGGGACGGAGGCGGCCGAGAACGAGCTGCGCATCCGTCGAGGTCGGCAGCCTCCCGCCGCGCCCGTAGCAGGCCGGGCCGGGATCCGCGCCCGCCGACTGCGGCCCCACGCGGAAGACGCCGCCCTGGTCGACGTAGGCGATCGAGCCGCCGCCGGCGCCGATCGTGTCGATGTCGACCATCGGCACCATCGCCTGGTAGTCGCCGATCTTCGTGTCGAGCAGGTGCCGCATCCGCAGCTGGCCGCCCGCGGCGACGCCGATGTCGGCCGACGTGCCGCCGATGTCGAGCGTGACGACGTTGTCGAACCCTGCGACCCGGCCGGCCCAGATACCGCCGATCAGGCCGGCGACGGGGCCGGACATGAGCAGGTTGACCGGCCGCGTCGAGGCCGACTCGACGGTCGCCATCCCGCCCGACGACTGCATCAGCTGTACGCCGTGCGCGAACCCGGCGGCCGTCATCGCATCTGAAAAGCGCTCCACGTAGCGCGAGACCTTCGGCCCGACGTAGGCGTTCAGGGCGACGGTGGAGAAGCGCTCGAACTCGCGGTAGAGCGGCAGCACCTCGTTCGAGACCGACAGGAACGCCTCGGGGTACTCCTCGAGCAGGATCTCCTTCACGCGCTGCTCGTGCGCCGGGTTGAGGTAGCTGTGCAGGAAGCAGACGGCGACCGCCTCCACCCCGGCGGCGCGCAGCTGCCGCACGCGGTCACGTACGGCGTCCTCGTCGAGCGGCACGAGGACGTCGCCGTTGGGCACGCTGACGCGCTCGGGCACCGTCAGCCGGTGGCGGCGCTTGACGAGCGGGCGCGACTGCCACGGCAGCTCCTGCTGGAGCGAGAAGTTGAACGGCTTCTTGTGCCGGGCGATGTGGAGGATGTCGCGCATCCCCTCGGTCGTGATCATCCCGACCTCGGCGCCCGAGTGGGTGAGCACGATGTTCGTGGCGACGGTCGTGCCGTGCAGGAGGTTGTCCACCTCCGCGAGCGGCACCCCCGCTTTCTCGCAGAGCTGCGCGATGCCGCCGACGACGCCGCGCGCGGGATCGTCGGGCGTCGAGGGGACCTTGTCGACCGTGACCCGACCCGACTCCTCGTCCACGAGCACGAGGTCCGTGAACGTGCCGCCGACGTCTACTCCTATCCGCTTCATGCAGGCACCGGCGGCGAGATCACCTCGCGCCCGACCAGCGCCATCTGGTCGAACGCGCCGTTCAGGTAGGCGCACGAGATCTCGTCGATGCCGAGGTCGAACAGCCGCTGCACGTTCGCCCGCACCTTCTCGACGCTGCCGGCGATCGTGTAGTCGTCGATCAGCTCGCCGGTGAGGTACGCGGTGTGGTCGGCGTCTGACGAGAGGTGCCCTTCGTAGTAGTCGTACTGGTCACGGCTCTGCGGCAGGCGCGTCATCACCTCGGGCATGTCGTGCGCCGGGTTGCGCCGCATCGTGTCGGCGATGTGGTTCGCGCACGCTGCGGGCGCCCAGCGGCACGCGTCCCATGCCTCCTGCTGGTCGTCGGAGATCCACATCGCGGTCAGCACGGAGAGCTTGATCGCGTCGGGGTCGCGGCCGGCCGCCTCGGCGCCGGCGCGGACGTGCCCGATCGCCCACTGCACGGCCTCGTCGCTCACACCGACGTAGAGCATCACGCGGTCGGCGAGCGAGCCGGCCTGGCGGAGGTTCCTCGGGCCGGTCCCGGACATCATGATCGGCACCCCCGCGTCGCCGTCGAGCCAGCGGAAGTGGACGTCGGCGCCGTTGATCTCGACGTGGCCGCCGGTCATCAGGCCGCGGAGCAGCGGGATCGAGTCGCGCAGGAAGCTCGTCCTCACCGGGTCGAGGCCCATCGTGCGGACCGAGCTGTCGCCGCGGCCGATCCCGAGCTCGAGCCGGCCGGGATGGAGCTCGGCGAGCGTCGCGAACGCGCTCGCGGTCGTCGTCACGTGCCGCGTGTACGGGTTCGTCACCGCCGTGCCGACGACGATCCGCTGCGTCGCCGCAAGGGCATGCGTCATGTAGACGACGCAGTCCTGCCAGAGGATCTGCGAGTCGATGAACCAGGCGTGGCTGTAGCCGGCGTCCTCCGCGGCCTTCACCGAGTCGATGCAGTCGGCGAAGCGCTCGGGCAGGAACTGGGCTCCGATCGTTCCCATCACGTCTCCTCTCGGGCCGCCACGGCGGGGAAGGCGCGCAGCTCGGCGAGCGTCTGCTCGAGCGTGTTCACCTGGCCCCAGCCGACACGGATCATCTCGATGGCGGGATCGTGGAGGTACGGCGTCGCCGTGCCCACCGCCTCCTCGACCACCACCGGCTTGTAGTCGCGGTAGAGCGCATCCTTGGTCGTCGCGCCGACGCACTGGTTCGTGAGGACACCGGTGATGATCAGCGTCTCCGCGCCGAGCGCGCGGAGGATCGAGTCGAGGTTCGTGTTGAAGAACGCCGACAGCCGCGTCTTCTCGACGTACCAGTCGCCCGGGTCCGGGGCGAGCTCGGCGAAGATCTCGTAG
>Ga0335085_10010128_pt1 | contig 14122 bp, 11 predicted proteins | sample Lox_Sample_45_FD_206712 | JGI IMG/M metagenome (GOLD analysis project Ga0335085, IMG submission 206712) | Soil microbial communities from Loxahatchee National Wildlife Refuge, Florida, United States - Lox_Sample_4.5 | ecosystem: Environmental > Terrestrial > Soil > Wetlands | place: USA...
GGCAGGATCTATTTTCTTGATCGCCGTTTTGTGGGATTCATGCGGCCCAGCACTTACCCTCCTGGACAGTCAAGTGAGTTGAACCTTGCCATCCACTCTGTTCTCGATATAGTGCGGCCGGTCGCGGCGTCGCGGAACGGCACCACCTCATGGCCGGCGCCTGCTCCGTTCATTCTGATCATCGTCATCGATGCGTTGCTGAAGCCAAGGGTTGAAAAGAATGTCGGATCCACTGGTTGTCGTGCATCCGGGGCCGCCAGGGCCAGCAGCACATCCCCAATAGTTCCCGGTCGCGTCGATACTGCCGGTGCACGCAGTGGAGCCGTCGAGAGCGCAGACGTCGGCGACGCCAATTTTCCCGCCAAGCAGATCGTTGAGACGGATGTCGACCTCGGCAGGAGTGTTAACCGCTATGTCCACGTCCTCATCGCGGATCACATTCTGGGAAATGATGGTGCCGTAAACCGGAGAGCCGCCATCGCCACTATTGATGTTGATTCCCACGCTGCCGGGGGTGGCCGTATCGAACAAGTCGGCGAGGTTTCGGGCAATGAAGTTGCCGATGATCATGTTCCCATTCATGTTATCCGCGGGAGCGCCAAAAGCCGGGCCCACATGCGTGTGGAGGGCGACACCTCCAAGTCCGTTACCGGTCAGTGTGTTCCGGATGATCACGTTATTCGAGTTTCGGCCGGGGCCAATGCCATCGGAAAAAATACCCACTCCCGAGCCTCCAATTTGCACGCCGTTGCCCGTAGAGACGTTCTCGGCCACGGTATTGTGGTGGACCCCATAGTGGGGAGACCCAATCGAGCCCATGGGCGGATGCGAGGCGAGAACAATGCCGCACTTCAGCGGGTTGTCCTTTACGGTGTTGTGGATTAGCAAATTGTCGTGGCTTTGCGCGGTCTCGTCGCTGATGAGGATGCCATCGTCATTGCCGGTCAAAAGGTTGCCAGACACGATCGAGTTCACCGTTCCAATCAGGTGAAGCGCGCCGCCGCAGTCACCGGTTTCATCGGTTTCAAAGGCGGGCTGGCCAGGGCAGCCCTCGGGTTTTCCCGTAAAGAACAGGCCCGGGGATTTATCATTATCCGCAATTTCATTGTCGCGGATGGTGACGTCCGAAGCGCTGACAACCAGAACACCTTCGAAAAGGGCGTTCTTCACTCCGAATCCGGCAACGGTCACACCGTTGAGGCCAGGATTGTCGAAACCGTCCACAAAGATGCCATTCGGAAGGCCGGTGGCGTCAATGATGGACAGGTTGGCGCCAGCGCCGATGAGCGAAAGCGGTTTGCCAATGACTACGTCCTCCTCATAGGTGCCGCGCGCAACGTTGATCGTGTCATTAAGTGAAGCGGCGTTTACAGCGGATTGGATCTTGGAGTAGCAGCCGTGCGAACCCTTGGTGTTGACTCAAAGGGTGTTGGCCGCGGCAATCTGGGAAAACGCCGCGATCAGGACGGTACAACAAACGACTACCCATGGGCGAAATCGTGCTGGATGCATTGATTTCCTCCTTTATTCAATTTTCCCCTGATTCAGATAATATACGCCTTGTCGGAGCGCATTTCAAAGTGAATGAATTTGAACAAAAGCCGGTTGGGTGAGTTAAGACGTATTATAGCCCATGGTGGGCGGCTCGAATCGACATCCTACTCCGCGCCCCCTTGCTGATCGTCCTCTGCCAATAACATGTCTTCTCCGCATCAACCTTCCCATTGCGCGTCCCCCACCTCCGGCGTCGGTTAATACATGCGCACTTGGCGCACCTCCTAGTCCGTTGGGAGCCCACTCGAAGCTGTGAAATTTTTGCTGTTTTCAGTCTAATGCAACACCTTGGGGACCGATTCGAGTCGGTTGTAGAGGCCGAGTTGAGGTTTGCTCACGGTGCCGGCAAGGTTTTGACTCCTTTTTCAGGGCCCTACCGCCCCGCTGGAGGCGTGGCGGCACACTTCTCCTAGGCCGCCGGTTGCCGACTCACTTTCCAGACTCGCCGTATCCAGACGGCAACGTTGCAGGTCAAGCAGGCCCAGGCGAGTCCAGTCCGCCCTTTCTTCAACCCCCGCCGTAGGAACTTGCGCAGTCCTCGTTTCTCTTTCAGGCAGGCGTGAGAAAACTCCGCCACCTGCGACCGCTGCCGGTAAATCTGCCGATACTCGTCGCGCTGCATCTTGGCGCGAAACGCCGCCACTTGCGGGTGCTCTTCCGTGCGAAAAACCAGTCGGCCGCGGGCTTGCTTCCCCGGACAACACTGCGTCCGCATCGGAAAATTTTGGCAGTCGCTGGCGCGCGCCGCGTAACGCTTCTGCGTTGCTCCCACCAGCATGCGGTTGTTTTGGAAAACCAGAATTTTGCCCGCCGGACAAGTGTACTGATTCCGCTGCGCATCGAAGACAAAGCGGTCGGAGAAGAATTTCGGACTCACTCCCTGACTCCGCAGCTTCCCCTGCGAGCGGTCCTCGCCCAGCGACCCGATCAATTCGCTGGGGCCGGGCGCCGCCTTCTCTGCCTGTTGCCGCCACAACTCCTCCGCCGCCGCGCGCAACCATTCCCGCCGCTCCCTCGCCGCGCGCTGCTTTGCCGCGTTGCGGTCCAAAATCCGTCCGCGCTGGAAACAATAAGGCTAATGCGCTTGGCAGGCGCTCCCTTCTCATTCCATCCCTTCTCCTTCCATCTTGACCTCCTTCCCTACCTCTGCGACCCTCACGGCCACGTTCTACTACCTCCACCTGCTCCTCCTTGCGCCCATCTACTCGCTGATGTCCATCTTGCTCTGGCGTGACCAGGACCGCGAGCTTTTGCTCCTCCGCCAGCAACTGTTGATCTTGCGTCGACAGCTCGGCCGAAAGCCTACTTACGGCCGTCTGGAGAAGCTGGCCTTGTTACTGGCGGGCTTGCGTCTCTTGAGGCGGCGTCTGGCCACGGCCCCCTTGATCGTGCAACCCGACACACTGCTCCGCTGGCACCGCGAGCTCGTCCGGCGACACTCGACTTTTCGGCAGAACCGTCGACCCGGAAGGCCTCCACTAACTGAAGACATCCAAGCCTTGGTCGTTCGGCTCGCTCGGGAGAATCCCCATTGGGGAAGTAGAAAGATCCAGGGCGAGGTGTTGAAGCTAGGCCTGAAGGTAAGTCGCAGCACGGTCGTCCGTCTCCTCCGGCGTCAAGCGCTCGGACCGGTACCGAACAACCGGCGCTCCCTAACCGGGTCGCGCTTCCTGAGCCAATACAAAGACTTAATCTGGGCCACTGACTTCTTCACGGTCACCACGGCTCGATTGCACACGTTCTACGTTTTGTTCTTTATGGAGTTGCGCAGGCGGCGCCTCCTGCTGGTCAATGTGACTGAGCATCCTCGCCCCGAGTGGGTGGTTCAGAAGTTGCGCAAACTCTCTGTTCAGCATGACCACTTGCCCAGGTTTATCCTGCACGATCGCGATGCCAAGTTCAGCGAGGCTTTCGACGTCTCCGCCGAGGCGAGTGGGATCAAAATCCTTAAGTCGCCGGCGCGGTCGCCCAATCTCAACGCCTATGCGGAACGCTGGGTGCGCAGCGTGCGAGAAGAATGCCTGGACCAGATCATTGTCCTGAACGAAAGGCATCTTCGCTACGTGCTGAAGCAGTACGTCGAGTATTTTATGAAACGGCGCCCAAACAAAGGCCTGAAGCAGCAACTTCCCGACAGCAAAGACGAGCCCCCGGCAACTGGCCGCATCGGCTGTCGTCAACTGCTGGGTGGGCTGATCAACGACTACTACCGAGAAGCGGCGTAACCTGGCGGGCACGCCTGGTTACCACACCATCTATCGAATCATGCCACTGGGACCCCGAAGTTCGGCCGAAATCTTTCAACCTTGTTGCGTTCCGGACTGCTCTGTCCTGCCAATTCGTTTGAGCCGATCCTAGCAAGATGCCCAAGGACCGAACTCGCGCACCATGTATCGATTCTGAACCGCTACGGGGTGCGACAGGCTTAGGCAGCCGCATGTCTGAGTTCAAATTGGAATAGAATCACTGGCGCGTTCGGTACAGTACAGGCCCCCGCAACCATCCCCTCAAATATTTACATAACTGCCGCCATAGTTTGGTCACACTTCTTGGCCGCAATATGATTTGCTATTTCGCCTGCGATCGGGCAATTTTTGTGGCAAAAGAAGAGCAAAAAAATGAGTACCAAATCAGTACCACTTGAGCGTTCCGAATGTGCTTTTCAGTCACTTTGCGTTGCCAAGCGTGCCGCAAAATCAACGAGATACCCTCGCCTAAGCAGCCTGTCACGCATGAGGTCGCGGGTTCGAGTCCCGTCGTCCCCGCCAGATCCTAAGGGACTTAGTAGAAGCTGGTGGTTTCAACGAGTCCAAGATGGTCCAATGGTTCAAGCGATCACAGCAACGCCTTAACAGCCTTTCCCGCCGCTTCCCGCATTGATTTCGGAACAGCTTGTGTGTACGCGTTCATCGTCGTGGTGATGTTGGCGTGTCGCAGCAGTTCCTTCTGGACTGCCGGCTTCGTTTCCAGGTCAGCCAGCAGAGTGGAGAACGTGTGCCGAAACGTATGCCAGCCCACGTTCCCGATCCCCGCCCGTTTTGCCGCGGGCTTGATGTGATTCTCCAAGAAGGACTCGGGCAAGCGAATCGCACCGGTGGCGATGGCGAACATGTAATCGGTAGCAACAAGGCCGCTTGCGGTCAAGAAAGCCTGCCTCGAAACGTGTCAAGCTCGGCATATGCGCAGCAGAAGGCAATGGTCCGTCGATGCTTACTTGCTTTTTGTAGGTCCTTGACGCTTGTACTCCTTGGGCCTGCCTGAATCCTAATGTTAAAATCATCATGCCCTCCGGGAGCGAGTCGGGCGTGTCTATGGGTAGGATAAACCACATCAACGCAGATGGCCCTCCAGGCAAACGCACTGGTCTGCGGGCCGCGAAGGCTCACTGCGTGACCCCTCCTTTATTTGGCGGAGCGGCTGCACTTCTGAGCTGGTTACTCCTGATTCTCGCGGGAGCGGGCTGTCTCTTTGCAGGCGAGCAAGGCCAAGTGGCGGGAAAAGTGACCGATGGTGGCCAAGGGCCCCTGTCTGGCGCGGTTGTGACTCTGTCGGCTGCGGATGGAACCAGAGAGATTGTCGCGACAGATCGAGGGGGGCGCTATTCGTTTTCCACGGTGAAGCCCGGCACCTACACGCTTTCTGTCCAAGCGGCTGGTTATCAGGGGGTTACGCGAACCGGCGTGGTGGTTGCGGCCGGAACCCCCAGCGTGGTGGACCTGCAACTCGTCCCGACAACATTGCCCGGTCCAGCCCATACGCGCCCGGACCAGTCGCAACCTGTTTTTTATGACGAGACCCCCTTGAAAGCCAGCGCCGTGAAAACGACGATTGACGCTGCCGGATACTCTTCTCAGGCGCAAAGCCCGCAACGAATCATCAGCGAGGGGCCGGCACTCACCGGCAGCGCATCCCCGCCCCCAACTCGACCACCTGACGGCGCCGCCAGCGCGGAAACGGAAAGCCGGCTCCTACAATCCCTGCGAGATCGTCCCGAAAGTTTCTCGGCCAATCACCAGCTAGGCGAATTCTACCTCTCCATCGGTGAATTCACCACGAGTATCCCTTATCTGGAAAAGGCGCAAAGGTTGCAGCCCCAGGACTCTGCCAACGGATATGACCTCGCGGCCGCCTACCTTGGGGGCAAGGACCCTGCCCGGGCGCGGTCACTATTACAGGACTTGCTTAACCGGAAAGATGACGCGGGACTGCACAATCTGATGGGCCATGTTGACGAAGCCCTGGGCGATCCGGGCTCAGCAGTCAAGGAGTTCCGGTTCGCCGCCAACCTGGACCCAAGCGAGAGGAACCTCTTCGACGTGGGCAACGAACTGCTTCTCCACGACACCCTGGAACCGGCCGTCGAGGTCTTGCAACGCGGCGTCGCGCTTCATCCCGACTCGCAGCGGATGTACATCGAACTCGGCATCACGTATTATTCTCGCAACCTTTACGACGAGGCAATCGAGGCGCTTTGCCATGCCTCGGACTTGGCCCCCGCGGACGCGCGGCCCTACCTATTCCTCGGCAAGATGTACAACGTCTCGCCCGTCAAGGCCGGCGAGGTCACCGAGCATATGCAGAGGTTCATGACCACAAATCCCGGCAACGCATGGGCTTATTATTACTACGCCCTGTGTTTGTGGAAAGGCGGGCGGAGAGGTGGCGCGGGGACGGCAGATTTGGCGCAGGTTGAGGTGCTGCTGTGCAAGGCGATCTCCCTTGACCCGGGCCTGGGGGATGCGCACTCTCAACTGGCCATCCTGCTGCAAGACCAGCAGCGCGACCAGGAGGCACTTCCCGAGTTCCAGGCCGCTGTCCGATGCCAACCTGATAATCCCGAAGGCCATTATCGGTTGGCGCAGGCCTATGTCCGAGCGGGGGACAAGGATCGCGCCCAGCAGGAATCTCAGCTTTACGAGAAGCTTCACCAGCAGGAGTCGGACGAAGCCGAGAAACGCCACCACGAGGTTCATCCACTCGTCTTGACCCCAAGCCAAGCCCCCTAAACGAACCCGTAACATTGTGAGCTTTCGGGAGGGCTGTGTAGCTCCGAGGTGGGCTGAGCGGCGACTCAGAAACAGTACCCTTGCGCCAGCCAGTAATGCCAGTCGCCAATGGCCTCGGCGGTTGATTCGTGGGCTTCAATCGGGGCAAGTTGAGATAAGGGTATCGCCACATTCCGGCTGTGCCAGTGGATCAGCACGAGCATGTCGGTGGAGCAGCCATGTTCGAAGCTGTTAACTCCTAAACCTGGCGCACTTCGATTCCCTTGTTCGTGAACGCAGCGACGGCTTCGGGCGCGGCCTCCGTATCGGTAATAATCAAGGAAATTTGGTCAAGGGGACAGATGAGATGGGTAGCGACAACACCCAGCTTGCTGTGATCGACAACCACGATTTTCTGGCGTGATTGGCGAACCATAATGCAGTTGATGGCGGCTTCGTCAGGATGGTAGGCCGTAACGCCGTGGATGGCATGAATGCCATTGGCGCCGATAAAGGCCTTGTCGGGGAAGATGGAACTCAAGGACTGCATCGTGGCCGGCCCGACCAGGGAAAACCATTCTCCGTGCAGGAGCCCGCCCGGCATGAATACGCTGACGCCCCGGCGGTTGGTAAGTTCCATCGCGACATTGACGGTACTGGTGACGACGGTGACCTCTCGGCCGGCGGGAATGCTTCGCGTGACCTGGTTGGTGGTGGTTCCCGAGGTCAATACGACGGTGTCCCCGTCCTCAATCAGACGTGCGGCGGCCAGCGCGATGCGACGCTTTTCTTCGGCGTGTTTTTCGATCTGTTCCCGATAGCTGGAGGCATGCCGGAACTGCTCATACAAGAGCGGCTCGATCGAGACGGCACCGCCGTAATTCCGGCGCAACCTGCCTTGCTGCTCGAGTTGACGCAGGTCCCTTCGCGCCGTGGCAAGGGACACGCCTGCCTCCTCGCAAATCTCCTCGATGGTGATGGACCCCTGGCGCAGCAACTGGTCCAATATCCATTGTTCCCGTGCAGCAATTTCGTTTTTGCTAGCCATGGTCTTGTTGTCCCGAATTAAGGTGGGTTCTTCAATGTTCGATCATCCGCGTTTATGTCACGCACGATTATTGCTGCCATTCGCCAAGCAGGGGACAAAATCCAGCCAGTTCTCTTTCCTGAGGGCGAGATCAGAGATCCACTGAAGGGCGGCGGAGTTCCTCTCGAACTGGAGGTAAATGGGCGTGCTGTTCTGATCGAGCCCCAAGTCGCCGTAATCGCGTGGGGGGCCGATGCAAAGCTCGCCCGCCTGGTAGTGGGGATTCCGGTGCCAATCGATTCCGCCGTCTACGTCGAGCCGAGTGTACCACGCCAACCCGCGTCGCGCCCTCACCTGATCGTACACAAACCCCAGGTAGTAGCTCTCGTCCTGCGTATAGTTCATGCCGAACTGGTCCTGGATGTATTCCGTCAAAGGGTGGACCTGGAGGGACAAGTTTCCGCCCTGCATGGTGTCAAGGAAATCGAAGCGAATGGGGAATTCCGTCCCAAAACGCGCATGCACGGCTTCGCCGAGCAGTTTCCGAGGGTGAAAGAAGACAAGGTCGAATGCCGGGATCTCCACACTCTCGCCGCCAAAGCCCAGCCGCAGACTGTTCTCTTCCGTGACGCAGTCAAAACACCACGCATAGTTCGGGGCCTCGGCCGGTAGATCACACACCTTGCGCATCCACTCCCCGCCCAAGGGACCTGGATCGAAGAACGGAACCAGCCGGAAAGGGCGCTCCACCAACGCTTCCAATGCACGCCGGAACAAGGCTCCCGAAATTAACCTGGGGGTATACCGGTCGTTTGTATCCAGCAGGAAATCGATGCGCGCGAAGAGTTGCTTCTTCAGGCGGTCGGCAGCGCGCCAGTCAACAAAGAAGGCGAGCTTGTATTTGAGTGAGGCTAGTTCGTCGTGGTTGGTGGCCCCCAGGTTGGGAATCTCGTTCCGGCGTTGTCGCTGCTGGATTTCCCAACGTGCCAGATCGGCGTAGACCAGACCGTCCACCTGGGGAGCCAGCAGTGCCGCCCCCGTCCCGATCACAAGCGTCAGGCCCGGGCTGCGGCCGATCTTTTCACGGGCCAGCGCGAGCCGCGCTGGATCCATGAAATCCTCGATCCTCAAGCCATTCATGCGCCCGAAAACGGGATCGTCGGTAAGGAACGGGGTGAGCATGCGGTCGAGTTCCGCAGCTGGCTTCAGGCAATCGCCCGCACGGAAGACTTGCCGGGGTGCAATCGCAACGGAAAGAGCGCGCTCAACCTCTTCCACGCGAACGCCTGGGTAGCACTCTACACACAAGATGGGCGGTCTACTATTCCCCAGGCGCTCGGCCACACTATGCCAGCCCACAGCGCATTCGGCTGCCGATGAACTGATCGGGATGGTGGGGTTTTTGTCGTAGGTAGAGGGCGGCCTCATAAATCGGTCAAACCCTGGATTAGGGGAACTGCCCCGAGAATCCCCGCGTCATTCCCCAGTTCGGCACTGAGCACTCGCACCTTGCCCCAGGGAGTCCAGGCATGCCGCTCGACATAGGCTTGAAGGAACTGGAAGACGCGCGAAGCACTTTGCATGACACCCCCGCCCACGACGATGACTTCCGGATCGTAGGCGTGGACGAGACCCACCAGGAGTACTCCCCACACCTGAAGGCATCGCTCGAATACCCTTGGGCTACTGGGTCGCCTTGGTCTACGTGGCAGAGGAGCTTCGCAAAGGTCACCGGCTCATCTTGGGCAAGGCCGCTCGACTCGTATCGCACAGTATTCCGATATACGGCGGGCGAGGACCACGTCGCCGCCTCAGACTCTGCGCATCCGATGGCCCCATCAGTGGACACATGGCAAGAATCGAGAACGGTTCTGTCCTCGACCAGTGCACAGGTGGCGTGGCCACCGCCAAGATCCACGGCGAACGCCTTCATTTTCCCTCAAACAGGGCCGGTTTCCCTCCGACCTCCAGCAGCCTGGCGCTAAAACCTTCCGCGGCAATTGACTCATAGTCATGTCCCGCGTCGCTGGGCCAGCAGACCATGAACGACAACGTGGTATTCCCCACATTTGCCACGCGGTGCGCCGTATGGGATGGAATGAAGGGAGCTAGGACGCATAGGTTCGAACGTCGTTCTTCGGGACTCGTCCATGAGGATCAGGGCCCCGCATCCGATGACGGTCAAATAATACTCCCCTCGATGCCGTTGCTCATGGAAATGACCTTTGGTCATGAAATACTCGTTGCCCACCATTCCCGGCTCGATGAAAGTGGTCCCCAGAACAAACCACCCGATTCCCCTTCGTTTACCGGTGAAAACGATTCGACCTCATAGACAATGGTTTCCAGGTAGAGGGCCAAGCGCGCCTTCTCGTCAAGGAAGAAACCCTTCAAATCGCCGGCACAGCGGCGCACGCGCTGAATCCGTTCACCGGAGAGCTCACCCGTCTTGAAATCAACCGTAACTCTGCTGGGCCCCCCAGGCGCCGCAACGCGGCCGGCAGGGATGGGGGTCGTTATCGCCTGAAACTATGGCCATCTTTGGCATCCTGGCGCACGCTAATTGACGCGACCGGCGCGGCTCGAAATAGCCCGTCCTTTGTAGTCCACCAGTTCGTGTCATAGCTTAGGTCAGGGACGAATGCGTGTCAATAGGTGACTGACCGAATCCTGTGACTACAATCAAAATTGGTCAAAGAAAGTCACCATATCAACCGTATTTTATGCTTGACATTCAAATACAACTCATCTAAACAGCTTGGGGGCGCTGGCGATGAGTTTGTCGGAGCCCGAATCTGTTATCATGGCCTGATGACTCCCCGCGACCGCTTGCGCATCACACTCAGCCACCGGGAACCGGATCGAGTTCCCATTGACTTCGGGCAGGATTTTCATAATGGCATTAATGAGGTAGCCTACCGCAACCTCTTAGCCCATTTGCACATGGACATCCCCGAGCCAATCCGCGTCTACGACCTGATGCAACGGCTGGCGGTCGTCGATGAACGTGTTCTGGAGCGTTTTCGCGTGGACACGCGGTACCTGATGGCCAACCCCAATGAGAACTGGGGACAGAAGGTGGAAGCCGACGGCAGCTTCGAGGATGAGTGGGGTGTCTACCGCAAGCGCTGCGGTTACTATTGTGAAAATGTGCGTGCGCCGCTGGCCGACGAGACCCTCGAGGGAATCGCGCGATTTCATTTTCCCGACCCATCTGAGAAGTCCCGGTTCCGGGGACTGCGGGAGCACGCCCATCGGCTGTACACGACGACCCCCTACGCTCTTATGGCCGGTCAAGCCGCCTCCCTCTACTATTTCTCGGCCGAACTGCGCGGGTTCGAACGGTTTATGGGCGACCTCGTGATGGAGCCCCGCCTTATTTCCCTGCTCCTGGACCGGGTGCTGGAGTGGATGATGGAGTTTACGTCCCACTACCTGGATGAGATTGGCGACTATATCGAAGTCTGGTGGATGGGAGACGATTGGGGGATGCAAACCGGCCCCATCATGAGTCCCAGGACCTTCCGGACCCTCTTCAAGCCGCTCTACAGGCGCCTGATCGACATGGTTAAGTCCAAAACCAAGGCGAAAGTCTGTATTCACACGTGCGGGGCAACCTATTGGATTCTCCAAGACCTTGTGGACGTCGGAGTGGATGTCGTCCATCCTTTGCAACCTACGGCGATGGGAAACGAAGATCCGGTCCGCATCAAGAGGGAGTTTGGGGATTGCCTGTGCTTTTACTCGAATGTGGCCAACACTACGATCTTGCCCCAAGGGCAGCCGGCAGACGTCGCCACGGAAGTACGGCGCAAGATTGCAGCCCTCGCGCCCGGCGGCGGTTACATCTTCTCGGGTGGGCATAATATCCAAGCTGACGTCCCCCCTGCCAATATTGTAGCCTTGTTCGATACTGCCTATGAGGCGGGAAGATACCCGCTCGTCGGCAGGAGCTGAAAAGATCCTCGCGTGGAAGGGCAACGGTCGCTTGCATGGGACCCCGACGATGGCCAGCCTCTCCGGGCATGTTGTCGCGCCGCGATTTCCTATACTGGACGGGCGCTCCGCTGATCGCACCGGCCACCTCGCGACTGCGCCCAGACCGGCCTCGGGCCTCCCCGGAACAAAGTCCGCCGGGGGGGTGTCCCCAGTTTTGGGCGGAATATCGTCTCACCCCGCATTATCGTGCCGCCTTTTCCCTCGACAAAGTACTCAACCAGACACATCCCGGGCATGACGTTTTCACTTCTGAAGTTCACGCCGAGGAGGTAGCCGCAGTTCTAGCCAAGTGGAGCGAATCGCTGCGCCTGAGCTCGACATCCCCATCCGCTCTTGTCGAGCTCGTTTCCCCCGCAATCGCAGCAAGCTCACTGCGTCCCTCGACCGAGGAGCGAGTGCGGGGTGGGCCGGCCTTCGATGTCTGGCGCGGGGATTTTCGGGACGTTCCCGCCCTCGGCCGGGAGGCCTTTCTGCGCGACCTGGAAGCCTTTGTGGCCAGCGTGGGCCGCATACGCGCCGCGGAGTTCGAGGTGGCCAGCATCACGGTAACGCAAGAGTCTCCCCTGCGTTTTGGCACGCGTGTCCGCTACGACTTGGTAGGGGCGTTGTCCCCAAAGGGCACCGCGGAGCGGACGGGATACTGGGACCTGGAATGGGAACGGGGGCCCGATGGATACCTGCTGATCCGATCCTGGCGGGCCACCGAAGAAACTCGCAGCCGCGCCGCGGGGCGGGTTTTCGAGGACATCACCGCGTGGGCGCTCGGCGGCAACGCCTCGTACGCCCAACAGATGCTCCGCGGCACCGAGTATTGGCGAACGGTGTTGGACGGAGCCTGTGGTATCGATGTGTATGGGAACAACGGGGTCGCTTGTGGTGACATCGATAACGACGGGTTCGATGAGATTTATGTCTGCCAGCCCGCCGGCCTCCCCAACCGCCTTTACCGGAACTGCGGCGACGGGAAATTTGAAGACGTGACCGAGGCGGCGGGAGTAGGCGTTCTCGACGACACCTCTTGCGCGGTCTTTGCGGACATCAGCAACGACGGCAATCAGGACCTGATCGTCGTGCGCGCCGCCGGTCCCCTGCTGTTTCGCAATCGCGGAGGGGGGAAGTTCGAGCTCGCGGCGGAGGCCTTCCGTTTCGCCCAGCCGCCGCAGGGCACCTTAGCCGGCGCGGCCCTGGCTGATTATGACCGTGACGGTTGGTTGGATATTTACTTTTGCCTGTATAGTTATTATGAAGGCATAGATCAATATCGCTATCCCACCCCCTACTTCGATGCCCGCAACGGACCCGCCAATTTTCTCCTCCGCAACCATCACGATGGAACCTTCCGTGACGTCACTGCCGAGGCCGGCCTGAGCCAGAACAACCACCACTTCAGCTTCGACGCGGGATGGTGCGATTTCAACCACGACGGCTGGCCCGACCTTTACGTGGTAAACGATTTCGGCCGCAAAAACCTATACCGGAATAACGGCGACGGGACGTTTACGGACGTAGCCGAAGCGGCGGGCGTGCTCGACATCGGGCCCGGGATGAGCTGCGCGTGGTTTGACTATGACAACGATGGCAACCAGGACCTCTATGTGAGCGACATGTGGGAGCCTGCCGGGACGCGCGTCAGCATGCAGCCAGCCTTCATGAGAGATGTGCCCGAGGAAGTCCGCGCCCTCTATCGCCGCCACGCCAAGGGCAACTCGCTCTTCCGCAATCGGGGCGACAGCGGCTTTGAGGACCGCAGCGCCGCGGCGGGTGTAGAGAAGGCCGGCTGGTCGTGGTCATGCGCGGCCTGGGACTTCGCCCACGACGGCCGCTCCGACCTTTATATTGCGAACGGGATGATCTCCGGTCCCGACCGTTACGACCTTCAGGGATTCTTCTGGCGCCAGGTCGTGTCGCAGTCTCCCGCCAACGCCACGCCTTCGCGCTCTTACGAAGAGGGCTGGAACGCCATCAACGAACTCATCCGCTCCGATGGCACATGGAACGGGTATCAGCGGAACGTATTCTTTGCCAACAATGGCGATGGCACGTTCAGCCGTGTTTCCGGCATTGCCGGCCTGGATTTCATGGACGACAGCCGGTCTTTCGCCCTGGCCGACCTGGATCATGACGGCAGCCTGGACGTGGTGCTGAAGAATCGCACGGGGCCGCAACTTCGGATCCTTCGCAATGTCCTGGAGGGCCGGGGGGATTCGATCTGCATTCGGCTCCGTGGCCGGCAAAGCAACCGCGACGCCATCGGCGCATCGGTCACCGTGGAATGCGCCGCCGGCCGGCAGGTGAAGCTCCTTCAGGCCGGCACCGGTTTCTTCTCCCAGCACAGCAAGGAGCTTTTCTTCGGGCTGGGCCGGCAGGCAGGAGCGGTGCGGGCCAGCGTCCGATGGCCGAGCGGACTGGCCCAGACTTTTGAGGGCCTCCCGCCCAATCATCGCGTCGAGGTGGAAGAGGGCTCCAACGAATTTCGCGCGGTAGCCTTCGCACCCCCCCGGACTATCCCGGAAGACGCCGAGTTTGAGCAGAAACCCGAACCCGCACCGGTCTGCTG
>Ga0335085_10010129_pt1 | contig 14122 bp, 16 predicted proteins | sample Lox_Sample_45_FD_206712 | JGI IMG/M metagenome (GOLD analysis project Ga0335085, IMG submission 206712) | Soil microbial communities from Loxahatchee National Wildlife Refuge, Florida, United States - Lox_Sample_4.5 | ecosystem: Environmental > Terrestrial > Soil > Wetlands | place: USA...
AGAAGGATTGTGGGTTCTAGCTATGTTAAAAAGAATTGCTGCATTCATTATCATCGCTTTCATTGGTGGCTCTGCTTTGTCCAAAGGAACGGCTGAATCTGGAGAGGAGAAGCCAGTAACAAGATATGTTAACTGCGACTTTGGCTATGTAGTACAAGTCCCTCACAAACTCATTGGACGGGTTCCCGCGTACTCATCCCATGGATTCCGCATCGATCTGCCTGACGGGAAATCCATCATTGAGATCTACAACGCGTTCAACATGAGCGAAAGTACGTCATTTTCCGATATCGTTAGGTATGAGCTCGAACGCAGGGCTGAGGGAAAGGCAAACTGGAGAATAATCAACAGAAGGGTTGGACAAACAAAGGGATTAGAGTCAACAGAGATCACCGCCACATACGCCAGCAAAAGTGAGGCATGGAAAGCTGAAGCTCTGATTGTGTATCGACCCACTCGGACGGACGATTTGGGGAATATCGTATACGTTCTTGAGCTTTCATCCCCCGCGGCTCTCTATGACAATGCGTTGGAGAAGTTCAATGAAACTGTGGGTGGCTTTCAACTGACCGACCTTCCTCGCGGCCCCTGTTCGGATCATTAGAGCGGCTCAGGAAGTACGGGGGGGGGTGATGTTACGGTGGGCGATCCTGGGGGCGCGAGGGATAGGTCAGGGCGGCGTTGTGGTGGCCTCAGGGCCGCCGGGAAGGATTGGGCGCCCCCTGCGATAACTGCGCGATAAATTACTGCGGTGGTATCATCTGACGGTGTGCGGGAGTCAGGAGAGATTCGGCCGGAACAGCCCGGGCCACCCGCCACGACGGCAGGAGTACTCGCGCCCCTGGGGAAGAACCTAGAGAGCGAAATATGGAATCAGTTGGTGGATCAGATACGGAAGTATTGCCAGTGAGCATTCACCTACTCGGACCCTCAGTGGTCGGCGCCGCAGCATTCATGATCGTGGCCTGCATCGGCACGATGCTTGCTCTAGTTCAAATCCTCGGGCGCGCAGCCACTAAGGGACATGCTCCACTGATCCTTGAAACCGTGCCAGCCCTTTGCCTCTGGGTAGCAAATAGCCTTCCTCGACTGTTCCCAGGGGCCTTCGCAGCGGCTCTCGGCCACTCGGTGTTCGACTACGACCCGCGCCTGAATGGTACTTGGCTGGTGGAAACTTGGTCCCGGTCGCTGCTCTGGAGCGCGGGCATCCTGTTCCTGGTCGGAATGCCCTGGGCGATTGGCAATTTGGCTCGACGACGAGCCGTCGCCTCAAGCATCGCGGCTGTTGTTCTATTTCTAGTTTGGAGTGCGCTGGCATTCTTGGGATTTACAGGCCATTTTACGGGATATCTGTAGAGCACTCGGGGATTCAACTGTTGCGAACCTGGTTGGGCGGGTGGCAGGCTCTTCCCGTGCGAGCGGGTTTGGCGTGGCTGGTGGCGGGGTGGCGGGTGGTGAAGGCACGAATCTTCTGCGCGGTACTGTGGCGGGGGGTGGTCCATTCTTCCGTCCGTGGTTCGGACGGAAGGGTGGGGCACTTCGACCCGATTCTCGGCGCTCTCTCCCTCCGTCTTGAGGGTCAATCCGCAAGTCTCACTGCCGGTGGAACGGCTGCAAATTCTTGGGCACCGCGACGAAACCAAGTGCCCCACCCTTCCCGCCCCAAAGCCTCGGGGCCGCCGGGAAGGATTGGGCACCCCCTACCATAACTGCGCGATGAATTATTGCGGTGGTATCATCTGACGGTGTGCGGGAGTCAGGAGAGATTCGGCCGGAACAGCCCGGGCCACCCGCCAGAAAGATTAGCTAATCGCCCGCCTGGCAGCGCGCGCGAGGCTGCCCTCAACATCATAAGGACAGTGAGGGGGATGATGTGACAGCCCATCAGGAACGACTACTGCGGAAACAACTTGCAACGTGGCGACGCATATCGGGAATAGCCTTTAAAGAAACCTGGCCCCCACCTCGGCAATACTCCAAGCAATCTGTGCGACTCTGCAGGCGAATCCACCGCCAACTCGCCTCCGCATCTCCGAGGCTCCCCATGACTTTTCGTTCATCCTTTGCGGTTGACCTCGCGGATCTCTGGGAGATTGGTCGCTACCACGAGGAGTACCTCAACAGTTTTCTGAAGCTCAAGTTCCCGCGCGACCTCGACCGGCTCGAAAGTCTGCTCATAAACTGGATTGAGGTTCAGCTTCTAGTGCATTGCCAGTGGCATTTGCGTAGCCTCCGCAAGGTAACTCCGAAGATCATTCGGCGAATTCGCCTTCCGTACGCCCGGAAAAGGGCTACGACAGCGCGGGCAACATGACCACCGGCCGGGCCAGTCGTTCAGGCGGGTGGCAGGCCCTTTGGCGGGCGGCGAAGGCACGAATCTCCTGCGCGGTAATGTAGCGGGGGGTGGTCCATTCTTCCGTCCGTGGTTTGGACGGAAGGGTGGGGCAGTTCGGTCCCATTCTCGGCGCTCTCTTCCTCGGTCTTGAGGGTCAATCCGCAAGTCTCACTGACGGTAGAACGGCTGCAAATTCTTGGGCACCGCAAGACCACCAAGTGCCCCACCCTTCCCGGAAAAACCGCCGGGAAGGATGGGGCACCCTCCTCTCATAACCGCACGGTGAACTATTGCGGTGGTATCATCTCATGGTGTGCGGAAGCCAACAGAGAATCGGCCGGAACAGCCCGGGCCACCCGCCCGCGATGCATAGTGGCGCCCAAAACGTCATTGGACTGACTGATGGCATGGCGGTCCCGGGGGATGCCACGAGTCGGACCAACGCCCGTGACCTCCTCGCGGGGCTGAGTTCTCCGGATACCGGAACTTGGAGCACGACGATGGGGGGCGGTCTAGGGGCACAAAGCGCGCATGAATTCGGTCATCTCCTCGGATTGTTTAAGTCGAATAACGCAAATGACATAATGGACTCTAACGGGGGCCAGCTCCGCCGGGGGACGGGCGTACAGGCAACCCAATCTGATCTTCTGGCGGCGTTTGGGTTCTTAGAACCATTGCGTCAAGCAGTTAGCCCGTACGCGAATTCACCCGGTCCCCAGAGAGTCCAAGCGCCCAATAATGCACAAATAAACTTCAACTCAATATGGTCGCTCGTTTCTCGAAGGCCCTAGCTGGTGGACGATGACGCTCTCAATTGGATTTTGGGTGCTCTTTTGGGCCGAGATCCTGACCAGCCTCTGGGCGTTCGGGAACGTGCCGCTTGATTACCATCGTCCCTACCCGACGCTATACAGCTACATCGGCGAGCACGTCCTCGTCTGGGGAGTTGTGATCTATCTGATCCACGTCTCCATGGGATGGTTCAAGAGGTCGCCTTTTATCTTTAGGTTTGAGAGGCGAAGGGCCGCCTTCGCAGCCTACGGTTTAGTGGGAGTGCTGTCCGAGGTGAGCAGCTCACTTTTTCTGTGGCATGAGCAGGTTAAGTCCTCCAGTGGAGTTAAGATTTGGGTCGACACTGTGAACCCGCATCCTATTCTCCGGTCATTTATCTTGGCGAGGACGATTACATGGACAGTTGTGTTCTGCTTACTATTCATTCCCGTCTGTGCATATTCGGGTAAGAAATTCCTATTGAATCAAACGGACACGCGAGTTAAAAGTGCGACGAGTTGAACCGCATTCATGACGCGGTGACCGACGGCGGGTGGGAGGCCCTTCCTGGGAGAGTGACGCAGACATAAGTCGGGGGCGCGGTAAGGCAGCGGGGGTGCCCAATCCTTCCGTCCGTGGTTTGGACGGAAGGGTGGGGCAGTTCGGTCCCATTCTCGGCGCTCGCTCCCTCCGTCTTGAGGGTCAATCCGCAAGTCTCACTGACGGTAGAACGGCTGCAAATTCCTTGGCATGGCAACACCACCCAGTGCTCACGGGCCTGCCAGGCGCTGAGCGGACAGACCCTTCCCTCGTCAGGGCAGGCAGGTCCCGAATCCCAAAGCTTCGGGATCGGGAGTCTGTGCCAGACGAGTCCGGAGCAACCAGGCCGGTGGGACAGGCATTCTTGCCTGTCTCCCGATGGCAGGTTATTCGCAGCTTTCCCACGGAGACAGACAGGAATGTCTGTCGCACCCAAACTCAAAGGGCCGAGGGATCTGCGGCTGGGATCGGCCCGGGCCGTATATTCTGATTCAAGCGGAAGAAGTTGGTGGGGTCGTAGTGTGACTTCACGGCCAGCAGGCGCTCCCAGCGGTGGCGGTAGGCTTCGGGGACGCGGTCGTCCTCGTCGCCGCTCATGAAATTCACATGAACCCCGGGGGCCATGGACGGCCGCAACTCCGCGAACAGACTGCGGACCCAGGAAAGTTGCGCGGCATCCTGCTGCGCGTGCTGCCAGTTGGCGAGAATATTCACAAGGAACGGCGCGCTGCGCTGGCCAAACGCGGTTTCCGCGGCGTCCACGCGGGCCACCGCTCCGCCCAGGTAGGCGAGTTCAATCTGGCTGGCGGGCGATGGAATCGCCGCGAGCGCATGCACCATGGATGCGATGGCTGGCGGGCCGAGAGTTCGGAAGTATCCGGATTTCGTGTAGTAGCGCCGCCCATGCGGGAATTCATGATCGGCCATGGCCTGCAATTGGAGAAAAGGGATCACCGCCTTGGTGATCCCCGCAGGCTTTCCCAGCGAGAGGACCTTGTCCACCGCGCGGTGTCCTTCTTCGATTGCGCCGATCCACAGCACAGAGGTGCTGGCCACGGCGCGCCCGCGGAGTTCTGCGGGGATGCCCGCTGAGTGCGGGGCCACGTTCAGCGAGAAAACCCAGCGCAGATGATCGGGAGCCCCGGGCATGAAATCCCGCCAGATCTCGAGAGCCTTGGAGATTTCATCCGCCGGATAGAACGCGGAGGCCAGCAGGACTTCAGTCACCGGGTGCAGTTTTACTTCGAACTCCGTAACCACGCCAAAATTGCCGCCTCCGCCGCGGAGCGCCCAGTAGAGGTCGGCGTTTTCGTGCGCGGAGGCCCGGAGCACGGTTCCGTCGGCAACGACCAGAGTGAAAGCCTCGACGTTGTCGCAGGAGAGTCCGTGCAACCGGCTGAGCCAGCCGGTTCCTCCGCCCAGCACCAGTCCGGCCGCGCCGGTATGGGAGACGACTCCGGCGGGAAAGGCGAGACCCACGGATTGCGTGGCTGCGTCCACGGTGCTGAGCAGGCAGCCGCCGGCAAAGCGCGCGCGGCGGCGTTCCGGATCCACGCTCACCTGGCGCATCCGCGAGAGATCAATCACCAGGCCGCCCTCGCAGGTGCTGAATCCGGCGAGGCTGTGGCCGCCGCAGCGCACCGCGGTTTCTACGCCCGCGGCCGTGGCCGCGCGCACCGCGGCTTGCACATCCGCCACGCTGCAGCAACGCGCGATCAGCCCAGGCGAGCGGGCCACCAGCGAGTTCCAAATCGTCCGTGCCTGCGCATATTCCGGATCGGAAGGCCGCAGCAATTCTCCCTGGAAGGAATCACGGAGAGAAGAGCAGACCTCTTCGATGGCCTGGCGCATCGGCTCGGAAGACACGGGCGGGCAGAGTCTACCACCGGCGCGGCAATCCGGTGCGGCTCCGCCCCGCCGGGGGGCGCCACCCGGAGCGAGCGGCTACACCAGCGGCCGGACTTCAACCGTGCCCATCCGGGCGGAAGGGACGCGTTGAGCGATGGCGATGGCCTCGTCGCGGTCTCTGGCCTCGATCAGGAAGTAGCCGCCCAACTGCTCGCGGGTCTCCGCAAAGGGGCCGTCTGTGACCATGCGCTTCGCCTGCCGAACGCGAACGCTCGCGGCCGAAGCCACGGGCGCCAGTTGCGATCCCGACAGGTAGTGGCCGCTCGCTTTCAGTGATTCACCGAGCGCGCGGTACTCGGCCATGATCTTCTGTTGTTCGGCCTGGCTCAGCTTGTTCCAGGCTTCTTCCTGGTCGTAAATCAGCAGGATGAATTTCATGCGCCTCCCTCCTCTGGTACGACGCGCACCGGAGCCGAAATCGACAGGGACGCAGGGGCATTTCCACACGCTCACCGGGCCGCCCCGGATTTCCGCCCGGCTCGAATCGTGGCATGCTTACTGCCCCTGGGAGGGGAATGCCATGGGCAAACGGGATCCGCGCGTGGACGCGTACATTGCAGGTTCCGCTGATTTTGCGAAACCCATTCTGAGGCACCTGCGCGAACTGGTGCACCGCGGCTGTCCCGAGGCGCAGGAGACCATGAAGTGGAGCTTCCCGCATTTTCAGTACAAAGGGATGCTGTGCAGCATGGCGTCCTTCAAGGGGCATTGCAGTTTCGGGTTTTGGAAGGCGGGGCTGCTCAAAAAGAAGAGCCCATCGGCCAGCTTGCTCACTGGAGGCGAAAAGGACGGGATGGGCCACCTCGGGCGCATCGTGGCGCTGGGCGATCTGCCCGCAGACGCGGCCATCGTGGCGCTTGTGAAGCAGGCGGCGGAACTCAACGACCAGGGAATCACCAAGCCGAAGCCAAAATCGAAGCCGAAGGCCCCCATTCCGGTACCGGCGGAGTTTGCCGCCGCGCTCAAGAAAAACGCGCGTGCCGGAGCGCACTTCGAAGCGTTCAGCCCGTCCCACAAGCGCGAGTATCTGGTGTGGATCACCGAGGCCAAGACCGCAGAGACCCGGGCGCGGCGCATCGCGGAAGCGGTCACCTGGATCACCACCGGCAAGCACCGCAACTGGAAATACGAGCGCTAGCCCCGCAGTTCCGAATTCGTCCCAGCTCCCGCGCGCGACCGGCAGGGCGGGCAGGAACTCCGTATGGCCGGCGCGGGACGATGGCGCCGGGACTGGGGCGCCACTCTACATCCCGGAGTGCTCCACGCCCTCGAACACCGTGGACAAATTGGTGAGCGTGAAAAGATCCTTGAGGCGCTGATTCAGGTTGATGAAGCTCAATTTCTTCTTGGCCTGCTTCGAAGCCACCCACAGGCGCACCATGGCGCCCAGGCCCGAACTGTCCATGTAGCTGAGGTCGCGGAGATCCATCACCACGCTGGCGCTGCTGGCGATGTGCGGGCGAACGGCGTTCAGCACCTGGTCCGTGGAGGCCGCGGTCAGCTTGCCGGAACAGCGCACGATCGTCTCCGTGGGTTTGGCGTCAATCTCGATGGAGAATTCGGGGGAAGGAACCGGGGAACTGGAAGCCATAAGTGCTCTCCTTTCGGTTACCGATGAGGCGATAGAGGATCCTGGTGGCCGGGATTATAACAACCAGCGGCGGGAAGTCATCAGAAAACACGGGAGGGACCTCGAGCCGAGGGCCCATCATCGCACCCGGGACGCGCAAGCGCCGGTGCGGAGTCTAGCGCGGAGAACCCGGGGGGCCGGGAGGAGTCTGCTCCCCTGGGCGCCGGGCAAAAATCAGCACGGCCACGCGCGTGCAGAGGTACACGCTGCCCACCAGCAGCAGCACTCCCGCGGCGAGCGTGGCCACAATGGCCAGGCTGCGGCGGAGCGGGTCTTCCATCAGATCCGCCTGAACGGTCATGAACAGCAGAAGGAAGACCGAGGCCAGAGTCAGCGCCGCGCCGAGCAGCGGAGTGAGCACGACAATCAGTTTGCGCAGCATGGCAGGAGCCGTGGCGAGCAAGACCGACAGACGGACGCAGGAACCAGACAGCGCAGCGGCGCAGAGAGACCCAGAGAAGCGCTGAGTGGAAAGAGCGCGCGGTCGGCGAGCTGGGAGAAGAGATGAGAGGTTTGGGGCATGGCGGCGGGCGGCGGCTCAGTGTAAGCCGCTCCAATCTTCGGCGATCAACATGGAGTTGCCGGGGGATTGGGGGTCGTACTTGACGCTGGCCTGCTGTCCGGAGATGAGCTGATGCAGGCAGGCGCGCTCTTCAAAGCCGGTGACGTCTTGCGCGGTTTCGTAGGTGACGCCGGAGATGGAATAGGTATAACGCACCAAATGGCGCGCGCCGTTCGCGGCCCCCTCCCCCGGGGGATTGGCCGCGTCGCGCCGGCGCCCCGAAGATTTTCCGGCGGGTAAGGCGGGGGGCGTGGCCTCCTCCAGAATTTCCAGGATTTCGCCTTCGACGATGCGTCCCACGCGGCTCAGGTATTCGCGGCGGCCGCGCTCCACTTCTTCCGGGTCCGCGGGACGCCGGCGCCACCAGACCAGCGCGAACAGCAGCAGCAGCGCGAACGCGCAGCCGGAAAGAAAGTAAGGAGAAGCCAAAAGAAGTCGCAACGTGCTCCTATCGTCCGCGGCAGGAAGCGCCCACGCGCCCTGCGCGGCTGCCGCCGCCACGGCTGCCCACCTGCATCAATCCCCGCGCGGGGCCACGGGATTGCGCAGGCGGCCGATGCCGCTCACTTCCACTTCCACCAGATCTCCGGGTGCGAGCGGCCCGACCCCGGCGGGGGTTCCGGTGGCCACGACGTCTCCGGGCGCGAGCGTCATGATGCGTGAAACCCAGCGAATTATAACATCAACGGAAAAAATCATTTCCGTGGTGCGGCCGAACTGGCGGCGCTCGCCGTTCAGAAAGGTGGAGACGGAGGCGGCGGCCAGATTGAATTCGGTCTCGATGAGCGGCCCCAGCGGACAAAAGGTGTCGAATCCCTTTGCGCGCGTGAAGTGTTTGTCGAGCATCTGCAGGTCGCGCGCGGTCACGTCGTTCAGGCAGGTATAGCCGAGCACGTAGGGTGCTACATCGTCTGCATCGCGCAGGCGGCCGCAGGGCCGCCCGATCACCGCGGCGATCTCGCCTTCATAGTCCACGCGCTTGGAAATCGCGGGGATCAGCACCGGCTCCTCCGGGCCGATGATGGAGGAGGGCGGCTTCATGAAGATCAGGGGCTCTGTCGGCACGGGATTTTTCAGCTCCAGGGCGTGCTCCCGGTAATTGCGTCCCTGGCAGACGACCTTCGAAGGCACGATAGGCGGCAGCAGCCGCACCTGGGTGAGCGGCCAACTGCGCCCGGTGCGCTGGCGTTCACCTTCAAACGGGCCGCGCAGCTCCCAGATGGTGTCCTCATCCAATTGGCCGAAGCTCGCAGCGGGAGCTACATGGCTCGCCGAGTGGGGAGAGGGAGCGGGAAGCAGGAGGGGCTGGACGCGGACGAGTTTCATTCGTTGGGACGCGCGGCACGGCTGTGCGAATGAGAATGCGCCAGGGTGTGTTCGATGGTCAGTTTTGCGGACTCCACCACCCACAGGGCCACGGCCACCAGCGCGTAGCTGCCCACGCCCAGGAACAGCATGTGCAGGTTGGAGATATTCAGGCGCGTATGCAAATTGTCGAACACGACGGCCGCCACGGAATATCCCAGCGTGAACACCAGCCAGCCGCTGGCCCCGGAGACAAACAGTTTCCACGGCGCGCGGAAAAACGTCCCTATGGGGACCAGCGCGAAGATCAGGAATACACCGCGGCAAATCCAGTTCCGCAAATCCGCGAACGGCTCCAGCGCCGGCAGGCGGTTGGCGGCCACCAGCGCCACCACCATCACTCCGGTCAGGTACACTCCGGCCAGCACACCCGTGCGCATCGGCGGGTTTTTGAGCCACCGGAGCCAGACGCTGCCGGGAAGTTGAACGTGCCCTGAAGTTGTATGAATTTCAGCCCTCGGGTTTCGGGATGACCACCGAGACCGGGTTGCTCGGCAGACTCTCGTTTCCGGAGCGGTCCACAGCAGTCACCGTGTAACGGTACCGTGCCCCGGACACGACGGAAGTATCACGAAACGCGGGCGTGGGCAACAGCGCGGGCGTTACCCGTTGTGCTTTCGCTTCGTTTTCGCCAGAGCGGTAGACGAAGTAGCCCGCGGCATCCGTCTCCGGGCTGATGGCCCAGGAGAGCTCCACGGCGGCCGGCGCGGCCGCAACCGCGGGAACGAAGACGCCCACCAGGTCCACCGGCGGCGCCGGAGGAAAAATGTCCTTCGGTGTAACCTGCACGGGCGGCGAGTCCGCGGACTCGACGGTTGCATCACCGTAGCGCGCAACGGCGCGCACCGTGTAGGTGTACGTTTTCCCCCAATCGATTTGAGAATCCAGGTACTCCGGCCCCGGGGAGGGAGCCAGAAGCGGCGCCGGCTCGCCCTGCGCGCCCGCGGCCGCACCCGTCTCCACACGATAAATGTGGAAGCCGCCGGGCGAGCTGAGCGGCCCGCCGCCGCTTACCGTGCTGGGCGCTTCCCAGCTCAACTGCACGCCGGCTTCGACCACCGCGGCATGAACCTCGAGAATCGTCGCCGGGGCGGGGTGGAGCAAAAAGGACGCCACATTGGAATCTTCCGATACCATTCGCTTCGATACCCGGCAGCGCACGGCATAGAAGACGGGAACGCCGGCGTGGCGGAGAATCTCCTCCGGAGGTATGGCGTCTTGAAATTCCACGCGCCCCGCCCGCAGATAGGTATCCAAAACGCCGCCCGGCAGCGTGTAAACCACGGCGAGGGCGCCGGCCGGCGGAGCCTGCGCGCCGCTGGGGCCAAAGCCGCGCAGGATTTCAATGGTGGGCGGGGCCGCCAGGCGTTTTCCCTTCTCGCCTTTGGCCGGCGGGGTAAAGGTGAGCCGCGCACCGTCTCCCAACTGCGCCGCCGCCAGATCTTTGATCTGGGCGGGAATCGCCGGATGGCGCGGCTGCGGTTCGGCGGGTGCCGCGCAGGAGACCTGGAAGAGCGCGGCGAGAAGGAAGAGCGGCGAAAGCCGAACATCGAAAAACGAAAACCGGCAAACGCCTCGCCCGGCCCGGGCCCGGCGCACCGCGGCGAGGGGTGCATCGCATTTCGCTGTTCGAATTTCGAGTTCCGTGCTTTGAGTGCTCACAAAATGTAGCGGCTCAAATCCTGGTTCTTCACGATATCGGCGAGCTGTTTCTGGACGTACTCGGCGTCGATCTTCACGGCCTTCTTTTTCATTTCCGGCGCGTCAAAGGAAATCTCGTCCAGCACTTTTTCCAGGATGGTGTGCAGGCGGCGCGCGCCGATGTTCTCGGTCTGGGAGTTCACCTGGGCGGCAAACCGGGCCAGGGCGACGATGGCGTCGTCGCCAAAGGATAGCTTCAGGCCTTCCGTTTCCAGGAGCGCGGCGTACTGCTTGATCAGTGCATTCTTGGGCTCGGTGAGAATGCGCACGAAATCCATTTCAGTCAGCGGGGTCAGCTCCACGCGGATGGGAAAACGGCCCTGGAGCTCCGGGATCAGGTCCGAAGGTTTGGTCACGTGAAACGCGCCGGCGGCGATGAACAGGATGTGCTCGGTGCGGATCAGGCCGTAGCGGGAATTCACCGTGGTGCCTTCCACAATGGGCAGGATGTCCCGCTGCACGCCCTCCCGAGACACGTCCGGACCGTGGCCCGCTTCGCGGCCGGCGATTTTGTCGATTTCATCGATGAAGATGATGCCCATCTGCTCCGCGCGGTCCACCGCCATGCGCGTCACCTGGTCCATATCGATCAACTTGTTCTCTTCTTCCTGGATCAGGTACTCGTAGGCGTCGGCCACGCTCATCTTGCGCTTCTTCTTGGACTGGCCGAAGAAATTGGAGAGCATGTCGCGGACGTTGATGTCCATTTCCTCCACGCCCTGGCTGGAGACGATTTCAAACGCGGGCATGGAGCGCTCCCGGACCTCCACCTCCACCATGCGGCCGTCCAGCTTGGCGTCGCGCAGTTGCGCGCGCAGCTTCTCGCGGGTGCGCGCGTATTGTTCCGCGCGCTGCACATTGTCCGCCGCAGAGGCGGGTGACGCGCCCGGGGTGGAAATGGAGAATGGCCCGGAAACGCCGGGCGCCGCGGCAGCCGGCGCGGGGGGCGGCAGCAGCAGGTCCAGCAGCCGTTCCTCCGCGGTCTGCTCGGCCCGCTCCGCCACCTCGTCCAGTTTTTCTTCCCGGATCATGTCAATGGCGTTTTCCACCAGGTCGCGCACCATGGATTCCACGTCGCGGCCCACGTAGCCCACTTCCGTGTATTTCGAGGCTTCCACCTTGACGAACGGGCAGCCCGCCAGCCGCGCCAGCCTCCGCGCGATTTCCGTTTTTCCCACGCCCGTGGGGCCGATCATCAGGATATTCTTCGGCAGGATTTCTTCGGCCAGCTCCGGCGCCAGTTTCTGCCGGCGCACGCGGTTGCGCAGGGCCACGGCCACGGCGCGCTTCGCCGGTGTCTGGCCGATGATGTATTTGTCCAGCTCCGCAACGATTTCGCGCGGGGTCATGTCGTCGAGCGCGGGAAGCTGTTCAGGCTCCTCCGGAGGCATTTCGCCGGGCAGGTAGAGCACGCGCTGTTTGTCGCCCTTGTCGCTCACAATTCCTCGATGGAAAAATTATTGTTCGAATAAATACAGATCTCGCTGGAAATGCGCATGGCTTCCTGGGCGATTTCCCGCGCGGAAAGGCGCGTGTGCGCGGCCAGCGCCCGGGCCGCGGCCAGCGCGTAGGCTCCGCCGGAGCCGATGGCGCAGATGCCGTCGTCCGGCTCGATGATGTCGCCGTTGCCGGAAAGCACAAAGGTGGAATTGGCGTCCGCCACCACCAGCAGCGCCTCCAGGTGCCGCAGCAGCCGGTCCGTGCGCCAGTCCTTGGCCAGCTCCACCGCCGCCCGCGGCAGGTTGCCGTGGTATTCCTGGAGCTTGCCTTCGAAGCGCGAGAAGAGCGAAAGGGCGTCCGCGGTGTGCCCGGCAAAACCGGTCAGCACCTTGTCCTCGAACATGCGGCGAACTTTCTTTGCGCCGTGCTTCACCACGCTGTCGCCCAGGGTCACCTGTCCGTCCCCGGCCATCACCACTCTCCCTTCGCGGCGCACGCACAGAATCGTGGTGCCGTGCATCTGCTCGCGTTTTTGGCGTGGCGGCATCCGGCCATTATAGCTTGCGGCTTCGGATAGCGCGAAATACGGAATTGATCGAACCCCTGATTGCGTTGCCTGGCCTCGGACACCGCCCGCCTTGGCGATTGCGAGAGTTGCACTGCGCGGAGGCACCGCGTCCGCGATTGTCAAAAGCCCGCTTCGCTACAAGCCGATTGCCAGTTTTGACCTTAGGTACTCTTGAAGCCGCTTCGCCTCTTCTCGCCGCGGTGGTCCCGCGGAGCCGGAGTGCTTTTCTACAACCACTGGTCCACCTTCGGTGGTGCGCCCCACCAGGACGCAACGGCTTGACACGGTGCTGCCATAGTCGGTTCCGTTTCCTCCAAGCTTCGCCTCGACCTGAACGCCCATGTCAACAACTAACCTCATCCAGTCTGCGCCGAAAGCAAAAACTGTCGGATTTCCAAGGTCCGCTATCGGTTTCCAGATGAACTCGCGGATGATTACCGGATCGGGCCTGATGTCCCCCCTCTTAATTTTCGAGTGCCAGGGATACAACTCAAAAGTTAACATCTCAGTCTCGCGAAAGTTTTCGCCGAACCAGGTTCGCAGGAACCGAAGTCGCGATTCGTGGAAGCGGTTCTTCCCGTATCTCCTCCGCCACTTCTCGCCAAAATAGGGGAGTGTTGCCGCCCAAAAGTGGTAAGAACCGAGAGCCCTGATTTCGTCCGCGAACACGCCAGCGCGCCCTTGAAAATCGAGCCGGGCCTCTCCAGGGTTGAGCGCGAGGATGACGGCTCGGAACCTGCCGGCCGCAAGGTCGCCAATATATGGTTCGGGAAGAGCTTCGAGAACTACCGCGCCTGCACCGCGGCCCGAATAGCTTTGCAACCATCGTTTGAGCGGCTCCGGCGAGTAACTCGTGTCTCCCTCCAAGAAATGGGAAACAATTGCATCCCAATATTCTACGACGGTGGAACGCGGTGGCATTGACGAGCGGATCTCCTGAAATCGCTGACCACGGGCAAGGATATCCCACAATCCTCCTGCGAAACCCGTGTGATTCGTTGCGGTAGTTCAGCCCCGCCCCCGGAATTCCAGAAGCATAAGATCCAATGAGCAGAATTCTCCGGCATCGTCCAGCAAGCGCGCCAACACTTCCGGCGCAATGTAGAAATTGGTGTTCTGAAGCCGCTCGACAGCGGCGCGCAGGTCCAGTATCCCCAGCGCTGCCGCCTCGCGAAGCACGCCCAACGTTCCCAGAACGTGGAGGCCCCGCCTTTCTGCCTCTTGCCGGCCTTCACGGTCGTCCATCAGCAACTGCCCGGCAGCGAGTTCTTCGGCCAGTTGGATTGCCGCCCGCTCGCCCGC